>Ga0209515_10002150_pt1 | contig 30950 bp, 37 predicted proteins | sample Subgroupgradi54m_FD_187454 | JGI IMG/M metagenome (GOLD analysis project Ga0209515, IMG submission 187454) | Subsurface groundwater microbial communities from S. Glens Falls, New York, USA - GMW60B uncontaminated upgradient, 5.4 m (SPAdes)... ... | reverse complement strand
CGGCACAAACGAACCAATCTGCGCCAGTAACACAATTAACGCCGTCTGCCGCATAATTGTACTTTTCCCCGCCATATTCGGTCCGGTAATAATCATCATTTCACCATCAGTAAGCATCACATCATTGGCAATAAACCGTTCCTCTAATTGCTCAATAACTGGATGTCTCCCGCGACGAATCTGCAGCACATTCTCATTAACAAATGTTGGTCGTGTATATTGCTGTTGTTGCGCAACTGTTGATAAACAACACAATACATCTAATACTGCCACATTCCGTGCCACTTCCTGAATCTCACTTGTCTTTTCCCTAATTATCTCAACCATTTCCTGAAACAATTGATACTCCAACTCCACACTCTTCTCCTCCGCACCTAAAATTTTCTCCTCTTCTTTCTTCAATTCATCTGTAATATAACGTTCCGTATTTACCGTTGTCTGCTTTCGTATATAATGCGCTGGCACAAGTGCAGAATTCTTTCGTGTCACTTCAATAAAATACCCAAACACATTTGTAAATCCAATGCGTAATGTCCCAATACCCGTTTTCTTCCGCTCCTCTTCTTCTAATTGCGCTAAATACTGCTTGCTATTCTTCATAATATTCTGCAATTCATCAAGTTCGGAATTATACTCTTGCCTAATTATATTCCCCTCGCGCACACTAACCGGCGCATCCTCTCGCAAGCCTTTTTCTAACAAGTCTACAATCTCTTTCAATTCCGGCATCGCAGAAATGTATTGCAACAATCCTTCTTTCCTTCCTTGAAACACATCATGTAATTTTATTTTAATCTCAGGGATACATTCGAGCGACTGCTTAAGCGCCAACACATCTCGTGGTGTCGCATTCCCATAATTAATTCTCCCAATCAATCGTTCAACATCATACACTCGTTTGAGTAAGTCTTTACATTCCTCACGTAAAATTACATCATTGTTCAACATCTCAATCGCATCCAACCGTTTCTCAATCACGTTCACCTGCAACAGCGGCGTTTTCAACCATGCTCGTAACAATCTCGCCCCCATTGGCGTAATCGTTTTATCGATAACTGCTAACAACGTTCCCCGCGCTGAACCATCTCGTATGTTTCTAACCAACTCTAAATTGCGAAACGTTCCTGAATCAAGTAACATCGTCTGCTCATCCGCTCGCAACGTAATTTTTTGTATATGCGTTAACGCATTCTTTTGTGTCTCAAGTAAATAATGTAATAACCCTCCTGCAACCCCAATTGCCCGAACATTTTGTTCCAACCCAAAACTCTCAAGTGACTTCAACCTAAAGTGTGCAAGCAGACTTTCCCGCGCTTTCTCCACTCGAAAAAAAGCATCATCAAATGTATTCACAAAACAGCCAATATTTTTTATTTTCAACACTAATTCTTGATTTACTGCTAAACTTCGCGGAATCACACACTCACTTGGAGTAAAGCGTAATAGCTCATGTAGAATTATTGCCATCCCTGTTGCCGCAACCACCCAAAACTCTCCTGTAGACACATCCGCAAGTGCAAGAGAAAATTCCTCCCCAAACACTGTTACACATGCCACATAATTATTTTCATTTTCTTGCAATAATGAAGACTCAATCACTGTTCCCGGCGTCACAATCCGCACCAGCCCTCGCTTCACAAGTCCTTTCGCTTTCTTCGGATCCTCCAACTGCTCAACAATCGCAACTTTGTATCCTTTCTTCACTAATCTTCCCATATACGTTTCCAATGCATGAAACGGCACACCCGCAAGTGGCGCTCTAGTTTCACCTTTCCCCCTCGCCGTCAATGTAATCTCTAACTCTCGTGCCGCCGTAACTGCATCCTCATAAAACATCTCATAAAAATCCCCCATCCGCAGCATCACTAAACAATCCGGATGTGCTTTCTTCACCTCCTGATACTGCTTCATCCCCGGAGTGAGATTCTCATAATCAATGTCAAGAATGCTTGAATTAGGTGAGGTATCAGCCATTCGTATATCAGAACAAACCCTTTTTTTAAAGATTGTTGTGATATAAGCATATTTTAAGGTAAATTTTATATAAAGACTAATCTAAATTAGAATAATGGACCGCCAAATCTCCGATCGCAGCATTTTAGATAAATTTTGTGAAGAATTCTGCGCAATAGTAGAAAAACATTGCAAATATATCATCGTCTCCGGCTTCTTGGTTATTGCATCAGGGAGAACAAGAGGAACAGAAGATATTGATATGATTATTGAAAAGTTGGACCAAACACGATTCCAATCTTTATTTACAGAATTAGAACAAACCGGTTTTGACTGCATGCAAACCACTAATATGAACGAAGCATATGACTATCTTAACGAAAACCTCTCCTTACGTTTTACTTGGAAGAACAAATCTTTACCCGAAATGGAAATGAAATTCGCCAAAGACATGCTTGACATCTATCAACTAACCAATCGTGTGAAAATTCCTTTAACGGGATTAGACATATGGTTTAGTACTATAAACATTAATATCGCATTTAAAGAAGAACTTTTAAAAAGTCCTAAAGATATGGAAGATGCAAAGCATTTACGTATTGTCTACCGTGAACAAGTAGATGAACAAGAAATAAATAATGTAAAAAAAATGATTAAACAATTACGCTTATGAACGACCGCTCCTCCCACCAAGATCAAATTGAACGCTGGGCTCATTTTGTAAGAGACCATCCCACCGAATGGAAAAAAATCCATACTGAATTCATCAACGCAATTTTTCAAAAACACGATGAATTCATTGAACGCCTGCTCAAACAACCAAACGGGAAACAGAAAATTATAGAACTCTACAACATTAAGAATCTCGAAGGTTATCCTAGTTTGAAATAAATCCTCTCTTTTCAAAAGAGATAATTCCTTTAATCAAAATCAACACAAATAACTCTCTTCACGTGATTTCAACATCTTCTCCACTTTATAGAATTCAAAAATGAATTGCGGGAGAAAATCTCCTGGTGGCACCACGATCGTCTCATCTTTACGAATGGTAGCATTCTCTGGCAATTCAATTCTTCTCTCCGAACGCGTAAGAACATAATCTGCTAACCCCACCCCCTCCTGAGCTAAATGTTCCAACTGTTTTATATCATCAGCAGAACGATCTTTATGCATTTTTGCTAATGTTGGGTCAATTTGATAACAATAATCAAAAAATTCTCGAGCAGTATGGATCTGTTGCTTTGGTAATGGTAGTTCTCTTTGACTTTTCGCATAGAATCCAAGATAAGATCTAATAACTGCTATAGCCGATTGCTTTGCTTCTTGCATCCCTCTTCCCTCACCACATAAATCATAAGTGGTAAACGCAACATAATGTCCTGGAATCTCTGTTGAAGCTTGAAGCAACGATTGAACATTGATTGTCTGTTGATTGGATGTATCCATAATTATATTTTTCTTCCTCTAGTTTATAAATATGGCTTATCTTATAATTAAAATTATTTTTCTGCACCTATCTCTCATTCAACCCAACTTTTGCAAACGGCTCCGCCGTAACTTTCAAGGGCACATATTCCAACAACGTCGTCTTCGTAATCCCTGACTGTTCTGACAATTCACGTCGTTGATCAATTGCCCGTTTAATCAAATCAAATGAAATCAATAAGTTTTTTGCCTCTCTCCCCATCACCTCTCTTAAATCATCAAAATCTCGTTGCCGCACCAACCTATCTGCAATAGAATGCACCATAAAATCCGGATCATAATTCACAATTACTCCTTTATAATACCCATAATGGATCATTTGTCTATCTAATTCCTCAATTAAACCTAACGCCTGCATCTGTCCATAAAAATTACCTAACTCTTCAATCGTCGGACTCACATCCGCAACAAGTGTCGAAAGATGCCTGCGTATATACCATAAATTATCTTCATCACAATCCAGCACATAAGGTTTTGGTGTCAATCTCTCCATCCATACTTCTTTCTTCATCCGTTCTAATCCAGCTAATAATTGCGGTTCTGGTAAAAACATCACTCCATTAGATTTTGCCGCATCCACTTTCTTTTCACTTTCAATACTTTTATAAAATTGTGTCGTCATCTCAAAATCAAATTTATTCGCATACGTTCTTCGTACAAATGGTGCCACAAAAGTACGTAGGTCATATCGTCTTGCTTCCCGTAACACAAACGATTCACCTGCATTTACATCTCGCAGCCAAATAATACTTGGTCTTTTCTTCAGTCCCTCTGCATCAAAATTTGTTCTCGGAAAAAGAATATATTTTCGTTTTGAATTATCCTCAAACACCACTTCCGCATTCAATCCAAAATACGATGATTTATTCGTCGAGCGCACCCATTTTACATATCCTTCTTCTAACTCTCTTGCACTCTTATATCGTGCTTCTTTTTTCTCTTGGCGCCCATGTGAAGTATAACTCTCAACCACTGATTCAATTAACGTATCTAATCCTGAATATAAAATTTCAAACGCTTGACGCGGATGTATTATCTCATCCTGATATTTTAATATCATCTCTCGTGGCTTGACAATGGTTGTATGATAATCTCTTTTTTTCATCAAGTTCTTAAAAGCACTTCTCTTTATAAAATTTACTACTTTTTAGTTACTTTTAGTAAATCTTTTAAAGAAACCTATATTATTAAGTATATATGGCGCATCTCACATTCGAAACCCTCTCTTTTCGTATAATCGCCACAGACCTAGAAGTAACTCTCTTAAAAAGCTACGCCACAAAAATACCTCTAGAAGAAATCAACAAAATCGCCCCTTTCACTCTTCTAAACCCTCACACTCTCGAATTTGAAAAAATCACTCAAGACAAAGCCCAAACCAAATTCATGTTCCTCTTTGAAAAACATCTCGACCAATTAAAAACAAAAATTACCGGCAATCCTTGCACGTATATCCATCGCAATTCTGGCATCCCTTTAATTGGCAACGTCGCGTTCGGCATCGTCTATCGAAATTCATCAGTAATCGAAATCAAAACCAACAACGGCTGTAACTTAGACTGCGTCTACTGTTCGATTGGTGAAGGCCTCTCCTCAACTAAACATGACTTTGTTATCGAAAAAGACTACCTCATCGAACAACTCCAATCCCTTCTCGAATTCGTTGCCGAACCAGTTGAAATACATATTGGCGTTCAAGGTGAACCATTCTTATACGGCGACATGGAAAATCTCATCAGTGACCTACAACAGCTCAAACAAGTCCACACTATTTCCATTGACACCAACGGCACACTTCTCAACAAAGAAATCATCGATCGCTTAGCTAAAAATACCAAACTCCAAATCAACCTCTCATTAGACGCCATTGATGACAACATCGCAAAAGAAGTCGCCGGCACTAAATCATACTCTACCAAACACATCAAAGACGTCATCTCCTACGCCTCACAACATCTCAACGTCATCGTTGCTCCTGTCTTAACCAAAGGCTACAACGAACAAGAGATGGAAAAAATCATCCAATGGATTAAATCACTCAAACACCAGCCTAAATTAGGCATCCAAAACTTTCTTCGATATAAAACAGGCCGTAATATCGCCTCAGAGATTTCCTGGGATGAATTCTACAAACGCCTTCAACAGTTGGAATCCCAATACAACATTAAATTACAATGGACAAAAGATGACTTCCACGTCAAAAAAACTAAAGACCTGCCAAAACCATTCAAAGAAGGTGACATCATCACCGCAACCGTCAAAGCACCTGGCCGATTCCCTCACGAAGTCATCGCCGTTGCCAAAGACCGTAACATCGCCGTACCCTTATGCGACTACAAAAAAGAAAAACGCATTAAGATAAAGATTGGAAGGGATAAACACAATATATTTACGGGAACGCTGGTGAAATAGGCAGAAAAGTTTATATAATTATACTCTTTCCTATATCTCATGACCTCGACTGATTTACAATGGTTTGCTAAAACTAACTTACATCAATACAAAGGAGAATATGTCATCATCTCCAATCAACACGTCGTTTCGCATGGCAATAATTTAAAAGAACTCGTCGCATCTTTTCGTAAACAATTCCCCCAAAAAATCCCCCAAATCGCTAAAGTATCAACTGAAGACATATTAATACTATAACTTCATGATTGAATTTGAATTTAAAGAAGAAACTTCACATCTCTTTGGAACCGTCCTTCGTCCCGTAGCCGATATTTTTTTAAGAGACGCCCAAGGAAATAAAATTATTACCTTTTTCTACATTGATTCTGGTGCAGATATGACTTTGCTTCCGAAACAATTAGGCGAGCTGCTGGGGTTCACTATTAACAATGAAAAAATTATTAACATTGGTGGTATAGGAAATCAGAAAATACCTGCCATTTTAAAGAAAATAAATCTCATTTTTGGCGATAAATCATGTGAAGTTACTGTGGCCTGGGCTTTAATCGAAGAAGTTCCTCCTTTACTTGGCCGTAAAGATATTTTTGACAAATTCAATATTGTGTTTGACCAGCGCAAGAGAAAGATTTTATTTGTGGAATAAACTAGGCCAAAGACCGTAACATCGCCGTACCCTTATGTGATTATAAAAAAGAAAAGCGCATTAAACTAAAAATTGGCAGAGACAAACATAATATTTTTACCGGAACTGTGGTGAAATAAATTTAAAATCTATCTCTGCAAAAATAACTCTCTTTTATCCAACCATCGATCGTATATATCCAAAAACCTCATCAAAAAAAGCCGTGACGCTAGGAAAATCTTTCTCAATATTCCAATATGAAGATTCTCGAGAAGCCTGTCCATAATATGCATCTCTCTTTGCACTATATTTTATTTGTAATTTCATACAAGTGCTGTCTTATTTGTTCTAACCGTAATATCTATTCCTATCATACTTATTGGAAAATCGATTGTTTCCCAATGCACGTGTTCTTTTCGTTGCTCTTTTGTTTTATTCATTTCTACTGAAAAAGAAGGCAGCATCTCTATTCTTCCCGTTTGCTTCAATTCTTTAAAATGTACAATCAACACTTCCTCCCACCACCTCTTGAATTGCTCTATCTCTGTCTCCAGATACTTATTTCCCAGCAACTGCTGCATCACAAGATGTGTTTGTTTATCAAGTGTTTCCTCAATTGAAATTTCTTTAATTAAATCTTCAATCTGTTCGTGTAAATAATTTAAAATTCCTTTTCCCTTCTTTTCCTGTTCTCCCTCTGCTTCATTTGCAGGCATCAAATTAGAATTAAATGATTTTTTCTCTTTATTAATCTCATTTGCAAAATCCGTAACTGAACCATACATTCCTTCTTGATGCAATCTCTGAAGTTCTTCATTGATATATTTCACAACTTTTACCATCTCTTGCGGAAAGTTATCTGCGACAATCACAAATTCCTCCGCTAAACATTGCAAACATACCCCTATATGTTTATCCATCATCGAAGGCCAGCTTTCCATCTCTATATGGAAGTTCATGACAACTTTCTCAGAAGTAAAACCTGCATCCACGAATTTACGATATTTTAAAAACTGCTTTTGCCATATTTCTATCTCTGTAAGAAAAGAAGACAACTCTATTTTTGTTTGATGAAAATAAATCTGCAGCTTTGCTTCTGTTGTATCTGCAATTTGTCGAATCACTCTCGCACTTCCATCAGCCATCCCCTTCATAAAGAACTTTTAATATATATACCTATCTATAATCTAAAAGAGAGAAAAACAAAGAACTAAAATAAAAAAATAAATAAAAATAAACTCTTTTTACGCCATTCCAAACAAGCTTCGCACTTTGTATCCTAACGTTGCTTCATATTGTGCACAAGCTTTTTGTTCCACTTCTTTCTGGGCTTCAAATCCTGCAAGTACTTGTTTAAATTGCTCAAAATCTAATCGTACATTTCCTCCATTTGTCTCTTGGAACCGTTTGCAATCATACTCATGACCAACTCCAAATGAAAAAGGTACATATCCACAAGACAATTTTTCAGTTAATACTTCCCTATCATTAATCATGACTTGCTCAGGTAATTTTTGTGCATTTTTTGGACTTTTTGCCACTAATTGTTCTAAATCTCCTTTCTTACCAACATACGGTTGCAATCCGCTCCATCCTTCACTAATCTGCTGCGCTGACTTATGTTGGTCTTGGGATCCAGTATAAAACAAGAACGGTCTTCCTCGTTGTGTTGCATCATCCTTTGCTAACAATTCTGGGTGTACTACATATACTGCTGTTACGCTATTATTACTTGCCGTATGAAAATACGGATATTCTGTTTGATTTGTTTGTTTCATTTGTATTTTACCTCGATTATTTTTTTATTTCCATCTAACTTTCATAATTAGTTGTTATTGTCAAGTAGTTATTAATCAGTATATTTATATTTTTCTCATATTATTAATATGAATAATATAAATACCAAAAGATTTATATAATTAAACCTCTTCTTCCTAATTTATGAAACGCAAACTCATTGGCCAAGGCGCAGGAGGTATCACTCTCACTCTTCCCATCAATTGGCTTCGCGCTCATAATCTTGAAGTAGGTACCGAAATCGACCTTGCCGAAACTGACCAAGGCCTACTTATCACCACTCAATTTATTGCTAAAGAAAAAAACATCACTCTTGACCTCTCTTCCTACGATAAGCGTATGATTCTCAATTTTCTCAACCAAAGCTATCGCCTCGGCTACGATAACCTCAAACTCACCTACGCGACAGAAGAACAATTTCAAACCATAGCCCAAATCACCAAAGAAACTCTGCTCGGCTTCGAAATCGTCGAACACAAAAAAAATACTTGTCTTCTCCAAAACATCGCCGAACCAGATCCCGAAAAATTTGATACCATCCTTCGCAAAATCTTCTTACAGATTCTCGACCTCTCTGAAAAAGTCACAACCGACCTCAAAACCGCTAAACTCTCCCTCTCTTCAATCACCGAATCAAAACAACAGATAGATAAATTAACCAATTATACCAGAAGAACCATCATTCGTACCAAATCAAACAACCCTAAATCCACTCTTCTCTACTCTATCATCTCTCAACTCTCTTTAGTCAGCCATGCCTATTATTACATGTATCAATACGCCGTTGAAAAAAAGAAAAAACTCTCTCCTGAACTCCAATTCTATCTTATCGGTATCAACCAAATGCTGCGTACCTATTACGACGCCTTCTACACTAAAGATATGAACAAATTAAGCTTCATCAGCAAAATGAGAGATGAACTTCTACATCAAAACATTACTCTTTTAGAAAAAAGCACTCCCAACACCGCCGTCTTCATTGCCTCCATGCGTGAAATCATCCGCGCCATCCATATTTGCCTGCCATTTTCTGTTGGCTATTGGTTGGATGAAGGGAAAAAAGAATAACTACCACATCACCTGCATCGCCATCGGCAATCGTTGCCCAAACGTATTATGAGTAATAAAACTCTCGATATTTCTCAACATCTGCCTCTCTTCAGAAGTATTTGTCAATAAACCCTGATACGCTCGTATCGCTTCTACTGCTGCCGAACTCTGATACTCAATCTCATCATGCGCTTTTTGAAATGCGTGATATGTATCTCGTTTGTAGCCCCCTAATTGCTTCTTCTCCTCAACTAATTTCTCAACATTCAATCTCGCTTCTTGTGTTCGATAACCTGCAAGTAACGCATTCTGGTGAATCACACTAACAATATATCCTAATTTATACGAATTCAACTCCTCACCAACGCTCGCCGCTCTTTTTGCAATAAAATCTTCTCGTTCCGCAGCTGTCTCATACACTCCTAAAATCCCATTAAATAAATATAACCCGCTCATTCCTGCCTCATCCATCTGCGGTAACCCATACTGTAAACTATTAAAATCAAACGGAATCATCGTTCGCCCATCTGATGTCGCATTATTGCGCAAACAATTATCCTGCAGCCACGTTCCACCGCGATTCGCCAAAATCGCATCAATCTTCGACCCAATAACTGCCGTATAATCCTGTTTGAACTGCTCATCATATACACCAACTGCATTCATTACGCGATACGCCCAGAAATGTTCTTCCATATCTTCTAACGTAATCCCTCTATCATTCGGCGCAATTTTCTTCACTGACGCAAATAATTTAGCTCGATTATACTCCATTAAAAACTGCTGATCATCTACCCTCAACGTCTGATTAATCACTCCATTCAACGCACTACGAACTTTCAAATTTTGCCCTAAGAAATTTGTAAACTGTTCTCGCGTCTGCTCTATCTCTCCTGGCGTATGTAAAATATTCTCTAATGAATTACCTACATCCTCCACTACTAGTATCTGTTGGTCACTCCCTCGAAAAACTTCTGGAATTGGATACTGCTCTCCCAATTCCTCTCGCGCTGCTGTATAAATTCGACACTCAATATCCGTCAATTGTGCATTTGGATTCTGTTTTATATAAAACCGCTTTCCATCTGGCGAGTGTGTAACACCTAATATCGTACCTGTTCGACCTTGTGGCGATGACATATCTCTCTAAACGCAGTCCCATTTATAAAACTTTTGTAAGATTGTAACTTTAAAGTAGTAATTTATAGAAAGATTTATAAACAGTACTCTTTCCTACCCATCTATGTTAGCACAAAAACTAAAAACCCACCCTTTACGTCCAATTCTCGAAGAATTAGTACGCGGTATCCAATTAGGCATTGGCCATTTAGAAGAACAAGCCTATTCGCCTATTCATCTCACTGTAATGGACGTCCAGACACTCGATACCACTCGTCTTCCCGCCATTCTACGCGACTGTCAATCTCGCCACGGCACAAACTATACTATTAAACGCGCATATACCACAACCATTGCCTTTCGCACCCCTCAATGTACCCGTATGACCTCCTATGATTGCGTATTTTATCACGATGGCGAAGAACATGGCGTCTCCTTTCTTCCCCACGAAGGATTATTTGATATATTAGGATATGAAAATTAAAATAACTTTAAATAAACATAATTAAATCAAAACCATATGCCAACCACACAACAAAAAAAACAAGCCCTATCTTATATCGCCGGACTACTTGAAGCCTCTGGCATATATCACATTAACAGCTCAACAGACCGCTCTCTTTCAGGTAAAGAAAACAGCTGGGTAGCGCAGCAACCAAAATCATTTCAACTTCTTCTTGCCAACTGCTACACCCCCATCACTGATTTTACTACTCAATTCACCCACAATCGCTCCGGTAACATCTGGACCATACCTCTACTCTACAAAGATCAAAACACTTCATTCGTTCGCTTAGCTGAAAAAGAATCCTGGCGTGCCGACCAAAGTTTAAAGAGATATACACTTGAACAAATCAACGAAATGTTGCATCTGCGTGGCATCGAAAAAGAAGTACTTAGACTGTTCGGCAACCAAATCTCATATTACCAACCTAAAACCGAACGCTTGGAAGAAAGCATCCGCCAATTCCAACTCCAACCCGTAAATTTAGATTATAGTCATATTCGCCCTGGCGATCAAGGCTACGGCTTTGTCACTAATAGAGAAGCAGTAGACTATAAACTTCCTAAAGAAACAGAACGCATCACCACTGCACTTGCTATAACTCCTCACTCTGAAAATGACTATCAAAAACGCGGACGATTAGTTAAAACTCAGATTATGACCAAAGAGTTAGAAGAATCAACGTTCGGCCCCTCCCCCAAAGACATTGAAGCCGAATTACGCCAAACTGCAAAAAACGCCTACCCTCACTTAGATGAAGACGAAGCCTATCGCGTATATTGCGGTGGTGAAGAATAGAGAATTTCTCCACCAAATTTTTAATCCTAAACATTTTTAAACCAACATTCTAAAAATCATCCCTCATGACCATCCAACCCGAAATCGCCACCTTAGAACAACTCATCAAACAAACCACCCAACAGTTAGAGCAAGCAAAAAGAGATTTAGACAATTATAAACAACTCGTCAAACTAGGCACTGTCACTCTCGGCACACCGTTAGACGATTTCGTTTTCGTTCATCACACAGACGATCGTGAATACTGGCACAACTTTTATAGCGCCCTCGCAAATCTTTGCACAGAAGATACACCTATTATGATTGAATTTGATGGAACAACTTCTCGTTTAGTTAGAACAGTACATAACGGTCCGCATACGTATGGCAGTTCATACTACAACACCAAGAAAATAGGGATATTAACTTCCACAATTGAGTATGACATTCAAAAAGGAAATGTTCTTTTTCCAGTAGAATTTTATATTTCTAATTATGAAGAATTATTTGCACATAATCATGTAGAACGTAGTAATGGACCTTTAACTATTGCTGCTGGTTCATTTAAAAAATATGGGAAGCATGTTGATTATTACCGAGTAGAAGGAGATATCAGCGCCATTCCTCATGACTTCACCATGAAAATAATCTTTGGCAGCAAAGACGAATATCTCAAACGAAAAGCTCAACAACATTCTCAAAATTCAGAAAATATTGATTATTCCTCTTTATTCGAACAAAAACGCTTAGTCGGACCCTATGATCAGGATAAAAAAGTCCTGCGTTTAACCAATCAATGAGTCTCCTTCTCCTTCCCTTTCACAAACTCCCTCAATTCATCCGGCCACTCCTCTTCAATCTGCTTCTTCATCTTCGCAAGCTCTACAAAAATATCTTTGCGCATCGAACCAAACTCTACCAACCGCACTAACTCCTCTTTGATATACACCCCAACATCTTTCAACTGCCACACCTGCATTTTTAGTTTCTCCCGCAGTAATTCTTTCTCATCCGTCTCAGTAGCCAACTGCTTCGCCCACATTTTTGTATAGGAAAATTCCTCTTGTTTCTCTGCAACTTTCTTCTTCCCCATGTTAAGCGCAATCTTAGCTAGCACCATCTCATGCATCCGCTTCAAAAACTCATGCTTATCCTCAATTTTAATAACATCACTATACCCCTGTGCAATCAACCCAAACGCAAACGGACTAGGCAATCCCGCCTGCATCTCCTCAACTGTAATCATTCCCAAATTCACCTGTGAAATAATCAACTGCGCATGTGTAAAATCCATCAGATCCTCAAGCACCTCTCGCCGCGCTTCTTTGAGAATCGGAAAATCATCGCTAATTCGCTTTACCGCATTATACAAAATTTTACTCCCTACTTGCAATCGTCCCACATTCTTCTTTTTACCCATATATTCCCGCAAAATCATCAGCGCCCGCGTCGCACAATGCCTAAATCTGCGCTGCAACACCTCACTTCCTTCAATCGAATTCTTCATAACCATCTCAAAATCCTGCCCTTTCAATAACTCAAACGCCCGTTTCGCATTAAATGCTTTCTCTGCCGACACATAAAATCCATTATCATTCATCCCAATTTCTACATCCCGATGCTGCGAATGGCCGATAACATACGCTAAGCCGCGAGACAAACAATCATTCACTCTCCTGCCAAACAGCGTATTAAAAATAACATACGTCCGTCCTTTATTCACAAACGTCTCAACCGTAATGCGCCTATCAGACGGAATCTTGCTAAAATGATACTGCTCATAAAAATACTGATACATACTCTCCGCCGCTTTGGCATCAACATACAAATAGGAATCAATAAACTCTAAAATCTCCTCTTTAGTCCTCCGACCACGAAACTTCTCATCCATCAATCTGCGAAATTTCGAAATCTCCATTGCCAAATCAAATGACAAAGGCAGCATCTCGCTAAACCAGCTAGGCACCGTCGGCGGCCGATTCACTGACGTTGAAACCTGTGCCGTCATCCCTCGCGAAAATTTAAATAAATACACATTCCCTCCTAAAATAAAAACATCGCCTGGCCGCAATTTCTCCAAAAATCCTTCATCAATTTTTCCCACAACTTGTTCGCCCACTTTCACCGTCACATACGTCTCTTCCGGAATCGTGCCAATATTGGTCATATACACAACTCGCGCCATCTTTCCTTTCTTACCAATATTTCCTGTCTCTAAATCATACCAAATCCGCGCATACACATATCTCTCCTCTAAACTCACATAATAACCTGACAGATACTTCACCACTTCAAAAAAATCATCCCAAGTAAGTGTATGATAACAATAACTTCCTTTAATCAGATGAAACATCTCATAAATATTTGTAACTGCATTAATCGCAATCCCATAAATATGCTGCACCAGTACATCAAGCGCATTGCGTGGGATATGCACTCGATCAATTTTTTTCTCCATCGCCGACTTTAACAACAACGCACATTCCACCAAATCATCTCGATCCATCACAATAATACGCGCTTTCACCGTCGAATGCAATTGATGACCTGCGCGACCCGCTCGTTGCAAAAACCGCGCAACCGACTTTGGACTACCTAAGCATACTACCAAATCCACATATCCAATATCAATCCCCAGTTCCAATGATGTCGAAGAAACAACAACCTTCAGCTTTCCCTCCCGTAAATCCTGCTCCGTTTTGAATCGCATCTCTTTACTTAAACTCCCATGATGCGCCGCAATATTTTCAGCCGTATACGAATCCGGAAACATCTCTTTGAGTGTATGCACAACTCGCTCCGTCGCTGAACGAGTATTCGTAAAAATCACCGTCGTCTTATGCTCAGCAACAAGACTATGAATCAACTCATACATCTTGCGATGCTTCAACATATACGAATCATCAACTAAACTACGTACCGGACTTAACACCTGTAAATCCATCTGCTTGATAAACTGCACATCTACAATCACACAATCCCGCTCCTCATCGCCTTTGTATCCCACAAGATAGCGCGCAATCTCCTCCAGTGGCGCAATCGTTGCTGATAACCCCACTCGCGACATCCCAATAGACATTCCCTGCAGCCGCTCAACCGATAAATTCAAATGCACCCCTCGCTTATTATCTGCTAACGCATGAATTTCATCAATAATCAGCCACTGCACATCGCGAAGCTTCTCTTGAAACTTGACACTATTCAACATAATCGCCAGCGACTCTGGCGTCGTAATCAAAATATGTGGTATGTACTTCAACATCTTCGCTTTCTCTGACGCCGTTGTGTCGCCAGTTCGCACAGAAACACGTATTCCTAACTTTCTTCCAAACACTTCTTCAATTTCCTGCAAAGGATTCAATAAATTAAATTGAATATCATAATTGAGTGCTTTCAGAGGCGAAATATATACACAATACACTTTATCCTCCAGCAGCCCTTTATCTGCCGTATCCACTAACTCATTTAAAATTGCCAAAAAACCAGTCAAAGTTTTAGTAGCACCAGTCGGCGCAGAAATCAACACATTTTTCCGTTGATGAATCTCCATCACTCCATATAATTGCGGCAGCGAAAACTCTTTGAACTTTGAAAAAAACCATTTGGTAACATACGGATGCAAAATCGTCTTCAAATGCAGCGGTTCAGATGGTTGTTCAAGTTTGGTCAACATAAATAAGAGAGTAATAATTAGTATTATATCCTCTAATAGCTATTTCTGAACGTGATTTATAAGAATTATGTGCTATTCTTACTTATCTTTTTCTTCTGTTCTAATTGAGAAATATAATTTTCAGAAGTGACAACTTTTTTACCACTTTTATATTCCAGATCTTTTCTTGCACTTCCTGCCACCCCGCCACCTTCTTTCGCTGCTTCTTTATTTGGAACAAACCCTTGCGTGTTTTTATTCTTTGCAATTTCAGTCGTTGCCGCCTCACCAAGCATCGTAAAAATTAATTCTAAATCGGTCATATGGTCACGTAAATTTTCTTTCTTTAAGCTTTTGAACTCTTTATATTCGTTAGGTGTCATCCCAAACGTCGCTTTACTAATCTCTGCTGTTAAAATCGCATATTCTCGTTCCGCACCCACATCCCGCTTCTTCCATTCATCTGTTAATTCATCTCGTATCGTAATCCCCCGAACCCGTTTTTCAATCCAGCTATCAGAATATCCTTTCTGCCTATACAAATCTCTCATTCGTTTCTGCGCTAATTCCGGATTCTCAATTTCTTGAATGCGTTCATAACCTACATGTGCAAGCCATTGTTTGAATAATTCTACTTTGGATGAAGGAATCGATTGGATCAATCTAAATGCTCCTTTTGTAGAAACACAATTTAGATTTTGTACCCCTCCCTCTGTTTGAATAGGAAGGGGGGTGGCAATTTGCCCCCACCCTTGAGCAAAGCCTTCATCTCTTCTTCGCATATCTTTTAAATAACCAGAAGGATCTTTACTTTCTGTAAGAACTAAAATAATATCTGTTGCAACAAACCACCATTCTTCATTAAACCAGATCTTTCGAATTTGTTTTCCTTCGAAAAGCGCTAAACTTGTATGCTTCTCCATAGAATATCATTATCTTCACTCCTATATAAACTCTATCCGCAGTTGTCCAGTGACCAGTGGCTTTTAGAATAATCAATCTCAAACCCTCTTTACAACCCCCTCTTCCGCATCCACTTCAACCTCCTCTCCATCGTTAAACATCTTCGTCCCATGTAACGTCCCCACAATACACGGAATTCCTCGTTCACGCGACACAATCGCCGCATGAGAAAGCATACCTCCTTGATCTGTTACAATCGCACCCGCTTTCATACACGCAACCATCAGATCCGGCGACGTCGTCTCAGAAAATAAAATATCACCTGAATTCATCTCTGCAATAATTGCCTGCAGTGAATCATAATTATCATACCCCGCTTTAATTACTTTCACCCGACCACGTACTTTCCCTGCATTTGCAATTGTACCTTTGAGATGTACCCTCTTTCCAGAACCATCTCCCTCAACTCGATGCTCAAATCGTTGTGCAATTTCTACCGCTTCTGCACCCGTTTCAATCAATACTTTATCACCCATACCCAAAAACACAAAACTCTTTCTGTTCACTAACTCCTCATTCAAAACTTTCTTCCCTTCAAACAACTCATACATTTCTCTGCGCGAATAATCAGATAATTCACCCACCAGCACCGAAAATTGCCTGCTCAATGTTTTTAATATTCTATTCAAATACCCCTCTTCTCCAAAAAAAAGTATATTTAACGCTTCTCTCCCCTTATTCTTCAACTCCCCTTGTTCTCGTACATTTTTTTCCAAGATTTTATTCCCTTTTGACAATTCAAACGATCTATCAGTATAAAAAAACTCGGTTTTGATATAATAAATAAAAAAATCACTTAATATCTTAAAAAATTCTTCACACTCATCACATAATAAATTATCTTTCAGCGCCAACTCTCTCCCTCGCTTATGCGCCGATGCAATATACACTTTAAAATTTCGCGTATACTTCTCAAAGTCATCAACACTACTAAATAACTCAACTCCCTCCTGCAACGTCTCCTCAACCACTTCTTTGGGCAAATAACTCGTAAAATGATCTTCATCAAAAACAACCAACGTCTTTTTCGTTTTATAAAAATCCATCCAAATATCCGTAATCAGAAACCGCAGTCCCTGTACTCGAAATAGCCGCACATAGTCCTCTGGTTTTAATCTTGATATTTGTTCCATCATGAAAATAAACTCAAAAAATATACACTTACAACAGCTCCTGCATCGCTTTCTCAATACTCAGTGGCACAGATCGCAGTAAATCCTCTCGTGTCGCTTGATACGCCGGCAGCAACTTACAAAACGGATTCGTCACCTCTCCTTCAAGCCCCACATACGCATTCAGAGGTTGAATTATTGGAGTAAATACAGTGATATCTTCATAAATCGTGCGCACTTCCGCCGCATTCGATTCCGCCATAGGTAAAATCAATCCATTATGTCTCGCTTCTGTCGGCTTATGGTACTTTCCCCCTGCAACTAATCCTATTTCAAAGAGTGCCACATTACGAAAATGCGCTTCCATATTTACGGCATAATTCACTGCTGCATCAAGAACAGCATCTTCAACATCCATCCCTAATTTAAACACTCGTCTTGCCTCATCTTGCCTCCACGATTCTTGATAAATTCCATTCTTCAATGCTAAATCGACAACCCCTAAATACATTTTCTTCCATTTCTCACCAGTAGGTTTTGTCAATTCATGCAACCCGCTCCCACTTGAACAAATCTCAACTCTATCCTCAAGCCCTTTGCGATGAACATAATCAAGCGCAATCGCTTCCGCCATCGGGCTGCGTCCATTATTTCCCGTACATACATATTCAATAATTAATTTATTTGTCATTGTAAATCATCTCTTATTATTTTTTCATTTTTAATTTTTATAATCCACCGTAACTAACCGCCATTGTGCTTGCGTTTCATACCTCTCAAACAATCTCCCCCTCACATCTGCAATCTCTTGTTTAGATTGCCCTTTAAATTCCACATTTTCTTGCTGTGTAAATCTCTCTTGCACAAGATCATCAACCATTAAAATTCTTCCCATCTCTGTCATTATTGTATTATATCTATCTGTGCCACGAGAATGACTATTCTCACAAAACACACTCACCACAACTTTTTCATAATTCAAGCCAAATGTGAAATGGTACTCATCCCCCTGATTATGTGAATCATTAAGATGCCCTCTTACAAACTGTAATGAATCATATTTCATCTCTTTATTATTTTTCAAAAATTCATTTAAAGTAATGCCATCATAACGTGTAATCCCATTCCTTAGTTTGTATTGCATCATGTATAATCCTCCTAATTAAAGCCCCAGAAACCATCCTACTCTCACATTTGCCTCATTCATTTTAAACATTTTCATCCTTTTTTTCATTTTTGCTTTACCATCCACATCCCGGTACCCGCATCCCACTAAGAAATTGTGATTTTGCAGAATGTAAAGCTTGCGCATACAAACAATCTTTTTCATCAAATCGATTAACTGCCGCATTCAACTTATTTTCAAAAATTTCTTTCGTTGATTTATGCGGCCAGTAACGATGTTCTTCTAAAATCGTCGCTCGAGCAATGGGCTGACTTTTTGCATGCGTTCGTACATACTCTGGGTTTAAAAGAGAGATAACTGTATTATACTGAAACAAATCACTTTTCATAAAATCATAATAGTTTCTATCAATGCCCAATACTCTTGCAATTAATTTTCGCTCTTCTGGTTTATGTTCCTGCAAATGTTTCAAATTCACCTGTAACGTACAATATCGCTCTCCTTTATCTTCAAAAGATAATTTTGTTAGATCAATAACCGTTGTATCTTCTGCTTGTTTTAATTTTCTAAAATCATACGCTGAAACAAGAAAATTTTCTCTTAGTGTCAACTGTGCAAATGCTCCATTCCAATTTGGCACCTCCTTCATATGTTTTAACACCGGATTATGTTTTCCTCTTGTAATCCGTAGTGTTGGAACTCTGCCATAATCCATCGAATACACCATTCCATCCGCCACATTCATGCGAACTGATGCTTCACAACTTAAATTACATCTGCTATTTTGTTTCACTTTTTCATCAAGTATTTCATCCGCATGCAATATTGTATCTGAAAAACAAAGATCGTATGCCTCATCCAAACTCCCCGTGATTTGATGTGTTCCAGCATAACCAAAATCACTAACATATGCTTTTATATGTGTCATATACTTTAAACCTCCAACAATTAATTAGTTTAGTACTTATTAGTAGTATTTAATTTACTCAAAACCAACCGTAATATTTAAATAGAAGGGTTCCCCTAAGGAACCCCTATGACTCTCAACCACCAAAATCCCCAATACGAACCCCTCCTAAAAGAAATTGGCCTAACCGACTCCGAAATCAAAATCTATCTCTTCCTCTTAAAAAACGGCACATCCACCAAAACACCACTTGTCAAAGCCACCGGCATTTCCGGCTCCAAAGTTTATGAAGTCCTTCATCGTTTAAGCCAAAAAGGCCTCGCCAGCATCACAATTAAAAACAACATCCAACACTTCACCGCCTCATCACCAGAGAAAATCAAAGAATATCTCAGACGAAAAAAAGCCGAACTCTCACACGCCGAACACAACATCAACCAAATCCTCCCCTCATTACTCTCAATCACCCAATCAACCAAAACTCCTGCTCCACAGATCGCCATCTTCACCGGCTGGGAAGGCCTTGCCACCGTCTATGACGAAGCTCTCAGTCACATTCCAAGAGGAAAAAAAGAACCAATGTGTGTCATTGGCGCAAGTTCTGGACAAAACACAAAACAAACCGAACGCTTCTTCAACAAATACGGCAGATTAGCAATTGAAAAAGGCGATCTGCGTATCATCTTCAACACCTCCAATCGCCAATATGTCCAACGCATCGAAAAAACAATTGGTTTGAAGTACAACAAACGCTTCCTCTTCCATAAAACCCCAACCGAACTAACCGTAATAGGTAACACCGCGTTCATTGTCCTCTTACATCAAGAACCCATGATTATCCGTATCAAAAACAAAGAAACCGCCGACTCATTCAAACAATACTTTAACTTTCTCTGGTCGCATGCGGAGGAATAAACCAAAATCGCTGACAAATCAAGCACTATCCTCTAATCTCTCCCGTATTTTTCGCATCCGTTCCTTTACTTCTATAGTGGCGGACATAAATAAATGAGCATCAATTAGCCGCCACTATACACAAGATGAGGCAACGACCTCATCTGTGCACAGGTGAAATCGTTGTCCACGATGAAACAACGATTTCATCGGGACACCAATAAAGTCGTTGCTTTATTGTGTATTTCACCTTGTGTTCCGAAGGACATAACAAAGCTTTCTCGCAAGAAAGTTCGGAATGAAATGACAGAATGCTCAATTAATTATGTCCTTCGTTCTATATCCACTTCTGCTCGTCGTTTGAGAATTCTCTCTCTTAATTCTTCCATTCCCTTCGGATCGTGTTTAAACACACCAAAAAACTGCGCTATTTTTCCTATTTTTTCATTTGTAATTGTCACTTTTTTCATAGTATAATTACTCTCAAACCACTTTACCCAACAGCAACCCTAACCCATATCCTACCAGCGCCGTCACCATTCCAATCACTGCCATCTCCATCCCATTACGCATCCAACTTCCCATTGTATACTTCGCTTTCATTGCTCCTGTAATAAATAACGCCATCGTTGATAGCACTAAAGAAATCCAGACACTCACTCCAATCGATACGAAAAAAAACGGCAGCAACGGAATCGTCGAGCCCACAATCGCCGCAACACCCACAATTAATGCCGAATGTAATGGATTAACAACCATTCCATCCGCTAACTTCAATTCATCCGTCATCACTGTCTTCAACCACAACTTCTTTGACGACGTAATCTTCTCCACAATCTTCCCAAGCAACCTTCCCCGAAACCCTTTCCTATAATAAATTTCATAAATCTCTTTACGCTCTTGCCTCGGCACTTCTTTAATTTCCCTCTTCTCCTTTGCTGCCTGCGCATCATAATATTGATTATACGCTTTCGTCGACGTATACGCCACCGCCGCCATCGAAAGCGACTCCGCTAAATTAGCTGCAATCCCTGCAATAATAACAATCCGCGCCTCATTGGTTGCCGCCGCCATCGCCAGAATTACACCCAGCACATTCACAAGTCCATCCTGCCCGCCTAAAATAATATCATGAAACGTCGAACCAACAGAACTTTTCACATGCCCCTCTCTATTCCCTCTCCTCTTTTTCATAACAAAAAGAATAATTTAAAAGTATAAAAGTGTATCGGAAAAATAACGGGACGAATTACATCTATCTTCTTACAATTTCTTGTGGCGCCATTTTAATCTCTCCACTATAGAGGACTTTGATTAACCCCTCTTTTCGGGGTTCCTCAAAGTACTTCTTAGAGGGGTTTGAAGTAGATTTATAGGGTTAATCAAACCCCTCTATAAATAATCGTTAAAAAATCATTTTCATCCACAACTTCAAGTAACGTTCTGCCCGTATCAACATTCAATGCTAAATTTGCACAACATCTCTCTGGGCTGCAGCGAATATAAACTTGCTCCTTCCTAAACCCATATTTTGGTAATAACTCTTCCACAAATTGCCGTGATTGTAATTCATACTCTCTTTGTTGGACATCATTAATCTCAGTAGAATTACCTGCAACATACACCTCCAATTGATTCAACTCTTGAAATGTTCCTAACGCCTCTTGTACCATTTTTTCTAAGTCATCAACATAAGGATCAACAAAATGTCCCGCATATGCTTCCTTCCCTAATGGATTATAGAGGACTTTGATTAACCCCTCTTTTCGGGGTTCCTCAAAGTACTTCTTAGAGGGGTTTGAAGTAGATTTATAGGGTTAATCAAACCCCTCTATAAATAATTACACCAACACACGGGCCTAACGTCCCTGTATCAACAATATTTCCCGAAGGGATATATTTTATATCCCACATTTCTAATTCAATATAAATCATATCTCTTATTTTCTGCATTTATTTATAAATAGTCCTAATGGTACTACTAATTAGTACTTACAAAACAAAACATTTATAAAATACTCTCGTAAATTATCACTTCAATGGATAAACATTACACCAGCGACCCTGCTAAATCAAAATCTCGCGAACTCGTCAAAGATTCAATTAAACGTACCCTACTTACCTATCGTAAACCCCAAGATCTCAAAGTGCTCTGTTTTCCCGGCATCGACGCCCAAGAAATAATTGAAATCTATGACCAACTTAAAATCCCACGGCAAAACATCATTGGAATTGAGCGAGAAAAAGACATCGCAAATATTCTTGTTGAAAAAAATCTAGGCATTCAAGTAATTCATAATAGTTTAGAAGACTACATCACCCAACAATCCTCTCTTGCCTTTGATATCATCAGTCTTGATTACACCGGCCCTTTAGTCCTCAGTCAAATCGACACCCTCAAACAAATCCGCGAAAAACAACGTCGTAACCACTTCATTTTACATAGCGCCAATCTCATCAAACGCGATAAATTTGCGTTAGAGATGTATAAGTATGGCTACGCCGTAAACACAACTGTAGACCAAAACAACACTTCCGCTGATCCGCAACAAGATTATCAACAAGTCTGCGAACGTACCCTCAACACCATTCTTCATAATGACAATGCCGATACCCGAAAAGAGATGCGTATTGAAGGGTATACTAAAGTCATTCTCGGCTGTTTCTACGGCGGTTCACAAGACATATTAGATCGTCTCTTCCGTTTCTATGCCGGTGCAGAATATAACGAATTTATTAGCCTCTTTCAAAATATAATTCATCAAAATATTTCAACAAAAATAACTCTCGATTCAACAGATCCTATTGGTTCCATTGCCCATTCGCCATTTTTCCCCATCATCCAACGCCAGCTCGAACAACTCCTCTGGCAATCTCATCAACTCGATTGCAAACAAAACGGTATTTACAATGCCAATGATCAACATCTCTTGTGGTACGCCATTGCCGAAGGCGCCAAAGAAACTCGTTTTTTCCGTGAGAAAGACATCGAATGTTACACCTATATCTCAGAATCAGGTGCACCTATGATTGGCGATATATTTTATTTAAAATCAATGGAACGCCAAGCAAGCATCGCACGTGACCTCCTGCGTTTCCTTGGCTATCCTCATGAATTTAAAATTAAAAGAAACTACGATCAACACCGCTTTACCGAATTATTTAAAGCATATACTAAAGAACTTCGTCGTGAAAAACTCTCTCCTGAAGAACTCACTGCTTTAGATCAAAAAGAACAGAGTCGTCAATTTCTTGGCAGCTCCTACAAACCATCCCTAACTAAAGAACGTGCTATTGCCGAATTTAAAGAAGGCGCAACTTTAGACCATCTTAGAACAAAATATCGCAACCCTCAAGACTTTCCACTCGCCCAATGGAAAGCACACGTTACCATGGGAACTTATGATCCAAAACCATCCTCGCTATCACCTCATTCAACAATCTATGCATTAGAAACAAATCTTGAAGCCTCAAGTGAACCAATCGAACACATCACAAAATCAGACGCAATCGACTTTTTACGCCTAAATATCCCTCCTGAAGAAATATTCACCATCTATCCCACTTCTTTTACTTTAGGTCAACTTCGCGCATTTAAAGCACATCTCACTATGGGAACATATTGAAACATAGTTTTATATATATCTATAACCTTGATATGGATATGTTAAGACCAAAAGGTTGGAAACCAATTCCTTTATCATTAAAGATACTCTCTATTGTTTTCATTCTCTGGTCCATCGGATCAATTTTTGCTCTTCCTATGAGATATGAATTAGGATTGCCTTTTTTTGGAGCATTTGTATATGGTATTACCGCCAGTTTAATTGTACTACTTCTAGATATTGTAGCACCACTCACCTTTCTATTTGCTCTCTGGAATCGAAAATCCTGGGCGCCATCATTTGCTTTCTCCTATATTGCCTTTTTTATCCTCAATGGCCTCGTTGCTTTATTTACTGTAAGGGAAGAATTAGGACTTATACCTCTTCTTATCCCTTCACTTGTTAACATTATTTTTCTAACTATAATCTATCACAAAAGAGGTTATTTTAAATAATTAAAATGGCAATCAACTTTATAGCAGTTCTCGTATCAGCCATTGCAAGCATTGTTATTGGTAGTATTTGGTATGGTCCTCTTTTTGGTAAAGTATTTATGACTCAGATAGGGATGGATAAATGGACTCCCCAAAAGCAACAAGCTATGAAAAAGAAAATGGCTTTAACATACTTTGGTCAGTTCATTGCCAGTGTAGTCATGTTCTTTGTATTAGATTGGTACATAACTACAAGTATCCACACAGGTATATATGGCGGGATAGCTAACGCTTTTGGCTTGTGGCTTGGTTTTGTAGTTCCTCTTTCTCTTGGAAATGCTCTCTGGGGTGGTAACTATACTCTATTTTGGTTATCCATTGGTAACATGCTCATAACTCTTATAGTTGCCGGTGCAATAATGGGTGGCTGGAATTAAATTTAAGTGAAATTAACAATGAATCTTAAAAAATATATTCAGGGAGTAACTGCATTTATCTTAATTGGATTTGCAATAGCCGCCATTTGGCATTTTATTCTTTTTGGACAAGTCTATAACGATTTAAAAATATATACTATTGAACCAATTATTCCTCTAGGCTTTATTTCTTTCATTTTAGAAGGATTTGCTTTTGTCTACATATTTCAATTATATCGAAGAGGAAAAAAACCATTACAAGAAGGACTATTATTTGGAGTAATTGTGTATGGAGTAATCATGGGTGGCGTTGGCGTTCTTGCTGAAGGAGCTAAACATTTCGTCACCTCACTTTCAACCTGGTTATTGGTTGAAAGCGCATTTTATCTCATCACTGGAGCAGTTATTGGCACGGTTGTAGGATTAATCTATGGAAAAACAAACAGAGAGGAATAATCTATGGTTCCCAATCAACTTAATGAGGTCTCAAATTATTCAAAAAAATTACCAAAACAATATTCAACTATCTGCAATTTACTACAAGTCGAAATTAACAAAAATCTAAAAAAATCATCTTCTAGGATTTATTATTCTATGCCTGTATGGTTTATCGATGAAAATCCAATTGTTAGCTACAAAGCTACACCTAAATCTGTTAATGTCATGTTTTGGAGTGGTCAAGATTTCAAAGAAAGTGAACTAACTCCTCTAGGCAAATTTAAAGCAGCACAAATTAAGTATGCCTCTCCCTCAGAAGTGGATGTTATTAAACTTAGACGCTGGTTAAAAAAATCTATGAAACATATTTGGGATTATAAAAATATTAGAACCGGATTAAAAAAAATAAAATAACTCTATGGTTTACAATGAAAAATTAGCCGACAGAGTAAGAAAGATACTAGTTCCTAAAAAAGTGGTTGATGAGAAAAAGATGATGGGCGGTCTCACTTTTATGGTAAACGGCAAAATGTGTTTAGGTATTCTAAAAGATGATTTAATGGTGCGCCTCGACCCCCAAATATATGAATCATCTCTTCAAAAAAAAGGCTGTCGTGAAATGAATTTTACCGGCAGGCCAATGAAAGGTTTTGTATTTGTTAATTCAAAAGGGACAAGCAATAAAACAGATTTAGAATACTGGATCAAACTTGCGTTAGAATTCAATACAAAAGCAAAAGCATCAAAGAAAAAAAAATGAAAATCAGCTACCAAAATCAGATTATTGAACTATTAAAACGCACAATTCCTAAGTTAAGCACTCAACATAAAGTAGAATTTAAAAATATATTTGGCGCAACCGGTGGATACATTTCTGGTAAAATATTTATTTCAAGCGGAAAATTTGGCGTTGCGTTAAAACTTCCAAAAAAAGTGTTGGATAATCTGTTTGAAGAAAAAGACGTTAACCCTCTCAAATATTTTCCAAAAGGTCATATAAAAAAAGACTACGCCATTCTCCCCAAACGAATACTAAACAACAAAAGTAAGTGTAGAAAGCTACTTAAACACAGCATTCAATTTGTTAAGAAATAATTATCTTTCTATCCCAACCTAAACACCTTCTCCAAATCAAGTGTCAACTCCTCCAACTCCAAACCTCCATACGGATTCAACCCTTGCATAGAAAGGCCCATCTGCACATGCACATGTGACGGCCAGCCGCCATTCTCAACCGTAAAACTCTCACCCACTAATCCCACAAAATCCCCTTTCCCAATCTGTTGCTTTTTTGTAAAACTATGAATATATCCTAAATGGCCATATAACGTAAACACATCTTGACCCTCATGTTTATTAAGAACAATCATATAATTCCCAAAATTCTGCTCCGTAAATTTCTCAGATAAATCATTAACACTATTCACTTTTATAATCACCCCATCATCTGCTGCATAGACTTTTGTATACGACTCGCACATCACATCAATCCCCCAATGATACCCAAACTCAACTCCATTATAGACTCGCCTCTCCGCATACCCTAAAATCATCCCTTCAGTTATGATTCGCTCATACTGCGGCATTTGCACAACTTTCTCAAAATCCGTCGTCCCAAACTGCTCCATCAGTTCAGAAAACTTTCCCAACGGAAATTTCTCCATTCCTTCAATGGGATACACTAATTTCCCCGTTAAAAAATCTGTTAAAGATTGTTTTGTCATACTTATTAAGAAACCTATTGCCTTTAAATAAATTAAGCTAGTCTACTATATAATCTGCTCTCCTCTCAAATCCTCTTCTCTAACACCAACGGCAATAACTCATCAACTGCATTAAAACCATGAACTCTCGTCCAATACAACAGCGCATTTGTCTCAACATCCGCAACAACGCGCATTTTCTCATACCTCTCTTTTCTTGCTCCATCCATCATTTCTCTCACAAATGCCGTCCCTAAACCTTGACCATAATACTCTGGTTTCACATAAATACTCTCAATACGTATTTCTTTTTCTCGCGGATGTAACGTCAACAACAACCCCGGAAACGTATACCCTGCTCCTATAATAGAATCCTGCAATAAATAATCTCCTTGATGATCATACAACTGCACTTCTAACGAAGACTGTTTAGGAGTTATATCTGTAATCACTTTCGTTCGCGCACAATCAACCACCGGATGAGAAAACCTCTTAATTCTATCTTCCACAAGCTGCACCTGGTGGCATATACTGTATATGTTTATCATGGTATCTTCTTCGCAAGAGAATGATTTATAAATCTATCTTACTCTTTGCAAAAACATGAAACTCATCCTCTTAGGTGCCCCCGGCAGCGGCAAAGGAACTATCTCCGAACGCTTAGAAAAAGACTATAATCTCTATCACCTCTCTGCCGGCGCCTTATTACGAGAAGAAGTAACAAAACAGACAACCATCGGTAAAGACATAAAAGCCTACATCGAACGTGGCGAATTAGTCCCTGATTCTTTCGTCGTCCAACTTGTTAAATTAGATGCCAAAACCAAACCAGATTACATCTTGGACGGCTTCCCTCGTACCATCAATCAAGCAACAGAAATTGAAGATCTTAACATCGATATCGTTCTCTTACTAGACGTACCCGAAGACATTATCATCCAACGCTTCGCTGGCAGAAGAGTCTGCCAAACCGGAGAACACGGCTACCACCTTCAATATCTCCCCCCAAAAACACCTGGCATCTGCGATATAGACAAAACTCCTCTTACCCAGCGCAAAGACGACAACCCAACCATCATCAAAAAACGCTTTCAAATCTATCATACAGAGACCGCCCCTTTAATTGACTACTACCAAAAAAAGAATCTGCTTCATAAAATTCCTGCCAATGGCTCTCCTAATGAAGTCTATCAGAAGGTTAAAACAGTAATACTAAAACAACTAAAATTATCTCACCAATAATTAACGTAAATGTATTGTGAGTTTTCATACTTCCTGAAAAGAAGTCACGAACGATAGTGACTAGAGAATTCGAACCATCAAATTCTAAAAGGAACTTTGCAAAATCGGGATTTCCACCTATTTTAACAAATATTTTTTTGAAATCCCAATTATTCCACAGTTCTCTTTGAGAAGTTTGAGTAAATGTTACCGTAAGTATAGTAAGTGACCTAAATAATTATACAACTGTCACTTACTATATTCCGAAGGACATAGCTATTTTGTATAATTATTTATGTCCTTCGCTATAACATAAGAAAGCAATGCTTTCTGTAAAATATCAATTATGCAAACTTCTCTAAAGAATTTCAGTACATTGTGCCACTAATTTCTTCTCGATTTAACAATCTATAATCATCCATTACTAAATTTCGATAGCCCTGAAATGCCGTCAATACCGCTTCACGCATCTGTGTAATCTCTTTTGCTCCTACTTCTTTATTCCCTAATTTAATTTTCTCTTCTATTCCCGATGCAACATTTTTGCTCACAACTTGTGCATACTCTATTAAACCCCCAAATATATATACTATACTATCTGAAGACATCGCTCGTTCTAAACCTAATTTTGGCACTTCGAAAAAAGGTTCCAATACTGCGCCTCGAGAATACCCTAACTCCCTCACTGCCTTACTAATCTGTTGTAATTCCTCTTCTTTTCTTCCATATGCTAAAATTCGTGGAGTAGATTTGATTGCCGTAGCAAGTGGAATAGGATTATATTTTCGTCCATTAACTGTTATTTCTAAAGAAAACATAAATTCCTTTGGTCTCATTGGCATTTCTGCAGTCATTTTCGATTTTAACTCATTCTCTGCTAAAAGCGAAAGTTCTACTCTATCTCCGCGCTTTAAAGATATATCGCTAAGATAATCCTCAATGGAATTGGTCATTTTGTACTTACTTGGAAGTAGCATTTATAAACCTTTCGACACATTTATATCGTTTCACCCCTCACTCTAACCCGCCAAACCTTTATTAACCATACACCTCTTACTCTTCCCATGTCCCCAAAGAACAACACAATTGACACAAAATATAACCTTGCACTCTATTGGGAAATCTTAAAAAAATATAAACCTCTTCTCTTTTTCTTATTTCTCATCATCTTTGCTGTTGAAACAATTAATCTTACCGATAAATTACTCTTTAAAATAATTATCGATGACGGCACTCAATTTGTTTCCCATCAACTCCCCAAAGACCAATTCACCCATACTCTCATAATCATCGCTGTAGTCTTTGGTGCACTAATTATAACTAAATCCGTCTTAAAATGGCTTCAAATTCATCTCATAAATCTTCTTGATTGCGCTTTAATTATCGATATCAAACAAAAATTCTTCAATCATATCCTCACTCTCTCGTATCACTTTCACACCTCTCATCGCACCGGATCATTAATCTCTCGCCTTGTTCGCGGCGGCAGAGCCATTGAAAACTTAACCGATACAATCATTTTTCAATTCGCTCCACTTATTCTTCAGCTCCTCATTGTCAGTTCCTCTTTAATATACTTTGACGTTATTTCTGCCTTAATTCTCTTTTTCACCATTATCTTGTTCATCCTCTACAGTTATTTTATCCAAACCCTTCAACGCAAACATAATCTTATCGCTAATGACGCTGAAGATCTCGAAAAAGCCTACATCGGCGATTTTTTCACTAATATCGATACCATCAAATATTTTGGCAAAGAAAAATCCATAATTAACCTATTTCAAAACATCAGCGAAGACACTAAAAAAAAATATATGCAGTTTTGGAACTACTATCGCTATCTTGACGCTGGTCAAGCTCTCATCATTGGCATTGGCACCTTCTTTTTATTATATTTTCCCCTTCGTTCTTTTCTCAACGGCTCTCTTAGCATTGGCACCATCACATTTATCTACGCAACCTATATCGGCATCATCCCCTACATCTGGAGCTTTATCCGTGGCATGCGCGACTACTACAAAAATATGGCCGACTTCGAATCCTTGTTTCAATATTACAAAATAAAAAACGAAGTCAAAGATCGCCCTCGTGCCTCCCCCTTAACTATTACACAAGGCCACGTTGAATTCAAAAACATCACCTTTGGCTACCATACTAAACCTTTGTTTCAAAACTTCAACCTCTCAATTGAAAAAAACGAAAAAATCGCGTTAGTCGGCCATTCCGGTTCTGGCAAAACCACGTTAATCAAATTACTCTATCGCTTATATGACCTCAACAAAGGTGCAATTCTCATTGACAACATCGATATTAAAACTATCCAGCAAGAATCCCTTCGCAGCGAATTAAGCATCGTTCCCCAAGAATGCATCTTATTTGACGACACAATATACAACAACATCGCTTTCTCTAATCCTCAAGCCACAAAAGAACAAATCTTCCAAGCAATTAAATTTGCTCAACTTAATAAATTAATCCAAAACCTCCCTCTCAAAGAAAAAACTATTGTTGGCGAACGTGGTATTAAGCTCTCCGGTGGTGAAAAACAACGCGTCTCCATTGCCCGCGCCCTCTTAGCTAACAAAAAAATCCTCATCTTAGATGAAGCCACCTCTTCATTAGATTCTAAAACCGAACACGAAATTCAACTTGCACTCAAAAAACTTATGCACAATCGCACAACGATCATCATTGCCCATCGCTTATCAACAATCATGACCGCAGATAAAATCGTCGTACTTAACAAAGGCAACATCGTC
>Ga0209515_10002149_pt1 | contig 30956 bp, 29 predicted proteins | sample Subgroupgradi54m_FD_187454 | JGI IMG/M metagenome (GOLD analysis project Ga0209515, IMG submission 187454) | Subsurface groundwater microbial communities from S. Glens Falls, New York, USA - GMW60B uncontaminated upgradient, 5.4 m (SPAdes)... ... | reverse complement strand
GAGTGGTGAGGAGTGAGTGGTGAGTGGTGAGGAGTGAGTGGTGAGTGGTGAGGAGTGAGTGGTGAGTGGTGAGGAGTGTTGGAGATAAAGAAGGCATTGGGGTATTGGGGGGTTGGGGGGTTGGAGTCATCACCCCATCACCCCATCACCCCATCACCCCATCACCTGATGTCTTTGTTACCCCATCACCCCATCACCACTCTACCACTCTACCACTCACCACTCACCACTCACGAATGGCCAACCGCTAATTGACAAAGTAGTATTAGGTGTGCCGAGGTTGTTAGATGGTTAGGTGGTTTGGTGGTTAGTGAAGACCTCTTTACCAACCACCCAACAACCAAACTACCCAACCACCTCGTCGGTTAGGTGGTTCGTACTAACAACCCAACTACCAAACTACCCAACCACCTCGTCACGCCATGAGCGCGGAGATTGGGGCGATCTGGATGCCCATGACAGACAACAGAATGAAATCGCTGTCATACAGGGCGGACTTCGTATCCTGTCAGCTTATGAGCTGGAAGGGACTCGCTTCTGGGTAATAACCGAAGCGGATAGATCAACGACAACGATTCTCTTGCCAGAGGAGTATTAGACAGAAAAGCCGTCAGCTTCACTTGAGGCTGACGGCTTTTTTTGTGTCCGAAAAGCGTGCCTTTTTCACCCATCCGCCGTCACCCCGATAAATCGGGACTAAGAAGACGGCAACGGCTGGTTAGGCGGTATTTACATCCTTCAATATTGCCTCTCCTTTTGTGAGCCAAGAAATACCAAAAGCCACAACGGCGATCGCTTCCAACCAAAATACGGGTTTGTATCCTTCGATGAGCGATGCCACTTCATCGGGGAGAAGGTGGTCAATGACAATGAGCACGATGCAAAGTATCATCGTGTATCCGCATGCCTTGTAGACCTTGTTCCTTTGACGCTTTCTGGGTGTTGGAGAGCGGTGAAGATCTGTTTTCGTAAACAAGCACAGCGAGAAAGAGATGAGGGTCACAAAGAACGACGCAGCGAAGGCAAGGTGAAGGTATCCGATGAAGCGTGCATCGCCTGAAGCGGGATTGTCAGGAGTCGTCGGAAACAGTGCCACACCAACGGCAAAGACGCAACCGAGATTACCAACAACGTCGTCAGCACAGTTGTACCCTTTGTATGAGAGCAGAAAGAAGCCAATTGCCCAGAGCGTGCCAACAAAAACATCTCGCATGCCGGTGTGGTAGTAGCTGCTCATGGAACTCTGAATGCCAGTTTGAAAAAAGAGCCTTGCCCCCAAAGCCAGCACGAAGGGAAATGAAGTCCCCAGAAGTCCGATGGCAAATCTGAGAGTTAAATAAGAAAAGACCAAGGCATTTTCGCTTTTCAATCTCTCGTTCATGTGTCTCCTCTGTTATGCGACCCAATAGCGGATGCACCATTCTAGCCAAATGTCAACGCTGTGTCAACAAAAAAGTTTTGTTACGTCTACCCCAAGCTGTTGATAGAACGCGCACCACTCACACCCGACACGTCCCGGCGGAGGCGTTTCCTCTGACAGAATCTCCACCGCCCGCCCGATGGCAAGTCCCACCCGCCCGCTTTCGATGCTGATGTCATGCCATGCCAGACTTCCCACAATCCCCGTTCCGGTCTTGTCGGTCTCGGAACGAGACCTTACAAGACCGTGAATCCCGCAAGTGTTTACATCCCGATCTATCGGGGGCGGGACTTGCTCTGACGTGTTCACTCCGAACCGATAGCCCGTGAGGGTCAGAATGCCAATCCGCTTCACATGCGTTAAGTGTGGATACCCGTCCTCTCACCAAACAGCGTAAGTGTTTTTGTCCGATGAATCGGACATCTCGTTGCGCTAGAGACCATAAAAGCGTCATTGAGCCGTGCGTCTTCTGGTCCCGCGACGCGAGCCGAGGTGGTTGGGTCGTGTGCCGGATGGAGAAGCGCACCGAAGAGATGATCCTTCACTACGGCCTGCCCTGAGCTTGTCGAAGGGTTAATGACAAGCATGACGGCACTGGGGAGCGGATCCTTCGTCCCGATCTCCGATCGGGAGCCCTTCCTCCGTTCCGTGAGTCTTCGACCCCGATAGATCGGGGCAGGCTCTGTCGGGTCCGCCTCTCGGAACGGAGCTCTTATCTGTTACGCCTTTATGCGGTTTGACCCCAATTTCATCAGATGCTTTTGTGCAGGAAACGGGAACGTGTTGGAGATTTGCATGCGAAAGCGTCGCTATGTGCATCCTGACTGAACGATGCACAGATCCTTTCAATCAACTGAATGATTTGGATCATCGGTGTCGTGTGAGACTGAATGAATTCCTTTGCCTGCCGCGACATCGTGACATAGTATTCCGCATCATCTTTCTGGGTTTTGATGTAGGACACTGTTTTGGTCCAGTATCCATCAATATCACCCAGAAACACGTTGTCTTCTGTGACCTCTTCTCCTGTTTGGGTTCGGTTCCACCCAAACCTGTCCCGACCCGCTATGACGAAGTGCGCGGACAATTGCTCCAACGGATCGATCATCCAATGATATTGTCCTCTGCGGTTTTTCTGTTTCAGTCGCTCGATGACTAAAGCCAGCGGCTGTTCGTCGTGAAACGGAGAGATGAGATTGAAAAAAGGAGTGATGGATTGGACCCCATCACGCATCTCATCCAATGTCCTCAATCCTTGTTTCAGCGCAACAAGGCAAGGCAATTGCTCACGCAATTCTGTCATGGGACTCGAAAGTAAAGATTGTCCAAAAGGTCTTTTCATCAGAAAAATCTTCACGGTTTTCACCTCCTTCTTTTTTCAATTCAGGAGTGAGGGAAACGATAGATGGAGTCCTCTATCGCCTGAGGCGGAAGGATAATCCTTAAAGATACGGCGTGACCCTCTCTCCAAAGTGGATGACCCGTTGCGCCAAGATGGTATTCCACTCTTTTATTTTCAGTGTTCACTAATGGTCTCGTAGGCATGAGCGATTCGGTAAGCGAGAAGCGCATGGGTGTTCATCCCTTTCTCTTCCAAAACTTTTCCCATCTTGAGAAAATGGCTTGGGATACGTTCTTCAGTGAGGTTTTTCGGCATCAGTTCCGGGTGCCACTCGGATATCTCCTGACACGTTTCAAACAGTGAGAACGTGTCTTTCGTCTGTGCGTAGATACTCGCAAGCCCAAGATGGACGTCCATAAGTTCCGGCTTCATCTCCAAAGCCTTCTTGAATATCTGCCTGGCTTCTTCCAACAAGCCGATGTTCCGGTAGAGATGCCCCAGGTTCGTCAGTGCCTCCATCTGGAATGGATTCAGCTCAAGGGCTTTATGATACATAAGGATGGCTTCCGAACCCTTTCCCTGTTTTGAAAGGGCAAGGGCAAGGTTTGAGTAGGCCTCAGGACGATGTTCGGCTCGAAGTTCGATCGCCTTTTTGAAGGCGGCCTCTGACTCTGAGAACTTCTGCTGATAAAGGTAGGCAATTCCAAGCTCACAATAGGCTTGCGCCGCATCTTCCTCATATTCGGCTTCAACCACGCTCGGCATGCCTTCTCCAATCGGCCTTGAAGGTAGAGCGTTCGCTTTATCGAACGCTTCTACGGCTTTTTCATATTCCTTCCTGCTCATATAGAGTTGCCCCAGCTTGTGATAGACCTCTTTTGAGGAGGGGTCTATGGCAAGGGCCTTCTGATACTCCAGAATCGCAAGCCCCAGGTTTCCATTCATCGCATGACACCCCCCCAGGTAATAGGCGGTGTAGAAATAGATGCGCCCAACCGGCAGGGGCACCAGGCACAGTTCAATGCCGAATGTTTCGACCTTTGAAAGCAGTTCTCTCGCCGGGTCGAACTGTCCGAGCTTGTAATAGAGTTCTCCCATGAAAAAGCACGCCACACCGTAATCCGCTTTGACTTCAAGCGCCTGTTTATAGCTTGAGATGGCTTCCTCAACTCGGTTTAACCGTCTCAAGTAATTCCCAAGCATCACACATCCGATCAGGTAGTCGTCTCGATGCCCTTCTTTGCCCCTGGTGTGTTCTATGAGGATTTTTAGCTCATCTATCGCTTTTTCAATATCGCCAACGATTTCATAATGGGTTGCCAGATGGAACCGGACATTCAGGTTTTCGGGGGTTCTTTTAACCTGCTTCAAAAGCAAGTCCAGATTACGCTTCGTCTTTATGGGGATTGCCTCTTGATTTTGATAGCCGATATGGGTTATCTTGACGTCAGATGGAAAGAACTTGAGCCCTAATTTTTGGAGGGAAAAGGCGACCTGTTCATGGACATATCCTTCAAACTGTACCTCCGGCAGGTTCGGGAACAGTCTGAGCTGAAGGAACTCTGTCTCCTGTTGGTTGGAGTGCAGGCACCCGACCACGCAGAAGAAAACCTGTTCTTTCCCACGCTTGATGAGCTCCCGGAGCTTCAAAACCTCCTCCTTTTTCATCCGGTCATCCGCATCCAGCCAAAAAACCCAATCCCCTTTTGCGTGTTTTAAGGATTCGTTCCGTGCAGCGGAAAAGTCATCGCACCACGGAAAGGAGTGGACTTCAGCTCCAAAAGCTAAAGCGATTTGTACGGTTGCATCCGTTGAGCCGGTGTCCACAACGACGATTTGGTCGAAGAGACCCGCTATCCCCTCAAGGCACCCTGGCAGGTTTTTCTCCTCGTTTTTGACGATCATACAAAGCGAGAGTCGGGGGTTGGGCGGTTGGGTGGGGGAGTGGGTGGTGATTGGTGATTGGTGATTGGTGACTGGTGACTGGCGTTCTGTAGATTTGCAAATTTGCAGATTTGCAGATTTGCAGATTTGCGCATCGGAAGCATGCGCTCCGATTTGAGCACAACAATCGTCCAGATAGGAACGGATCTGTTCCTCTTCTGGTCTCAGATCCTTCCCCTTCAGTTCCTTCGCGAGCTCAGGACTCAGGGTCAGGAGGTATTTCTGAAACAGCGGAATCGCCTCTTGGAACATTCCCACCTGATGGAGTATCATTCCGAGATTGGCCACGGTGTCTCCGTCGTTGTGGTCAATTTCAATCGCCTTTTTGAGATGGTCTATGGCGGCATTTGCGTCTCCTGTTTCCCAAAAGAGGACGCCCAGATTGCTATACACTTGCGCATTCTGGTTATCCAATGCTAAGGCGCGTTGGAACGCTGATTTGGCTTCCTCCACCTGGCCCGCCTGATAGAAACGCTTTCCCAACTCGTTGTGAATTTCAGCCGACTCCATTGTTAACGATGGTCGATTGTCAATTTCTCTCGCTTCCCCGCTCCCTCGCTTCCTTGCTCCCTCATTCCCTTCCTTCCCTTCTTCCCTTCCTTCCTCTCTTTCCATTCCTCCACTCTGATGAACGGGCGAGCCGTGCTCCGTCCGATGAATCGGACCCGCTCTACTTCCTTGCTGATGAACGGGCGAGCCGCCCGCTCTACTTCCTTCCCCGCTCCCCCATTTTTCCAGGAACTTCTGTTCATTCTCCTTTAATAGGGCGTTATAATCTGTGGTCTGCTTGAAGGTCACAGACCCGAAATGATGAATGAAAGCGTCCCCGGCAATGACCGTCCGGTAACCTGCCTGGTGCGCTCTGAGGCAATAGTCGTCATCCTCGAAATTTCCCTTTCCGAAGCGTTCATCGAGGGTGCCGATTTTTTCAACCACTTCCCGCTTGACCAGCATGCAAAAGCCGACGATTCGGGGGCAATCCAACCAGTTGCCCCGGTTCTTTTCGTGGAACAGTTGCGCATAATGGTGCATCTCTTCAATCGATGAATACTGGACATGTTCATCCCGTTGTTGACCGCTGATGTTGTTGGTCATTGGACCGACAATGCCAATTTTTGCATCGCTATTGGCGCACGCGACTAACCTTTCTAACCATTGGTCTGTGAGGATGACATCATTGTTTAAGAGCAAGATATAATCGCCCGTAGCGACTTCAATGCCCTGGTTGCAGGCTTTCGGAAAGCCAAGATTTTCAGCGTTTTCAATCACTTTTGCGCCCGCGATGGTTTTCAAATATTCAGGCGTGCCATCGTCTGAACCGTTATCTACAAAGATTAACTCGTAGGGGTGGGACGTGTACCGCTTCAGGCTGTCAACACACAGCTTTGTATATTCCAACTGGTTGCAGGTTAAAATCACGATACTAACCAAAGAGGAGTCCGTGTGTAGGCGCTCTCTCGCTGCCTCGCTGCCTCTCTTCTGAGCCGTAATCAGGTATTGATACGCTGCGGATTCCTCCACAAGAGAGCGGGTATCAAGTCCTGCGGCTTGGAGCGCTGAAACCAGCGTTTGCGGGACGCGCTCTCCCGACATGACAACAGCCTGGACCTGGGTAATCTGCAATCCGACACCTTGAAGGAGTTCGATTAGGCTGGACCTTGTGAAGAACCTAAGATGGGTATTGTCCAGAATGCCGGCGTCAATGTATTGCCAACGGCCCTCCAGCAAGTCTTTCAGTACGGACCAATGACGGACATTGGGAACACTGAGAACTACGGTCCCATCGTCTGTCAAAGAATCCTTTAGATTTTCCAACACGGTTATCGGATCGCGTAAGTGCTCCAATACATCGGCCAAAACGATACAATTGTAGTACTTCCGGGGGAAAGCGGGTGCGAGTTGCTCTATATCCCCGGTGATCACATGGTCTAAGCGTTCTCTCGCCTCCTGAGCGATTTCGGGTACGAATTCGACACCCGTGACTTCGCAGGATTGCCGATTCTTGAGTGAGGCACCCAACGCCCCACACGCACAACCGACATCCAGAATGCGGTGGGCTGATTCCGGGACGAATGACACAACTTCAGGACGGCTAAATCGATAGTAGGTGGGGGCTTTTCCCCCCCTCCGCGGTTGCCTCCCTTGGTTCATTCCTCCTTTTCCGTTCCGTGAGTCTTCGACCTGGATTGTTTTAGATTCGGAATTCATCTTTTTGAGTCCCTCCATGACGGAGTCCAAAAGGGTCTCCATCCGTTTGCGGTAGGTGTGCCGGGTGCCCACCTCCAACATGCCCTGTCGGGCAATTTTTTCACGTCGAACCTCATCACCCAAATATCTTTCGATCACAGGGATGAGTTCTGATACCGTTTGTAGTTTTAAATGATATGATTCGTGAAACGTGAAACGTGAAACGTGAAACGTGAAACGTGAAACGTGAAAAGCATCTCGCTTCACAGCATTTCCTCGTTTTCCACACATCTCAATCCCATCATTTCAACCTGTAGATGGTATGATACCATTTGCAGTTTGAAATGCGACGATTCTCCCACCCGCCGTAAGAAATCGGTTCGATTGAGGACTAATACTACTTTGTCAATTAGCGGTTGGCCATTCGTGAGTGGTAGAGTGGTAGAGTGGTGATGGGGTAACAAAGACATCAGGTGATGGGGTGATGGGGTAACAAAGACATCAGGTGATGGGGTGATGGGGTAACAAAGACATCAGGTGATGGGGTGATGGGGTGATGGTTTTATGACTCCAACCCCCCAACCCCCCAATACCCCAATGCCTTCTTTATCTCCAACACTCCTCACCACTCACCACTCACTCCTCACCACTCACTCCTCACCACTCACCACTCACTCCTCACCACTCACCCATCGCCAACGGCTTTGTTGTAAATGACAAAGTAGTACTAAGATAAGAGTATCTTCTTCTTCTTACGCATTACGCATTACGCATTATTCTTTACGTATTCCGCATGAGATGCGAACCACTGATAGGTGTTCTTCCCCTGTTCCTTGGCACGGTACATCGCGGTGTCCGCACTTCTGACGAGGGATTCGACATCAGTGCCGTCGGACGGGTACAGGCTGATTCCAATGCTGGTGGTGATGACGAGTTCGTGGCCTTTTAGCAGATAAGGGTTCGACAAAACGTTGAGGATTTTCTGCGCCACCGTAGCGGCACCTTGCGCTTGCGTCATGTCGTTCAGGATGACAGTAAATTCATCACCGCCCAGGCGGGCAACCGTATCGGTCTCACGGAGGCAGTCACAAAGCCGCCCCGCGACGGATTGCAGCAAAAGGTCGCCAACGCTATGGCCAAGGGTATCATTGATGCGCTTAAATCCGTCCAAATCGAGAAACAGGAGCGCTGCCAGTTGCCGATGCCGTTTTGCCTGTGCCATGGCCTGGCGCAGCCGGTCATAAAACAACAGGCGGTTGGGCAAACCAGTAAGGGCATCGTGATAAGCCAGATGTCGCTCAAACTGCCGGGCATTTTCCAATTCCGATTCCATCCGCTTGCGCTCGGTTATATCTCGAAGCGATGCAAGGTAGCCGATTTCACCTTCCCACTCGATTTCCACCACCCGCATTTCCGCTACCGCTGTTCCCCCACCCCCCCTGTCCACGGGGGGGACCGAGGGCATCGTCTCTGGCCCCCCCGCGGGCGGGGGGGGGCGACGGACAATGTCAATCTCCGTTGTTTCACCCGCAGTCACAGGAAAACCGAACCATTCGCCTACCAGCGCCTCGGCTTGACGGCCAAAGAGGGCTTCTGCGGCCGGGTTGACAAAACGGATGATGCCGTCCTGGTTCACGATGAGGATGCCATCGGCATTCTTTTCGATGATCTGGCGGAAGCGAACTCCACTGGTTTGCAACTCCCGGGTGTACCGCTGCAATTCCATCTGCACCCGAGGCCACTCCGTTAGCATCTCGCTTAACAGGACAACGGTATCAGGTTTGCCTTCGGCCAACAAGGACCGAATCCTCGCGTAGCGGGACTTGTCGAGAAATCCATTTTGTGGAGATTGCGACCCCTTCGCCTCGATCGTTTGATCGGAGGGCAAGCTGTAGATGTGACGTTGTTGATTCATGCCAATTTTCCTCTCCGTTTTGTAAGCCTTGAGATGGTCGATGGTCGATGGTCAATTGGGAAAGGCTGAACATCCAGACCGATTAGAACGTCCTCCGTATTCGACAGATCCCCGATGATCCGTCGAATGGGCGGCGGTAGCTCCTTGATCAGGGTCGGAGTGATTAAAATTTTCGCCTCTTCCGCCAGATGTGGCTGCTCCAGAATATCAATGATGACCAGTTCATATTGCCCGCGCAATGGCTTTTCACAAATCTGCCGTAGATGGGTAATCGCATGTTCGGATCGGGGGGTACGTCCGGTGATGTAAAGTTTCAGTAAATATTTATTCATGCCCTTTCCCTTCCATTGTCAATTGACATTGGGTGAAGAGACGATTCTCACTTCACCCAATGTCAATGGTCGATGGTCAATTAAAAAAGTCAATCAAAGTCGGTTGGACGATCTTCGCCGCCACCTCAAGCGCCATTCGATAACTGTTCTGCTCTTCGATGAATCGCGTCATCACTTCAGCTATATCGACATCTTCGACATCAGAAAGCAGGCTTGCGATTTGGTTCTTTTGATTCAGAAGGAGGTCTTTGCTCATCTCAATTCTGGCTGTACGCGCGCCGGCATCCGTCCTTGCCTGGTTCACCTGGTTAAGTCCATCTCCCAATGTATCTATCTGATTCCTGATTCCCTCGACATCGTTTTCCACCAGTGATTTCTCAAACGCTTTGACGTTATTCAGGATGTTGACCATTTTGTCGGATAGGATAACGTTTGCGGCGACCATCTGCTTTGGACCGATCTCCCTTGGCAGTTCATCTAAGTTTCCTTTATAGATGAAACCCTCTCCTCCGTTCCGTGAGTCTTCGACTTGACTCTCAAAAGGCGCAACAGTTGTCGCACTCCCGGCGAATAGATATCGTTCGTTAAAAGATGCGTTTGCGAAGTCTAGCATCTGCGAGAGAATATTTTTGACTTCCGCCGCGACGTTTTCTCTCATCTGTGAATCGGATGTGTCATTTGCCATGGCGATGGCGATCTCCTTCGCTCTTGAAAGGAGGTTATCCAGCCCTTCAAAGCTGGCATCTGAAGCGTTAAGCTGTGATAGGGCATCGTCAGCGTTGCGGATAAATTGGTCGGATTCAGCTTGAGACTGTCTGAAAGATAAGGCCTTGGCAGTCGCTGTGGGGTCATCCGAGGGACGTCGAATCCTTTTCCCCGATGCGATTTGGCTGTTCGTCTCTTGCAGACGGTCCACTTTCTTGAAAAGCTCGCGCTGCACTAGTGATGTCATCATCCGTTGTGTGATTCTCATCTTTCATTTCCTCTTTATCATTTGCTGCACCTTTGTAATGGTCAACAACATGTTGTAGGGGCTTCGCCCCTACTTGATTCAGTGCTTCTCGAAATGTAGTGAGGGTCACTGGCTTACTCACGATAATGTCTACACTTGCTGGCTTTTCCCCGGATGCTTTCATCATGTCGCCGAAGCCGGTCAGCAGGATGATCGGCTGGTTTGGCGCAATTTGTTTGATGGTGCCTGCCAGTCCATCCCCGCTCATGCCGGGCATTGCCAAATCCGTCACCACCAGATCGAACCACCCCTGATGGAATTTTTCCAGAGCATCCAATCCGTCATGTGCGATTTCGACGGTGTGCCCGTCGATGGTCAGATAATCCGAGATGGTTTGGGCCACCCGCGGTTCGTCATCCACAACGAGGACATGGAGCAGAACCGACGCGGATTCTGCCTGTCGCTTGCTGCTGTCATTGACAGCCGCCTGTTCTGTCATTGGTAGATGGATGCTGAAAGTGCTTCCTGCCCCCAATTCGCTCTCAATAGCAATCGTTCCCCCGTGCCGCTGGATGATGCCGTAAACCATTGACAATCCAAGTCCTGTCCCCTGTGGCCCCTTGGTGGAGAAGAAGGGCTCAAGGCAATGCCAGCGCCTTGAGGGTGAACTCCGTGAGCGGTTGGCGGGAGAACATCGCCATGACTCTGTCACGCAACTCATCCCAACTGTAGCCGAACATCATCTCGGCTTGTGTATTGACCCGCATGATACGTCCGTCGGAGTTAGTGACCACGAGGGCGTCGGGTGCCATTTCAAAAAACTTCTGAAACAGCGCCTCACTTTCCTTGAGCCCATTCTCCTTATGTGTGGCGTCTGACGCTTTCAGTGTTTTCTCGGCTCGTTTGCAACGATAAGACATCGAACTGCTCCTTTCGATTCATCTGCAAATTGACGTTATGCTCCCATTAAAACGGACCAATAGCATTCGACAATCTCAGGGGAGTAAAGCGTCCCACTTCCTGCTTTCAGTTGATTCATCGCATCCCCTGGTGTGAACCGGTTATTCAAACTGTTTGAATAACACATATTGCCATAAGCATCGACAACGGCAATTATACGGGCTGCGAGCGGAATTTGCTCCCCTCGCAGCCCATCCGGGTATCCACTGCCATCGTAGTTTTCATGATGCGCCCGGATGACTGTCCTGATATTCGTTAGCCCCGGGAACATCCGGAGCGCCTTTTGTCCAAGCACCGGATGGGTTTGCAGAATCTTGAATTCCTCCGGAGTCAGCGCATCGAACGGCTTGTTCAAAATTTGCTCTGAAATGCCGATTTTCCCAATGTCATGCAACTTCGCCGCAATTTCGATAGGTTTGACCTGCCGCAAATCCGTACATATTTTTTGAGCAATCTTTTTGCAGTCCGCTGCAACTCGTCTGGAATGATTGGCTATCGCTGGGCTGCGCATCTCCAGAAGTCCAACCATCATGTTGATAAGGTTTGTTGGATAGCTATATTGGCTGGAATCAAATACATAGATCTCCGCCGGGCGATTATTTCCTTGATATTGCTGAATCCTTTCTAAATAGTTTTTGCTAATGACCGTGTTCATCGGAAGGAGCAAAAGGTTATTGACGGTGTAAAGATCACGCGCCAATACCATTCCTTCCTCCAATTCATCCGTTGAAATCACACCTATGGGTCGCTCCGGTACCTGCTGGGCGACGTCTTCTGAAATGAACAGATAGCATTCGACGATTTCAGGGGAGTAAAGCGTCCCACTTTCTGCCTTCAGCCGATTTATCGCGTCTCCTGGCATCAGCCGGATGCCAGGCGTCTGCGAATAACACATATTGTCATAAGCATTCACTACAGCAATTATACGGGCACCGAGCGGGATTTGCTCCCCACCCAGCCCATCCGGGTATCCACTTCCGTCGTAGTGCTCATGGTGGCTTCGGATGATCGCCTTGATCTCATCACTGAAACCGGAGAACATCCGGAGTATCTTTTGCCCAAGGACCGGATGGTCTCGCAGGATGTTCAATTCTTCTGGAGTCAGCGCATCGAACGGCTGATTCAAGATTTGCTCTGAAATGCCAATTTTTCCGATATCATGCAATGTTGCCGCAATTTCGATGGCTTCAACCTGTATCGCATCATCGCAGAGTTCCTGAGCAAGCAATTTACAACCGGCTGCAACTCGCATCGAATGACTCGCTATCACCGGACTCCGCATCTCCAAGAGTCCCATCATCGTTTCCGTAAATTCTGGCTGGCCACCTTGCATTTTTTGGCGAAGCGCGGTAATCCGTTGATCTTTCGATCGAATTTCAGTTTTGTAACTTTGCACCTTTTCTCGCACAGATTCATCGAACTGCTCAAATCTTTTTTGCTTTCGTGCGATGCGAGCCGTGAGCCGTCGATTCTCCAAGATGAGCAACTGTTGGTTAAGTCCATCTTTGATGACCTCCAGGAGTTCATCATCGCCCCACGGTTTTAAGATGAATTTGAAAATACCGCCCTGATTGATGGCTGCGGTTGCGGCTTTAATATCGGCATAAGCCGTCAGCATAATCCGGACAGCATCAGGACAAATCTTCCGGCTCAATCGCAAGAATTCGTTCCCTTGCATGCCAGGCATTCTTTGATCAGAGATAATGAGATCGACTGACTCCGTTTTGAGAATTTCGAGTCCGTTCTCGCCGCTTTCGGCGGTCAAGACCTGATAACCTGCACGACGCAAGAGACGGTTCAACGCTTTTAGGATGTTCACCTCGTCATCAACACAAAGAATGGTGGAAGTTGCTTCAGTCATTGAAAACCCTCGTTTTTTTGTGAAACGTGAAACGTGAAACGTGAAACGGAACGTGAAACGTGAAACGTGAAACGTGAAACGTGAAAAGAGCGAATGATTCGCCTATTCGCCTATTCGCCTATTTGCTTATTCGCCCATTCGCCCATTCGCCTATTCGCCCATTCGCCTATTCGCCCATTCGCCCATTCGCCCATTCGCCCATTCGCCTATTCGCCCATTCGCCCATTCACGTTTCACGGCTTCGCGTTTCACGTTTCACGTTTTCGGCACACCCTTGATAGGCAGCGTAATAAAGAACGTTGTTCCCTGACCTACTTTGCCTTGGACCCGGATATCTCCGCCATGCTTCCGAATAATGTTGTAGGAGATACTCAAGCCCAGGCCTGTTCCTTTACCAACTGGCTTTGTCGTAAAAAAAGCATCAAAGATCTTCGGCAGATTTTCCTCTGGAATTCCACAACCGTTATCAGAAATTTCAATCATGATATTCGTCTCATCCGAACAGGTCTTAATTCGGATGAGACCCTCTTTTTCAATTGCCTGGGCGGCATTCACAAGTACATTCATAAAGACCTGATTCAGTTGCCTTGGCATACAGAAGATTTGGGGAATATCGCCGTAGTCTTTCTCCACCGTTGCTTTATACTTAATCTCGTTCCAGACTAGATGCAATGTTTTTTCAATCCCGTTGTTGAGGTCTGCAAACTGGAATTCCGCTTGGTCAACATGAGCGAAGTCTTTGAGATCTTGGACAATATCCCGGACCCGACTGAGCCCTGATTGGGACTCGTCAACAATATCGTTGAGGTCTTCCATGAGAAAATTGATATCCAGTTTATCTGTCAACTGATTCATACGGTTTACCAGATTTTGGACCGTTGCGTGCCCAACTCCGTTCCGATTGCTTTGAATCCCGCTTGCGGGAGAGTCTTCGACCTGTTTGAGTGAATCCATGACCTGACGATTTTGATCGATAAACGTTCGTAAGTCTTTGAGATATTCTCCTAGCATGTTGAGGTTGCTGCTCACAAACGCAACAGGATTATTGATTTCATGGGCAATCCCAGTCGCAAGTTGACCAATGGATGCCATCTTCTCGTTCTGCAGGAGTTGGGCCTGGGTCCGTTTGAGATGATCGTAAGCCTCTCGAAGTTCCCGTGTCTGCTCCTCGACGCGCAACTCCAGCTTTTGATTCCACGTCTTAATCTCCTTGTAAGCCTTTTGCAGTTCTTGCGCTTGTGAATGGGTTAGATTCGTTAATGCTTGGTTTTCAGACATCAGATCATAATGATTCAGTACCTGTTGAATTGTCAGCTTAAGCTCTTTATTATGCCAGGGTTTGGTCAGGTAGTGGTAAATTTGCCCTTTATTGACAGCTTCCAGAATCATTTCTGCCTCCGCGTAGCCAGAAAGTGCCAGACGAACCGTTTGTGGGTAATGCAGACGTACCTGTTCCAAAAATTCCGCGCCTGTCATTTGAGGCATCTTCATATCTGCGATGACGACGTGCACCGGCTGTTGGGACAAGATCTGTAATCCTGTTGCCCCGCTATCTGCAACGAAGCACTCATATCCCTGATGTCGCAATAAAAACTGTAACGCATTGAGAATATTCTGGTCATCATCAACGCATAAAATGGTGTGCGCTTTCACGGTTTTCCCCCTTCATCTTCAATTGACCATAGTCAGTTAACAATGGATTGCATATTGCGTAAAACGTGAAACGTGAAACGTGATGCGTGATGAGTGCAACGAACTCTTCCCTTCCATCCTTCCATCCTTCCATCCTTCCTTTCTTCCCTTCCTTCCCTTCCTTCCCTTCCTTTTCTTCCCTTCCTTCCCTTCCTTCCCTTCCTTTTCTTCCATCCTTCCATCCTTCCATCCTTCCATCCTTCCATCCTTCCATCCTTCCCTTTCTTCCCTTTCTTCCCTTCTTCCCTTCCTTCCCTTCCTTCAATATTCAATTGTCAATTCTCAATTTAGAGCCGATTGATTAAGGTATCTAAAAGTTCATCGACGACTTTTGTATACATCGCCGCAAATTGATACGCCTTCTGGGATTTGATGAGGTTGATCATCTCTTCATCTAATGAGACACCGGAGACGCTCTCTCGCCGGTTCTCAAGTTGCTGGAGGAGGGCGTCCTGGTTTTCAGACATCCGTTGGGCTTCCTGGGAGGCTAACCCAAGCTGGCTGATCATTGAACGATAAGCGCCGGTAATTTCAGGGTCATTCCTGAGAAGCGCCAGATTTAAGGCGTTTCGACCATCGCCGACTGCCCCGCTTTGGGATGCGGCGATCTTCTCAGGATGAGCCTTTATGTCTTCGTTCAGACTCAACAACTTGGCGGCCGAATCGGAAGCCTCCAGCGGTTTGAAGAAGGGGATTCCGGCGGTGCCTTCAAGGTCAAAACCTGCTGTGTGGAGTTCATTCACCTTCTGTTGAAGGCTATAAGCGATTTTGTCAAGCTGACCTTTGTATCCTGCGATGACCTCGCCCTTGACTTCCAACAATCCCTTTAACTCCCCCGATTTGATGAGCGAATTTAAGCGTTCAGGTTCTGCCTCAAGCGCAAAGACCTGGCCGCCTCGCACCAGGTCTTGACTCCCAACTTTCACGGTCAGTGTACCGTCATCCATCTCAAACGTGCTGGCATCTAAAAGAGTGGAAAGTTGATCGAGGCGCAGCGCCCGCTGATCACGCAGGTCATTCGCGCCCTCTCCAGTTAACTCGGCCTTTTTGATCCCTTCGTTCAGTTGAGCGATTTGATGGGTGAGGGCGTTCACATCCTTCACTTTCGCATTGAGACTTTCATTGACGCTATCTTCGAGTTGCTCAAGACGTGAATACTGGTCATTGATGAGATTGGCCAGGGCAGTTCCCTTTTCAATGACGACGATTCTTGCCGTTTGTTTTTCAGGGTTGTTGGCGAGGTCACTAAACCCTTCAAAGAACTGCTGCATGACCTTCCCTAAGGAGGTATCGGATGGTTCATTGACGAGTGATTCGATCTGTTCCAGCGCATCTGCTCGTGCCTGCCATCTGCCACGCTCCTGACTTTCAAACCGTATCTGACCATCTATCCATTCATCCCTGACCCGTCTGATCCGGTTCACTTCAACGCCTGTCCCGATATATCCTTCGGGGACCTTCTCCGAAGCGGTCGTTTCAAGGATGGCCTCCTGCCTTGAATACCCGGGTGTGTTCACGTTCGCGACATTTTGCCCAATGGTCCTGAGAACGGTGAGATGCGTATTTAAGGCCCTTCTGGCTAACTCAAAGCTGGCTGATATACTTGGCATCGGGTTAAACCCTTCTTGATATGAAAGCAGGCGGGAGATTGCAATCCCACCTGTTAGAGAGCAACGGGCGAGCCGCCCGCTCGTACTGATACGTCCCCTCCGAAGCCCCAAACATCTTGATTAAATTTGTTGAATATTCCAATGCTTTCTCAGAGAGGTAGGAGATGCAAAGGTTCAACTCCTTCACCCTCTCCCTGATGTCCACCATTTTAACCTGTATATCCAAAAGCTTCTTTGCATCAGGGGCCTCGGCAACTTCGCAAAGCCCCCGATAGAGCGGGATGTAAACACTTGTTAAACTGATATCCGATACCGGAATACTGTAGGATATTGAGAGGTTCTTCACAATTTTCCGCTTCGTCGTTTTTAACTCAAAAATTTCCGATATCAACCGTTCGAGCGCTTCTAAAACCGATAGGAGTTCAGTTCCCCCTTTTCCCGAGACCAAAAGCTCCTGTTCCTTTTGCAGAAGCTTCAAGAGCTCCTGATACAATTTGTATTCATTCTCCAGAACGATAAGAAGCTCACCCATTTCCATATGCGTAATGCGTAATGCGTAATGCGTAATGCGTCTCTCTTCTTACGAATTACGAATTACGAATTACGTCCTCTATCTGCTAATAAACGCTTTGATTACGGTTTCAGCGACAGACTCCGCGTTCACCTGATACGTTCCTGAATTAATCTGTGCCTTTATCTGTTCCACTTTATCCGCTCGTATCTCCGGTAGCGCGTTAAAGATTTGCCTTGCTTTCCCCAGCTCTTCCGCCATCTGGGATGGGGTGAATCGATCCGCATACCTTGAGGTACGCTTTGAAGCTTCTTCTTGTTGCTTTAACTGTTCGACCTTCCCCGCTTTAATCTCCCCCGTGGAGCGAAACTCGGAAACTCCCTTAATCGTCGTGTCCTTCATCATTTTACCCACCTCCGATTAGCTGTTATGAAGCTAAAAACCCTCCCCCCTTTCCCCTCCCCGATCTCTGATCGGGGGAAGAAAGGGGCGGTAGTTCTAGAGCTTTCACCTAATCTTATTGGCAGTTTCACACTTTAACTTTAGAGATTTGGATAGCATTTGCCCAATCCCTATCCCACCGGTTTTCGAGAGTTGTTCAGAAAGGTTTTGGAAAAGCATCTCCTGATAATAGCCGTTCACCCAATTGGAACTTAAGAGATCGGATTTGGGAATGGTTTTCTCCATTTCTTGGAAAAGAGATTTCAGGAAGATGGCCTCAAATTCTTGAGACACCCCTGGCAAGTCTTGGACTCTTGGAGCAGAACCGAGCGTATTCGAGCTGTTAAGCTGTTCAGCATTCCCTTGAAATTGACGATTGACAATTGGTACTGAGCCTGCGAAGTATTGACGATTGTTCGTAATGTTCACGGTGTGTGTCCTTTCATCTTAGGTATTAGCGTAGTGCCTAACACCTAACCCCTCAAAAGATAATCAGTTCTGCATGGAGCGCTCCCAATTTCTTTATCGCCTCAAGGATTGAAATGATCTCGGCGGTGGAAGCGCCGATCGCGTTGAGGGCGTCCACAAATTCCTGCATCGTGACGTTGCTGGGGAGCCGCTTAAACTCCGCCGGTTCGTCATTCCCCACCCCTATTGATACGCTGATGTTTCCAAAGGAAACGGCGACCTCAGATACCCTGACGTTCCCATCAATGACAACCACGCCGGTCCTTCTGTTGATGACAACCCGCGCGGGGGAATCGGGATTCACATCAATGGTCTCCAGAGATGATATGAATTGGACAAGGTTCGCCTTCTCGCTATCCTGGACCTTAACCAGAACGGTCTCAGGGTCTACGGCGAATGCGGTATCTTGACCGGTCTTTGAGTTAATCGCCTCCGCGATGCGGGCGGCTGTTGTGAAATCGGGAGCGTTGAGATGGACGTACCAGTTCGCAGCCGCGCCATCTTGAGAGGGGGCTTTCTTCACCACAGCGCCAGCGGGGAGCGTTCCAACCGTCTCTGAATCCCCTTCCCCAATGACGACCGCTCCATCTGCAACGGCTGCGACGCCGCCATCCAGAGAGAGAAGGTTGGAGGGGAGCAGCGTGCCTCCCTTCAAGCTGATGGCGTCCCCCATGGAGGAAACGAAAACATCGACCCGACTTCCCGCCTTCACGTATCCGTTAATCCGTGCCGTGATCATCACGGCTGCCACATTCTTGACGTTGATTGCCTCTTGCGGCGTATCAATCCCCATTTTCTTGAGCATGTTGGATACCGTTTGCGGCGTAAAAGCAACACCCATCCGATCCCCGGTTCCTTTCAGCCCCACAACGAGTCCGTATCCGAAAAGGAATTCCTCAGAATTTCTTTCAATTTGCCCAATGTCCTTAATCCTCACGGCCTCCGCGTTGCCTAAAATGAGCAGAAGAGCCAACATGCAAATCCATCGTAAACAATGGACCATCGCAAACAACAGACAATTTAAAAAATCCATAACCAATCCAGGACTCTGGAGATGGCTCCAATGAATCCTCCTCGCTTTTTATCCCCCTCGCCTTCATATCGGATCTCAAGGTTGGCGATCGCGGATGAAAGGACGGTATTTTGGAAATCAATGTTCTCGGGTCTCGCAACCCCTTTCAACCATAAGGACGACTTGTGACCGTTAATCGTAATCTCTTTTGTGCCTTCGAGAACTAAACTCCCATTTTCAAGGACCTCCATCACCTTGGCTGAGAGGACCGCCCGAATCTTCCCATTTCTGTCAATGGCCCCGGAATCTTCGTGCCTGGAGGAAGAATTTGCGGCTGCTCTGAGTGGCAGCCGCCCACTCAATCCGAAAAATTCCTGGATGCCCCTTTCCTTCTCCGTTGTGTTGCGGAGCTCGGTACTGGCAGTGCTTGATGCTCTCGTGTCCTCAAGTATCAGCACGGTCACAATATCGTTGACCGCTGTTGCTTTATCGTCTGAATAGATCGACGACTGAACAGGAAAAGCTGCTTGGATGCCTATTTGGAATAACTGATGAAATAACACCAGGAAAAAGAGAACCATCGTTTATCTCCTCTCAACAACCGAATTTGTGACCTGAACCAACTTCTCTCCGACAATCTCCGCGTAAATCCGCTTTTGCGAACTCAAATTCACCACTCGGATGATTTTACCCATCGTGCCTTCCTCCTCGGCTTTCCCAAATGTGCTGATGAGAAGGGGGGAGGTCTTGAACAAGATGGTCACGCGGTCCCCTCTCTCAACAAGGGGCACCTCTTCCACCATAGAGGCTCTGATGGCCTGGCCTGGGTGGATTGACACCTTCGCTCTTTTCCCATTAAGGGAAGCGAGGTCCGAGAGGGGGATATCAGCGATGGCACCTTCAAGGCGTATCTTTTGAAGCGCCACATCGTCCGCTTTGAAAACCGCTTTACCTGGGATGGCATTTTGTGCAACAGCGAAAGCCCCCGTGAGGGTGACCCTTACCGGGAGGTAGAGCGTCCTTTGCGGTACCCCATCCCTCATGATTTTCACCGATACCAGTTTGCCGCTGACGCCAACTTCAAACTCAAGTTCCCCTTTGTAAACTTCAAACTCGCGGAAATAACCTTCCAACTCGAGGGAGATTTCGCTCCCTTCCGTGAGGGTTCGTCTTATATAATCTTTTATACGCTCCAGGATGAGCGATTTTGAGACCGTGATGGTTTCTGGAAAGACTTTCACTCCGGAGGGGCCCAGAAATTCCACCTCTTTCAAATCCACATGATTTCTCAGATACATCTTTAAGAGATTGAGGCTCAAGAATCTGGAATGTCCGGGGAGCGGAACGGTGCCGATCTGAATAGATTTGAGTTCTTCTAAGACGGCCCCATCCTCGCACGCGATATCAGCAACATCGGAGAGCGTGATATAGCCTTTGGGGAGGAATACCTCTTTTCGGAGGGTAATGGAAATGCCCGATTCTCGATTGGGGACTTCGTTTGGCTCGACCCCGATAGCTCGGGGCACCCAGAGAAGCGTGGGTGTCAATGCCAGGAAAATGAGCACGAAAATCTGATATGCGTGAAGATGACTGTTGGAACGGGATGCGTGAAATGTGAGGCGTGAAACGTGAAACGTGAAACGTGAAAAGAATCCTTTCTTCCCTTCCTTCCCTTCCTTTTCTTCCATCCTTCCATCCTTCCATCCTTCCATCCTTCCATCCTTCCCTCCTTCCATCCTTCCATTCTTCCCTTTCTTCCTTGCACTTTTCATAGAAAGTTTCCGATGCCCAGAGGGCGTATTCTATCTTCTCAAGTTACTGGCGACCGTTAGCATCTCATCGGTCGCCTGAATGACTTTTGAGCTAATCTCATAAGCTCGCTGCGCGGCGATGAGGCTGACCATCTCTTCGACGACCTTCACATTTGACATCTCAAGGAACCCCTGTTGGAGCGAGCCCAAGCCAGTCAATCCAGGCGTTCCGGTGGTGGGGGGGCCTGAAGCTGCCGAAACCTTGTAAATACTTCGCCCTTCGTTTTCAAGCCCGGCGGGGTTTGCAAACCTCGCCAGTTGTATGTTGCCTACCTGTTGCGGTTGGCTTTGTCCGGGTGTCTTCACCTCAACCGTTCCGTCCGTTCCGACGGATACATCCGACGCATCGTTGGGTATGACAATTTCAGGCTGGAGAACAAAACCTTCCGATGTGACGATACGCCCCTGACCATCCTCCTTAAAACCGCCGGAACGGGTATATCCGATTGTTCCATCTGGAAGAAGGACTTGAAAAAAGCCGTCCCCCTCTATTACCATGTCCAACGGGTTTTCAGTCTGGATGAAATCCCCCTGAGAAAAGATCTTCTGAGTTGCCACCGCCCGTGAGCCATGCCCGACCTGTATCCCGGTTGGAACCTGTGCCCCAAGTGCAGTGGTGCTCCCGGCGGCCTTCAGCGTCTGATAGAGAAGGTCTTGAAAGTCCAGCCGAACCCTCTTGAAACCGGACGTGTTGACGTTCGCCAGGTTATTGGCGATGATGTCAATATTCAGTTGCTGGGCTGTCATCCCTGATGCAGCCGACCAAAGTGATCTAATCATCTATACCCTTCCTGCTATATCTAAAAGTCTTCCGAAATTATCATCAAAGGTTTGCATCGCCTTCTGATAGATCTGAAAACTTCTCACTGTGTTGATAAGTTCAACCATCTGGTTTACGGGGTTTACATTTGACTGTTCGAGGTAACCTTGTAAAACCGCTGCATTTGCGGAGAGCTCTTGACTTTGGGCGAATGGGGAGTAGAAGAGATTTTTTCCGTCCTTCACAAGCGCAGACGGTGTTGACACATCGACTATATCCAGCGCCCCAACCACTTTCCCATCGACCTTGATTTCCCCCGAACTGGTAACCTCCACCTCCCCGCCTTGAATGGTAATGGGTCCATTTTGGCCCAGGACAGAGAACCCATCAAGGGTTTGAAGCTCCCCGTTTGTGGAGAGCGTGAACCCTCCGGATCTCGTATATCTTCGCCCCTGTGGCGTCGAAACGACGAAGAAACCCTCCCCTTTGAGGGCGAGGTCTAGCGGATTCCCCGTCTCATGGAGCTCCCCTTCACTGAAATCAATGGCATAATTCCCGACAGGATAATAACTCTGAAGGAGGGAGAGCGAAGGGGAGGACGAATTCTGGATGGAGGCGAGCTGAACGCCCGGCCGCGTTTGAGGTTGAGCACCCCCCATCAACAGGTTTCTAAAGTAGATGGTATCTTTTTTATATGCAGTGGTGTTGATATTCGAGATGTTATTTGAAATTGCCTCAAGCTTCATCCACTGACCCATCATACCAGATGCGGCCAAATAAATACCTTTCATAGAAGCCAGCCTCCTGAAATTGGTGAGTGGTGAGTGGTGATTGGTGAGTGGTAAGTGGTGATTGGTGGTTGGTAAAGAGGTTTCTTCTTCACCCCGTGAGATAACAAAATCTTCTCAGTAGACAATCTAACTTGTATTATCTCATGGGGTGAACTAACCACCCAACCATCTAACCATCTAACCACCTCAGCAAGTGTTTGGTTTCAGCCATTGCGCAAATAGCTTGCCATCTGTCGTTTTTATCGACTCCCTTGCCCCTCCCCGCGTCAATTGGAGAGTACCTCATCAAAACTTTTAATCCAATTGGAAAAGTTTTGGTGAAGTGGTGAAGCACTGAATTGTGCTGATTCGTCACACTGACTGTCTGATAAATTAGCCAGTTTTATTCGAGTAGGGGCGAGGTCACCTCGCCCCTACGATGTGAGCGAAATCCAGAAAATTCCGCCCCCGCTTTGCGGGACGCAAGCCTCTGCGGAATCCTCGCAAAGCAGGACCTGTCGTCTGTGGGCGAGGAGGCCGATACATGAACCCTCCATCTCTCCCTCACTCGAAATGAACCATCAGCCGAGATTTTTATTCTGTGTCTGAAAAGTTTTGATCAGGTTCCTTAATATCAGTTCTTGGAGTCCCCGATAGATCGGGACAAGATAAGGGGATGGTTCAGATTGCAGATGGCGGTTTATTGCGGCAGAGAAGATGGAATTTTCAATCCGAAATCCGAAATCGGTATGTCCGCTTTCCTGGATGGTATAGAAATTGCGCACTGCTCATTACACGACCTGGCTTTACCCCCCCCCGCCCGCGGGGAGTGGAAGCGAGGACGCGAGCAAGCGAGGAAGCGAGGAGGCGAGGAGGCGAGCAAGCGAGCAGGCAAGGAGGCGAGCAGGCAAGGAGGCGAGGAGGCGAGGAGGCGAGGAGGCGAGCAAGCGAGCAAGCGAGTGTGCAAAGGTGCAAAGGTGCACACTCACACACTCGCTCCCACGCTCCCACCCCCCCGTTGACGGGGGGGGTCGGATTGCGGATTGAAAGCAGAAAATCCGAAAACTGAAAAAGGAAGGCATCTCCGTCAGCTACCCCGCCCTAAAGGACAGAGCTTGTGAAAAGCTCTCACTCAAGGGACTTACGGGATTCTCGGGTCCTTCTCTCAAAAGAGAGTATTTCGGGGCTGTTCGTTACCAGCGCACCTCACCGAAGGGTCGCAGCAACCCTATAGCGAATATTATATCATTTTACTCTCTATTTTTCAACCACAAAACCGGAGGCGCGGCTTCCTCCCCGCCTTAAAAGACGGGGTTTCCGCCGCGATTTTTTCCATGAAAGCGTTTTTTGACATAACGACAAACCTGCTTTCAAAAGCGCTGGAGTATACGGAAACAAGGCATAGACTCCTCTCCAATAATATCGCCAATCTTGATACCCCGAATTATAAGGCGGTTGACCTCACGTTTGAAGATGCGCTCAAGCGAGCGGTGGAAGGAGGCGGGAGGCGGAGAGGCGGGGAACGGGCACTGGTGTTTTACACATCAAACGCAGCCCCGGACCCCGATGGAAACACCGTCGAGATTGAAGAGCAGGTGATGAAAATGACTGAAAATAACATACTGCATCACAGCTTTGTGAATCTGGTGAAGATGAAGTTTAGAATGCTTGAAAGTGCGATCAGTGAATCCAGGAGGTAATTTCTAATGCTAGACGCATTAAGGACCAGTGGAACCGGGCTTTTAGCCCAAAAGTTCCGGATGAACCTCATCTCTCAAAATCTCGCTAACGCCAATACAACGGGATACCGCCGGAAGGATGTCATCTTCGGCGCTTTTGAGAGTTTCTTCCCCTTCGCCTCCGCCGTTGAAAGTGCAAAAGGAGTCAGTGTATTAGGGATGACTGAAGATAAGAGCGATTATCAGATGATTTATGACCCGCATCACCCGGCTGCTAACGGCGAGGGGTACGTTGAGATGCCCAATATTGACCCGGTTATTGAAATGGTGAACCTGATCACTGCATCGAGGGCGTATGAGGCGAACCTTGTGGCAATTTCGGTGACAAAATCAATGGCACTTAAGTCCACCGAGATCTAAATACGTAATGCGTAATGCGTAATGCGTAAGAAGAACCTCTTATCTTAGTTACGAATTACGTATTACGTATTATTCTTTACGTATTACGCATTACGTTCTCCACTTGACGATTGACGATTGACAACGGAAAGGGTAAGGAAAATGAGAGTCAATCCTTTGAATCAACCTGGCATCCCAACTCAACTCAATTCCGAGAGTCTTCGACCGATTTCCATCGCACCCAGTGAAAAACCTGAAAACACCTTTGTGCAGATGCTGAGGGGTTCAATCCATGATGTGAACCAGCTTCAGAGCGAGACGGATAAAGCCATTGAGAATCTGGCAATAGGCAATACCAAGGATATAGCACCCGTGATGATCAAAGCGGAAGAGGCACAGATTGCTTTTCAGTTTCTGATTCAGGTCAGAAACAAAGCGATAGAGGCTTATAACGAGATTATGCGAATGCCGGTGTAGGTGTAAGATGCCAAACTTTGAACAACTGAAGCGGGTGTGGAGGGGTATCGACCTGCGGAGAAAGATAGTTATCTTATCAGTGGGGGGCGGGGTGGTCGTCGCCATTGGAACCCTTGTGCTGTGGGCGAACCGCCCCGATATGGTGCCGTTATACAGTGGACTTTCGCCGCAGGACATGAGCGCTGTGGAAGAAAGCCTAAGAAAATCGGGGATTCTATACAAACTCTCTCCAGAGAATGCCTCTATTCTGATCCCTTCAAAAGAAGTATACAAGGTCCGCATGCAACTGGCAACAGAGGAGTTACCCCAAGGCAAAAGCATGGTCGGGTTTGAGATCTTTGATGAAACGAAGTTCGGCATGACAGAGTTTGTCCAGAATGTCCGTTATCAGCGGGCACTTCAGGGTGAGCTTGCCCGGTCCATTATGGAAATGGATTCGATAGAGGGTGCCAGAATTCACCTCTCCATCCCTCAATCGAGCCTGTTCACCGATGAGCAGAAGCCGCCAAAAGCCTCTATTATCCTGAAGTTACGCCGTGGCGGAAGATTATCACCGAAACAGATCGATGGGATTGTTCATCTCGTCTCAAATGCGGTTGAAGGACTCCATCCGGAAGACGTGACCGTCGTCGATACAGCCTCACAAACGCTCTATTCCGGTGGTGGTTCTGAATCGCTCGCCGGTCGAGTGCCGCGGGACCAGCTCGATTACAAACACGCCGTAGAAGCGGAGTATGAGCGACAGATCAGAGAGATGCTAGAGAAGGTTGTGGGATTTGGAAAAGTCGCCGTTCAAGTGTCGGCAGATATTGATTTTGCATCGGAGCAGCAGACCGTTGAAAAGTATGATTCAGACCCCGTGATTAGGACAGAAGACCGGACCGAGGAGACGACTTCTGGCGCACCCAATCTCATCCCTGCTGGGGTGCCGGGGGTGGCTTCTAACATCGTATCCCCGTTCACGTCAGCGAGTGGTGGGGTACCTTTTACCTATACCAAAGAGACAACCACCACCAGTTATAACCAGGGAAAGACTGTTATGACAAGAGTCAAAGCGCCTGGCGAGATAAAGCGGATATCAGCGGCAGTGATGGTCGATAACACCGCGAATTTACCGATCGCGCAACTGAACAACCTTGTGCAAAGTGCTATCGGGTATGATGAGACGCGCGGGGATAAAGTCGAAGTCCAAGCCGTCTCTTTCTCCAATGCCGCTCTGGAGAAAGAGATTGCCGAAGAGCAAGCACTCCTGAAAGCCATAAACACGAGGCGCCTGCTCCAAAGTATCATGAAGTTCGGCGGGCTGGCCCTCCTGCTCGTTTGCCTGTATCTGTTCCTCCTGCGACCTGTGCTCAATACATTTCTGGCAAAATCTCACCCCGGACCGCAACCCATTTTACCGGCAGCCGATTGGGCGACAGAAGGGGTCAGGGCTTTAGATGAAGCGAAAGGGGAGGGCGAGGTGAAAGGGCTCATCCGTCCTAAACGCCCCATCGATGAGGAACTTCAAATTGCCAAAGCGGGGCTCATGAAAGCCGCCGAGGAAGACCCGAAAAAAATCGTCGCCGTCATCACCAATTGGATTGAAGAGGAAAAAGTCCCCGATATGTCCCAGGAAATCGAAACAGATGATATGTAGTCATAATACAGAGGGGGGAAGCGTGAAACGTGAAACGTGAAACGTGAAATGACTGGAAGATTGAAAGGTTGGAAGAACCGAGGAAGGGAAGATTGGAAGGCTGGAAGAATGGGGGAGAGACGAGTGGGCGAGTGTGGCGGGCGTCCCTGGTGTGAGTGGACGAGTGTGCCGAGGTGGTTAGAGCCTGCACTGAGCGTAGCGAATGTGTGGTTAGGTGGTTCGTGTCTTTACTAACTCCCTTCACGTTTCACGTTTCACGTTTCACGTTCTTTGATTATGGCAAAACTCAATCTTTCAGGAAAACAAAAAGCAGCAGTTCTTATCAATGCGATCGGACCCGAGCGCGCCACTGAAATTCTGGGGCTTCTCCCTGAGAAAATCATTGAAGAGATCGTTCCAGAGCTGACAAATGTGAACAGTCTCAAGCGGGAGGTCTTTAACGAGGTCATTAAGGAGGCGTACACCCGGTTAGAGGATGAAGCAATCGCCTTTATCGGAGCGGGTAAGGAGGTCCAAGATCTCCTCTTAAAGTCTCTGGGTCAGGCAAAAGGGAAGGAGCTCCTGAGAAAAATCAGAGTCGATACGGAGCAAACCCATTTTGGGTTCTTAAGAAATGCGGAGCTGTATTCACTGGTTGAAATCCTGAAAAGGGAACATCCACAGACCATCGCTTTAATCATGGCCCATTCTCCTTCGGATCTCGTTGGGCAGATTTTGGAAATGTTCTCAGACGAACTCCGGGTGAACGTTGTCTCCAGGGTCGCTTCGATTGATAGGGCCTCCATAGAGGTAATCAATGGCCTGAAAGAAGTTCTCAAGGGAAAGCTCACCTCAATCCCCGGCGGCATCCAAACGGGTGGGCCGAAAGTGGCGGCTGAATTTTTAACTCAAGTGAACAGGGAGATTGAAAAAAGAACGTTAGATGTCCTTGAAGCGAATGAACCGGATATTGCAACGAAGATTAAAAGGTACATGCTACTGTTTGAGTCTTTGGCCCTGTTGAGCGATAAAGACCTCCAGCGCGTGTTTATGGAAGTTGACGTGAAAGACCTGGTGTTGGCTCTTAAAGGTGCAAGCAAACAGATCAGTGAGAAGATTATCAATAATCTTCCTAAAAGCCGAAGGGAAATCGTAGAGGAGGAGCTCTCCATCATGGGAGCGGTGAGAATGGTCAAGGTAGATGAGGCTCAACAGAAGATACTCAACCGCGTAACAATGCTTGAGGAGAAGGGTGAGATCGTGCTCATCAGGGAGGGTGAAACCATTGTCTAAACCGATAGAGATTGTTAGGTCTCGGACTCTCGGAACGGAGAAATCTTTAGTCTTAAAACCGGTGGCTTTTGAACAATTTGCACTTCACCCAAAGTCCCCTCCCCAAGAAGCACCTTCTGAAGAAACCCTGGTAGAGGCGATCCGGTCTGCCAAGGCACAGGCGGATGGGATTCTTGAAGCAGCATCTGTTGAGGCTGAGAATTTGAAACGCACTGCTTACGAAGAGGGCTATAAAGCCGGGTGTGCATCTGGGCATGAAGAGGGGCAGGGCGAATTTCTCCAAACAGTGGAAAGTCTTGAAAAACTGCACCGCGAACTTTCGGAGGCGGTTTCACAAGCGCAACGTGAGTTCTTTGAGACGATTGAGGGGGAACTGATAGAACTGGTGCTGGCGTTAACAAAAAAAGTGGTCTATAAAGAGATTGCAAGCGGAGAGACCATTCAGAACCTGGTGAAAAGGGCCCTTCAACTGGTGGGGGAGGAGAAGCGAATCGTCATTCGCCTTCACCCGGAGGACCTCAACGTAATCAAAGAAAACGGCTTTCAAGAGGAAAATGGTCTTTCTCTGATACCGGCTGTGGATATCGAGAGGGGCGGCTGTTTCGTCGAAGCGGGCAAAAAAGTGGTGGATGCCCGTTTAGAGACACGGTTAGAGGAGATGGCTGAGGCACTTTATGGGGTTCGTTGACCTTTCAAAATACAGAGATATCATCAGAGAGCGTGAGTTCATCAGGGTTGGGGGAAAAATCACAAAAGTGGTGGGGCTCACCGTGCAGGCAGAGGGCATCTCCGGGTTTATCGGTGAGCTCTGCCACATTTTGCCAAGAGGTAACAAGTGGGGGCCTTCACCCAAAGTTCAAGCGAAAATCGTTGGATTTGAGGATGAGAAATTTCTCCTGATGCCCCTCGGTGAGATAGAAGGGGTCTATCCGGCGAGCTTAGTTTACACCTCCGGTAAACCGTTTGAAGTCAAAACCGGAGATGAGGTTCGGGGGCGAGTGATCAACGCAATCGGTGAGCCGATCGATGGAAAAGGCCCCATCAGCACACTGGAGCGGGCGGTGGTCAACACCCAAACGGTCAGTCCCCTTCAGCGTCAACGCATCAGAGAGCCCTTTCAGACAGGGGTAAGGGCTATTGATTCCCTTCTCACATGCGGGAAGGGGCAAAGGGTTGGCATCTTCGCTGGAAGCGGTGTCGGGAAGAGCACCCTCCTTGGAATGATCGCCAAGGACTCGGAAGCGGATGTGAATGTCATCGGCCTCATCGGGGAGAGAGGAAGGGAAGTCAGAGCATTTTTGGAGGACAACTTAGAAGAAGGACTGGAGAAATCGGTTGTTGTGGTTGCAACGTCTGATGAACCTCCCCTTTTGAGGGCCCAAGGCGCTTTCACTGCATCAATGATCGCCGAATATTTCAGGGAGAAAGGCTGTAAGGTCTTGCTTTTGATTGACTCTTTGACCCGATTGGCAATGGCGCAAAGGGAGATCGGGCTGGCGATCGGTGAGCCACCAACGACTAAGGGATATACCCCGTCTGTCTTTAGTGTGCTGCCCAAGTTAATTGAAAAATCAGGAACGTCGAGCCATCAGGGGAGCATCACCGGATTTTACACCGTTCTGGTGGAGGGGGACGATATGTTCGACCCTATAGCAGATGCAACGAGAGCCATATTGGACGGACATATCGTGCTCTCAAGGGAGCTGGCATCAAAAGGGCACTATCCCCCGATCGATATCCTCCAGAGCGTGAGCAGGCTCATGTCGGAGATTACAGAACCTGAACATCAAAGGGCGGCTTTAAAGATTCGGGAAATCCTGGCCGTTTACGAGGAGGCGAAGGATCTCATCAATATCGGCGCTTATGTTCAGGGGTCTAATCCAAAGATAGATTACGCAATCAAGTGGTTCGATACCATCAACAGCTTCCTCAAACAGGGTGTGAACGAAAGCGTCACCCTTAAGGATAGCATATCATCTCTTATAAACCTTCTGGGGGACTAAAGGTTAGGTTGAAAAGATGGAAGATTGGAAGGGTGGAAGATTGGAAGGGAGAAAAGAGGAAGGATGGAAGGATGAGAATCACGTTTTACGCATTACGCATTACGCATTACGTTTCACGTTTCACGTTTCACGCATTACGCATTACGCATTACACTCTATGTACAAGAATTGGTCGAGACTTCAACCGGTATTGAAATTCAGAAAATCCGTAGAGGATGGGCTCACCCTCAAGCTTGCAGATATAAAGCGCAAGTTTAGAAGTAGGGAAGAAGAGTTAATCGACTTGCAAAACAGAGCCCTCTCTTTGAAGGGTGAGTTTCTAAAGGACGGGGAAGCGGACGCCGCATCCATAGCGGTTCATGGACAATATCTCGGCGCTCTCTCATACGAGGTATCAAGAATTGAAGCGAAATTATCGGAACTAGAAGTTGAAATGGGAGAGACACACGGAAAGCTGATTCAAGCCTCAAAAGCGCGAAAGATGATTAAAAAAATTATCGACAAAGGTCAAGCGGCTCAGAAGGAATCTGAACGGACGAGTGAAACCAAGGTGTTAGACGAAGTCGGCATCGCGCGATATTTAATCAGGAGAACCGATGAAAAAGATGCTTAAACCCGCGCTCTGGGCGGTCTATTTTTTTGCAATGATCGCCGTGATGACATACTTTGCGACGAAAGGCTCTTCCCATCCCCCCAATTTGGGGAGTCAAGCGGAAGCGAAGCGAATGGAGTTGGTGCCGAAAGTCGACTCTCCCGCTTCCACTTCGGGTCAGAAACTAGATTCAACTCAGGATTCGGACCCGATGGAGGGACTCAAGAAAAGTCTTACGGAGAAGGAAACTCAGTTAGCGGCGAAGGAAAGTGAAGTTCAATCCATGAAAGAGCTGCTGTCCCAAAAAGAGCAGGAGGTCAAGAAGTTAGAAACCAGGATTCAGCAGTTGACAGATGAACGGGGGCAAACGCAAAACGCGGAGTTTGTTAAGCTTTCCAAGGCTTATGCGGCGATGAAACCCCAGCAAGCCGCCGAACTTCTCAAAGTGCTGGATAAACCCACAGCGTTGAAAATTCTGACCTCCATGAGAGAAAGAGAAGCCGCCAAAGTCATGGAAGGGATGAGTCCCGAATTCGTGAAGGGGCTGACACAAGACATCTTGAAGGGGGACCAGTCAACGACCCCGCCCTAAAGGACGAGGCTTGTAACTCGCTGCCACAGTTGTTACGCGGCTACATTAGGCTGGTTGACAGACAGCCTTTGCGGTTTTAGACCGCAGTGTGTTCTCGGTTGAACGTTAAATGTTTTACGCATACAACGTTTGCCGTCTTTTAGAAACCTAAGACGGCGTTGTTGTCTTTTAGAAACGCCGTCTTAGCCGTCTTTAGAACCTAACACTACTTTGTCATTTACAACAAAGCCGTTGGCGATGGGTGAGTGGTGAGGAGTGAGTGGTGAGTGGTGAGGAGTGAGTGGTGAGTGGTGAGGAGTGAGTGGTGAGTGGTGA
>Ga0209515_10002148_pt1 | contig 30961 bp, 30 predicted proteins | sample Subgroupgradi54m_FD_187454 | JGI IMG/M metagenome (GOLD analysis project Ga0209515, IMG submission 187454) | Subsurface groundwater microbial communities from S. Glens Falls, New York, USA - GMW60B uncontaminated upgradient, 5.4 m (SPAdes)... ... | reverse complement strand
GGTGCGCTCGCACGAGGCCGGCTTCGCCGACGTGGCCGAGCGTCTCGCCGCGTTGGGCTGAGGTCAGGCCCGGCTGCGCTGCGTCGCTGTCACACCCCCTCGTTACGGTGATCGTCGCCCCCGCGCTTCCCCACGAGCACGACCAGAGATCTCGGCGAGAGAGGGGAAGTGGTGTGTCGATCAAGGCGATCAAGCCGAACAAGGCGATCAACCTGACGGTGCTCCGGGGTGAGTGCTCGGCCGGGGCCGAGGTCCGGGAGCTGGACTCGGGGCGGCGGCTGGCCACCGTCCCCTTGCGCGTGCGGCGCGGTGCCGAGCCGGCCACGTCGGTGCCGGTGACGGTGTGGGATCCGCCGGCCTGGCTCGAAGCGGTCGACGCGGGCGACGAGCTCGTCGTGCTGGGCCGGGTGCGGCGCCGCTTCTTCCAGACCGCGTCCGGGCTGGGCGCGAAGGTCGAGGTCGAGGCCTACGTGATCGCCAAGGGCACGGATCGCCGGCGGCTCGGATCCGTGCTGCGCCGCGCGCACAGCCAATTGGAGGCGCTGATGGAGTGAGGACCGCGGCGGAGCGGCGCCGCCCGTCGTGCGCTGGGTCCGAGAACGGCGGCGCCCGCCACTATGATCGACCGGGGTGCCAACGACGTCACCCCGAAGAGAGGCCGCGTGACCCCCGACTCCACCTCGACCACCAAGCGCCCGGAAACCCTCGACCGGGTCGTCATCCGCTTCGCCGGGGACTCGGGCGATGGGATGCAGCTGGTCGGTGACCGCTTCACCGACGTCAGCGCGAGCTTCGGCAACGACCTCGCCACGCTCCCGAACTTCCCGGCCGAGATCCGCGCCCCGGCCGGCACGATCGCCGGGGTCTCGAGCTTCCAGGTCCACATCGCCGACTTCGACATCCTGACGCCCGGCGACGTCCCCAACCTCCTCGTGGCCATGAACCCGGCCGCGCTCAAGGCGAACCTGGCCGACCTGTCGCCCGGCGCGTCGATCATCGCCAACATCGACGCCTTCGAGCCCCGCAACCTCGAGAAGGTGGGCTACGTCGGCAATCCGCTCGAGGACGGCACGCTCGCCGCGTACCGCGTCTACCCCGTCCCCATGACCTCCATGACGCGCGAGGCGGCGAAGGACACGGGAGCGAAGCCGCGTGACGCCGAACGCTCGAAGAACTTCTTCGCGCTCGGCCTCATCGCGTGGATGTACACGCGGCCCACTCAGTCCATCGTCGACTGGATCGAGGAGCGCTTCGCGAAGAACGAGCTGGTCAAGGCGGCGAACCTGGCCGCGTTCAAGGCCGGCTACCACTTCGGTGAGACCGCCGAGCTGTTCGACCACCCATTCGAGGTGCAGCCCGCGCAGCTGCCGCCGGGCCGGTATCGCAACATCAGCGGCAACGTCGCCCTCGCGTACGGGATCATCGCCGCGTCGCAGCAGTCGAAGCTCCCGATCCTCTACGCGTCGTACCCGATCACGCCCGCCTCCGACATCCTGCACGAGCTGTCCAAACACAAGAACTTCGGCGTGCGCACGCTCCAGGCCGAAGACGAGATCGCGGCTGTCGGTGTGGCCATCGGGGGTGCGTTCGCCGGGCAGCTCGGTGTCACGGCTACGAGCGGCCCGGGCCTCGACCTGAAGACGGAGGCCATCGGCCTGGCGGTGAGCCTCGAGCTCCCACTGCTCGTGGTCGACGTGCAGCGCGGCGGCCCGTCGACCGGGCTCCCCACCAAGACAGAGCAGGCCGACTTGCTGCTCGCGATGCACGGCCGGCACGGCGAGGCCCCGTTGCCGGTGCTGGCGGCCGCCACGCCGAGCCACTGCTTCGAGGCCGCGTTCGAGGCGGTGCGCATCGCGCTCAAGTACCGCACCCCGGTGATCCTGCTCACCGACGGCTATCTGGCCAACGGCGCGGAGCCCTGGCGCTTCCCCGACGCGGACGACCTTCCCGACATCTCCGTGCCGTTCGCGCGCGAGCCGAACCACACGACGGAGAGCGGAGAGCGGGAGTTCTGGCCGTACCTGCGCGACCCCGAGACGCTGGCCCGGCCGTGGGCCATCCCGGGCACGCCGGGGCTGATGCACCGCATCGGCGGGCTCGAGAAGGAGGACGGCACCGGGAACGTCAACTACGACATCGACAACCACGAGCTGATGGTCCGGCTGCGGGCGGAGAAGATCGCCGGCATCGCACGTGACATCCCACCGGTCGAGGTCGACGACGAGTCGGGCGACGCCGAGCTCCTCGTGCTGGGCTGGGGGAGCACCTGGGGCACGATCAAGGCCGCCATGCGACGGGTGCGGACCGCGGGGAAGAAGGTCGCGCACGCGCACCTCACCCATCTCAACCCGTTCCCTGCCAATCTCGGCGAGGTGCTCGCCGGCTACCGCCAGGTGCTCATCCCCGAGATGAACCTCGGCCAGCTCGCGCAGCTCGTGCGGGCCGAGTACCTGATCGACACCGTGACCCTGAGCAAGGTGCAGGGCATCCCGTTCCGGGCCGCCGAGGTCGAGGCGAAGATGCTGGAGCTGATCGATGGCCGATGAGGTGACGCTCACCCGGAAGGACTTCGCGTCCGACCAGGAGGTGCGCTGGTGCCCGGGCTGCGGCGACTACTCCGTGCTCACCGCGGTTCAGCTGCTCATGCCCGAGCTCGGCGTCAAGCCGGAGGAGACCGTCTTCGTGTCGGGGATCGGCTGCTCGAGCCGGTTCCCGTACTACATGAACACTTACGGTCTCCACAGCATCCACGGGCGCGCGCCCGCGGTGGCGACCGGCGTCGCCATCGCCCGCCCCGACCTGCACGTCTGGGTCATCACCGGCGACGGCGACGGCCTCTCGATCGGCGGCAACCACCTCATCCACGCCCTCCGGCGCAACGTGAACCTGTCGATCCTCCTCTTCAACAACCAGATCTACGGCCTCACCAAGGGCCAGTACTCGCCCACGAGCGAGGTCGGCAAGGTCACGAAGTCTTCGCCGTTCGGCTCGCTCGACCATCCCTTCAACCCGATCTCGGTCGCGCTCGGCGCCGAGGCCAGCTTCGTGGCGCGCACGCACGACATGGACCGCAAGCACATGCAGGAAGTGTTCCGGCGGGCCCACGAGCACAAGGGAGCGGCGTTCGTCGAGATCTACCAGAACTGCAACGTGTTCAACGACGGCGCGTTCGACGAGATCCTCGCCAAGGAGCGGCGGCCCCAGATGCTCATCGAGCTCCGGCACGGCGAGCCGATCCGGTTCGGGGCCGACCGCGAGCTCGGCGTGGTGCTCAACGAGTACGGCGAGGCCGAGGTCGTCGCGGTAGCCGATGCGGGGGAGAGTCGTCTGCTCGTGCACGACGAGCACCGTCCGGAGCCGACGGTCGCGTTCGCGCTGTCGCGGCTCTCCGAGCAGCCCACCGTCCCCACGCCGATCGGCATCTTCCGCGCCGTCGAGCGCCCGACCTACGAGGGCGAGGTGCAGCGCCAGCTCGCAGCCGCCCACGATCGCTCGGGCCCCGGCGACCTGCGGACCCTCATCGAGTCGGGCCCGGTCTGGGACGTCGCCTGACGGCACGCGCTGCCGCGGCCGGCCGGACACGGCTCAGAGATCGAGCGAGCGGAGCACGAGGCCGGTGCGGGGCTTCGGCTCGAAGAACGTGGTCTTCTGCGGCATGCGCAGCCCCGCGACCGCGGCGGCGTGGATGTGCGCCACCGTGACCGGGCGGAGGAGCACCGCGGCCTGCGCCACGCCTTTCTCGACCAGCGCCGCGACGGTGGCGGCGTCGTTGCGGTAGGTGACCTGCGGGCCCGGCAGCGTCGGCAGCAGTACGGCCTCGAAGCGCGCGGCGTCGATCGCGCGCAAGGGCTCGGGGACCTCCTGCAGCGCCTCGGTTGCGGCGGCGCCGGGGACGAGCAGCGCGAGCCCGCGCTCGTCGACGAGGCCGAGGGCGCCGCTTCCGATCATCGCGGCCTGCACCGTGTCGATGGCTTCGGGCGTGTTGGGCCCGGCCGGGCGAACCTCGAAGGCGTCGCCCAACGTACGCCGGAGGTCGAAGCCGGGTGGGAGCCCCGACAGCAGCCGGTGGATCGCTCGCACGCAGAGCTGCTCGTCGGCGAGCTCCACTGCGAGGCAGAGGATGAAGTCGTCACCGGGGCGCGGGTGCCCCGACGCACGTTGCTCGCCGCGATACGCGATCGCCGTCTCGAAGCGATGGTGGCCGTCGGCGAGCACGACGGGCGCGCCGGCGAGCGCGTCGCGCACGGCCGCGATCTGGTCGTCGTCGGCGAGGTCGAAGAGGCGGTGCTCGACCCCGTCGCCGTCGGTGCTCACCACGAGGGCTGCGCCGCGCGGCTCGACCAACGTGGAGAGCCCCGGGGCGAGCGAGAGCCCCCAGATGGGGTCGAGGTTGGCCCGGGTGGCGCGCAGCAGCGCGAGCCGATCGCCCTTGGTCTTGGCCAGCGTGCGCTCGTGGGGGAGGACACCTTTCGTGGTGGGTTGCTCGGTCCCGTCGGGCTGGTCGGGGAGGCGGAGGGTGCCGAGCACGCCGACGGTGGCGCGCGGGCGGCCCTGGTCATCGCGGAAATCCATGCGGTAGCCGTAGAAGCGGGGCGCGGGGTCGGCGACGAGGACGCCGCGCTCCCGCCAGGAGCGGAGGTCGGTCGCGGCGGTCTCGTAGCGCTCGTCGCCTCCCTCGGGGAGGATCAGCCGAACGGCGTTCTCGGGATGACGGGCTGCGAGCGCGGCGCGTTCGTCGTCGGCGATGACGTCGTAGGGTGGAGCGGCGACCGCACCGGGGTCGTCGACGCGGTAGCGGATCCCACGAAATGGAAGGAACTCGGGCACGGTGGCTTCGCTCCCGGGGAGGCGGTGCGGCCGATTCTCGCATACGTCTCCCGGCGTACCGGCGACGCCGGCCCGGCAGTGTGCCCGGCAGTGTGTGATCGAACATGGATGAGGCCTACGACGCGTTCCAGGACGGCACCCGGCTGCTCGAGTCGGCCAACGTGCACGCGGCGCTGATCGCGCTCGAACGGGCCCGGCGCCTCGAGCCGGAGAAGGGCTCGATCCGTGAAGCGCTGGCGCGCGCCTACTACCGCACCGGCGACGTCGCCGCTGCGCGCGACCAGTTCACGAAGGCGCTCGAGCTCGATCCGGTCAACGACTACGCGCACTTCGGCCTCGGCCTGTGCCTCCTGCGGGCGGGCGACCGCGAGACGGCGCGCGGTCACCTCAAGCTCGCCACCATCATGCGACCGGAGGTGTCGGAGTACCGCGACGCGCTCGCCCGTGCGCTGCGCGCGGCGACGTGACGGTGCCGCCCCGCGTTCTCCCGCCCGTCTGCTGCGATCTCGACGGCGTGCTGTGGCGGGGCACCGAGCCGATCCCCGGCGCCGCGGCCGCCATCGACCGGCTGCGCGACGCCGGCTTTCGGGTGACGTTTCTCACCAACAACTCGAGCCGGCCCGTGCGCGATGTCGTGCGACAGCTCGACGGCATGGGTGTCCCCACTCCGGTCGACGACGTGCTCACGAGCGCGCAAGCCGCGGCCGGGCTCCTCGCGACCCGGGTGGAGCCGGGAGCGCGGGTCCTCGTCTGCGCCGGTCCGGGCGTCGCCGAGGCCCTCCGTGACGAGGGCTACGAGGTCGTGAGTGACAGCCCGGCGGCCGCGGTCGTGGTCGGCTGGCATCGCGACTTCGATTTCGAGCGCCTCGACCGAGCCGCGAGCGCGGTGCGCGACGGCGCCGTGTTCATCGCGACCAACGTCGACGCCACCTACCCGGCCGAAGGGCGGCTCTTGCCGGGGAGCGGCGCTATCGTTGCCGCGGTCGCGGCCGCGGCCGGCCGGGCGCCGGAGGTGGCCGGCAAGCCCGAGGCGCCCACGGTGGAGCTGGTGCGGCGGCGGCTCGGCTCGCGCGGGGTGGTGGTCGGGGATCGCCCGTCGACCGACGGCGCGTTGGCAGCCGCGCTCGGCTGGCCCTTCGCGCTCGTGCTCTCGGGTGTGGCCGGCCCCCATCCGTCGAGCGGTGGCGAGCCCGTGCCCGAGCCGCGCCCCCCGTTCGTGGCCGCCGATCTGGCTGCGTTGGCGTCGGCGCTGATCGCGGCGGAGTGGGCGCGCGGGTGGCCGCGATCGGGGTCGGCGCCTATCCTGCCTGCTCTCCGTCCCCGAAGGAGCATCCCGATGGCGCAGGGTCCCGACTGGAAGCAGTTCCTCGACGCCGGCGCGCAGTTCGTCGCCGTAACCCGAGCCGAGGCGCGGCGGCGGGCGCGGGACCTCGTGGCGCAGGGTCAGCTTGCCCAGGGGCAGGTGCAGGCGTTCGTAGACGACCTCGTCGAGCAGAGCCGGGCCCGGACCGATGAGATGCTGGACGTCGTGCGCAGGGAGATCCAGCGCCAGGTGAAGGCGTTCGGGATCGCGACCAAGGACGACCTGGCCCGGCTCGAGGCCCGCCTGGCCCGCCCGACACGCAAGCCGGCCGCGAAGGCGAAGAAGTCCGCGAAGAAGCCCGCGAAGAAGGCGGGCAAGCGGAAGGTCGCGGCGAGGAAGCCGGGGGCCGGTCGACCGAGCGCTCGGTAGGACGCCCGGAGCCGTCTGCTCGTGCGCCGCCGACTCGACGCCGAGCTCGTGCGGCGGGGGCTGGTACCCAGCCGCAGCCGAGCCGCGGAGGCCATCGAGGCGGGCAGCGTCACCGTCGCCGGGGCGCCGACGCGCTCACCGTCCCGACAGGTCGGTGAGGGTGAGCCGATCGTCGTGGCCGGCCCACCACCGCGCTACGTGTCGCGGGGCGGTGAGAAGCTCGCCGCCGCCCTGGACCGGTTCGGGGTGTCGGTGCGGGGCGCCCGGTGTCTGGACGCGGGCGCGTCCACCGGTGGCTTCACCGACTGCCTTCTCCAGCGGGGCGCGGCCGAGGTGGTGGCGGTCGACGTGGGCAGGGGCCAGTTGGCGTGGTCGCTGCGCGAGGATCGTCGGGTGACGGTCCTCGAGCGCACGAACCTGCGCACCCTCGACCCGGACGCGTTCGGGGAGCCGGCCGCGGTTGCCACCGTCGATCTGTCCTTCATCTCCCTGCGTGTGGTGGCACCGGCGCTGGCCCGACTGACCACCGAGGACGCGGACCTGGTCCTCCTGGTGAAGCCCCAGTTCGAGGCGGGCCGCGACCGCGTGGGGAAGGGTGGCGTGGTGCGCGACCCGGAGGTGCACCGGCAGGTCCTGCACGACGTCGCCGGAGCGCTCGCCGAGGCCGGGCTGGTGCCGGTGGGCGTCATGCCGTCGCCCCTGCGCGGCGCGGGTGGCAACGTGGAGTTCGTGCTGCACGCCAAGAAGGCGGCCCGAGCCGTCGACACGGCCGCGGTCGACGCGGGGGCCCTGGACGCCGCCGTCGCCGAGGCGAACCTGGCGGTGTCGCGATGAGCGGGTCACTGCACGCCGTCGGGCTCGTTCCCCACCGCGACCGCCCGGTGGCGCACGATCTCGCGCGCCGCGCCGCGGCCGCGCTGGCCGACCTCGGCGTGGAGGTGCGTGTGCCCGCGCTGGACGCGGCCGGTCTCGACGGGCTCGACCGGCTCGCGGTCGACCCCGACGACTTCGCGAAGGATCTCGACGTAGCGCTCTCGCTCGGCGGCGACGGCACCATGCTGCGCACCGTCGACCTCGTCTACGAGCGGGGGGTAGCGGTGTTGGGCGTGAACGTCGGCCAGATGGGCTATCTCACCGAGGTCGAGCCGGGCGACCTGGATCGGGCCCTGGCCCGGCTGGTTGCCGGCGACTACGCAGTCGACGAGCGCATGATGCTCGAGGTGAGGGTGGAATCGAGCGGCACCGCGGCCGGTCGTTGGTGGGCGCTCAACGAGGCGGTGATCGAGAAGGTGCGCGCCGGTCGCCTGGTGCGCCTCGACGTGGACATCAACGGCGCGTTCTTCACGACCTACGCGGCCGACGGCGTGATCGTCGCGACCCCGACCGGCTCCACCGCGTACTCGTTCTCGGCTCGGGGCCCGATCGTGTCGCCCCGGCATCGCTGCCTGCTGCTCACCCCGGTGTCGCCGCACATGCTGTTCGACCGCTCGCTCGTGCTCGATCCCGAGGAGGAGCTGCGGTTCGGGGTCACCGACGACCGGTCGGTGATGCTGACGATCGACGGCCGCGAGCTGGGCGAGCTCGCCGCGGGCGACCACGTGACCTGCACCGGGGGACCGCACCCGGCGCGGGTCGTCACCTTCGGCCCCCGCGACTTCCACCAGATCCTCAAGGCCAAGTTCGGCCTGGCGGACCGGTAGCGAGAGGCACGGGATGTTGGCCGAGCTGCGGGTGGAGAGCCTCGGGATCATCGCCGATCTCTCGGTCGTCCTCGGGCCCGGGCTCACCGCCATCACGGGCGAGACCGGCGCGGGCAAGACCCTCGTGGTCGAGGCGCTCGAGCTCCTGGTGGGCGGCCGAGCCGACGCGACGATGGTCCGGCCGGGCGCGTCGGTGGCGCGCGTCGAGGGACGGTTCGTCGACGCCGGCGACGCGAACGACCCCGGGGGCGATGGCGGCGACGGGGAGATCGTGCTGGGCCGCGTCGTGCCCGTCGACGGGCGGAGCCGGGCCTACGTGAACGGACGGCTGGCGACCGCCGGCGAGCTCGCCGAGCTGGGTGCCCGCCTCGTGGATCTGCAGGGCCAGCACGCGCACCAGTCGCTGCTGGCGCCTGCAGCGCAGCGCGCCGCCCTCGACCGCTTCGCCGGCGCATCGGACGCGCTCGCGGCTTACCGAACCGCCCGCGCCGAGGCTCGCGGCCTCGACGAGGCGCTCCGCTCGCTGGGGGGAGACGAGAGGAGCCGCACACGCGAGATCGACCTCCTGCGGTTCCAGGTGGGCGAGATCGCCGCTGCCGACCTCTCCGACCCGGGCGAGGACGTCTCGCTCGAAGCGGAGGAGGCGCTGCTCGCCGACGCCGCCGCGCACCGCGAGGCCCTCGCCACCGCGCACACAGCGGTCTCGGGCGGTGCCGTCGACGGGGCGGGCGCGGCCGCGGCGGCTCTCGCCGGACGCCGACCGTTCGAGCCGCTCGCGGAGCGGCTCCGCGCCGTGCAGGGGGACCTGACCGACCTCGCGCGTGAGCTGCGGCTCGCGGCCGACGGCGTGCCCGAGGACCCGGCGCGGCTCGAGGTCGTGCGCGACCGCCACCGCCTGTTGCGCGACCTCGGTCGCAAGTACGGCGAGACGATCGCCGACGTGCTCACCTTTTCCGCCACGATCGGCGAGCGCCTCGTCTCCCTCGAGGGCTACGAGGAACACGCGGCCGAGCTGGAGCGGCAGCGTGGCGTTGCCGAGGCGACCGCGCGGGAGGCCGCGGGCGCACTGCACCGGGCTCGCGCCGCGGCGGCGCGACCCCTCGCCGAGGCGGTGGGCGAGCGTCTGCGCGGCCTGGCGATGCCCGCGGCCCGTCTCGAGGTGCACGTCGAGTCGGACGAGCCGGGCGACGACGGTGCCGACCGGGTGACGTTCCTCTTCGCTGCCAACCCGGGCGAGCCCGTCCGACCCCTGGCCAGGGTGGCCTCCGGTGGCGAGCTCTCCCGGGCGATGCTCGCGACGCGGGTCGCGCTGGCGCGTGCCGGCCGCGGGTCCGACGGTGCAGGGCGTGATGGAGCAGGGCGTGATGGAGCAGGGGCCGCCGAAGCAGGGCTTGATCGCGCGGTGTTGGTGTTCGACGAGGTCGACGCCGGGCTCGGCGGCGAAGCCGGCATCGCCATCGGCCGCGAGCTGGCCGCGCTCGCGGCGGGCCAGCAGGTGCTCTGCGTCACCCACCTCGCGCAGGTCGCCGCGTTCGCCGACGCGCAGGTCGTGGTGGAGAAGCGCGAGCACGGGGGCCGGACGATCGCGTCTGCGGAGCTGGTGCTGGACGAGGCCCGGGTGGCGGAGCTGTCACGCATGCTGGCCGGCGTCGGCGAGTCTGCCCACGCCCGGCGTCATGCCAAGGAGCTGCTCGCGTCGGCCCGAGGGCGGGCCTGATGGCCCGGCGCAAGAGCCAGGCACCCAAGCCGGTGCCGGCATGGGTGGCCGGCCCGGCGCGGGTCGACCGCCGGACGAAGAACCTCATCAAGCGGCTGCAGCCGGGCGACGTCGCCGTCATCGACCACCAGGACCTCGATCGGGTGGCGGCCGAGGGGCTCATCGCGGCCGGCGTCGCCGCGGTGGTGAACGCGGCCGAGTCGATCTCTGGCCGGTACCCGAACGGTGGCCCCATCCGCGTCGTGCGAGCCGGCATCCCGCTGATCGACCGGGCCGGCCCCGAGCTGCTCGACGTGCTCGCTGAGGGTGACGCCGTGCGGGTGGTCGACGGCGAGCTGTGGCGGGGCGGCGAGCTGCTCGCCAAGGGCACGCCGCTGACCGTCGATGCCATCGAGGCTGCGATGGACGACGCCCGCTCGTCGATCGGTGTCGAGCTCGAGCGCTTCGCGGTGAACACGCTCGAGTACATCCAGCGCGAGGCCGGTCTCATGTTCGAGCCGGTCGCGCTCCCACCGCTCCGCACCGAGTTCGAGGGCCGGCACGCGCTGGTCGTGGTCCGGGGCCACGACTACCGCAGCGATCTGGCCGCGCTGCGGCCTTACATCCGCGAGTACCGGCCGGTGCTCATCGGCGTCGACGGAGGCGCCGACGCGCTCCTCGAGGTCGGCCTCGAGCCCGACGTGATCATCGGCGACTTCGACTCGGTGTCCCAGCGGGCGCTGGCGACCGGCGCCGAGCTGGTCCACCACGTCCACCTCGACGGTCGGGCTCCCGGCCGCGACGCGCTGCTCGCCTGGGGAGTGCCCTACCACGAGTTCGTCGTCGACGGCACCAGCGAGGACGTGGCGATGATCCTCGCCTACGAGGCCGGCGCGGCGCTGATCGTGGCGGTGGGCACGCACGCGACGATGGTCGAGTTCCTCGACAAGGGTCGCAAGGGGATGTCATCGACGTTCCTCACCCGCCTGCGGCTCGGGCCCGTGCTCGTCGACGCGAAGGGAGTGAACCGGCTCTACGAGGGACGGGTGCACCGTCGCGACATCTTCATGCTCGTGGGCGCGGCGTTGGTGGCGATGATCGTGGTCTCGATCGTGTCGCAGCCCATCCATGTCTTCCTCAACGGCGTCCGGTTGACCCTGCGGGACCTGTGGTTCTTCTGATCGTCGCCCGGTGGTGATGCACGCGTGATCAACTTCCGCTTCCATCTCGCGTCGCTCATCGCGGTGTTCCTCGCGCTCGCGCTCGGCGTGGTGATGGGAGCGACCGTCATCCAGAGCGCCATCGTCAACGGTCTCAACAACCGCATCGACCGGGTCGAGACGAAGGCCGAGAACCGCAAGCGCGAGAACGACCAGCTGCGCGCCGAACGGAGTCGCCTCGAGGGGTACGTGGGCCAGAGCGGCGCCTTCGCCGTCAGTGACCGGCTCACCGGCATCCCGGTGGCGGTGGTCGCGACGCGGGGGGTCGACGGCGACGTCGCGCGGAGCCAGGTGCAACTGCTCGCGCAGGCGGGCGCGGTGGCGCCGGGCATCCTGTGGGTCGAGCCGAGCTGGGCGCTCAAGAACGGCGACGCCGACAAGATGGCCCGGGCCCTCGGCGAGACGTCGCGCAACGACAAGGCGCTGCGCGACGCGGCGTGGAAGGCTCTCGCGGCCCGGATCGCCGTCGGCGGGCAGACGGTGTCCGGCGTGGTGAGCGGGTCCGCCGGTGACCCGCTCGCGGCGCTGGTCGCCGCAGGGTTCCTGAAGTTCGAGCCCGTGGGCGAGCAGGGCCCGGCCTTCGACCTCTCCACCTTCCCGGGCCCGGGGGCGCGCGTGCTCCTGGTTGGGGGGATGGGCTCCGACGTCGATGCCACCGACCTCGTGAAGGTCGCGGCCCGAGCCCTGGCCGGCGCGAGGGTCCCGACCGTGGCGGCCGAGGCCTTCGTCACGAAGAAGAACGGGCCCGACCGCGGCGCGATCGTCGCCGGGGTTCTCGACGACGAGACCCTGTCCGCCGCGGTGTCGACGGTTGACGACGCCGAGCTGGCCCAGGGTCGGGTCACGGACACGCTCGCGCTGTCCGATCTCGGCCGCGGTGTGGTGGGCCACTACGGATACGGCGCGGGAGCCAAGAGCATCGTCCCGCAGTGGTCACGCCCGTGACGGCGCCGGCGGGCCCCGCCCGCGCCGCCGCGGGCATGGGCGTCGCCACCGCGGTCTCACGTGGGTTCGGCTTCCTCCGGGTGCTGGTGATCGCGGCCGTGCTCGGCACCACGTACCTCGGCAACACCTTCCAGGCGTCCAACTCGGTGTCGAACGTCCTGTTCGAGCTGCTCGCCGCCGGTGCGCTGTCGGCCGTGCTCGTGCCGACCTTCGTGCGGCTCCTCGATCGTGGCGAGCACGGCGAGGCCGAGCGTCTGGCCAACGGGCTCCTCGGCCTGTCGCTGCTCGCGCTCGGCGCGGTGGCCGCAGTGGGCGTGATCGCGGCGCCGTGGCTCGCACGCCTCCTGAGCAGCGGCGTCGACGATCCGACGATCGCGGCACAGCAAGAGCACGTCGCGACGTTCCTCCTCCGCTTTTTCGTCCCCCAGGTGCTGCTCTACGCGCTCGGGGCGATCGCGATCGCGGTGCTGTACGCGAAGCGGCGGTTCGTGATCACCGCGCTGGCACCCATCGGCAACACCGTCGTGCTGGTGGCCGCGCTCGTCGTGTTCCGACAGCTCCACGGCGCCGGGCCGGCCGACCTCGATCTGACGACGGGCGAGAAGCTCGCGCTCGCGCTGGGTGGCACGCTCGGTGTGCTCGCATTCGTGGCGGTGCCGGTCGCCGCGCTCTGGCGCGACGGCTTCCTCCTCCGGCCGCGGCTCCAGCCGCGTGACCCGGCCGTACGCGGGCTCTTGCGGCTGTCGGGCTGGGCCGTGCTCCAGCACGCCGGCGCGGGCCTGCTCCTCGGCGCCGCCATCGTCGTGGGAAACGGTGTCGCCGGGGGAGTGGTGGCGTACCAGGTCGCGTTCGTGTTCTTCCTCGCTCCCTATGCGATCCTGGCCCAGCCCATCCACACCGCGATCCTCCCCGACCTCGCGCGCGAGGCGGCACGGTCCGACCGGGCCGACTTCGGTGCGTCGCTGCGGTGGGCGCTCGACGGCATGGCGGTGCTGGTGGTGCCGGTGTCAGCCGCGCTCCTCGCACTCGCCGAGCCGACGATGCGCGTGTTCGCGTTCGGGAAGGCCGCCGACGGCGCGGGCGTCTCCCTGCTCGCGGCGGGCCTCGCGTCGCTCGCGCTCGGGCTTTACGCCTACGGAGCGTTCCTGCTGCTGGCCCGCGCGCACTATGCGCTGGGTGACAGCCGCACGCCCGCGCTGGTCGCGCTGGGCACCGCGCTGCTCGGCGTGGCGGTGATGGTGGGCGCCGCGTCGCTGACACACGGAGCGGCGCGGGTCGCGGCGCTCGGCATCGGACACAGCGTCGCGTACGTGATCGGGAGCGTCGTGCTCGCGGTCGGGCTGTCACGACGCACCGGCGAGCTCGTCGCTCCGCGGGCCCTCCCGCGCGCGCTCGGGCTCTCGGCGCTGCTCGGTCTCGTCGCCTGGAGGGTGGTCGAGGCGGCGGGCATCGTCTCGCGGCCGGCCGGCGTCGCGCTGCTCGCGATGGTTTCGCTCGCCGGAGCGGGTGCCTACGTGGGCGGCCTCCGGCTCCTGGGCGGGGGTCGCCCGCGCCTCCGTCCGGTGGCGGGGCGGACGGGGTGAGTCGGCCCATGCGGCTCGGCGCGGCGGTCGCGGCCGCGCTGGCCACGAGCTCGTGGCTGCCGGGCTTGGGCGCCGGTACCGCATTCGCCTCCGAGCGTCGCGTCGATCGCGTCCTCGTGATCTCCCTCCCGGCCGTCACCTGGGCCGACCTTCGGGCGGTCCAGCCCCCGAACCTCGACCGCCTGCTCGACGCGTCGGCGATCGCCGACCTTTCGACCCGAGCCGTGCGGAAGCGCACCGACGCCGGCGACGGCTACATGACCGTCGGCGCCGGTGCGCGCGCGATCGCGCCGGCGGAGGGAGCGGGCCTGGGCTTCGGCGTGGAGGATCCATACGGGGCCGACCCGGCCGGCCTCGTGTACCAGCGTCGGACCGGTCGGCGGCCGGGCGACGGTCTCGTCGACCTCTCGGTCGAGCCCGCGGTCGACGCGAACAACAAGCTGTTGTACGACGCGAAGGTCGGCGCGCTGGGCAACGCGCTGGCACACGCGGGAGTGGAGCGCGCGGTCGTGGCCAACGCGGACCGGGGTGACCTGGTGCCGGACGACCAGCGGCTCCAGCGCCAGGCCGTGAGCTCGCTGATGGGCTCAGACGGGCGCGTCCCGGCCGGTCGGGTCGGCCCCGACCTCCTGGTTGCCGATCCCGCCGCGCCCTTCGGCCATCGTCTCGACATCGAGGCGGTCTTCTCCGCCTTCCGGCGCGTGTGGGAGCCGCGGACGCGGCGTCCCAAGAGGTCGGTGGTGCTGGTCGAGGCGTCGGACCTCGCGCGGGCCGACGCGTACCGCACCTTCGCCGCGCCGACCCAGCGCGACGAGCTCGTCCGCAACGCCCTCCGTGACACCGACGCCCTCGTGGGCCGGCTGCTGGCCCACGTCGACCCACGCCACGACGCGGTGGTGGTGATCGGCCCGTCACATCCGGCCGGCGATGTGCACCTCGCGGTGGCCGGCCTCCGGGCGCCCGGCCTGCGACCCGGCCTGCTCCGCTCCGGCACCACCCGCCGCTCGGGGTTCGTGCAGATCGTCGACGTGGGACCGACCGTGCTCGACCTGCTCGGCGTGCACCGGCCCGACAGCATGGAGGGCCGGCCGTTCGAGGTGGGTCGGTCGGGCGGGACGGCCGCCGAGCGCCGCGATGCGCTCGTCGACGCCGACCGGGCCGCGCGCTTCCGCGACGCGCACGTCGCGCAGGTCGTGACGGTGTTCGTGATCCTCTCGGTGCTGCTGGCCGCGGCGGTGGTCGGGCTGGTCGGGCTCGGCTGGCGCGGCACGCGGGCCGTGCTGGAGTGGGCCGCGTTGTGGCTGCTCGGCTTCGTGCTGGCCACGTTCCTGGCCGGGCTGCTGCCGTTCTTTCGGACCGGTGTGGCCGTGTATTGGCTCTTCCTGGTGGTGGTGGGCCTGGCGTTTGCCGCGCTCTGCGAGCTCGCCGGCCGGACGGGGCCGCTCGTGCCGCTGCTGGTGGCGCTCGCCGCGGTGGTGCTGTTCCACGTCGGTGACGTGCTCACCGGCGCGCGCCTCGAGCTGAACACGGTGTTCGGCTACACGCCCACGGTCGGCATCCGCGTCGCCGGCATCGGCAACATGGCCTACTCGCAGCTCGCCGCGGCGGCGGTGGTCGTCGCCGGGCTTCTCGCCTATCGCATCGGCGGACGGCGGGGTGGCGTGACGTCGGTGGGGATGCTCGCGGTCGTGCTGGTCGTGGTCGGCGCGCCGTTCTTCGGGCAGAACTTCGGCGGCGCGCTCGCCGCCGCCCCCGCCTTCGCGGCGGTGGCGTTGCTCCTGTTCGGTCACCGGATCACGCCTCGTCTCGGCGTCGCGCTCGTGGGCCTGCTGGTCGCGAGTGGCCTCGTGATCGGGTTCGTCGACCTCGCGCGCCCGGCGGGGAGCCGCACGCACGTGGGCCGGTTCTTCGAGAAGGTCGGCAACGACGGCTGGCACGGGTTCGCGCTCGTCATCCGGCGCAAGCTCGGTGAGAACCTCGACGTACTCAACCAGTCGCTCTGGTTCCTGATGATCCCCGCGATCCTCGCCTTCATCGCGTACCTCATGTACCGGTCACCGCCGCGGCTGCGCGCGATGGAGCGGCAGGTGCCGTCGCTCCGGCCCGCCCTCATCGGCTTCCTCGTCGTGAGCGTGCTCGGCCTGGCACTGAAGGACTCGGGAATCGCGGTGCCGGGCATGATGCTGGGCGTGCTGGGCGCGGCGCTCGTCTACCTCACGGTGCGGCTCACGTGAGCCCGGTCATATGAGCCCGGTCACTTGAGCATCGCGCTCGGCCTCGTGGTCGGATTCCTCGCGGTGCGGTTCCTCGCCGTCGCGGGCCGCGACACGGTGCGCGCCCCCGTGTTGATGCGGACGAATCATCGCGGCATCTCGGTGCCCGTGGTGGGCGGCGTGCTGCTGGTGGCGGCCGCGCTGGCGGTCGAGGCCGTCCGGGCGACGGCGGGCGCGCTGGGCCTCGGCGACCGGCCCGGCCAGAATCTCGCGCGCACGTTGGTCCTCTTCGCGTGCTTCGGGTTCGGGCTTCTCGGCCTGATCGACGATCTGCTCGGCACCGACGCCGACCGCGGCTTCACCGGCCACCTCCGGGCGCTTGTTCGCGGGCGCGTCACGACCGGCGTGCTGAAGCTCGTCGGCGGTGGCGGCATCGCGCTCGTGCTCACAGCCGCGCCCGGCTTCGTCGCCGGGAAGCGACTCCTCGCCGACGCGCTGCTCATCGCGCTGGCGGCGAACCTCGGCAACTTGCTCGACCGCGCGCCGGGGCGCACGATCAAGGTCTCCTTGCTGGCCTACGCGCCGCTCGTGGTCGTGGCCGGCACCGGCGCGGTGGGCATCGCGGTGGCGCCGGTGATGGGTGCGGCGGTCGGCCTGCTCCCCGACGACCTGCGCGAGCGGATCATGCTCGGCGACACCGGGGCCAACCTGCTCGGCGGCGTGCTCGGCCTCACGACGGTGCTCACCGTCGGCCGCGGGGTGCGCACCGGCGTGTTGGTGGCGCTCATCGCTCTCAACGTGCTGGCGGAGGTCACCTCGTTCAGCCGGGTGATCGAGCGAGTGCCACCGCTCCGGGCCCTCGACCGGTGGGGCCGCGGGCCGCGGCGCCGCATGGCCCCCGGTAGAGGGCGCGCCCGCCCCGGAACGTGACGCGATCGTGATAGCCGGCCTCGGCGAGACGCGTGGGCAGGTCGGGGAAGCGGCCGAAGCGCGATGACCACACCACGACCGCACAGACGCCGCGGCGAGCTGCCGCGTCTGCCACCGTCTTCGACGTGATCCGCAGCGACGGCTTCGTCGCATGGATGCGCAGGATCGAGGTGTCGACCAGGTCGGGCGGCGAGCGGCGGCCGGCCCGCCACACGAGCCCGGGATCGTCGCTGACCACCTGCGCGTCGGCGGGGAGGCGGCGCAGGTCGCGCTCGAGCGTGGCCGTCACCCCCTCGTAGGGGCCGGGGCGGAGCATCGGGTCGAGGTGTACGAGGTGATAGGGGAGCAGCACGAGGCCCGCGACGACGAGAGTGGGCCAGGGAGGCCGGTAGACACCCACCAGCAACGCGGCCGGTGGCACGAGGTGCGCGAGATGGTTGCGCCACAGCGGGCTCTCAGCCACGAGCACGAGGACCACGAGGACCAGCCACACGACGATCGGCCACACGACGATCGGCACGGCGCCGGAGCCGAAGCGCGCGAGGCCGGATGAGGCCGGGACCTCGCCGGGCCGGCGGCGACGGCGGCGGAGGGCGATGGCGGCGACGGCGGCGAGCCCGCCGGCCGCCACCAGCGGCAGGTCGCGGTCGCCGAGCGTGCTCGCGGTCTTGCGGGCGTTGGCCACAGGGTGCCGGTCCCCGGCCTGGTCGAGGTGGTAGCGCACCGACTCGTCGTAGACCCGCGAGACGCCCCACGGCGCCGTCGCCACTCCCAGCACACCCGCCGCGACCAGCACCGCCAGCCCCAGCTCACGCGGTCGCCGGCGACCGAGCAGGATGAGCCCCACAGTCACGAGCGCGGGCGCCACGAGCAGGCTCTTCACCGCGAAGGCGGCGCCCGCCAGGAGCCCGATCACCAGCGCCCGCCGGGTGGCCGGCGCGCGCCGGGAGCCGAGCGCGACGGCCACCGCCACGACGGCGAACGCCGAGCCGGGCCCGTCCGACGTGATCGGGCCGGTGGTGAAGAGCACGGACCCGCTGGCGGCGGTGAGCGCGGCTGCGAGCAGCGCGCCACCGCGGTCGGTGAGCTCACGGCCGGCGGCGTAGACACCGAGCGCGATCGCGACTGCCGACGCGAGTGACAGGAGCCGCGGGCCGTCCAGCGTGCGCAGCCCCACGAGGTCGAACACGTAGACGAGCGGCAGGAACAGCGGGCCCTGGCTCGAGAAGACGTCGCGGAACGGCGCCGCGCCGTGCCGCATGGCGACGGCCGACGCGCCGTAGACACCGTCGTCGAAGGAGAGGTGCCGCGACGCGAGCAGGGCCGGGACCCGCAGCGCGAGCGTGCCGAGCGCGAGGACCACCGCGTCGAGGCGCCAGGCGCGGCCCGTCGGGGCGCGGGATCGGGGTGGAGCGTGGGCGGTCACGGGAGCGGCGGGCACGCGCCTCCATCGGTCGCCGGGCGCGCGTGGCGCGGGGGGCGGAGGCGCGCATGGTACCGTCGAGATCCCGAGAGCCTGTGGCGCCTCTCCGCGCGGCTTCAGGGTCCGAGCGGAGGGCGAGCGGGCACCGGGAGCACGGAGGTCGGGGAGCGTGGCGAAGCACATCTTCGTGACCGGCGGGGTCGCGTCGAGCCTCGGGAAGGGGCTCACCGCCTCGTCGCTCGGGCGGCTGCTCAAGGCCCGGGGGCTGCGGGTCACGATGCAGAAGCTCGACCCCTACATCAACGTCGACCCCGGGACCATGAACCCCTTCCAGCACGGCGAGGTGTTCGTCACCGACGACGGCGGGGAGACCGATCTCGACCTCGGCCACTACGAGCGCTTCGTCGACGTGCCGCTCAACCGCAAGTCGAACGCGACAACGGGCTCGATCTACCAGGCGGTGCTGGCCAAGGAGCGGCACGGCGCGTACCTCGGCCAGACCGTACAGGTGATCCCGCACATCACCGACGAGATCAAGGAGCGCATCCTCAGCCTCGCCGCCGACGACGTCGACGTCGTCATCACCGAGGTCGGCGGCACGGTCGGCGACATCGAGATCCTTCCGTTCCTCGAGGCCATCCGGCAGTTCCGCAAGGACGTCGGGCGCGACAACGTGTTCTACGTGCACGTCACGTTGGTGCCGTTCATCGGCCCGTCAGGCGAGCAGAAGACGAAGCCGACGCAGCACTCCGTCACCGAGCTGCGGAGCCGGGGCATCCAGCCCGACGCCATCGTCTGCCGCTCCGACCGGCCCATCCCGCACCGGCTCAAGGAGAAGATCTCCCAGCTCTGCGACGTGCCCGAGCGCGGCATCGTGTCGGCGGTCGACGCCGGGAGCCTCTACGAGATCCCGCTGGTGCTGCATGAAGAGGGCCTCGATGCCTACGTGTGCGAGACCCTCCGCCTCGATGACTCCGATCCCGACCTCGACGAGTGGCGCGCCATGGTCGAGGGGGTCGAGGCGGCCGAGGACGAGGTGCGCATCGGCCTGGTCGGCAAGTACGTCAACCTGCCCGACGCATATCTCTCGGTGGTGGAGGCGCTGCGCCACGGCGGCTACGGGTGCCGGGCGCGCGTCGTGATCGACTGGATCGCCTCCGATGACACCGAGGGCCTGCTCGCCGAGGGCCGTCTCCGCGATCTCGACGGCATCGTGATCCCCGGCGGCTTCGGCTTCCGCGGGATCGAGGGGAAGATCGCCGCCGCGGGGTTCGCGCGACTCCAGGGGGTGCCGTTCCTCGGCCTCTGCCTGGGGATGCAGTGCGCGGTGATCGAGTTCGCGCGTAACGCGTGCGGGCTGGCGGGAGCGAACTCGGCAGAGTTCGACCCGCACACGCCGCATCCGGTGATCGACCTGATGAACGACCAGCGCGACGTGGTCGACATGGGCGGCACGATGCGACTCGGGGCGTACCCGGCCAGGCTCCGGCCGGCCACGATCGTGCATCGGGCCTACGGCGAGGAGGTGGTCTACGAGCGCCACCGCCACCGCTACGAGGTCAACAACGGCTACCGGCGTCGGCTCGAGGAGGCGGGGTTGATCTGCGCGGGAACCTCGCCCGACGACCGGCTGGTCGAGTTCGTCGAGCTGCCCGAGGCCGTCCACCCGTTCTTCGTGGCCACGCAGGCGCATCCGGAGTTCAAGAGCCGGCCCGACCGCCCCCATCCGCTCTTCGCGGCCTTCGTGCGCGCGGCGCGGCAGCGGGCGGAGGGCCGCGCGCCTCGTCTCCCGCTCACCGCGGAGACCAGCGCGCCCCGGTGAGCGCGTTCCGGGTCGTCGGCTCCACGACCGTCGCCGAGGCCGGGTTCCTCTCGATCTCCGAGCTTCGCGTCGACAGCCCCGGCGCCGAGTCGTTCACCCGCCATGTGGTCCGGCATCCGGGAGCGGTGGTGGTCGTTCCGGTTGCCGCCGACGGCGTGACCGCGCTCCTCGTGCGGCAGTACCGGGCCGCCACGGAGGGCGAGATCCTCGAGGTGCCGGCCGGCAAGCGCGACGTGCACGGCGAGCCGCCCGAGACCACCGCGGCGCGCGAGCTCGAGGAGGAGATCGGCCACCGACCGGGGACACTCGTCAAGCTGGCCGAGTTCTTCAACACGCCCGGTTTCTGCGACGAGTACACGTACCTGTTCGCGGCGCTCGAGCTGACCGAGCTCGACGGGCCTCGGGCCACGAGCGCAGAGGAGGCGGCCATGACGGTGCAGCGGGTCCCGTTGGCCGACGTCGAGCGACTCATCGCGACGCGCGCGCTGGTCGATGCCAAGAGCATCATCGGACTGCTCCTCACGCGCGCGCTCGTCACCGGCGCGTACCGGGGCATGGAGGCCTGAGGGCCGGGTGCGGGAGAGCCGCATGAGCGACGCGCTGGCCCGCCTCCTCGACGAGCACGAGACGTGGCTCACGGTCGAGCGAGGGCTCGCGCCCAACTCGCTCGCTGCCTACCGGCGCGACCTTCGCCGCTACGCGGAGTTCTTACGCGCGCGCGGCATGACCGACCCCGGCGACGTCGGGGAGGCGACGGTCGTCGCGTACGTCGAGCATCTCAAGTCGGCCCGTGACGACGAGGGGTGGGCCCACTTCGCACCGTCGTCCATCGCCCGCGCCCTGGTGGCCGTGCGCTCGTTCCATCGCTTCTGCGTGGAGGAGGGCGTCGTCGCGGCCGACCCGAGCGGGGAGGTCGGCGCCCCCCGGGTTCCGCAGGGGATCCCGAAGGCGCTCACGGAGCCCGAGGTCGACGCGCTGCTCGGCGCGGTGGCCGGCGACGACCCGCGAGCGCTGCGCGATCGCGCCATCCTCGAGACGCTCTACGCGACCGGCGTGCGCATCAGCGAGCTGGTCGGCCTCGACCGCGCCGACCTCGTGCTACCCGACGGCCTGGTCCGGGTGCTCGGGAAGGGCTCGAAGGAGCGGGTGGTGCCGATCGGCCGCAGCGCCCGAGCCGCGCTCGAGGCGTACCTGCGTGAGGGGAGGCCTGCGCTGGAGCGCACGCGGACGCGGACCCGTGCCCAGGGGGACCCGGTGGTGCTCAACGCCCGGGGTGGTCGGCTGACCCGGCAGGGTTGCTGGAAGATCGTGCGCGCCGCGGGGGAGCGCGTGGGCCTGACCGGTCGCCTTTCTCCCCACGTGCTCCGGCACTCGTGCGCGACGCACATGCTCGAGCACGGCGCCGATATCCGCGTCGTGCAGGAGCTGCTCGGCCACGCCAGCCTGTCGACGACGCAGGTGTACACGAAGGTGTCGCCGGAGCGGCTACGGGCCGTCTACGAGCTGGCGCACCCCCGCGCGCGGGCCGGGGCGAGGGGCTCGGGGACCGGCCGGGGGCTCCGGAGCGGGGCCGCTCGCGGCGCCGGCGGCGAGTAACCTAGGGCCCATGGCCGACGTCACCCACGGGTCCCTGCGCGACCAGCTGACCGACGAGCGCGGCCGCCTCGTCGACCAGCTACGTCAGATGGGTCACGGCCCCGAGGGCGCGCTCGCCTTCGACGACGGCTTCGCCGACTCCGGTCAGGTCACGGCCGAGCGGGGTGAGGTGGAGGCCCTGGCGGGCAAGCTGCTGGAGACCCTCCAGGAGATCGACGACGCGCTGAAGAAGTTCGACGCCGGCACCTACGGGCGGTGCGAGCGGTGCGGGGACCCGATCGCGGAGGCGCGGCTAGCGGCGATGCCCGCGGCCCGGCTCTGCATGTCCTGCGCGTCGAAGCGCCGCTGACGGGGCGCCCTCGCCGCGGTGAGCTCGGACCTCGAGCAGAAGCTCGTCCTCTTCGGCTGCCTGATCGTCGCCATCATCCTGCACGAGATCAGCCATGGGATCGTGGCGCTGTGGTTCGGTGACGACACCGCGAAGCGGGCCGGGCGCCTGACGCTGAACCCGCTGTCCCACATCGACCCGTTCGGCTCGATCATCCTCCCCGCCATGCTGGTGCTCTCGGGTCTCAGTGTGTTCGGCTGGGCGAAGCCGGTGCCGGTCAACCCGAGCAAGCTTCGGAAGCCGCGCGAGCAGATGGTCCTCGTGGGGCTCGCCGGGCCGGGAGCGAACTACGCGTTGATGTTGCTGTCGGCGCTCGGGGCCCGGTTCGCCTTCCGCCACTCCTCGTTCCCACCCGGCCCGCTCTACCTCAGCGACTTCTCGCTGCCCCTGCAGATCCTGCTCGACTTCGCGTTCGTGAACCTGCTGCTCGGCACGTTCAACCTGCTCCCCATCCCGCCCCTCGATGGGTCGTCGCTCATCGAGCGAGCGCTCCCACGGCGATGGCTGCCCGGGTGGTACCGATACCGGCAGTACGGGATGCTGGTGCTGCTCCTCCTCGTCTTCGGCACCAACCTGTTCGGCCGGGTCCTCCGGCCCCTCGAGGAAGCGCTCAGCCGCTTCATCCTGCAATGAAGGGCGCGGCCCCTCGCCGGGCGTTTCTTCGGCGCGCTGTGGCCCGGCCGGCTCGAACCGGCCGACGAAGCGTGGGCCGCGAGCGTCCTGTCACCGCGTGAGCTCGCGCTCCTGGCCCGGCTCCCGAGCCACGACCGGCGTCATGCCGTGTCCGTGGCCCGGAGGGTCGAGCGCGCGCTCGCGGGAACCGAGCACGGCGGCAGCCGGCGCTTCCTCGAGGCGGCCCTGCTGCACGACGTGGGGAAGTGGGACGCACACCTCGGCCTCTACGGCCGCATGGTGGCGACGCTCAGCGGGTTCGCCGCCAACGACGCGGTGGTCGAGGCCTGGACGCACCGGCGCGGGATCACCCGACGGGTCGGTCTGTACCTCCGCCACGGCGAGATCGGCTCGGCCATGATCCGACTCGCGGGCGGGAGCGACGAAGCGGCCGAGTGGGCGGCCGCGCACCACCGTCCCGAGCGCTTCGACGGGCTCGGGATCCCACGCGCGGTCGTGGACGCGCTCGACGCGGCCGACAACTTCTGAGCCTGCGCGACCGCGGCTGCGGCGGCCGCGGAAGGGGCGGCGCGGCTAGCGCGAGCGAGGGAGCAGCCCGGACGCGCGGCGCACGCGGGCGAGGACAGCGGCCGCGAGAGCCTCGGCCTTCTCGGCCCCGACGGCCAGCAGACGCGCCACCTCGCCGGGATCGGCCGACAGCTGCGCGTAGCGATCCTGGAGCGGGCGGAGGTACTCGACCACGGCCTCGGCCACCGCCGCCTTGAACGCGCCATAGCCCATGCCCGCGAACGTGGCCTCGACCTCGGGGATCGGCCGGTCGGAGACGCCGGCCATGATCTCGATCAGGTTCGACACCCCCGGCTTCGCTGCAGGGTCGTAGCGGACGTCGGTGCCGGAGTCGGTGACGGCCGACTTGATCTTCTTGCTCGCCACCTCGGGCGGATCGAGGAGCAGCAGCGTTCCCTGCGGCGCGGCGGACGACTTCGCCATCTTCGCCATCGGGTCCTGGAGGTCCATGATCCGGGCTCCGACGGGAGGGACGGTCGCCTCGGGCACCACCAACGTGTCACCGAAGCGGTGGTTGAACCGGAGGGCGACGTCCCGCGCCAGCTCGAGGTGCTGGCGCTGGTCGTCGCCGATCGGGACCTGGTCGGTGTCGTAGAGGAGGATGTCGGCGACCATGAGCACGGGGTAGTCGAAGAGCCCCGCGCTCACCGACTCCTGGCCCTCCGACTTCTCCTTGAACTGGGTCATCCGTCGCAGCTCACCGAAGGTGGTGACGCAGTTGAGGATCCAGGTGAGCTCGGCGTGCTGGGCCACGTGGCTCTGCACGAAGAGGATGCAGCGCTGCGGGTCGAGGCCGGCGGCGAGCAACAGCATCGCCGTCTCCCGGGTGCGATCGGCCAGCTCGGGCGCCTCGTAGGGGACGGTCATGGCGTGCAGGTCGACGACGCAGAAGAGGGCGTCGTGGCGGTGCTGGTCGGCGACCCAGTGGCGCACCGCGCCGAGGTGGTTCCCGATGTGCATCTCGCCCGACGGCTGAATCCCCGAGAAGACGCGCGGCATCCCGGCAGGCTACCGGGCGCGCTGCGCCCGACGTCCCCGGTCCCCGGCGCCGGGGGTGGCCTCCGATACCCTGATGTGCAATGTCCTACGAGGTGCGCACGCCGGTCTACGAGGGCCCGTTCGACCTCCTCCTCCACCTCATCCTCAAGCAGGAGGTGGAGCTGTGGGAGGTGTCGCTCTCCGGCGTGGTCGATGCCTACCTCGCCGAGCTCGAGCGCATGGAGCGCCTCGATCTCGAGGTCGCCACCGAGTTTCTCCTCATCGCGGCGACGCTCGTCGAGCTCAAGGCCCGGCGCCTCCTGCCCGGGCCCGAAGACGTGGATCTCGACGAGGAGCTGCTGCGCTTCGAGGAGCGCGACCTCCTCCTCGCCCGCCTTCTCGAGTGCAAGACGTTCAAGGACGCGGCCCGGGTGCTCGAGTCGCGGCTGCGGCAGACAGCGCGGAGCGTGGCACGGTCGGCCGGCCCCGAGGAGCCGTTCCGATCGCTGGCTCCCGATCTCCTCACCACCGTCACCCCCGCGAGGCTCCGGGCCGCGGCGCTCCGCGCGATCACCCCCAAGCCGGTGCCGATGGTGTCGATCGAGCACCTCGCGCCGATTCGCATCAGCGTGCGCGAGGCCGTCGACACCGTGCTCGCCCTCCTCCCGCCGTCGGGCCCGATCACGTTCCGGGCCCTCGTCGAGGGCGTGTCGGAGCGTCTCGAGGTGATCGTGCGCTTCCTCGCCGTGCTCGAGCTGTTCAAGCAGGGCGTGGTCGATGTCGAGCAGACGACAACGTTCGGCGAGCTGCTCGTGCGCCGGCTCCGCGAAGGGGAGGCTCCGATCGACGCCGTGAGCCTCGACGACTGGGACGACGACGTGGACGCGCCCAGGGCGGTCGACGTGAGATGAGCGGCGACGGCATCGACGCGAGTCGTCGCACCGAGGCCCGCCGGGCCATCGAGGCCGTCGTGCTGGCCGCGGTCGAGCCGGTCGAGCCGGGCGTGCTCGCGCAGCTGCTCGAGCTGCCGGTGAAGGAGATCGAGCCGCTCTGCGCCGAGCTGGCCGACGAGTACGAGCGCGACGACCGGGGCTTTGTGCTGACCCGCGTCGCCGGCGGGTACCGCTTCCAGACCCATCCCACCCTGGCGGCCTACGTCGAGCGCTTCGTGCTCGAGGGCCAGCACGCGCGGCTGTCGGCACCGGCGTTGGAGACGCTCGCGATCGTCGCCTACAAGCAGCCGGTGTCGCGCGCGCAGCTGTCGGCGATCCGGGGCGTCAACGTCGAGGCCACGCTGGGCACGCTCCTCCAGCGCGGCTACGTCGAGGAGATCGGGCGCGATCCCGGCCCCGGCCAGGCCATCCTTTACGGCACGACCAGCGCCTTTCTCGAGCGGCTCGGCCTCGACTCCCTCGGCGAGCTGCCGCCGCTGGCCGACTTCGTCCCCGAGGCGGAGGTCGTCGAGGCACTAGAGCGGGGGCTGCTGTTGCGGGATGACCCCGCGGACCCGGCCGGCTCGCCCGACATCGGGGCCGACATGGCGGGCGACGGCGACGCGGGGCCCTCGCTCCCGGCATGATCACGGCCGATGGAAGGCGAACGGCTCCAGAAGGTGCTGGCGCGGGCCGGCTTCGGGTCTCGGCGCGCGTGTGAGGACCTGATCGCCGCGGGTCGGGTCACCGTGGATGGCGAGGTGGCGGTGCTCGGCCGCCGGGTGGACCCGGAGCGAGCCCGCCTCGCGGTCGACGGCATCCCGGTGTCGGTGCGCGGCGACCTCGTCTACTACCTCCTCAACAAGCCGGCTCGCGTCGTGACCACGGCGAAGGACCCCGAGGGCCGGCCCACCGTGCTGGAGCTCGTGCCGCTCGAGCCGCGCGTCTTCCCGGTCGGGCGACTCGACTTCGAGACCGAGGGCCTGCTGCTGCTCACCAACGACGGCGAGCTGGCGCATCGCCTCACCCATCCGAGCGCCGGCGTCGAGAAGGCCTACCTCGCCGAGGTCGAGGGGGTGCCGAGCCGCGGCACGCTCCGGCGCCTGCGAGAGGGTGTGCAGCTCGACGACGGCACCACCGCTCCGGCGCGGGCCCGCGTGACGCAGGCCCACCGGGACGGCGCCGCGCTCGAGCTCGTGATCCACGAGGGCCGCAACCGGCAGGTGCGGCGCATGTGCGAGGCGGTCGGGCACCCCGTGCGCCGTCTGGTTCGCACTCGCATCGGCCCGGTGAGCGATCACACGCTCGGGCCCGGCGCGTGGCGGCCGCTGCGCCGAGCCGAGGTGCGCGCGCTCTACGCAGCCGGGAGCGGTGGCGGGGACGCCCCCGAGTAACCTGCATTGTCGTGAGACTCATGGCATTGCGCGGCGCGATCACCTGCGACGACGACACGCTGGAGGAGATCGACGCCAAGACCCAGACGCTCATGAAGGAGCTCCTGGCCCGCAACGACGTCGACCACGACGACCTCGTGAGCGTGATCTTCACCGCCACCGACGACCTGACGGCGGAGTTCCCGGCCGCCGCGGCTCGGGCGATCGGCCTCGGGGACGTACCGCTGCTGTGCGCCCGCGAGCTGGCCGTCGCGCACGGGATGCCGAGATGCATCCGGGTCCTCGTCCACTGCTACACCGACCGCGCCCGCGACGAGCTCCACCACGTCTACCTCGACGGGGCCCGCGCGCTTCGCGACGACCTTCCCGGGTAGTGAAGAGGGTCGCGCTCATCGGGACCGGCCTCATCGGCGGGTCGATCGGCCTCGCGCTCAGACGCGATGGCGTCGAGGTGATCGGCTTCGACGCCGACCCGTCCCGCGCGGCTCGAGCAGCTACCCTCGGCGCGCTCTCCGAGGTGGCGCGCGGGGTGGGCGAGGCGGTGGCCGGCGCCGACGCGGTGTTCGTCGCGGTCCCGGTGTCACGCGTCGCCGACGTCGTGGTGGCCGCGCTCGATGGGGGCGCGCCGGTCGTGAGCGACGTCGGCTCGGTGAAGGCGAGCGTGGTGGCCCGGGTCGAACAGGAGCGGCCGGAGCGGGCGTCGGCCTTCGTCGGCGGCCACCCGATGGCCGGCTCCGAGCAAGACGGCCTCGACGGCGCCGACGCCGACTTGTTCCTCGGCGCGACGTGGGTGCTCACACCGACGGAGCGGACCGCGCCCGAGGCATTCACCACGGTTCGCTCGTTGGTCGCCGGCCTCGGTGCGGAGATCGTGCAGGTCGCACCCGAGCATCACGATGCCCTCGTCGCGGTGGTGAGCCACGTGCCGCAGCTGGCAGCCACCACCCTGATGGACGTGGCCGCGACCAGCGGCGAGCAGCCCGCCACCCTGCTGCGCCTCGCCGCCGGCGGCTTTCGTGACATGACCCGCATCGCGGCCGGTCATCCGGGGATCTGGCCCGACATCTGCGTCGCCAATCGCGACGCCATCGTGCGTGCCCTCGACGACTACGTCGCCGCGTTGGCCGAGGTCCGGGGGCTCGTGCTCACGGGTGATGCGCGGGGTCTGCTCGAGCTGCTCGAGCGCGCTCGCGCCGCACGTCGCAACCTCCCGGTCGGCGCCGAGACCGGCGAGCCTCTCGTTGAGCTGCGCGTGCCGGTACCCGACCGGCCGGGGGTGCTGGCCGAGGTCACCACGCTGCCGGCCCGGCTCGGCGTCAACATCTTCGACTTCGAGATCGTGCACTCTTCCGAGGGTGGGGCGGGCGTGCTCGTGCTGGTGGTTCCGGAGTCGGGAGCGGCTGCGGTCGAGCAGGGACTCGCGGAGCTCGGCTATCACCCCGCGCGGAGCGTGCTCGAATGAGCGTTCCCACCGAGCTCGTGGTCGCGGGCCCGGTACCGCTCCGGGGGCGGCTGTGCCCGCCGGGCGACAAGTCGATCTCGCATCGCGCGCTCCTGTTCGCGGCGCTGGCCGAGGGCCCGAGCGCGCTCTCGCACCTCGCCGAGGGCGACGACGTCGCCCGGACGCGTGCCGCGCTCGAGGCCCTCGGCGTGGGCGTGCGCGCTGCGAACGGCGCGCAGGTCGTCGTGTCGGGCGCGGGCTTCGACGGCCTGCGCGAGCCGGAGGCGGTGATCGACTGCGGCAACTCCGGGACCACGATCCGCCTGCTGAGCGGTGTCCTTGCCGGCCGTCCGTTCCACTCCGTGCTCACCGGCGACGCGTCGCTACGCCGGCGTCCGATGGGGCGCGTGGTCGAGCCGTTGCGGGCGATGGGGGCACGGCTCGACGGCCGGTCGGGGGGCGAGCTGGCACCGCTGAGCATGCGGGGCGGCGGGCTCACCGGCTGCCGTCACGACCTCGCCGTCGCCAGCGCGCAGGTGAAGTCGGCGCTCCTGCTGGCCGGGCTCCAGGCCGCGGGGAGCACGGAGGTGCGGGAGCCTTCACGCAGCCGCGACCACACCGAGCGCATGCTCGCGAGCTTCGGCGCGCCGGTCGCGGTCGACGGTGACGTCGTGCGGGTACGCGCCGGCTGTCCGGAGCCGTTCGAGCTCGAGGTGCCGGGCGACCCGTCGTCGGCCGCGTTCCTCGTGGTCGGCGCGTGCATCACGCCGGGTTCCGACCTGGTGGTCGCCGACGTCGCCGTCAACCCGACACGCATCGGCTTCGTCGACGTGCTCCGACGCATGGGCGGTCGGGTGGAGCTGCGGGTGACGGGAGAACGGGCCGGCGAGCCGGTCGGCGACCTCGTGGTGCGGGCGTCGCCCTTGCGGGGAACGGTGATCGAAGGCGACGAGATCCCGGCCCTGATCGACGAGGTGCCGGCGTTGGCGGTGGCCGCCGCCTTCGCCGACGGCACCACGGAGATCCGGGGCGCGGCCGAGCTGCGGGTGAAGGAGAGCGACCGGATCGGCACGCTGGAGCAGGAGTTGCGGCAGATGGGGGTCGCAGTCGAGGCCCGGCCCGACGGCTTCTCGGTGGAGGGTGGCCGGCCGCGGGCCGCCAAGCTCAAGAGCCACGGCGACCATCGGATCGCGCTGGCAGTCGCGATCGCGGCGGGCGCCGCCGACGGCGAGTCAACCGTGCGCGGCTGGCGGGCGGTGACCGCCTCCTACCCGGGATTTGCGGTCGACTTCGCCGCGCTGCGCGGTGAGGGGTGAAGCGACTCGTCGCCATCGACGGGCCGTCGGGGTCGGGCAAGTCGACCGTGGCCCGCGGCGTCGCCGACGCCCTCGGCCTCGAGGTGCTCGACACCGGCGCGATGTACCGGAGCGTCACCCTGGCCGCGCTCGAAGGAGGCGTCGACCCTGCCGATGCGAACGCGGTCGCCGACGTCGCCCGCCGGGCCACGATCGAGGCCGAGGCCGGCGTGGCCCGGCTCGACGGGCGCGACGTGAGCGCCGCGATTCGCGGACCCGCGGTGACCGTCGCGGTCTCGGTCGCCTCGGCCCATCCTGCGGTGCGGGCCGAGCTGGTGGCGCGTCAACGGAGGTGGGTCGAGGAGCACGGCGGGGGAGTCGTGGAGGGACGCGACATCGGCACGGTCGTGTTCCCCGACGCGCCGGTCAAGGTGTTCCTCACCGCGAGCGACGTGGAGCGGGCCCGCCGCCGCCAACGCGACGAACACTCCGCCGACCGGGCCGTCGAGCTCGGTGAGGTCCACGAGGCGATGGCCCGTCGCGACGCGCTCGACTCGCGTCGTCACACGTCTCCGCTGCGTGTCCCGGCCGACGCCCTCGTGATCGACACCACGGGCCGCGACGCGCCCGAAGTGGTGGCCGAGATCGTGGCAGTGTTCGAGTCGCGGGCGAGACAGCCGCGGTGATCTTCTACCCCCTCGCCCGGGGTCTGGTGGTCGGGGCGTGTCGCGCGCTGTTCCGGGTGCGGCTGCGAGGCAAGGAGCTGGTGCCACCCGCCGGCCCGTACGTGGTCGCGCCGACGCACCGGTCCATCCTCGACATCCCGTTCTCGGCCACGATCACGCGACGCCGGGTGCGCTTCATGGGCAAGAAGGAGCTGTGGGAGAGCCGGCTCGGTGCGCGGCTGTTCACCGCGCTGGGCGGCTTCCCCGTCGACCGTGACGCGGGGACCGGGGCGGTGAAGGCGGCGCTCGGATGGCTCGAGGCCGGTGAGCCCGTCGTGGTGTTCCCGGAGGGGACCCGACGCAGCGGCGGCGAGGTCGCCGACCTGCACGAAGGGGCCGCGTACCTCGCGCTCAAGGCCGGCGTGCCGCTCGTGCCGGTGGGGATCGCGGGCAGCGAGGCGATCCTCGCCAGCGGGAAGGTCGTGCCTCGCCTGCGCCGGGTGGCGGTGGTCGTGGGTCGGCCGCTCGCGCCGCAGACGGCGCCGGGTGCCGCGTCGCGGGCCGAGGTGCACCGCCTCACTGCGGAGCTCGCCGCCGAGCTCCAGGAGCTCTTCGACCGGGCCGCGGCGCTCGTCTGAGGCGGGCCGGCCCGCCAGGTCAGCCGAGCAGGACGCCCAGGAACGCCGCGGCCAGCGCGAACAGCAGCGACGCGCCTTCGAGCGAGCCCGAGAGCGCGGCCGCTTGACGCCGGGCGTCGTCGGTGGGCGCGGCGCGGACTCGGGGCGCGGCGACGAGCACGTGTACCGCGGCCGCGAGGCCCGAGATCGCGACGCAGGCCAGCTTCACCAGAAGGGTGGTCAGCCAGCGCGCGCCCCGGTCCGCGGCGTGGAGCGCGAACAGGTTCCAGACCCCGGTAGCGAGCAGGACAGCGTAGGCCGGCCAGGCCACGAGCTGGAAGCGGCGGGCGACGGCTCGCACCGT
>Ga0209515_10002147_pt1 | contig 30962 bp, 28 predicted proteins | sample Subgroupgradi54m_FD_187454 | JGI IMG/M metagenome (GOLD analysis project Ga0209515, IMG submission 187454) | Subsurface groundwater microbial communities from S. Glens Falls, New York, USA - GMW60B uncontaminated upgradient, 5.4 m (SPAdes)... ... | reverse complement strand
TCCGAGCCATGTCCGGTGCGCGATCCGCGCCCGCCGCGAGCCGGATTTTCGCACCTTCGTCCTCGGTTTTCGCTGCGCCAAAGATATCTGACATGAAGAAACCATTTGGATTCTTATTAGCGGAGGGCCCGTTTCCCAACGGGCCGTGGCTTTCCGCAGGCGCCTTGAAGGTGGAACCCGGCCTCCGGACCGCTGCCGTTGAGCGTGGACTATTTTCCGTTGCCTCGGTTCGAAGTAGCGGCAGGCGTCCCTGCCTGCCGAGCTTTGCAAAACAGACACAATGCGCGGACTTACCCGGCAATCCCACAGGCACGGAGGCCTGTGGCTACGCAAAGCAGCACCTGCCACTCATCGAAAGCAGCAAGGAACCTCGTAACTCAACGGCGGTGGACCTCCGGGCGGGTTTCCGCACGGGCGTTTCCGGAAAGCGCGCCCGGAGGTCGCGCTCCACCTTCGCAATCGCCCTCGTGTTGGGCATGTTCGCGATGGGAGCCGTTCACGCTGCCGATCCCGTGCCGCCCCCCGGCATGGTGCTGGTCCCCGCCGGCGAATTCACGATGGGCTCCGACGAGGGCAACTTCGACGAGCGGCCGGCGCATCGCGTGCAACTCTCCGCCTATTTCATCGATATCCACGAGGTCACGGTCGGCGAGTTCAACGACCATGTGCGCGCCACCGGCGGCTACGATGCGATCGAGGGGCCGTGGTTCCGCGTCTCCACGGGCGCTTGTGTCGACCTGGTCGCGCACTTTGAGCAGCGCCATGGCGTTGTCTTCGCCGACTTTCACCCGGCTGAGCCAGCCGACAAGGCGGCGGCGGAGCGGCTCACGAGAGATGCCCTCCGCTGGAAGGCCGCGGTCGCCGCGTTGCGCGTCCTGCTGGGCAGGGAAAAGGCGCTGGCTGCGGGCAACGCCGCCGCGCTGGCCGGGGCTCCCGCGGTGCAGGCATTGATCAAGGCGGAGGCCCGCCTGCCGGTGACATTCGTCACCTGGCGCGACGCGGCCAACTTTGCCCGCTGGGCCGGCAAGCGCCTGCCCACCGAAGCCGAGTGGGAAAAAGCCGCCCGCGGCACCGACGGCCGCATGTATCCCTGGGGCGCGGCCTGGGATCCCGCCAGACTGCGCGCGGGTCTCGACGCCGAGGCCGGCCCGACGGTCGTCGGCCGTTTTCCGCAAGGCGCCAGCCCGTATGGCTGCCTCGACCTGGCCGGCAACGTCTGGGAGTGGTGCGAGGACTGGTTCGGCGAATATTATTACCAGGAGTGCGCCCAGGGCACGGTCGATCCGCCGGGGCCCAAGGGCCTGCCCAACGGCGAGCTTCCCGCGCCGGATCCGAATGCCCATCACCTGCAAAACGCCGCGAAGCAGGGTCGCGAAACCGACACGCGCAAGGTCGTGCGCGGCGGCTGCTGGGCCGGCGGCATGATCGGCGTCACCGAATTCAACAACCGCGGTGCCCGGCGCCTGTGGTCGAACCCGAACTATTGGTCGCAGGACACCGGCTTCCGCTGCGCGAAGGACGCGCCATGAATCTGAGCAATACCGTTGAAACACAGAGTTCGCGGAGGACGCGGAGAGAACCGGATCAGCGAGGGGTTTGCTGTGCAGGTTCGGCTTTTGCGCCATCTGTGCTTTTTGTGGCCATTCTTCCTCCGGAGTTCAGAGGGAAGCTCCGGGCCGAAAACCGCACGCTTTCACTCTTGGCTTTGGTGCTCGTTCTCGCGCTTGCGCTCGCCGGCTGCGGCAACGCCGCCCAGCGGCAGGCCTACGAGCGTGCGGCGCAGGCAGAGCAGCACCTGACCGCCGAAAACGCCCCCGCGCTCCTCGCCGACTACCGGCGCGTGATCGCGCTGAAGCCCGGTACCGCGTGGGCCCGGAAGGCTGAAGAGCGCATCGCGGCCGTGGAAACCCGCGTGAAGGCGGAGGAGCTGCACAAATCCGTCTTCCACGAGCACGGCATCGATTGAGACCGCCCCACTGCACTTTCCCATGAACACCATGCCCTCACCCCTCCGCTCCGTTTCGTCCGGGGAAACCCCCGGGATCGCGCTTGAAACCGCCCGCTTGAATTACCGGACCACCGCCCTGCGCGGCGGCGGTCGCCTGGAAGTGCGGGGGTCGCGACGCGAGAGCTTCACGGAATACCACCTGACCGCGACCATCGAGAACGCCGCGCCCGTCGCGCCCGGCCGCTGCGCGGCGGACGACCTGTTCGGGCAGGTTGCCGCCGAGCTGGCGAAAAGAAAGATCCAGCCGATCCAGGAAAAATTCTACGGACGCCAGGAGGTGCGCGAGGATGTGCTCCGGCACCGGTCGGACGCCTATGAACGGCACGGACTCGACCCCGGGGTTCCGGTGACCTGGATCGAGGGCCTCCCGCTGGAAGGCGGCGACTTCATTGGATTGCAGATCTGGGGCGTCGTGTCGCACGACGAGGAGACCTGCGTGCGCACGGTCGAGAACCCGGCCACCGGTCGCGGGCGCATCTGGACCGGCCGGGGTTTTAGGATGCTCCATCTTCCGGCCGTGCGAGGCACGCTGGTCGATGGGACGTTGCCCGCCGGTCCCGCCCCGCAGGCGCAGCAGATGTTCACGAACGTGGGTCTTGGCCTGCAGGCTCACGGCATGGCCTATCCGGATGTCACGCGGACGTGGATCTACGTGTCGCGGCTGCTCGAGTGGTATGGCGAGCTCAACCGGGTGCGGACCGCGCACTACGCGCGGATGGGGCTGGGGGTGAAGGATGGGCCCGCGTTCCCGGCGAGCACCGGCATCCAGGGCAGAATGGCGGACGAGGAATGCCTGGTGGATGTGCTGGCGCTGCGGAACGAGGGTGGCGCGCTGGCCGAGCCGATCCGGTGCAGTCCGCGGCAGGACCAGTCATTCAACTACGGTTCCGCATTTTCCCGGGGAATGACCTTCACGATCGAAGGCCGGAAGACGGTGCATATTTCCGGCACGGCCAGCATCAACCCGGCCGGCCTTAGCACCCACCTGGGGGACGCCGAGTGCCAGAGTCTGGAAACTTTGATGAGCATCGCCGCGATTCTGGAGGCGCAGGGCGGCAGCCTCCACAATATCACCTCGGCGACGCTGTTCTGCCGGGACCGGGCCGCCTGGGAAGCCTGGAACCGGGTGACGCGCCTGTTGCAGGTTCCCGCGTTCCCCAAAGTCTGCGTGCTGGCCGACGTCTGCCGGCACGACCTGCTCGTCGAGATGGAATCCGTCGCGGTGATCTGACCCGCAATTTTGCCGCTCAATCGTGGCTCACTGACACAGCGCGACGCAGCCGCAACCAAAGGAAACCAGTCCGAATTTTGCCGCAAAGAACGCAAAGAGCACAAAAATAATCCCCTCCCTCCGCTCTTTGCGGTCTCTGCGTTCTTTGCGGTTAACCTGAATCGGAAAACTCTTCGCCGCCGAACAAGAATTACGAACAGCGCAATATTTCACGGCCTCGTGGTGGGAAAGGTAGCGCGGTGCTTCAGCCCGCACCTGGACCGGGCGGAATGTTCGGAACGCGGGCTGAAGCACCGCGCTACTCCCCATCGTCGCCACCGATACAGCCCGATGCCGGTTTCTCTCGGACTGTGAAATACCCGGCTTAGAGGTTGCGCGGAGCTCGGGGGGCTATCTATAGAAAGGGCATGAACTGCCAAAAGTTTCTGGTTCTTGCCCTGGTGACGACGGCAGCGTTGCCTCCCCCGACGGTCGGCGCCGCGCCGATCAACCTCGACGTGCTCGTGAGCAATTCGCCTTTCAGCGGTCCGGCGGCGCCGGCGACGGTCAACGCGAAAACCGATCCCGTCCTTGAATTCCGCGGCATGTTTGTGGATCGAGGGGAGGCGTTTTTCAGCCTTTACGACGTGTCAGCCCGTTCTGCGCTATGGGTGGGCTTGAATGAACCCGGCAATCCGTTCGTCGTTCAGAGCTATGACGACACCCAGGGCCAGGTGACGGTTCAATTTCAGGGGAAGATTTTGAACCTTCCGCTCAAGCAGGCCAAAGTTATCGCCGCGGCGGCAGTCGCATCCGTTCCGGCTGGCGCCCGCCAAGGCCCGGCAAACACCACGCCCGGCGTGACCCCAGCCGCTCCGGTCGAGGAAACCAACCGGCTGGCGGCTGTGGCGGAGGAAATTCGGCGCCGGCGCGCGGCGAGGCAGCCGGCGGCCCAGGCCACCCCGGCGGCGACCCCTCCGAACTGATCCGGTCATGAAGTCCCCGTGCAAGGCCGGCATCGGCCGGTCGGAAATCCACTTGATGCCGGCCGGCCGCAGCCCGCTCATCGGCACCTGGTGAAATATGCAGGCTAGACGGAGTGTGCGATGCCGGCGGGGCGCCTTCACCTTGGTCGAAATCGTCCTGGTGCTGGCGGTGATCGGCCTGGTGGGCGCTTTGTTGCTGCCGGGAGTCAACTCCATGTTGCGAGCCATCACCCACGAGGAACCCGATCGGTTGTTCTGGAACGCGATGAACCTGGCGCGCGAACAGGCCCTGACCACCAATCGCACCATCACCCTCCGTTACGACGATCGTCAGAAACTGCTCAGCTGGACCGATGGAACCAGCCGGCAGCAGCAGAACATGCCGGCGGAGGTGACCATCAAGTTCCTGCGGCCCCGGCCGGGAGACGCGATCCTGTTGGGCGGAGTTTTGGTCGAAACCGACGAGATCCCTGCGATCCGCATCCATCCCGACGGCGCCTGCGACCGCTTCCGCGCCCAAATCCTCCGGGGCAAAGCCCCGGCGCAGATCATCCAGGTCGACCCCTGGACCTGCGCCCCGATGTTCGGCCTGCCCAAATGAAGATGCGCCGACCCCGCCCCGGATTTTCAAACGACGCCTTCACCCTTATCGAGGTGCTGGTGAGCCTGGCCATATTCGCGCTGGCCGTCGTGATGCTCGGCGCGACCTACGTCAATGTGCTGAACGGTTACGATGCGGTCTCCCGGCGCAATCAACACGACCAGGATATGGCTTTGGTGCGGGCGACGCTGCTCACCGAACCCGATCGCCGGAAAGCGGAACAGGGCGGCGATTTTCCGCTGCCGGGCAATCGCTTCGCGCATTGGTCGGCGCGAATCGCGGAGACGCCGGTGGCCGATTTGTTCCGCGCCGATTTTCGCTGCGAAATCCCCGACCCGGCCGGCGGAAAGGCCTGGATGCACGAGGAGAATTTCATGCTGCTGCGGCCGACATGGTCCGACCCGGCCGTGCGCGACCGTTTGCGTCAGGCCTCGCGGGAGCGGTTCGAACGGTGGGAGGCCGCCCGATGAACCTGCGTGCGCGGCGGGCCTTCACCCTGCTCGAGATATTGCTGGCGGTGTCGCTGCTGGCCGCCCTCCTGGCCGCGCTCAATGTGTTCGTATTTTCCATGGGGGACCTCTGGGGGCGGAGCAATGAGCAGCGGTTGTTCGGCCAGCATGTCCGGGCCGTGACGCGGCATGTGGAGAGCCTGCTCCGCCGCGCGGCCCTGACCCCCGAGGCCCTGAACCGCCCCGCCCGTGCTCCCCTGACCACGCAGGAAATCCGGTCCGAGGGCGGCATCGCCGAACCGCTGCTCACCTTCGATCTGCCCGCGGGAGACCGGGTGCTGCCCTGGCCGGGCGAGCCATTGCCCGAGGTGGTGTGCTCGCTGGCGGTGCAGGAGGGGCAAGGCCTGGTGCTTTGCTGGCACTCGCGCCTGGAAATCCGGTTCAAGGACGACCCGGCCCGGGTTACCGTGCTCAGCCCCTTCGGGTCGGCGATCGGTTACGACTATTACCTGCCGGACTTCAAAGCATGGCAGAGCCAGCCGCGGATGCAAAAGGATCGCAGCGGAAAATGGGCCAGGCCCGACCGCATCACCCTGCGCTTCGTGCACGGGAAGATGAACGCCGAGACCAGCATCGTGCTGCCCGTCGCCACGGGCGCGTTGCCGGCATTCTAACGATGATTCCCCGTCCCCTCCCACGTCGTCGCGCCCGGGGTTCCGTCATCATCCTGGTGCTGGTGACGGTATTGTTGGTCGCCTTTCTCCTCACGAAATTCGTGCAGCGCGCGGGCACGGAGCTCATGGCCGATGCGCGCGCCGGGGACCGGGCCCGGTTGCGGCGGGAAGCCTATTCGGCGCTGGAAGCGACTCTGGCGGTGCTGGCCGATCTCCGCATCACCGCGGAGGGACTGCACAGTCCGGCCCAGGGCTGGGAGCAAGCGCTCGAGTATGCCGGCCATGTTCCCGCCGCGGGACTGGCGGTGGCCATCGAGGTCGGGGACGAAAGCGGAAAAATTTCCCTGCCGCGCGCGGATGCCGCCACCCTGGAGGTCCTGCTGGAAGTCCTCGGACTCGGGCGAAATGAAGCGGAACGGATCGCCGACGCGCTGCTGGCCTGGACGCACCCCGACCATGTTGCAAATGCGCCGGAGGTGGACGGCGGCAAATACGAGCGGGCCGCCCTGCCTTACCAGCCGGCGCTGCGTCCGCTGCGCTCCTTCGGTGAACTGGCGTCGGTCGCCTATGCGCGGGAATTTTTTTTCGATGACAGCGGCCAGCCCACCGCACTGGCCCGGGAATTCGAGGCCAACGTTTCACTCTACTCGTTTGACCGGGTGAACCTCAATGCGGCCACGCCGGTCGCACTGGCCGTGGGCGGACTGGACACGGGCCAGATCGATGCGCTGCAGTCGCACTTGCGCCGGCAGCGAGCGTCCGACCGGCAGAAATATTTTCGCACCGCCGGCGAGGCGGCCACGGTGTTGGGGCCGGCGGCCTGGCAGGCGTTTGGCTCCGAGGCGGCCGCCTTGCGCGTCACCGTGACGGTCCGCGGCGGCGCGACGGCCTATCGGCTCAGTGCGGTGGTGGCGCCGCCGGGCGGTGCCACTCTGGCCATGGCGGCCGGGTCCGCCGAGCCCGACGACGGGGTGGAAGAATCTGCCCCCGTCATCATCAAAAAGTTGGACTACCCGTTTAAGGTGCTGGAGATTCGCGAAAATCTGGAATCAACCCTCGCGCCGGCCGTTGAATCCCCTGCTCATGACTGACACGCCCCAACCGTCCCCTGACGGGATCATCCTCCTGCCTTCGAGCCGGTTTTTTGTGCGTGTCGTGCCGCTGGCCGCCGAGGTCAGTCCGTCCCGCCAGATCGAACTGGCGTTGGAGGGCCGCGCTTCCTTCCCGGTGAACCAGCTTTATTACGGTTATTTGCTGGCGCCCCGCTGCGACGCCGCCCTGGTTTTTGCGGCCTACCGGAAGCGATTTGACGCGAGGCAAACCGCCGCCTGGGGCGATGCCGCCGCGGTGCTGCCGGCATTCCTCAGCCTGCTCGGCGCGACGCCGGCGTCACCGACGATCCGGTTATGGAGCGGGGAGGGGGAGATCACGGCGCTGGCCTGGAACGGTGCCGACCCCCTGCCGGTCGCCGTGATGGCGCGGGAAACGGCGGATCCGGCGGACGCCCGGCAGCGGGTCGGGTTGCTGGCTGAAATCCGCGCCCGGACCAACCTGCCCGCCGCCGCCGTGGAGGAATACTCCGGCCCGATCCGGGTCAATCGCCGGCCGCTCAAGGGAGGATTGGAGCTGGGCATCGATGGCGGCCCGCCGCTTACGCTCGGCCTCAGCCCGGCGGAACGGGAGGCAGCGGACGTGCGGGACAAGGATTTTCTGGCGGGGCGGCAGACGCTGCAAAAACGCGATGCGATCTTGTGGCGGAGTTTCCAGGCCTGTGCCGCCGGCCTGGCCCTGATGGCCGTGGGTGAAATCGGATTGCTGGCGGCCAGTGCGCGCCTGGACCGCGTCAGGGGGGAGGTGCGGGGGCAGGGCGCCGCCGTCCAAAAGATTGCCACCGCCCAGTCGCTCAGCCGGCGGATCGAGGAAATGACGGAGCGCCGGCTGCTGCCCTTCGAAATGCTGGCACTGATCAATGCGGCGCGCCCGGCCTCCGTGCAGTTTTTGCGGACCGTGACCAACGGCCTTTACGCGCTGGAAATCGAAGCCCAGACGACCGACGCCGCCGACGTCGGGCAATACGAAGCGGCGCTCAAAGCCGTCCCCGAACTGGCCGCGGTGGAAACCCGCGACCTTCGCTCGCGCGAAGGGGTGACCTCCTTCGTGCTCGCCATTGCCTACAAGCCCGCGCTGTTGCGGCAGGAGGAGGCACCGTGAAGGCATTCTTTCTCCGACGGGCGTTGCGGGAGAAGGTGCTGTTGCTCGTTTTCGCCGCGCTCGCCTGGTTCATCTGGGCCGCCCGCGGCCTCGAGCGGGGCCGCACGCTGTGGGGGGACTGGCGCAGCGCCCGGGCCGAGCTCGCCGCCCAACAGCTATGGCTGCAAACGAGCGCGGCCGTTGCCGACCGGGCAGCGGCGGCGACCCGTGCGCTGGATCCGGCCAAGACGCTGAACGCGACCCGGCTCGTGGGCGAACTCAATGCCCTCGCCAGCCAGGCCGGGCTGACCGCGGACATCAGCGCCCAGCGCACCGATCATGCCGACCAGTTCGCTTTCCATACGGTGCAGGTCACCTTTCGCCGGGCCGAGCTGCCGGCCCTGCTGAAATTCTACCGGGGCCTGGCCAAACGCTCGCCGTATATCGGCCTGGAGCAATTTTCCCTCGTGACGGATCGGGCAAACGCCCGGCAGCTCAACGCGAGCTTCCGGATCGGCTCCCCGGAATTGAGCCGCTGATGTCCGGGGAAGCATTTCCCCGTAGGGGCGCAGTCTTGCTGCGCCCTTTGGGAGGGAGATAGTCGTAGGGGCGCAGACTTGCTGCGCCCTGCTGGACTTTCGCTCTTTGCGTCCTTGGCGTGAGGCAACCTATGGAATCGCCGCGCGAGGGACGCAGCAAGACTGCGCCCCTACGGTGATTCGCGATCGTCCCCGGCGAGGTCGCCGTGACTCCGGGAAATCTACCTCGCAGTTTTTCCGGTCTTCTCATTTCGCGTTCTTCTCCATTCCCACTACCCGCTACGCGCTACTTCAGGCTGAGTAATTATCATTTTTCTGCCGTAAATGTTCCCGTCGTTTTCTCTCTGCGGTCTCTGGTGAAATTTCTGCTGAACAGTTGCTTAAACGTAAGCGTTCCCGTCTTTAAAAGTTGAAGCTGGCGCTCACCTCGAAGACGGCGGTGATGATCGCGTAGGCGATGAAGGCCACGAAAGTGAACGCAAACAGGAGAACGCCGCTGGAGACAATCGTGGAGAAGGCCTGCAACTGGGTGGCCAGGGTTTCGCGGTAGGTCCGCGCGATGTCCCGCAGGCTGGGCGCGAGGTTGCCCGTGCTTTCGCCGACGGCGAGGCGGTCGAGCACCAGGTCCGGAAAGTAGCCCGTCCGGCCGAGCGAGACGGAGATCTTCTCCCCCTCGAGCACGCGGTCCGTCGCCTCGGCAAAGGCCCGCCGCAGGGTGCGGTGGGTGATGGTGCGCTCCGTCATCCGCAAGGCTTCCGCCGTGGTGACGCCATTCTCGAGGAGCACCGCGAGGGTTTCGCTGAAGTTGTGCACGGTTGAGTTGGTCAGGTAGCTGCCGGCCAGGGGCACGCGCAGCAGCCAGCCATCGGTCGTGGCGCGGCCCGCGGCCGTGCGCCGCCACCGCCAGAAACCCCCCAGCCCCAGCGCCAGGGCGAGCAGGACGAACACGCCGTAGCTCAGCAGGAACTCCGACAATCCGACCAGCAGCCGGGTCGCCAGCGGCAGCTCGCCACCCAGCGAGCCCAGCAGGGTTTGCAGCCGCGGCATCAGGTAGAAAATGAAGAAGAGCACCACGGCAATCGCCAGCAGGCAGATGAACACCGGGTAGGCGAGGGCGGCGGTCAGGCGGCGGCGCAAGTCCCTTTGCTCGGTGAAATGCTGGATGAGCCGCGCCAGGACCTCCTTCAAATTGCCGGTGGCTTCCCCGGCCGCGACGAGATTGATGGTTTGCGAATCGAACACCGCGGGATGGGCGGCCAGGGCCTGGGAGAGCGAGAGTCCCTCCCCCAATCGCTCCCAGAGCCGGATGCACAGCGACCGCAGGGGCGGTGCCTTCAGGCGCTGCGACAGCAGCCGGACCGCTTCGCCCGCAGGCATCCCGCTCGTGGTGAGATCGGCCAGGGCTTGCAGGAAGGGCAGCCGTTCCCGCTGGGTGAACTGGGCGACGGCCACCGCCGCCGCCGGGCGGGCCGCAGCGGCGCCCGCCTCGTTGAGGTCGAGCACCTGCAGGCCGCGCGCGACCAGCACCCGCATCGCCTCCTTCCGGTTCGGCGCCTCCAGCGCGGTCCGCACCATCCGCCCCTGGGCATCGCGGGCGATATAAGCGAAGGAAGGCATGCCTATTTGTCGATCACCGTGATCACCCGGAGCACCTCATCGAGGGTGGTCTGACCCGACTTGACCTTCGCCCAGCCGGATTGCTGCAGGGTTCTCATCCCGTGTTCCCGGGCGCACTTGTCGAGGACGCGGCTGGACTCCCGCTTGACGATCAGGTCGTGCAGCTCGTCGTTTGGCTTCAGGATTTCAAACAGGCCGATGCGGCCGCGATAACCCGTCTGCCGGCAGCGGCTGCAGCCCACGGGCTGGGCCAGTTCCCGCACCCGCTCCGCCTCCGCGGGATCGAGCCCCAGCACGGCCAGGGTGTCCCGGAGCTTGACGGGATTGACCGGCGCGGGCCGGGCGCACTGCGGACAAAGCCGTCGCACGAGCCGCTGGGCGATGACAAGCTCGATGGCCGACGTGACGAGGAATGGCTCTATGCCCATGTCGATCAGGCGGGTGATGGCGCCCGGGGCGTCGTTGGTATGCAGCGTGGAAAGAACCAGGTGGCCCGTCAGCGAGGCGCGGATGGCGATGTCCGCGGTTTCGCGGTCGCGGATCTCGCCGACCATGATGACATCGGGATCCTGCCGCAGGACGTGCCGCAGGGCGCTGGCGAAGGAGAGGCCGATTTCCGGATGCACCTGCATCTGGTTGACGCCCTCCACCTCGTATTCGATCGGATCCTCGACGGTCACAATCCGCAGGTCGGTGGAATTGATCTGACGCAGAAACGCATTCAGGGAGGTCGATTTGCCGGAACCGGTCGGGCCGGTGACGAGGATGATCCCGTGCGGGTAGGTGAGGATGCGGTGGATCTGGGCCTGCTCGTCGTCGTCCATCCCGAGGCGCTCCAGCGTGAAGGCCTCGCGCTTCTGGTTGAGCAGGCGCAGGCTGACGCTCTCGGCATAGATGGTGGGGATGGTCGAGACCCGGATGTCGAGCGAGTCGGCGCCGGTCTTGAAATTGATGCGCCCATCCTGCGGCAGGCGGCGCTCCGAGATGTTGAGCCGGGCCATGATCTTCAGGCGCGAGATGATGGCGTCCTGGAAACGCAGCAGGTTCTCGGGCACGGGCACGGGGACCAACAGGCCGTCGACGCGATAGCGGATCCGCAGCTGGCCGGACTGGGGTTCAAAGTGGATGTCGGTGGCACCGTCCTCGATGGCCTGGCTGATCACGTCGGTGACGAAGCGGACGACCGCGGCGTCGGCGTCCGCCTCGGTGGCCGTGGCTGGCAGCTCCGGCGCCGGGCCCGACGAGTCGGATTCGTCGAGGCTGCCGGAACCGACGCCGTAATTTTCGACGATCAACTGGCGCACGCGGTCGGGCAGGGCCAGGTGCCAGCACAGGGGACGCGACGTGCAGGTGCCGATCCAGTCGATCATGTCGAGGTCGGGGGGCCACACCGTGGCGAGATGCAGGAAATCGCCAGCCGCCGCCGGGCCCATGCCTGGTTCGTCCAGCCGCGTCGCGGCAGGCGAAGAGGACGGAGCGGGCGGCTGGATCGGCATCACCTGGTAGTCATGGATCAAGCGGGTGGGGAGCAGCGGCACCGCCGTGGTGTCGGGCTTGAGCTCGGCGGCGAGCGGCAATCCGGCGAAGGCGGCCAGCCGGGCCAGCGCCGCCGCCGGATCGTGGTTCTGGAAACGGGCGAAAAGGGCCAGCCGTTCGTGCCGGGGCGCTTCCTGCAGTTGCCGGCGCTGGTCTGCCTCGGGCCAGTCGTGCAGAAATTTCGGCAGGGACGCGGGCGAAGCCGTCATGGTCAGGATTTGGCGGCGGAACTCAGCGCCTGCTTCACTTCCTCGCGTTGCCGCTTGGGGAATTTTTCCACCTGCTCGAGCGCCGCCGCATTGTCCGCCGGGGTGTTGCCCAGCACGGTCGGGCGCAGGAAGAAAATGAGGTCGGCGCGGGTCTTGCCCCGCGTGCGGGAGCCGAACAGGTCGCCGAGGATCGGAATCGGGCCGAGCCGGCTGGTGCTGCGCGATTCCGAGCTGCGCTGCAGCCCGCCGAGCACGATGATCTCGCCGCTCTGGACGCTGACGAATGACGAGGTGGCCCGCCGCCCGATGCGCGGCTGCGGGTTGCCGTCGATGGTCAGCTCGCCGAGGATGTCGTTCACCTCCTGCTTGATTTCCAGCTGCACGGAGCCGTCGTTGCCGATCAGGGGCTTGACGGTGAGGTCGATGCCGATGTCCTTGGACGCGACCGTCGAGCGATAGCCCGATCCGATCGGGGTGGAGGTTCCCCCCCCGGGGTAATCGGGAAGGTAGCTGCTGATCATCGGCCGCGACTCGCCCACGAAGATTTTCCCTTCCCGGTTGTGGGAGGTGATGATGTTGGGCTGCGAAAGGATGTTGGAGTTGGATTTGCGCGGGGTGGTGAGGAGGGAGATCTCCGCGGCGAGGTCCAGGGGTCCCGCACCCACGATCCCGGGCCGGGTGATCACGCCGTTGGCCACCCCGATGCCGCTGGCGCTGCCGCCAAACTTGACGAGCTTGTCGCCGTCCAGCTTGAGACCGAGGGCGCTGATGCCCGAGCTGTGGTTGTCGTCGAGCGTGACTTCGGCGATGACGACCTCGATTCGCACCTGGGCGAGCAGGATGTCGATCTTGGCGACGAGGTCGTTGATCAGGCGGATGTCGTCGACCGTACCGGACACGATGAGCGAGTTGCTGCGTTCCTCCGGCAGGATGGTGAGCAGGGAGCTGAACTGCGTTGAATCGAGCGGCAGGTTCAGGCTGGCGGCCACGGCCGTGGCGGCAGGAGCGCCGGGCGGGGGCGGGGGCACCCCGGCGGGCTGGGGGGGACGCATGGCCTCCTGGCCGGCGCTCTTGGCGGCGCTGTTCTGGCCGGCCACGAGCTGGCTGAGGCTTGTCGCCACATCCTTGGCCGCGGCATGCTTGAGGTAGATGACATCGTTGCGGGTGTTGGCGTCCGATTTGACATCCAGCCGGCCCACCAATTCATCGAAGAACGGGTGCAGCCGCGCGTCCGTCACCAGGATGATCTGGTTGGTCCGGTCGTCGGGGTTGTAAGTGGTGGCGGTGCCGACCTGGTTTTGGAGCGGGCCGGAGAGGATCGTCCGCATCTTGGTCACCACCTCGCTGGCCTTGGCGAACTGCAGCGGATAGAATTTCAGCGACAACCCGGCGAGGACGGGCTGGTCAAAGCGGGCGATGAGGGTTTCAATCCGCTGCAGGTTGGTCAGCGAGTCGGTGACCAGCGCGGCATTCGCCTTCTCCAGGATGACCGGCGCGCTGCCGGCCCCGGGGTTGAGCAGCGGGTTGATTTGCGGCATGAATTCCGTGATGCGCAGGAAATTCAGTTGAAAGACCTTGCTGGCCACCCGGCCGCTCGGCGGCAGCTTGAGCGTGGAGCCGTCGATCAGTTCGGGCGCCTCGGACTTGACGGTCGACAGCGCGGTGACCTTCAGGAACTTGTCGTCAAACGGGCTGATCGCGATGCCGTTAAGCGTGAGCAGCGTCTCCAGCGCCCGGATGGCCTCCTCGCGGGTGACGCTGCCCTTCAGCGTGATGGTGATGGCGGCGGCGGGCAGCGCCTGCGGCCGCAGGACGGTCTTGCCGGTCCAGCGTTCCAGCAACGCCAGGACCTGGTCGATGCTCTCATCCCGCAGGGTCAGCGGCCCCACCGGGTCGGACGGGCTGAGCGTCGCTGGCGCCTCGGGCGCGGCGGACTGCGCGCGACCGGCCGGACCCGGGGCAAAAATCATGAGCGACCCAATGACGAGCGGCAGCGAAAGCGGGAAAATTTTCTTCATTAAATTTCCGATGAAGGAAGTGGCGGGGACAATCCGGCCCCGCCGGCAACTACAAATCCCCCCGAACGTCATTTGGCAAGCCGCGCATTTCCCCCGCAGGGGCGCAGCGGACGGGCACAGCGTAGGGGCGCAGTCTTGCTGCGCCCATCGTCCGCTCGCGGGCGTCGGTGGCTTGCGTGTATCGACACGTATTTGCAACCAGTCGTCCCCGGGCATTCGCCCGTTCTCATGCCGCGCGACTGCGCAAATATTGATCGGAGTCGCGCGCGCCATGCGTTGATGACACAGATTTTCCGCTTTTGCCTTGTCAGGATTATTGATCGGGCCATTCCTTCGCTCTTTGAAATCCGAAATGGGCCGCGGATTTCGGAAAAAATCCAAAACTATGTTTTCACAACGGGCCTGTTGGGACAGAAGGTTCGCGCGGTTATGCCGCGGTGCTTTTGTCGCCAATTTTACCGGACCCCGGCGACCGTTTTTTTGCTTGCGGAAGAATTACGGCAAAGAGCTTGGCCCGTCTGCCGGGCTGCATTCCGTGCAATCTGTGGTCAAAAATTCGGAGTTTAACCACGGAGTGCACAGAATACACGGAGTGATCCATTTAACCGCAAAGAACGCAAAGATCACAAAGACGCCGCGCCCTTTCTCTCTGCGCTCTCTGTGTTCTCTGCGGTGAAAATTTCTGACTCCTTCCCTCCTTCCCTCCTTCAGCCTTTTCCCCCTCCGCGCTCTCCGCGTCCTCCGCGTTAAAACTTCATCCACCAAACACTCGAAATGAACCACGAAGACACCAAGACACAAAGTTCCGATCGGGTCCGATCTCCGTGTCTGCGTGCCTCTGTGGTTCAAGCTCGATCATCCGCTCTCGCCCAACTGAAAGCCAACCAACCCTGAGATTTTCACACCAAGGCCGCCAAGCGCGCCAAGGAATCTTCCCCCTCACTTCGCTCCCTTTGCGTCCTTCGTGTAAAACCAACCCCGCTTTTTAACCACGGAACACACCGAATACACCGAATGATCCATTTAACCGCAAAGAACGCAAAGATCACAAAGAAAGTTCGCCTTGTTCTCTGCGCTCCTTGCGCTCTCTGCGGTTAAATCCGATCCCCCTCCGCGCCCTCTGCGTCCTCCGCGTTAAAATTCATCCCCATCCCTGATTTGTTAACCACTAATGTTCGCTAATCATCGCTAATGAAATGCCCCAGCCAAGCCCCGAATGGAACACAGAGCACACCGAGTTGCCAATCCGAGTTCACCGAACAGACCTATTGCTCCGCGACCTCTGTGTCTCTCTCGGTGCCCTCTGTGACGAACCCCTTCGCTCCCTTTGCTACCTTGGTGTAAACCCCGTTTTTCACGCCAAGATCGCCAAGTAATACCCGGATGAAACTCAATCCAGCGAGACACGAATTGCACCAATCAGCACGAATTCCCCCTCTCTCTCGCTTCCCCCTTCGCTCCCTTCGGGTGAAAGCTTCAGCCGCGCATCATTTGTGTCCTCAGAATATTTCAACCTTTGCTCCGTGATCTCTGTGACAATAGCCCCCCTCCATTAGCGTTCATTAGTGCCCATTAGTGGTTAAAAATATCTTCCCTATCTACAGCCTATGAAAGCATCCCGTTGCCTCACCCTCGCTCTCACCTTCACTCTGCTGCTCGCCGTCAGCAGCCACGCCGACCAGACCATCCCCGACAACCTGATCGTCAACGGCTGGGTCGATGCCGATGGCAACAGTATCTCCTTCGGCACGCAGGGGGCGACCTTCGGCGCCGCCCTGCTCCATGCCGACAGCAACACCGACACCTTCACCTTCTTGAGCAACCGCAACCCGGCCTCCTGGCTATGGCTGCACAGCGCGGCGGTGGCCGCCATGCGCCTCGATAGCGCCCACCAGCTCATCCTCTACCAGGCTGATGGCACGACGGCGGGCCTCACCTTCGCCCCCGCCAGCAACTCCATCAAGCTCGGCAGCCACGCCAACGGCACGCTCACCGCCGATGCCAACGGCGTCATCACCGCCGGCGGCGGCTTCACCGTGGCCGGCAACTTCACCAACACCAGCGGCACTCTCACCGGCAGCGCCAGCGCATTCACATCGTTGAGTGTCAATGGCAGCTCGACGTTTGGAGTCACGAACACCCTGACCGGCTCAGTCGAAACATTTGCGTTTCTCGCTCCAAACGCAGGAGACGGTAATCAAGTTTACGGTTTTTTAGGTCTCGCTAGAGCCACTGGCAAATCTGCGGTTCTCGATTTTTATGCAGGGACGGCTGGAGCGGCTTATGCTGACAGTTTTTTTGCCTTGGGTTTATACGGCGAAAACCCTGCTAACAGTTTCAAGCTGTCGGCGGGTGGAGCGTTAACCCTTGGCGGGACGATCACCGGCCAGGGCCAACTGAATCTAAACAGCGCCGGCGCTCCCTCTCTCTCGCAGCAAAACAACAAGATCAATCTGACCGGTCAGGGAACTGGCGTTGATGGCATCTACATGGCGAACACCACCGGCACCTTTGTAGTCGGCATTGAAGGAAGTGCGGGCAATCAGGTCGGAGTCAATACCTCGGCATACGATGCCGTTATCGGAACCATCGGAGCGAAGAAAATTGATTTCATTACAAATAATACAGTGAGAGCTGTCATAGACAGCGCCGGCAACGTCGGCATCGGAACGACGAGTCCGGAGGCCAAGCTGGATGTCGCCGGGGTGGTCAATATTCCTGCGAACACTTGGTTTACCGGAAACGGGAACGGGCTCCTGCGGGATTCTTATTTTGGCTACAGTTCAAGCTATCGCGCGATTCAGATCGGCTCACAACTCGGGAGCGAGACGGGAAACTCCCAGGCGATCGCGTTGGGGATAGACCCGGCGACGATCACTGGCGGAGCGTTCTTCGGCGATGAGATCGCGTTGCCTAACCAAGTCGAGTTCATGCAGGCGAACAGCGGGAAGACGGATTGGATTCAAAATGTTCTGGTCCTGAACAACGGCAACGTCGGCATCGGCACAAGTAACCCGAGTGCGAAATTGCACATCTACAGCACAGGGCAGCCTGAAGTAGCTCTCGAGAGTTCAAGCCGCAAATGGTCAATGTTCTCTAATGAAGGTTGGGCAAACGGCGGACTCGGATTCTATAATTACAACTCAGGAGCCACCGCGCTCTACATCGGCCCAGGAAACAACGTCGGTATCGGCACGACGAATCCCAGCGCTTTATTGGACGTTTACGGATCCTTGGGCTCAACCCGTGTTTCCGGAAATCAAATCACTCATGTTTACAATGCCGAAGCCAATCCTCGCTGGCAGATTGATAGGGATGCGGGCGGCAGCGGCCTTGCTGGTATCAAGTTTGGTTCCGGTGGTGTATCTGCACTGGATACGACCATAGCACGTATATCTGGAGGCGGCATTTCCGTAACTGGCGGCAACGTCGGCATTGGGACGACGAACCCGGGCAGCAAGTTGGAACTCTCCAGCATTGCCCAAACGGTCTTGATGATCACGGGAGACAGCGACAACGCGGGCGGCGATGCCGGCTATACGGGCATAACGTTGAGTTGGGCCGGCGCTGAAAAATGGAATATAGGACCCGCTGGAACGGGCGGAAATGGGTTGGTTTTTAGGAGAGGCGGAAGCAGCAATGATGTGATTATCGATGCCACCGGCAACGTCGGCATTGGCACGACTTCGCCGACCCACAAGCTCGCCGTCAACGGCACGATCCGCGCCAAGGAAGTCATCGTGGATACCGGCTGGGCCGATTACGTGTTCGAGGACGACTACCGTCTCGCCCCGCTCGCGGAAGTTGAGTCGCACATCAAGGCGAAGAAGCATCTCCCCGGCATCCCCTCCGCCTCCGAGGTCGCCGAGCACGGCGTCAGCATGGGCGACATGCAGGCCCGGCTTCTCTCCAAGATCGAAGAAATCACGCTCCACCAGATCGCCCAGGAGAAGCAGATGATCGCCCAGCAGAAACTACTCGCGGAGCAATCCAACCGTCTTTCCGCCCAGTCCACCCGCATCGAGCGGCTGGAGCAAGAGAACCGCCAGCTCCGGGCCCAAACTACCACCCCCTGATTTTGTAACCACTAATCCACGCTAATTGACGCTAATAGAATCCCCAACCAACGACCCGAATGGAACACCGAGCACACCGAGTTGCCAATCCGAGTTCACTGAGCAGACGTCTTGCTCCGTGCTCTGTGTCTCTCTCGGTGTCCTCGGTGACAATACTCCCTATCCATTAGCGTTCATTAGTGCCCATTAGTGGTTAAAAACTCCTGACTCCTTCTCTCCTTCTATTCTTTCCTCCTCCTCCGCGCTCTCCGCGTCCTCCGCGTTAAAACTTCCTAACCAATCTCCGAACTCCTATCCATTTAACCGCAAGGAACGCAAAGATCACAAAGAAAGTTCGCCTTGTTCTCTGCGCTCTTTGCGCTCTCTGCGGCTAAATCTCGGCTACGAAAAAGGAGCGAGCATCGAGTAGCGAGCAGTCCCCTTTACCCTTTTCTGCCCCATTCGCGTTCATCTACACCATCTGCGGTTAACCTCCGAATGAACCACAAAGCCACCAAGGCACAAAGTTCGGATCGGGTCCGATCTCCGTGTCTTCGTGCCTCTGTGGTTCAAGATCGTCTGTGCCAGCCGATGAAACCCCGGAATTTATTTAAACGCAGAGAGCGCAGAGGACGCGGAGATCCCTGTCTCATCCATCCGCGTTCATCCGCGACATCCGCGGTTAAAAGTAGCGCGGTGCTTCAACCCGCGCCAGGAATCCAAGTCGTAGGGGCGCAGTCTTGCTGCGCCCGCTCGGCCTCGATGATCCTCGGGCGCAGCAAGACTGCGCCCCTACACGGCAAAATTCCAACGCTCAAATCCGCGCCTGCCAGGCATGGCCTTGGCGAAGGACGATCCGCGGTAGAATTCAGCCTTTCTCTCCGCGCTCTCCGCGTCCTCCGCGTTAAAACTTCCTAACCCACGAAACCCCGGAATGTAACGCAGAGCACACAGAGTTCGCGGAGTCATTGATTCAGCCTTTCAGTTTTTCAGTCATTCAGTCCTTTCCTCCCTGCGCCCATGAAAACGCCCCCCACGCTTGTCGCCCTGCTTCATGGTCCCGACCAGCCGGGCATCGTGGCCCGGACCGCTGGCTGGATCTATGCGCGCCAGGGCAACATCCTCCATGCCGACCAGCATCGCGACATGGAGGCGGGCGAATTCTTCCAGCGCATCGAGTGGGTTCCGGCCAACGGTGATGCAGCGACGGAAACGGACGGGTTTCGCGCCTTCGCGGGGTCGCTCGGGATGGCGGCGCGGGTGGCCCACTCGATGCACCGGCCCAAGGGCGCGTTGTTCGTCTCGCGGGCCGACCACTGTCTGCACGACTTGCTGTTGCGGGGTCAGGCGGGCGAGTTTGCGGGGGACTTCACCTGCGTGGTCTCCAATCACTCCGACCTCGCTGAAGCGGTGCGGCATTACGGCCTGGTTTTTCACCACGTTCCGGTCACGACCGAAAACAAGGCGGACGCCGAGCGGAAACAGCTCGAGATCCTGCGGGCCGCCGGAGTGGAATTTGCCGTGCTCGCGCGCTACATGCAGGTGCTGTCGGACGGATTTCTAAAGGATTTTGGCCGGCCGGTGATCAACATCCACCATTCGTTCCTGCCGGCGTTCGCTGGTGGCCGGCCCTACCACCAGGCGCATGAGCGCGGAGTAAAACTCATCGGCGCCACGGCCCATTACGCGACGGCGGTGCTCGATGACGGACCGATCATCCAGCAGGACGTGGCGCGGGTGACCCACCGGCACAGCGTGGAGGACCTGATCCGCAAGGGCCGCGACCTGGAGAAATCGGTGCTGGCGCAGGCGGTGCGCTGGCATCTGGAAAACCGCATCCTCGTCTACGGCAACAAGACCGTGGTTTTTGACTGAGCCGGCGGTATTTTGCCTTGAGGCACACCGGGGTGCCGCTCAACCTGCGCGGTTCAATGAGTCAACCTACGCCTGCCGATCATAAGTCCCCCGGTGCCGACCCTTCCGCTCCCGCCATGGAGCCGGGTTTCGAGATCGCCCTGCACCTGTTTTGGGAGAAGAACCGCAATCTGATCCTGCTGGCGATTGCCGTGGCCCTGCTCGCCATCGTGGCCCGGGAAGGGTTCCGGTATTTTGCGGCCCAGCGCGAAAAGGGCGTGCAGGCCGAATACGCCAGGGTTTCGGACCAGCCGGCAAAGCTGGCGGCATTTGCCGAGGCCCATCCCAGCCATGTGCTCGCCGGCATCGCCTGGCTGCAATTGGCTGACACGAAATTCTCCGCCGGCGACTTCACGGCGGCGACGGCCAGCTACCAGAAGGCCGTGAGCAGCTTGAAGAACGACGCGTTGCTCGGACGGGCGAAACTCGGTGCGGCCATCAGCCAGGTCAGCGGCGGCAACCGGGCGGCGGGCGAGGCTGCGCTCAAGACGCTCAGCGCCGACGCCACGCTGCGCAAGGGGGTCCGGGTCGAGGCCACCTATCACCTGGCCGCCCTGGCGGCGGAATCGGGCAATGCCGACGAGGTGAGGAAACTGGTCGAACAAGCCAGTCACATCGACATGACCAGCCCGTGGTCGCAGCGCGCCACCCTGTTGCTCGCCAGCCTGCCCGCGGGCGGCAAGCCGGCGGAGGATCCGGCCTCCGGCCTCAGCTTCAAGCCCGGGAAGTAAGTCCCGGCGATTTTTCCGGCGAAAAGTCCGCCCGGTCGGCGGACTTTTTTGTTGGCGAAGCCACCGCATCAGGTCTGTTTTAAAGGTGGGTTGGTCGCGGCCAACGGTCGGGCCGGCTTCAAAGATTCCATACGAGATCATTGACAGGGCGGGCAGGGCCCCCTCCCATTCCAGAGTCACGGGGTGTAGCTTAGCCTGGTAGAGCGCCTGGTTTGGGACCAGGAGGTCGTAGGTTCGAATCCTATCGCCCCGACCATTTTTTGCCCTCTGTTGAGGCTCTTTCAAAACCCACTCGCGCTCGTTGGCCGGGTAGCCGAAGTCGTGAGACTTTGGCTCGTACGATGGCCAAAGCGGCCAAACTCTTGCGAGTTCGGCTACGGGTTTTGCAAGAGCCTCCTCATTGCCGAATTTCTTGAACCGCGCAGCACTGTCTACCGAGGCTTCCGGCCATCTCCTTGAAGTAACCGGCGGTGAAGGGACTCACCGCCCGGCCTTGGACCACCGACAATTCGGAGATGCGTCCTTGGGTCAGAATGGCCAGCAAACTGTCAATAAATGCTTCTTGCTTCATCCACGGGCGCTCCCATATACACGCTCCCTCAATCTTTTAAACAAATGGACACTCTTTCCCGCGACAGTAGCAGCTCCGGCAGCGTCTTGCCTCTCGTAGGCGTAATCGCTGGCGCCCTCGCCTTGGTTCTCTCGGCCACGGCCCTTTTCAAACTTTCCACGGTCCAAAAGGCCGTGAATGCGCACGAGGAGGCCATCAACACCCGCATCCCGGCGGTCGAGGCTTTGGTGAACGAGAAGGCCGCGAAGGCTGAGAATGACGTCCGCGTCCTGCGCGAAGGCGTGCAAAAGGCCCTGACCGACGTCGGCACCGAGTTCGGCAGCGTCAACGCCAAGATCGCCAAGCTGGAAGAGTCGATGAAGAAGCCCGCCCCCGCCGCGGCCCGCCCGGGTGTCGTCACCGGCACGGTCGACGCCAATGGCAATTACTCGGTCGCTCCCGGCGACACCCTCGCCAAGATCGCGAGAAAATTCGCCACGCGGATCGACGCCATCGAGGCGGAGAATCCCGGTCTCGATCCGACCAAGCTGAAGGTCGGCCAGAAGATCAGGATCCCGAGGAAGTAACCTTCGCGCCAGATCCCCTTCGCCTCCAAGACCCCGGTCGCGGAGGCTTTTTTATGGCCACGCAACCACTTGCCCCGCAACGCTGGCAAAAACTCCGTATCGAGCCGCACGCCACGACGCGCATCTTCGACGTCACGCGCGCGATTTACCGTCATCCCGAGCGAGCCGCGGAACAGGATTTTTTTGTCATCAATGCTCCGGATTGGGTCAACGTGCTCGCGCTGACCGCGGACCGGCATCTCGTGCTGGTGCGACAATTCCGCTATGGCACCGACGAGTTCTCGACCGAGATTCCCGGCGGCGTGATGGACGCGGGCGAGGACCCGATCGCGGCCGGGCTGCGGGAGTTGCGGGAGGAAACGGGCTTTGTCGGCGCCAAAGCGCGGCTGCTGGGCACCGTGCATCCCAACCCGGCAATGCAGAGCAACCGCTGTCATCTCGTGCTGGTGGAGGACGCGCGGCCCGTGGCAGAGCTCGAGTGGGATCCGGATGAGGAAATGGAGATCATGACCAAACCGGTGGACGAGGTCTACGCCCTCGCCTATGCCGGAGGCATCACGCACGCGATGGTGCTGGATGCCCTGCTGTTGTTCACTCCGGTGTGGGCGGAGATCCGCCGGGGCGCCGTTTGACTTTGCCCGGGCCTGGATTTTACTCCCCGGACCCGATGGAACCCGCCACCTCCGCCTCTGTTTTTGCCAATGCGCCGGAAGTGTTGGGCAACGGATCCAAGGTTGGCATTCCGGCTCCCTTGGAGCAGGAGATTCGCGCCATCTACCGCCGCAGCCCGCTCTACGGCCGGCGTTTTGCCCTCCACAGCGAGCCGCTCCAGTGGTCCTGTTATCGCGAAATCCCGGTGCTGACGAAAAAGGAGATACTCGACCGCGGACATCCGGCTTTCTTCGCGGATTTCGCGGAAATCGAGCGGGGCCTGCAGGAGAAGAAATACGAATATGAGCACACCTCCGGCTCGACCGCGCAGCCGATGACGGTGGTGATGGAGGACGGATGGTGGAATGCACAGATGCGTCGCGCCTACCTCGCGCATCCCCAACTCGCGCAATACGCGGACCGGCCCTATCGCAAGGCGGTCCTCGCGCCCATCGGTTGCTCGAGCAACCTTTGCCCCTACGAGGATCATCCCTTTCCCCACCGCTATTTTGACGGCACCGTCTACCTGAATCTCTCGAGCGACCCGTTTGTCTTCGCCGAGGCGGAATGGGACCGGATCGTGTTTGAATTGCAGGCGCTCAAACCCGAGGTGATCGAAGGCGAGCCGGTTTATCTTTCGCTGCTGGCCCGCGCGGTGAAGAAACGCCGCGTGTCCGTGCCCAGCATCCGCACCGTCATTCTCACCTATGGCAAGGCCAGCCGGCAGCACAGCCGGCGCATCGCCGAGGTGTTTTCCGCGGCACAGGTGGACCTCTATGGTTCGACCGAGGCCGGCTATATCTTCGTCGGCGACGCGTTCCGGGACAATTTGCATGCGATCGACGGCAACGCGTTCGTCGAACTTGTGCCTTGGAAAGCGGGGCTGGCCGATATCTTCGAGATCAACGTGACGACGCGGGATCGCGAGGCGATGCCGCTGCTGCGCTACTCCACGGGCGATATTGTCCGCCGGGTGGCCTCGGGCTACCGGATTCTCGGCCGCGAGCGCGATTTGTTCCTGGGCGCGGACCGGCGCCTCGTGTCGGCATTCGAAATTGACGCGGCCATGCCGGAGGATTTTGCCTGCTGGCACTGGAGCTTGGTGCAGGGCTCGGACCACCGCTGGGATTTCCAGTATGTGGCCGACGCGGTCGCGCCCAAGAACCTGGACCAGGCGCTGGCGGCGGCACTGGGCGTAAACACACGCGTCAATCTCTTCCGGCGGAAATTCATCCAGCCGGCGGCGAGCGGAAAATTCTCGCTGCTCAAGCCGCTCGGGCGCTGAGCCCGCGCCGATAGCAACGCCTTGCCGCTCTGCGCGAAGGACAGGGTGGCATGCCTGCGGCCGGCGTGGGCGCCGCTTCTCAGGGGATTTAGGCTCGCTAATTAATCGACGCCCGGCTTCGGCGCGCCCTTTACATTAATTGGCCGCGTTGGTTTATCTTTTCCCGTCGAAAGGCCTTCCGCCTGCCACGCTCCCTCGTATCCACACGATGAATCTACTCGGTCCGCTTTTCCAGTCATCCATTGGCAAGAAATTCCTGATGGCCGTCACCGGGCTCGTCCTGTTCGGTTTCGTCACGGGCCACCTGGCCGGGAATCTGCAGATTTTTCTGCCGCCGCAAAAAATCAATGCCTATGGGCACATGTTGGAATCGCTTGGCGCGGGGCTCTGGGCGATCCGGCTGTTTCTGCTGGCCTGCCTGGGCGTCCATGTCTGGGTGGCCATTCAGCTCACGCGCGAGAACCGCGCGGCCCGCCCGACCGGCTATGCCGTTGACCACGTCAATCGCGCGACGCTCGCCTCCCGGATCATGGCGCGCACGGGCGTGGTGGTGCTGGCCTTCCTCATCTACCATCTGCTCGATTTCACGTTTCGCGTGCAGCATCCCGAGTGGGGCCGGCCTGCCTTCGCGCTGGCTGATGGAACCATGGTGCGCGATGTGCATACCATGATGGTGCAGGGTTTCAGCCGGCTGGGCGTGTCATTGTTCTACATTCTGGCGGTCGGCCTGCTGAGCTATCACCTCTGCCATGGCATCGTGAGCATGGTGCAGACACTCGGACTCAAGAACGAGAAGTGGACGCGCGGCCTCGAGCTGTTCTCCGCCGGTTATTGCTGGCTCTATTTCCTGCTCAACGCCGCCATCCCGCTCGCCATCCTCGGCGGCCTGGTCAAAGCCCGCGTCTGACATCCCGCCATGGCCAAACTCGACTCCAATATCCCTTCCGGCCCGCTCGCCGACAAATGGCAGCGGCACAAGACCGAGATCAAACTCGTCAACCCGTCCAACAAGCGGAAATACGAGATCATCGTGGTCGGCGCCGGCCTCGCCGGTTCGTCCGCGGCCGCCACGCTCGCCGAGCTGGGCTACCGCGTGAAGAATTTCGTCTTTCACGACAGTCCCCGCCGCGCGCATTCAATCGCCGCCCAGGGCGGCATCAATGCCGCCAAGAACTACCAGAACGACGGCGATTCCGTTCACCGGCTGTTCTACGACACGCTCAAAGGCGGCGATTACCGTGCCCGCGAGGCCAACGTCCACCGGCTGGCCGAGGTCTCCGTCAATATCATCGACCAATGCGCGGCCCAGGGCGTGCCCTTCGCCCGCGAATATGGCGGCCTCCTCGCCAACCGCTCCTTCGGCGGCGCCCAGGTCTCGCGCACCTTTTATGCCCGCGGTCAGACCGGCCAGCAGCTGCTGCTGGGCGCCTATTCGGCCCTCTCGCGCATGATCGGACAGGGTGCGGTCGAGATGCACACCAACAGCGAGATGCTCGATCTCGTCGTGGTCGACGGCCACGCCAAGGGCATCGTCGTCCGCGACCTGATCACGGGCGCCGTCACGCGCCACGGCGCCGATGCCGTGGTGCTCGCCACCGGCGGCTACGGCAACACCTTCAACCTCTCCACCTACGCCCGCCAGTCCAACGCCACGGCGATCTGGCGCGCCTACAAGCGCGGCGCCTGCTTCGCCAATCCCTGTTACACGCAGATCCACCCGACCTGCATCCCCGTGAGCGGCGACTACCAGTCCAAGCTCACGCTCATGTCCGAGTCGCTCCGCAACGACGGACGCATCTGGGTGCCGAAGAGGAAGGAGGATTGTAAGAAGAATCCCGCCGACATCCCCGAGGCCGGCCGCGACTATTACCTCGAGCGCATTTACCCCAGCTTCGGCAACCTGGCGCCGCGCGACGTCTCCTCCCGCGCTGCCATGCGCATGTGCGACGAGGGTCGCGGCGTCGGCGAAACCGGCCTCGGCGTCTATCTCGATTTTGCCGACGCCATCAAGCGGCTGGGCGAACCCGCGGTGCGCGAGCGCTACGGCAACCTCTTCGACATCTACCACGAGATCACCGCGGAGAACGCCTACCGGACGCCGATGCGCATCTTCCCCGCCGTGCACTACACGATGGGTGGCCTCTGGGTGGACTACAACCTGATGTCCAACGTCCCCGGTCTCTTCGTGCTCGGCGAGGCGAACTTCTCCGACCACGGCGCCAACCGCCTGGGTGCCTCCGCCCTCATGCAGGGCCTGGCCGACGGTTATTTTGTCATTCCCTACACCATCGGCGATTACCTGGCCGGACAGAAACCCGGCTCACGTCCGGCGACGGACCGCGCCGAGTTCAAACAGGCGGAGGAAAACGTCACGGCGATGACCCGGCGTTTCCTCGCCAACAAGGGCAAGCAGCCCGTCAGCCATTTTCACAAGCGCCTGGGCAGGATCATGTGGGAGCACTGCGGCATGTCACGCAACCAGGCCGGCCTCGAGGCCGCGCTGCAGAAAATCCCCGCTTTGCGCGAGGAATTCTGGGCGGAAGTCCGGGTCCCCGGTTCCGCCGACACGCTTAACCAGTCCCTCGAGCAGGCCGGCCGCGTGGCCGACTTCATGGAACTCGGCGAGTTGCTGTGCCGCGACGCGCTCACCCGCGAGGAGAGCTGCGGCGGCCACTTCCGCGAGGAGCACCAGTATTCCGACGGCGAGTGCAAGCGGGACGACGAGAAGTTCGGCCACGTCGCCGCCTGGGAATATCAGGGCGAGGGCAAGACCCCGCTCCGCAACACCGAGCCACTTAACTATGAGTTCACCAAGATGTCAGTTCGCTCATACAAATGAGCGAACTGATTTACGATTAGACGATTTACGAATTACGAATTCACGGGCCGCCCCATACCATGACTAAGCACGAGTTGCTCAAGCGGACCAAGACTCACGCCCTTCGCGTTATCAAGGCGGTGCAAGCGTTGCCGCGCGACGATGTTAGCGCGGTGCTTGGTCGTCAGTTGTTGCGGGCGGGCACCTCCGTCGGCGCAAATTATCGTGTAGCCTGTCGGGCGAAATCCACGGCCGATTTCGTGAACAAACTCAAGATCGTCGAGGAGGAATGCGACGGGTCGCTTTACTGGATGGAATTGCTGATCGAGTCCGGCCTGATCCAGCTTCGTCGCCTTGAGCTGCTGATGAAGGAAGGAGACGAACTCCTCTCCACCTTTGTTGCCGCCATCAGAACGTCCAAAGCCGCCCGACAATCGTAAATCGTAATTCATAAATCGTAAATTCTTTCATCATGGTCGCTGAAAAATCTTCCAAAAAACTCTTCGCCGTCACGCTTCGCGTCTGGCGCCAGGCCGGGCCGAAGGATGCCGGCCAGTTTGTCGAGTATCCGGCGGCAGACGTGAATCCCGACATGTCGTTTCTCGAGCTGCTCGACGTCGTGAACGACGGTCTGACGGTGAAGGGTGACGAGCCGATCGCGTTCGCCCACGACTGTCGCGAGGGCATCTGCGGCACATGCTCGTGCACCATCAACGGCAAGCCGCACGGCCCGGGGCAGGGGATTGCCACCTGCCAGCTCTACATGCGCAGCTTCCAGGACGGCGATGTGATTGTCGTCGAACCCTTCCGCGCGCAGGCCTTCCCGATCCAGAAGGACCTCATCACGGACCGTTCCGCCTTCGACAAGATCCAGCAGGCCGGCGGCTTCATTTCCGTTCGCACCGGAGCGGCGCCCGATGCCAATTCGATTCCCGTGCCGAAGGAGGACGCCGATCTCGCGATGGACGCGGCCGCGTGCATCGGTTGCGGCGCGTGCGTCGCGGCGTGCAAGAACGCGTCGGCGATGCTCTTCGTTGCGGCCAAGGTGTCGCACCTCGGGCTGATGCCCCAGGGCCAGCCCGAACGCGCCCGGCGCGTGCTCGCCATGGTGCAGACGATGGACGAGGCCGGTTTCGGCAACTGCACCAACCAATACGAGTGCAGCGCCGTCTGCCCGAAACTCATCTCCCACGACTTCATCGCCCGCATGAACCGCGATTACATGAGCGCGCTCTTCAAGACCCGCTTCAAGCCCGTCTCCAGCGCGGCCGGCGGCGCGGGCTGAGCGCGTTGGCCCGGAAGTGAATATTCGGTAGTGGGTCAGTTTGGTGTAGGTCGGGCTTTATGCCCGACAGTCAACCTCCGGCTGTCGGAGGATAAACCCCGACCTGCAATAATCCCGCCGAACCAGACAGGGCAAACTGACCCACTACCCAGCGCCGATTCACCAAAGAGTCCAAGTGGTTGGCCAAAAATAGGCCGGGCGATTTTGCGCCTGTCGTCGGGCGAAAATTTTTTCTGAAAGGAGTTCACCACAAAGACACGAAGGCACAAAGGGTGCGGCTCCTCCGTTCTTTGTGTCTCCGTGCCTTGTGGTTCATGCTTTTGCTGCCTTCGTGAATACGCGCTGACCCACTACCCAATATCCACTTGCCGGGGTGGGGGGTGTCCTGATAGTTAGGCTTGTCGGGTTACCACGCTTAACTCCATGAAAAATACACTACGTCTGATCGTCGCGGGGACGTTCCTCGCGACTTTTTCGTCGGTATTCGGTGCAACGGAAAGCAGAGAGACGGTCGCCTTGTCCCAACCGGCCCGGTTGGAATCGGGGCAGATGATTGTCACCCAGAAGGCCGGGTTTTCGCCCCAGGACCTCGCCAAATACAAGAAAAGGCAGCAGGTCGCGAAAGAGGAGACCCAGCAGCAGGCTGCGGGCGAGGGAATGGATAAAACTACGATGGTCATCATCGGGGTGCTCGCCGTCGTGGTCATCGTCGCGGTCGCCAGCGGTGGTGGCGGGGGCGGCGGCGGTTACTAGCTTGTCTTGCCTATCCCCCTGTCGGGCACTGGCGGCCGGTCTATATCTGACCGGCCGCGAGGCCTTACGGTGATGTTATTTCTCCGACTATCCGTCGCGGCGCTCGGCGCCTTTCTGCTGGGTGGATGCACCTCGGTGAATGAGTTCAGGGGCATCCCCTTGGGCGGCGATGGCGTGTATATCAGCGGAATACCGCCGCTGCGGCAAAACGAGCGATACACCTGCGGACCGGCCTGTGTGGCGGCGGTTGCCGCCCATTGGGGAGTGCCGTTGGATGAATTTCTGGCCAAGAGTCGCGCCGTGCCGTTGGACACTACCGGGGAGGAATTGCAGTCGCTGGCGGTATCCCTCGGCTTGCAGGCGTTTGTCTTTCAGGGATCGATGGCCGATTTGCAGGAAAACCTGCGCCAAGGCCGGCCGATGATTGTCATGCTGACCAAGCCACCCGACCCGGCACTGCGCCGGATGGGCCTGTTGGGTGGCTTGGCTCTGGCACTGAGCGAGCACGTCGCACACCCTCCGCACTGGGTGGTGGTGGTGGGACTCTCCGGGAACAGATCAGTCATCGCGCACGATCCTGCAGCCGGGATGATCGAGATAAAGGTGGAGACCTTTCAGAAATGGTGGGCGCAGCAAAAAAACCTCTGTGTGCTTATCGCGAGGACGTAGGGGGACTTTCGCCTTCCGGACAGGCGGTTGCGGGATTCTGTAACTTTTCGCGGCTGGGCGTGTTTTCCAGGCAACAACCAATTCCCATGAAAACCACGCTTACATCCGTTCTCGCCGCGACCCTCCTGGGTTTCGCGTCTCTCGCGAGTGGTCGTCCTTTCGATGCTGCCGACTTCACTGCCATCCTTTTCGCCACCGGCCTCGTGGCCTGGACCATCGAGCAATACAGCCGGCAACCACGCATCCTGACCGCGGTCCGGCCCATCCGCTTCCCGGTCAACCTGCGGCCTGGCGCCAAGTCGCCCACCAGCCGGATGGCGGCCTGAACGCCAGTCAGGTCATCTTCGAGGCGGCCGCGGACGACCGGGGCCGCCTTTCTATTTGCGGATTACCGGAACCGAGCCCGCATGCGTGATCCGGCCCCTGGAAACTTCGTCACCGTAGACCTGGATGACTAGGTCGGAATCCGCCCGGTAACTCGCGGTTCCGCGTGCGATTGCTTCAGCCAATACCGGCTCGGCTGCCGGTCCCGCCAGAGCCAGCTTGCCTGAAACGGCGGTGCTTCCCTGCCTCGGGACGCCGAAGGGGCTGCTGCTCGAGGTCGTTCCGACGAGCGTGCCATTCAGGTAAATCCTGCTGTTGGCCGAGGCCACGAGGTAGGAGGCAACATTGGGATTCACCAGCCGCCAGGAGACCGAGACGGTGCTGTCAGCCGCCCGCTCGATCGCCGTCAGTTCCACGGACAGCCCGGTCACGACAATCGCGCCGCTATTGACGCAGGCGCTCGGAAACAGCAACGCGCTCACCAAAAGCAGAGGGGCAAGGAGCTTCTTCATTGCGCCGCATATTGCGGCCGGCCGGCCCTTCGGCAAGTTTACTCGTCCTTGGTTTTGGCTTTCTTTTTCCCGGCCGTGCCATCGAGTTCAAATTGGACGACGACCCCGACCGAAGCCAGCACCAGGATGGCCGGCAGCATCCATCCGTGGCTGTCGATCAGGGCGGGAATCTGCTGGGGCTGCTGGAAATAAAAAAGCCAGTCCAGCTGCCGGATGAAATACAGCAGCGCGACGATGGCACGGAACGAACCCAGCAGCGCCGTCGACAGAATGAGGAGCACCCGCTGCAGTTTCACGGCCAGAAATCCGCCGATCAGGCCCATGACGCATCCGCTCAGCAACGCGACCATCTGGTGAAAATTGGCCAGCAGCAGGATGCCCAGTGTGGCGCCGAACAGAAAACCGGCCACGAACACCGCGGCGATATACAGGAGAAACACCAACCCCGCGCCGAGCAGTCCGCCGACCAGCATGCCGCCAATCTGGCCGGCCTGTCCCAGCCCCAGGGCGGCGCTGGCGGCCTGTCCGGCGAGGGCCCCGATCAATCCACCGAGCACGGTGAGGGTGACCTTGAAAATCCGGTAGCCGAAAAAACAATCGAGCAGTCCCCAGGCGATGGCGCCGGCGGATATCCACGGATAAAGATCGGCACTCGGATGCACCCGACGAATAAAAGCGTTCCGGCGCCGGCAGGCAACCCGCTTTGCGCCGTGCCGGTGGCGCCGGGCGCATCTCCCGGTTGTCGGCGATTTTTCCGGGAGTAGCGCCGGTCTGTGACCGGTCGCCGCAAG
>Ga0209515_10002146_pt1 | contig 30978 bp, 32 predicted proteins | sample Subgroupgradi54m_FD_187454 | JGI IMG/M metagenome (GOLD analysis project Ga0209515, IMG submission 187454) | Subsurface groundwater microbial communities from S. Glens Falls, New York, USA - GMW60B uncontaminated upgradient, 5.4 m (SPAdes)... ... | reverse complement strand
CTTTCACCTCTTTCAAAACCTTTTTTTTGGCTTCATTCACGTAGCTTCCGATGTCGCGCCGGGCGATGTCGACGTACACGTAACCGGACAAACGCCCGTTCTCGTCACGAATCATCGCGGGTCCCTGAACAAGACGAATTTCGGCAAGCTCAGCCAAAGGAATCTGCGAACCTTGCGGAGTGGGCACCAGCACGCGTTTTAAATCGTCGACATTTTGGCGAAATTCCCTCGCGTAGCGCACACTGATGGGATAGCGTTCCCTTCCTTCCACCGTGGTCGCAATATTTTCGCCGCCGATCGCGGATAAAATGACCATCTCCGCGTCCTCTACGGATAAACCATACCGCGCGAGCTCTTCTCTTTTTAGATCAAAATCCAGAAAATAGCCGCCGGTCACACGCTCAGCATAGACGCTCCGCGTGCCTTTTAAAGGGCGCAACACATTTTCAACGTGTTTGCCGATTTCCTCAATCTCTTTTAAATCTGAGCCGTAAATTTTTACGCCGACCGGGGTGCGAATACCCGTGCTTAACATGTCGATGCGATTTTTGATAGGCATGGTCCACGCGTTAGTGACGCCTGGAAATTGAAGCTTCGCGTCCATTTCGTTGATGAGCTCATCGACGCTGATACGGCGGCCCTTTATTTTTCGCCACTCGCGTTCAGGCTTCAACACCACCACGGTTTCCATCATCGAAAAAGGCGCCGGGTCCGTGGAAGTCTCGGCGCGGCCCGCCTTGCCCGATACCCGCTCCACTTCCGGAAAACTTTTTAATATTTTATCCTGCGTTTGCATCAATTTTTGCGCCTCGGTGACGGAAATTCCGGGCAGTGTGGTCGGCATGTAGAGAATCACCCCCTCATTTAGGCGGGGCATAAACTCAGAACCCAATTTAAAATACACCGGGATACTAATCAGAAATAAAATAATCGCTCCGAGAATCGTTGCCTTGCCGTGACGCAGTACCCAATGTGCGGCGGGCTCATAAATTTTGAATAAGACGCGGCTCACGGGATGGCGTTCTTCAGGATAATAGCGGCCGACAAGCACCGTGTTCGTGATGCGGCAAAGCCAGCGGGGCCTAAAATTAAAATCATCCATCCGGACAAAAAGCATGCGCACCGAGACATTCAGCGTCACGGCCAGCACCGCTGCGATTGCCATCGCAAAATTTTTGCTGAATGCCAACGGTTTAAATAATCTTCCCTCCTGGCCTTCCAAAGCAAAGATCGGCATGAAGGCCACGGCGATCACTAAAAGCGAAAAAAACACCGAGGGCCCCACTTCTTTCAAAGCGTCAAGACGCACCTGGTGATAATCCCCTTTTCGCCCGCCGGCCTGCCAGAGCTCCAGTTTCTTATAGGCATTTTCCACCTCGATGATGGCGCCGTCCACCAGCACGCCGATGGAAATCGCCATGCCCGCCAGAGACATGATGTTGGAAGTGATGCCCATAAAATACATTGGGATGAAAGCAAGGATCACTGAAATCGGAATGGTGATGATCGGAACGATCGAGGAAGGAATATGCCATAAAAAAAGAAGAATCACGAGACTCACGATGATCATTTCATCGCGCAGATTGTCTTTTAGATTTTCGATGGAACGCTTGATAAGCTCCGAGCGGTCATAGGTCGTGACGATTTCCATCCCTTGGGGCAAATAAGGTTTCAATGCTTCGATTCTCTCTTTGACTCGGGTTATCACGTTCAAGGCATTTTCTCCGTAACGCATCACGACGATACCGCCCACGGCGTCGCCTTCGCCATCAAGATCGGACAATCCCCGGCGGATATCAGGCCCCATCACCACGTCCGCGATGTTTTTAATGAGCACCGGCGTGCCTTTTTTATCGGTGGCCACCACCATTTTTTCTATGTCCTCCACGGAGCGGGCGTAACCGCGGCCGCGCACCATGTATTCGGCGCCGGCAAACTCTAAAAGCCGGCCGCCCACGTCATTGTTTCCGGCGCGTATGGCCTTCACGACGTCGGCGAGCGGGATATTATAGGAGAGAAGCCTGTTGGGGTCGACATTCACCTGATACTGCTTTTGAAATCCGCCGATGGAAGCCACTTCGGCCACGCCCGGCACCGATTGCAGCGCATAGCGCAGATTCCAATCCTGATAGCTCCTTAGATTTTGCAGGTCATGTCGGCCGCTTTTGTCGACAAGCGCGTACTGGTATACCCAGCCCACACCCGTCGCGTCGGGACCAAGCTCGGTTTTGACGCCTTCGGGAAGTTTCGGCAGAATTTTACTCAAATATTCGAGCACACGCGAGCGCGCCCAGTAAATATTCGTGCCATCCTCAAAAATCACGTACACATAGGAAAACCCGAAATCGGAAAAGGCGCGGATGTCTTTGACTTTGGGAGCGCCCAAAAGTGCGGTGACAATGGGATAGGTCACTTGATCTTCGAGGATGTCCGGGCTTCTGTCCCAGCGGGAGTAAACAATGACCTGAGTATCCGAAAGGTCGGGGATCGCGTCCAGCGGCACGCGCTTCATGGAATAAACGGCGCCAAGCATCGCCACGCCCACGAGCATCAGAATTAGAAATTTATTGTGGGCGGAGAATTCTATGATCTTTTTTATCATTTCATGCCGGTCAAGGCCGCCTTCAAACGGCTTTCGGAATCCAAAAGGAAATTGCCGTTGGCCACTACCCGCTCACCTTCTTTCAAACCGTCTTTCACTTCCAAAAACCCACCCGAGCGCTGGCCAAGTGTCAGCGTGCGCGGCTCGAAAATGCCGTTCCCTTTGTCGACGAACACCAGGTTCTGGGTCCCCGTGTAAAAAACCGCCTCTTCCGGCACCGAAATAATTTCCCCAAGATCCTCTTCGAGCGAAACATTGACGTACATGTCGGGTTTCAAGAAACCCTTCTCATTTTTTATCCGTGCGCGCACCCTCACTGTCCGCGTCGCCGGGTCTACCACCGTATCCACCGCGCGGATCACACCGCTTAAATTTCCCTGCACATTCGAAGGCGTCTCCACATTCAAAACGTCTCCGACTTTTACGAGCGGGATTTCATATTCATAGATATTCGCGTAAACCCACACATCCTGGTCCGGCGCCGCATAGAGCAGACTTTTGTCCGGCCCTTCTTCTTTTTCCAAATCCTGGATCATTTGGGAATTAAGGCCCATGCGGGTGAGTTTTGTCTTGGCGCCTTCCGCCAAACGCTTTGCCCAATCGGAGCTCGCCGCGTCCGGATTGCTTTTTAACGAACGGACGGATTGAATGTACTCGGCTTGGGCTTGATAGAGCTCCGGGTCATATGCGATGCGGCCGGCGGCCTTGATCAGTGTTTTCGCGTCTTTTTTCTCGATGATGCTCGTACGGATGCCGATAAGCTGTTGTTTTTGCGGGCTGATCAACACCGACGCATAACCCGAAGGCAAGGCACTCATATGGGAAGCGCCGCTGGTATCAATCCGTGACTTGCAAATGGGGCATTCCAGTTTCTCGCCTTTTTCCGCCACGATGAGCATCGGACAGGACGTGCCCTCTTTCGCCATCGGGCAGTCATGTAGGATACATATCGAATTGGGATCTTGAGAAACCGTCTCCTCTTCATACACAGGAATATAATCCATACCCATTTCGTCTTTAGCCGGCGTCGGCGATGCCACATCCGGCCGCATGGGATGCCGATAAAAAAGAATTTTTTTCGTTGCGGCCGGTGACTTTTCAGAGAGCGCGAAAGGCCCACCCGCGGCGATGAAGGCGGCCAATGAAATTAAAGCTATTTTTTTATTTATCTTCATAAAATAGGATCCTCATTTAAGATTTCCGCGAAAGGTCGTCACCCACGGCGAGCCTAAGATCTGACAATCCCATCTCTGACTCCGCCAAAGAGCGGTAATATTCCATTTGGCTGTCTTTCAAAGTCCGCTCGGCGTCTATCACCGTTAAAAAATCAGATTTCCCCGCTTCATAGGAAGCAAGCGCCACCTCCGTCATCTGGCGGGCCTCGGGGACAATCATCGTTTCATAGGCGATGAGGGCATTGTCCGCTGATTTCCATTTGGAGTACGCTTCATGGATTTTTAGAAAAACTTCGTTTTTAAACCGCGCGGCCGCGGCCTCGGCGGCCTTCGCGTCGAGCTCCGCCGCGCGCCAATCGCCCCCGATGCCTTTCAGAATCGACCACACCGGCACGGTGACGCCTATGAACGTGTCATTTTCCTTGACGGCGGAGTCGCCGTTTAACTGCCGGCCTTCATACCGCAGTGTAATATCCGGAAGCCAGTTTTGCTGGATCATCGTTTTATGGATGTTGGCCCGATCGGCCGCCAAGAAAAACGCGCGAAGCTCAGGCCGCTTTTCGAGTGAGCGCTTTTCAAGTTCATCCAGATTCCAATCCGCTTTTTCACGTTCGAGTTTCGGCGAAATGTCGTAATGCGTGCCGAGCGGCTGGTTTAAAATATGGGAAAAATGCGCTTGGGCAAGATGCTCTTTCTGTTTTGAGTTAAAAATTTCCACGTTTATTTTGGCCAACTCGATCTGGGCCTTCAGCAAATCTCCCTGCGGAGCTTGCCCCGATTCGTAACGCGCCTTTGAGGATTTTAAAAGCTGTTCCGTTAAATTTTTAACGTCCTCCAAAATCTCGACATTTTTTCTGGCCAAAAAAAGCTCATAATAAGGCTGTTCCATATGCCAGACCACTTCTCTTTCTTCTTGTTTAAATCTTTGGAACGCGATGTCCGCCTCTTTCATCGCCCCGAAGCCTCTTAAAAAAAGCTTTGTCGGGAAAGGGATTTTCTGCTGGACCATGTATTCATTGTCGCTGCGGCGGTCAAAATCAAATAAAGACGGCTGGCCTTCGACGTCGATGCCAAACTCAGGGTCTTCCAGGAGCCAAGCGTCAATCACCTTACCCTTGGCCGCTTCATACATATTCCTTTTGGATTGTACTCCGGGATTTTTCCCGAGCGCCTGTTGGACCAAAGCGTCCAATTCCATCGCCTGGCAAATTTCGACGCTCATCACTAGAAAAAGAGCAGCACAAAAAAGCAGCCGTTTCATCGCACAAACCTCTCGACGGATTCCATCATCTCGTCAATAACCTTGTGGCCTTTGTTGGCCTTGATCGATTCCGAGACGCAAGTCTCCACGTGTTTTTTGAGCACCAGCATGCTGACACTCTCGAGAGCGCGGCGCACCGCGGTCACTTGATTTAAAATATCGATGCAATAACGGCGTTCCTCCACCATCTTTTCCAAGCCGCGGATCTGGCCCTCGATGGTTTTAAGACGCTTCAATGCCTGTTTCTGGGATTGTTCGTTGAGCATAGAATACCCCCACCGGGTATAAGTATATACCCCCGAGGGGTCTCTGTCAAGGGCGCTCCTTAGGAAGTTTGGGGAGGGGGCTTAAGCTCTTCGTGTTCGTGTGAAACGGGTTCTATGTGAACCACCACATCTCTCACACCTGCGATGCCGGCCCGAATATCCCGCTCGATAATATTGGCCAGTCGATGGGACTCGGCGACTTCCCGAACTCTCTCGGACCCCGTCAAAACCCGTTTCCCGTTTAAACTCATCGGGTAAAAAAACTATTTCTTTTTGGGGTCTAGCGGACCTCTATCTATTTCTTTCAAGAGATAATTATCGAGCACTTCCTTCTTGGTGCGCCATTGCCCGCCCACTTTAAAACCGGGCAATTTTCTTTCTTTGAGCAAGCGGTACACCGTCATCGAGTGAACGCCGAGATATTTCGCGACCTCTTTCAAAGTCATGATCTGTGTGCGCTGCGGTCTTTTTTCTTCTGCCATAAAGGTTGTCCTTTCTATAGCTTATTTTTCAACTCCAATACTTTACCACATTCTTTTATAAGATTTCAACTAATTTTAATCAAAAATAACTAGGATTTTTAGAGGGTTTTTTAGCGCGGATTTTTGGTTTCCAAAGCCACTTTTCTGATTCCCAATTTCCTTGCTTCGTCCAAAACCGCAATCGCCCGCCCATAAGAGGCCTGGTCGTCTCCGTTTAAAATTAAGCTGGGGTCATTAGCTACTTTTTTAAGCTGCTTAAGACGCTCGGGCAATTCCGTCATGGTTATTTTTTCCTTGTTGAAATAGATTTCCCCCTTTTCAGTGACGGTGATCGCTGTGTATCGGCTGTCTTTGACTTGACGGGCACCCGTGGCGGCCTGAGGCAGATTCACGTCGACACCCTGATTCTTCACCATCGAGAGAGACACGATCACAAATGTCGCCAAGAGAAAAAAAATGATATCAATGAGCGGAATGATCTCTATCCTGGCCCGGCGTTTTGATCGGGGAGAAAGGATGATCATATTTGCCGGGTTGATTTTAAAATAAGTTCCAGGTGCGTGGCGGCGTCCTCAATCTCATGCCGTGCATCTTCGAGGCGCGCATTGAGAAAATTAAAGGGAATAAGTGCCAGCACCGCGATGCCCAGACCGAAGGCAGTTCCAATCAAGGCTTCCGCGATACCTCCCGTAATGACGGTCGGCGTGTCCAATTCTTTCGCACCCAAAATACCAAAGGCGTGGATCATCCCCGTCACGGTGCTCAAAAGACCCAAGAGAGGCGCCAGCGTAATCACCGTATCCAGCACCGACAGCCCGTAGTTAAAGTGCTTGAGTTCCTGATTCGCGGCTCTCAACAGGGCATTGGACAAAGACCGGTCGCGCTGTTTCAAACCGTAGACGAGCGTTCTTGCCACGAAATCCCGGCTGTTTTCACCGACGCCGATCGCCGCTTCGATACTGCCCCGCTCCACATTCGCCAGGACTCTCTCGACAATCCTTGGCTCGCGATGACTCGTGACATAAATAATAAACCAGATGCGTTCCAAAATGACGGCTATTGAAATGACCGAAGTGAGCATCAGCGGCCACATAATAGGACCGCCTTTTTGAATTAATGGAAACATTTTTCCCTCCTGACCCATCGAAGCGCCTCATCTTTTGCGGAAAGTTTTCCGTCAAGCTGCGCCTCCTCCACGGCCCTTAAAATTTTACCAATCACCGGGCCTTCCTGATAACCCAGCGCCAAAAGATCATGGCCGCTGATTAGAGGCTTCGGCCGGATTTCCTCTTTTGTGAGGCTCCGAATTTTTTTCTTGAGGAATCGCCAATTGGATATATCGCCGTGGCTCGCCAGACAATCGATCCGGTGCTGCTCAAGCTCCGTCTCAAAAGTCCCGCGCTGCATGAATTTTTTTAAAGTGCTTTCGCGCATCGATTTCACATCCTTAAAACGCATGTGGCCATCGACACAGGCGACGATTTTATCCTTTAAGTCGTTCGAAAACCGAAGCCGTGTCAAAATGTGCTCCGACATTTTGGCACCGACGCGGTCATGGCCGTTGAAACGGATGCGGTCCGCGCGGCGGAACGTGGCGGGCTTGCCGACATCATGCAATAGACAACCGAAAGCCAAAACGGGCGGCGGGTTTTTCAACTGTTCTAAAAGTAAAGCGGTATGGCGAAACACGTCCCCTTCTGGATGAAACGCGCGCGGCTGCTGCACGCCTTTCATTTTCGCCACTTCCGGCAACACTTCCTTTAAAAGCCCGGCTTTGTCCAAGAGTTTGAGCGCCAGTCCCGGATGCGGGCCGGTGAACATTTTGATGAGCTCATCACGGATCCGCTCCTGGCTCACCGCTTTAATTTGAGGCGCAAAGCGTTTGACGGACGCAAAAGTTTTTGCTTCGATCTTAAATCCCAACACACTCGCGAATCTCACAGCCCTGAGCATCCTGAGCTTGTCCTCCGCGAATCTTTTCTTGGGATCTCCGATGGCACGGATGATTTTTTTGCGAAGGTCCTTTTCGCCCTCCACCCAGTCCATGACGCGGCGGGACAGCGGGTCAAAAAAAATTCCGTTCACCGTGAAATCACGGCGCAGGGCATCCTCTTGGGCGCTGGCAAAACGCACAGCCGTAGGATGCCTTCCGTCCCTGTAACCTTCATCGGTACGGAACGTGGCCACTTCAAACGGCAGATTATCCAACACCACGAGCATCACGCCAAACTGCGCGCCGACTGGCACCGTTTTTTTGAAAAGCTTCGCCACGCGCTTAGGGACAGCGTCCGTCGCGATATCGAAATCCTTGGGCTTTTTTCTTAACAGCAGGTCCCGCACGCTCCCGCCGACAAAATAGGCCTCGTGGCCGTTTTTTTTAAGCGTGCGGACGATTTGAAGGGCGAGATTTTTTTTGGATTTATCCAAGCGGTTTATCGCCGGGCTTCCACTCGCAGCCGGTGAGCTTCCCTGTCTGTAACGCCTGAAGCGTTCTCAAGGTTTCCTCGACGCTTCTTCCGACAGGAAGGTCGTTCACGACGGCGGATTTCAGGACCCCGCTCGGATCAATGATGAAAGTCCCGCGAAGCGCAATTCCCTTGTCTTCCAAAAGCACGTTGAAGCTTCTTGACACCTTGTGGTTCGTATCGGCCAACATCGGGAAACGCACTTTCCCAAGCCCGTTTTCCACCCAGGCCTTGTGCGAATACACGCTGTCCGTGCTCGCCGCCAGCACCTCGGCGCCGAGTTTCTTGAACTGCTCGTAATTTTTGTCGAAACTTTTTATCTCGGTCGGACACACAAACGTAAAATCAAGCGGGTAGAAGAAAAGCACCACCCATTTGCCTTTATAGTCCGAAAGTTTCACCTCTTTGAAGCTCCCATCCCCCAAAAGCGCCTGCGCCGCAAAATCAGGAGCCTTCTGTCCCACCTGCAAATTCATTTCCATAACCTCTGACATGACTAAACCCTCCCTTTTATTCGCGAAAATAGATTATACCTCGATGGAAAATCCCGTCAATACTTACCATTCAACGCAGAGAACTCAACCATCCGTTCGGGCGCCTGGAAGCGTGTATTCGGCTCAGTCGCTGTGAAACAAAAACTGATTTGTGGTCACTAGGCAACCGTTGGACGCCTGCCTGCCGGCAGGCAGGCTCCATCGCCAAACACACGCTTCCCTCGCCCTGCCTGCCGGCAGGCAGGCACCGCTGCACTCACAGTTGGCGAGTTCGACGAGAGGATTCGCAAGCAACAGTAAATTCTGTCGGTGCAGCAAAAAAACAGTTCAAAAATAGAACCGTCCCTGTTTTTTACTGTTTTTTATTTATTAATGAGCAACTTTCCCGCCGCTGTTGATCATATCGAGGAAGAGATCGAAGATTTCCATGAGTCTCCACTCGCCGATGTCGTTCCAGTCGGGGGCCACCTGTGAAAAGTGGTGGATGATGAGTCCTACGGTCTTTTTTGTTTTGGGATCCAGCCTCATGACCACATTGGGCATGGCGTCGACATTGGTAGTTTTTTTAGGGGCATCTGATCGGAGCACATAAAGAATGTCGTTGTCTGCATCTCTGTGAATCTCTACATTATTGGCTGGACTCATATTTTCTTATCTCCTTCTCTGAAGGCGCATTTTTAACCGGATAAGCCGAGGTCACTACCGCGGTCTGACCGTCCAAAATCCTGATAGAAACTCTCAGGAAATTGTTGTAAGGATCAAAATGATGGCATTTGTACTGCACAAACCACTCACTTCCTTTGGACTCTTTCCACTGAAAAACTTCGTCTTTTCCCAGGCAATGCTCTAAGGCTTGCTTGACAAGGGGTATTTTCCCCTGCATATCTTCCGAATGCCTTGGGAGGATGTGCCCGTACCAAGCTTCTTCATACAAGTCTACCTCAAGACCGGCTTTTTTCCAATGGACTCTTACTAATGGTTTTTTATCAGCAGATTTTCTCATTTATCACTTAAAACTTGCCATGAGAATAAACTTTAACTTTCTTAAGAAGCCCTGGAATATCCGACCGGAGGCATAGCCGCGGGGCTTCTCGCATCATAGCCAATTAACTTTGATATCAGCTTCTACTTCTTTAAATTCCTTGTCCCCTGTAATCAGATCCGCCTTTTCCTCTTTTGCCAGAGCCGCCGCAAAACAATCAGCATAGGACATTTTATTCTTTGATTTGTAGGCCGCAGCGATTCGGGTCATTTTCCAATCAGCATCCACAAACTCAATTCCGAGTTCGTGAAGTTCATTGATGGCTTGATCGGCCTCATTTTCGGAGGTTTGACGGGCAAGGGAATACCAGACCTCCCCGACATTGAGGACAGACATCTTGAGCGGAATCTTATTTTCATGAGCATTGGCCATAATCTCTGCCACCTTGCTCCCGGAATCCTCATCACCCAGATAGGCAATGACGGCCCAAGAGTCCAAAACGATTACTCTGGGTCGACGGGACATCATAGATCTCTCTCCCGGTGCCTTTCTTCCATAAGCGTCTTCATGAGACCCTTTCCTCTATACTTGCCCCTAAGGCTAAAGATGTACTCCCTGGTAATGGGGGTCAGGATGATGTGATGTGTCTTTTCATCCGCCTCAATTTGGATACGCGTACCCTCCTTGATCCCAAATTTACGGCGGACTGACGATGGGATAACGATTTGTCCCTTGACGGTAGCAGTTGTTTCCATGGCTAACCTCCTACTTTCTAATTAAGTATACCATAAATTAAAGGTAAGTCAATATATCATTTTATGACTTTATATTTATATCATACATGTGGATTTTCTCATTTATCGATTAAAACTTGCCATAAGAATAAACCTTAACTCTTTCAAGAAGCCCGGGAATATCCTTCCGGAGGCATAGCCGCGGGGCTTCGCGCATCACGGCGGAGGTGCTGGCGGCAACCCCTAATTTGGCGGCTTCTTTCAAGCTCCTTCCTTTATATAGGCCCAGGGCCAGTCCTGCGATCAACGAGTCCCCGGCGCCGACATGGCTTTTTACCTTCACCTTCGGTGTCGTCGCATGAAATGCTTCGCTTTTCGTAACAAACAAAGCGCCTCTTTCGGCCAGTGAAACGACAACAATCTTTACTCCCTGCCGCACTAAAATTTTCGCGGCCGCGGCGTATTCTTCGATGGTCTTAAACGAACGATTCATCAAACGTTGGATCTCAAATTCATTGGGTTTGATCATAAACGGCTTGGCCCGAACCCCAAAACGCAGCGCCTCATCGTCCGTGTCCAATACGCAGGGCGCGCCCTGTTCTTGCAGGACCCGGATAAATTTCGCGTACGTCGAATGCTTCATGCCCCGGGACAAACTGCCTCCGAACACCCACAAAAAAGGTTTGGGCCGCACTTTAAGAAGTTTTCTTAAAAAATCCTCGAGGTCTTTCTGCGGCACCGCCGGGCCGGGCGCACTGATCCGCGTCTGCGTCGCGTCTTTAAGATCCGTAATCACCGTGTTGATGCGCGTATCTCCCTTCACCGCGTGAGAGAAATACGGGATGTCGAGCTTCTCTATCAATTCCTTCCAGTATTCACCGGGGAATCCCCCAAGAATTGCGTAGGCCCGCGTCTGTCCGCCCAACTCGCGCACCCCCTTCGACACATTCACTCCCTTACCTCCGGGATAACAGAAAACTTCCCGGGCGCGGTTGGCATCGTCTTTCATAAGACTTTCGACCAAGATATGCTGGTCAATCGAAGGATTTAAAGTGATCGTAGCGATCACGGGATTGATTCCACTAGTGTTTTTCGATCATCTTCTTTCATGATTTTAAGTTTCTGACGTACCGCGGGGTCAAGCCCTAAAAAATCGGATTTCCGCATCAAGCAGTAGATCTTGTCCTTACCGCCCATCATTTTTTCGAACGCTTTGTGAGAAACCGAAATCCCGCCGGCCTTGGGGTCATTTTTCGAAAGTTCAAGCTCCCCTTCCATCCCCACAAGCTTTACCGGATACCCCAGATAAAATCCAAAATCATACATGGCCCCGGGATTATCATAGATAAAAACAGTGTCGCCGGATTTGAGACGGGGGCTCAAGGCTCGAGCGAAAGGCTGCGTCGTATAATCAGAATTCCACATCTCCATCAAAAAAGGAAAAACAAAAGCCACCACCGCCAACAATCCGATCGCGATAAAAAAAATCCTGCGGGACGACGAAGAAGAAAGCTTCGCCCAACCGTCGGCCAGTAAAATCGACACGAGAGGGACCACGGGCAAAATGTAGGTCATGAGTTTCGCCCTCGACAACGAAAAAAATAGAATCGTGGCCAAACTCGAAAGAAACAAAAACCATTTTGGATCATCCGATGCCCGGTCGCGCAAAAAATAAAAACCCTTTTTCACCGCCGGGGGGAAAAGGAACCACGGCAAAAAAACTGCCAGCAAAAATACCCAATAAAAATACCAGGCCTCTTGATGCTCGAATCCTCGCGAAACAAAACGGGACAAATGTTCATGAAGAAAAAAAATAGAGAGGAATCCGGGTTCTCTCTTTGAAATGATAAAAAACCACGGAAACGTCACTGCGGCAAAAACGGCGGCTCCGGGCCCCAAAGGCATCTCAGAAAATACCCTTTTTATTTTCCGAGTGGCCGCAGCATAAATAAAAATAGAAATGGCCGGGATCACAACGGCTATCACCCCTTTAGTCAAGAAGGCCAATCCGCTTAAAAAGAAAAACAGCAGATAGAATTTCGCCTTATTCTTTGATTCATAGACGCCCAGATAAAAACTGTAAAGCGCCGACACGACAAAAAACGAAAACACCGCATCAATCACCAGATACCGGCTGACTTGCAGGTAAAAAAGGTTGGAGGCCAAAATAAGCGAGGAAAAAAAAGCGGTGTCGGAACCGAAAATTATTTTCGCAAAAAAGAAAGCGGCCAAAATCCCCAAGAATCCGAAAAAAGCCGGCACAGCCCTGGCGGCCCATTCGCTCGTGCCAAAGGTCTTGAAAGACGCAGCCACCAACCAATAAAAAAGAATGGGTTTTTTCAAGTACGCCACGCCGTAAAGCCTCGGCGTCACCCAGTCGCCGCTCAACGTCATCTCCTGGGCAATTTTCGCGTAGCGCCCCTCGTCGGGATTCCGGAAGCTCCGGTCACCCAGCCTAAAAAATAGTAAAAAAGCGGCAAGAATAAAAACCAGAAAAAACTTATGCGAGTAAGTCATCTTTTCGTTCATACCAATCCTTAATCCACTTTTGCCAGCCGCGGTAATCGACGTATTTCATGCGTTCAAAGGATGCGGAAGAGGCCCTCGTGCCGGATGAAAATTTAAAACCTTCCTCCACAGTCCGCGGGCGGGATTTTGCCTTTCGATGAATCGAATCGGAAATAACCGCCCGGTCTCCGAACACCCTGACCAGAGTCCTTTCCCGGGAGACCTTGATTCCAAGACCCCCCAGCTCAAGTTGGGTACTGGCCTCTGGGGTTGAGATCTTAAGCGGCATTGTTTGGCCGTGGTCCGCGCTTTCTTTGTCACGAAGCAGAAAAAGCTCGCCTCTTTCAAAAAAAACACGGGTTGGGGGGTCGTTCAAAACGCGCAGGCTTGAATTTTCACCAAGCCTCGCCACATCTTCAATACCGCTATGAAAAACAATCTCGACAAAACTTCCGGCTTGGGTTTTTACTTTAAAACTTTTTTTTAAAATAGTGTTCGGCAAAAGCGACGTCCACCGTTTGCTGGAAAGATAAAGAATTTCGGCCTGACCTCCGATAGCCAGCACTTTCGCGTAACGAATCTCTCCGGCGGATAAGGCGCCGACGCGAAAAAAATGAGTTCCGCCGTTAAGAAAAACGCCACGGAAATGAAAAATAATTTGCGCAAGGGTCAGGATGCCCTGACCAACAACCATGTAGCAAGAGCGAAATAAGAACTCACGGTCAGGATGTCCGTGATCGTCGTGATGAGCGGCCCGGTGGCCGTCGCGGGGTCCACGCCCAGCCGGTCGAATAAAATCGGCTCGATGGCCCCCATCGTCGCGGCGATTGTCATCGAAGTGCACATCGCTAGCGCCACGACAACGGAGAAAACAAAGTGATATCGCTGACCATAGAGCGCGTAGGCCACGACCCCCAGAAATAAGCCGTAAAAAATACCTAGCAAAAGCCCTACCCGCATCTCGCGGAAAACTGTTTTCATTTTTTGATGGCCGTTGACGTGGCCCAGCGCGATGCTGCGGACCACGATGGTTGCGGACTGCGAGCCCACATTGCCTCCCATCGCGGCGATGAGCGGCGAAAAAGAGGCCAGGGCAATGACCTTCACCAAAGTTGCCTCGTAGGATTTAATGATAAATGACGCCAAAATTTCTCCTAAGATTGTCACAATAAGCCATGGCATTCGCAAACCCACGATCCTGAACACCGAACGCTCCCTAAGATCCCGCGCTTTCGTACCCACCATCTTCGCGATATCTTCGGTGGCCTCCTGACGCACCACCGAAATGATGTCGTCCGCCGTGAGCACCCCGATCAGGTGATCTTTTTCATCCACGACGGGAGCCGCGGTGAGATGATATTGCGAAAACATCTTCGAGACTTCTTCCTGATCCGTTCTGGGCCTCATCTTAATGCCATCCACAGACGTCATGAGCTCCGAAAGTTTTTCGTCTTCCGCCGCGCCGATCAGGTCCTGCAAACTCAAGGCCCCCAGGACCCGCCCCTCATCATCGGTGACATACGCCGAATAAAGATGCTCCTTTTGATTGGGGCGGCTCACCGCCTGAAGTCTCAAAAGCGCCTGCTTCGCCGTAAGCTTCGGTCCCAGTTTCACAAATTCCGGATGCATCAGGCTGCCCGCCGATTTTTCCGGGAATGTCATCAGAAAATCGATGTGCGCGAGCGCCTCCTGCCTTTTGATGAGGCTCGTCATCTTCTTCACCAGACGCGGCGACAGTTTATGAAAGAGTTTGGCCACATCGGGCGAGGGCATATTTTCAAGGAGCGGCGTGACGTTTTCCTCGCTCAATTTTCCAAGCAAAGATTTTTGGTCTTCTATTTCCAAAATCTCAAAAAGTTTCAGTGCGGAAATGGCGGGAAGCAGCTTGAAGATTTGAAGGCGCTCGTCTTCGTCAAAACGACGCCAGGAATCGGCGAAATCCAGGGGATTGCATTCCCGCATCACCTGTTTCAAGAGCGTATAATTCTTCTCTTTTAAAAGCTCTTTGATTTCCGGAAGCAGTAACGCGATTGAGTGAGGTTGTTCCATAACATAGGCTTTGGCTATTTGAGAAGCGCCCAGGTTTTCTCGCCAACAATGCCATCCGCATTCAAATTGTTTCTTCTCTGGAACTCCTTGATGGCCTTTTTAGCGCGTTTGCCCATTTGCCCGTCCATGGGCCCGGGATCCAGCCCTTTACGCTGCAGTGTTCTTTGAACGTCCAAAACAGAAACACCTGGCACCAAAATATATTTGGACTTGGCGGCGGATTTACCACCCAAAGAAGTGTCCGGCAGAGACCGGTGGATGCTGCCAAGCTGAGCCTCGAGATCCTGAATCTGCTGGTCCTTGGCCTGAAGCTGGCTTTGAAGCGCAACGATTTGATTCGTGAGCTCCGCCTGCGGATCCACGCGCCGCGACGGCGCCGTCGCACAGCCCGACAGGAAAAATAAGCCGATCAAAGAAAAAAACGAAATTTTGGAATAACGAAAGTCCATATCTCTGCCCTCTCATTAACAGTCTGCTCAAAAAGTCTCAGATGCAAGGCGCGACCAAGCGACCACGGAGACGTATCGGAAGATACGTCGCACACGGGAGCGCCGGGAGCAACGCAGCAGATGAGGCTTTTTCAGCAGACTGTTGACCAATTGATTATACCCATCGAGTGATATTGTGCAACAAAAAATGACTTTGCCTTAAATAATGACGAAATCCGTGGACGCAAACTTATTTCTATGCGAGAATTTGCTCATGTCGGAATTGCTTGTTGAAACGAAAAATCTCTGTAAAATCTATCCTGAAACAAAAGCGCTCGATAATCTATGCCTGACCCTTCGGCACGGCGAGATCGTGGGACTTCTCGGGCCCAACGGCGCCGGGAAAACCACCGCGATCCATATTTTACTGGGCCTTCTGGCCCCCAGCTCCGGAAGCGTGTCCGTGTTCGGACTTTCGCCTATGAAAGAGCGGCACGTGATTTCGAAGAGATTCAATTTCTCATCCGCGTATGTCCAGCTTCCTTCGAATCTCACGGTGCGGGAGAATCTCACGGTCTTTTCAAAAATTTACGGCGTAAAAAATCTGACGCAAAAAATGGACTCCCTGCTGGCGACTTTCGAAATCGGCTATTTAAAAAAACGTCTCACCGGCGCCTTGTCGGCCGGCGAGAAAACCAGGCTCAACCTCTGCAAATGTTTTCTGAATGACCCCGAGCTTCTTTTGCTGGACGAGCCGACGGCCAGCCTCGACCCCGAGATGGCTGATACGGTGAGAAAAATACTGCGCAAAGCGCAAAAAGAAAAAAACATGGGCATCCTTTACACCTCGCACAACATGCCAGAAGTCGAGGAAATCTGCGACCGCATCCTCTTCATCAACTTAGGCAAAACCATCGCGGAAGGCACCCCACAGGAAATCTTGAAAACTTTTGAGAGTAAAACATTGGAACAGGTCTTTATTAAAATCGTAAGATCCGGGGATGTAGTTGGCTATATTAAACAATAAATTTGCCATTGCATGCGGCACAGCGGTGGAATCCAACAACTGTGGACGCAGCGGTGGCGAGGGAAGCGTGTGTTTGGCGATGGAGCGTCCAAAGGTTGCCTAGATACATCTCATCGGTTTTTGTTTCACAGCGACTGAGCCGAATACGCGCTTCCAGGCGCCCAAACGGACCGTTGTTGCTTATGGAGCACCCATGTCATCATTCACACGCATCAGCGGCATTTTAAGCCGTTACTTTTATCTCCATAAACGAAGTCTCCCGCGAACCTTTGAAATTTTTTTCTGGCCCGTGATGGAGCTCCTCGTGTGGGGCTTCGTCGCCGTTTACATCCAAAGTCTCTCGAAAAACGCCTTTCCGAAAATTATGGCCTCGATCTTGAGCGCCATGATTTTCTGGGACATTCTCTATCGCAGTCAGCAGGGCGTCAGCATCTCCATCATCGAGGATATCTGGACGCAGAATATCGTAAATATCCTTGTCTCGCCCCTAAAAATCTGGGAATGGCTTTTGGCCACGTTCATTTATGGAATGCTCAAAACCCTGGTCATCACGGCTATTTTATCGTCCATCGCGCTGGCACTTTATCACTTTAATTTGATCGACAACGTGGGAATTTACATTTTGCCGCTGGTACTGAATCTGCTGCTTTTCGGCTGGGCGCTCGGGATTTTCACCTCGGCGCTCGTAATCCGCTGGGGCCACGCGGCGGAGGCCCTGATCTGGGGAATCCCCTTTCTCATCCAACCGCTCTCGGCCATTTTTTATCCGCTCTCCGTTCTGCCCCCATGGCTCAGGATCATTTCCCGCGGCCTGCCCAGCACTTATGTCTTTGAGGGCACACGCGCCGTGGTCGCCACTCACATGCTGCCCTTTTCTTATTTCTGGGCCGCGCTGGGGCTCAACGGGATTTATTTTTTACTGGCGGGCGTTTTTTTCAATTGGATGTACATCCAGGCGCGCATTTCAGGGCGCTTGGGACGATTGGGAATGGATTGAACTGAAATTTTTTTAGATTTGCCTATTTGTTTACATTAGGTTATACTCTCTGCACTCATGCCACAGTACGCGCCCAAACTCGTAAATATTGTGTTTTTAGGCAATTTTAATCCTCAGATTTTGACCCCTCAATTTCTGAATGAAAAAGGTATTATCCCGTCCAACGAAAGCCCGTTCAGAGAAATTTTGTCAAATAAAGAGAAGCCGTTTACAGAATTCACCTCAACGCCTGTTATAGTTTTATTGCGCTATGGTAATATTATTGTTGTTGTAGAACAAAACCGTTATCAAATTTCTGATAATTCAGAAAACGCTACTTTTACGAATAGCCCCATCGCCAAAATAACGAAAAATTATTTTTCGATACTTGAGCACACGCCGATTATGTTGGGAGGATTTAACATAAATGGGCAGATTTTGTTCAATAATAAAGATGAGTTTTCCAATTTTGAAGATCAATTTATACGAAATCGTGTGGAGTTTCAAAAAAAGTTAAAAGCAAATAATTTGGAATTGGAGCCAGCTTTTCGATTTCCGTATGAGGAGGGCACTATTAAATTGCAGTTTACAAAACTGAAAGAAAATCCCTTAGCGTACAATGTTGCATTTAATTATGAATTTCCAAATGATGAGTTGAAGAAATTCCTGTCCAAGTTAGATGCCACACACTTGATTCATGCCAAATTTAACGAACTGACAGGAGATTTACTCAAGAATGGCTGAATCGGTTCTTGCCCTCAGTGAAGCTATATCGAATGTAGCCAAATACGCGGGAGCATCCTTAACAACAACCATTGCTTACGCAACTGACATCTATAATACCTCTCCGAGCCAGAGGGTTGACTCCTTGGTTAAACTTGGCCAATTGGTTGATAGAAAAAAACCTGGGTTTATAGAAGCCCTTGAAAATACTGCGCTCACTTTTGTTTTTGATAAGGATTTTGATCCTGGTGTGCAAGATTTCATAGAATTGATGGGATTGGAAATTTCGTACGACATCACACGTGGGATCGTGAAAAAATTCCTTGGAAATAAGTTACGGCGTTTGAAGCTGTCGTTATTCCAAGATAAAGAAATTGAAAGCGTTTACCGTTTGGTAATTCTCTCATTTGTCGATAATAGTTTATCATCTACAAAAATTGCTGGCTTGAACCTCAAGGTTCGTTCGGAGATGCGAAGATTCTTACCTTTTAAAGACTGCAAACTCATAGTTACTAATTATCGGTATTATGAAAATTCCAATGGACGCTGGCGCATTTTTGGAGGTCGCTAATCGGCTTTTAGCTGGAAAGCTACGGAGCTCCTCGCCCGAAGCGGAAAATAGAACTGCTATTAGCAGAGCTTACTATGCTCTCTTCAACACGGTGTCCCAATATCTTCTGCGTTATAAAATCTCTTTCAAGTCCACTTTTAATAGTCACGTCAAGGTAGTTGAGGCGCTCAGGGATACGACTAACGATGCGGTGATCAGCATAGCCGAAGAAATAGATGGTCTTCGTACTGTAAGGCAAGATGCGGACTATGATCTGGATTATGATGCATCGGACAGAAATAATGCAAAAATTGAGGTTAGTCGTGCACAGCTTGCAATCAGCAATTTCAAAAAATTTGATAGTTCGGAAGAAGTAGCAAAAGCCGTCAGAGCCCACCTCGTTAAAACAAACCAAACAAATCTTTTGAAGTAATTTTACCGTATCATTACTGCGATTAGCTACTCTTATTGTTTCTATACGCCTCAAGAGCAGAGTCTTTGACGGGTTGCGGAACGATTGGAAAAGTGGTCAGGATGTACGAGAGCTCTTCTTCCGTCAGACCATAAAGGTGCGCCACAAGGCCATCAAGCTCGGCCATGATCCTGTCAGCTCACCCTGCATTTTTGCATATCCATTGCCGCAAAATGTACATTTAAAATGGATGTGGCCGATTTTTTTGAGAATCAGAATCAACCGCCTGAAACACTTCATCATCAACTCCATCGACGGGAATCGCAGGGATATTTAGTCTCTGATGGTCACACTCTCTTTTATATGCCTTGCAAACAAGTTTCATTTTAACTCCACAAAAAGACGATTATTTTGTTAGACAGCTGTTGGATGGAAGCCATTTTAGCATCTGAAACTGTTATTGACAGATTAATTGATTAGTGTAAAATGTCAACCAATGTTAATATGAGTTAATTAGGAGGAGACAAAATGCCCACACAAGACATTATTTCAACCGAAGAAGCCTGTAAGCTGCTGGACCTCACACGACAAACTTTATATAAATTGGTCGATAAAGGGCAAATACCCGGCAGGAAATTTGGATCAAGATATAAATTTTCCAAATCTACCATTTTAGAATACGTGAACAAGAATAACTCCGCCCCATCCGGAGATTATCGCATTTGGGAAGTCCAAGGCGATTTTGCTACCGCAGGCATTAAAAAAATGGCGCGAAGAACCTTTCAAGAGATCGCTTCCAACATTGAAGAACTTATAGTTAATGCGTACGACGGCGATGCCACTCTGGTACAAGTAGTCATTGATTACGACAAGAAAACGCTAAGCGTTGTTGATGATGGAAATGGGATGGACGAAAAGTCGCTTGAATCTTACGTGATCTATGGTGAAAGTAATAAATCGTCTTCTTATAAATCTCCTAAATTTGGCAGGCCTCCGATTGGTGAATATGGCATAGGCGGCAAATTAGCCATAACCAACCTATGTAAAGTCTGCAAAATAATCACCCGTAAGTCAGGAAAAGAACATATTTTCAACATGGATGTTAGACAGTTGGAGCAGGCAAAGTATGTGAGCGAAATAAAGAGCAAGGTTTACACAAAAAAATGCGACCTTTCCACCCACGGAACATCCTTATTTATGGAAGAATTAACCACGAAGAATATGGACAGTGATCGATTAATTGATAGATTTGCTTCAAAAATGCCCAGAAGCCATAATTTCAAAATAGTGGTCTCTTTAATTAGAGGTGAAAATCGGCAAGAAATGGAAATACAAGAACCCGCTTTTGAATACATTCAAAAATTCGATTTCTCCGGTAATTTACCAAAAGTGGGCATAGTAAACCTTGTAATTTTTTATACAAAAGAGCCCGTTCCGAAGAATAAACAAGGTATATGGACCAAAGTAAATGGCAGAGTGGTAAATGAAAAACAAGAATGGTTCGGGCTTCTCAATATGCACTCCGGGCAACGATACAGATGGAGAATGTACGGTTATGGAGAAGCCGATGGTTTAAAAGATTTTGTGACATTTTCTAAAAACGATTTCGTTGATTGCCCGGAATATAGAGAGTATTACGATTTTGTTCAAAAATCGATTCAAACAGTTCAAGATACTTTACTGAAAACTGACGAGAATGCGAAAAAGGAACAGGATCGAAATATCGTTAAAGAAGTTGAAAAAGAAGTGAACGATATAGTCTCAAAGTTAGATGATCCAAAAACGCTCGGCGATTTGGAGTCAAAAATAAAAAAAGAATTAACAAGAGAAATTGAAGGTAACCCAGACGTTGATTTAAGCGATCCTGATAAAATCCAAGAAGAAGTAGAGAAGGCGGCTCTCTCAGTCAAGAAAGTAAAAGAAAATCGAGAAAAAAGAACAAGAGCTTTGCCCCATTCCGAAAAACTTGTTTATTCAGGTAAAGGGTACACAGTGCAGACCGTGGACATGTCCGAGAAGGGTGACTTGGTGGCATTTACAAAGGACAAAAGTCTAATCGAAATAAATGAAAAACATCCATTTTATTCAGAGTCTTCAAGAGGAGACTATTTGCAAAATTTCGTAAGAGATGTGGCGCTGACTCAAATTGCCAATGATTATAGCGATGGGAACCCCATCATCTTTAATAAAATATACAACGAGTTGGCGCGACTGACGGTTCAGCTGTCCCGTAAGCAAGAGAAGCGTCGTGATGGTAGCGCCTTAGTCGTTGCGTAAATTAAGCATGTCACCCAAGAGCCCCTCTTTAAATTCTAGCCCTGCATCTAAAATCCAGGATTTAGAAAAAGAAATTGAGCGCATAAAATCCGAAATCCAAGAGCTCAAAGAATCATTAGCGATTGCTGATGAGGAAGCAGAGACACATAAAGACGTCAATGAAATAGAAGGGTTTCTTAAAAAATTTGGCTCGGTAGCGGCCATAATTAGATATACCGGGCTTGGCCGGGGACAGATATTATCAACACTAAAATCAAAACATCACACCGAATCTATTCCCGCCATCAAGAAAGCTCTCCGGATTTCAAAACCACTTACATCGAGTCAAGTTCTTAAAATAAATGTGATAAAAAAAATTTATGATCAGTGTGGATCTTTGCAAAAGACAGCCGAAAAGTTTGGCCATACAAGAGAATGGGTAAGGCAATTCCTTGAAAAAGGACAACGGTATCGGTTGTTTAAGTATGAGTCTAGCCACGATTTGAGATCGAAAAGAATCGACGGCTTCATCAAAGGCATAAACCGAACTAGTTTAATAAAGGACATAACGAGCGTAAAAAATATCCGGGAATTGTGCAACAAGTACAAAATACAGATTAACGATATGAACGAGGTCTTACAGTTTTTTCGTATAGACGTAAAGGATTATAGAAGGATTGCTCGACGGGGAAAATTTGTACAAAGGTACATGAGAATTACGGAGCACCTAGGGCACCATCCCTCTACCACTGAAATGGCTAAAAAAAGTGAATGGAGAGTTATTTGGAATGGAATTATTAGACACTGGGGTGGTATACGAAATTTCAGAAAAGAGTTTGACATAGAGAATCCGAAAAGACCGAAGCCATTTGTTAATCTGTCGCCAACCGCTTTTGCTAAAATAAAGAAAATGAGAGAGCAAAAAGCTCTTATTAAGAGGGGGAAAAAGGAAAAGGTTCTCGAATTAATTAAAAACAATAGCGGCATTAAGTCGCAACTGATCGTTGAGACGCTTGAACTAAAACATCCCACGGTATTAGGGTATTTAAAAGAGTTAGTAAGGGACAATCAAATCGCAAAAAAAGGTGTTGGAAACAAAGTCGTCTATGTACCTTCCGGATGAAATTTACTTCATCAAATATCACCATTTCATAGAGGGCAAGTTTATTATTAGAATTGAACTAAATTGAACTAAATTCATTGAATCCCGCTTCTGATTCATGTAATATACTGTCTTCGTGCAAGCCCGCAAGCCTTAAATCCCTTTAGTTTTTAGGGAAAAGCTTTTATCTTAAGGAGAAATAAATGGTCAAGAACGATATGACGATCAAAATCGGCGGGGAGGCCGGGATGGGTGTGGAGTCCGGCGGCGCAGGCCTCACGAAAGCGCTCTCGCGGGGAGGGCTGTATGTTTTCGCTCTTCAAGATTACATGTCACGCATCCGCGGCGGGCACAACTTTTTCCAGATCCGCGTAAGCACGCGGGAGCTTTACACGCACACCGATGACGTGCACCTTTTGATCGCGTTCACCAAAGATTGCATTGAGCGTCACCACGGCGAAGTCGTCAAGGGCGGCGCGATCGTTTATGATGAGGCGCTCGCGTTTGACGCGGCGGCTATCAAAGAATTTGGCATTCAGGCCTGCCCCATCCCCCTCACCAAGCTTGCCACCGAAATCGGCGGCCACCGCATCATGGCCAATACCTGCGCCTTGGGCGCCACCGCGGGAATGACGGGCTATGATTTCGAACGCATCAAAGACATCATCGAAACCAATTTTAGAAAAAAAGGTGATGAGGTGATCGCGAAAAATCTCGCGGTCGCAAAAGCCGGTTACGACTATGCGCATGACAAATATGCGAAGGATTTTCATTACAAACTCGAGCCGGTGAACGCCAACCCGAAAGACCGGCGCATGGTGCTTCACGGAAACCAGGCCATCGGACTCGGGGCCATCGCGGCGGGATGCAAATTTATCTCCGCCTATCCGATGACGCCGGCCACATCCATTTTCGAGTACATCACCTCCAAGGCCAACAAATACGGCATCATCTCAAAGCAAACTGAAGATGAGCTCGCCGCCATCCTTTTTGCGATCGGCGCCAATCACGGCGGCGTTCGCGCGATGACCTGCACGTCGGGCGGTGGTTTTAGCCTCATGGTCGAGGCGCTGGGCTTAGCGAGCATCACCGAGACGCCTCTCGTCGTTGCAGAAGTTCAGCGTGGCGGCCCCTCGACGGGTCTTCCGACACGCACCGAGCAGCCGGATCTTGAATTCGTGATCAGCGCCTCGCACGGCGAATCGCCGCGCATCGTGATCGCACCGAGCACAATCGAGGAATGTTTTGAAATGGGCGTGCGCGCCTTTAACCTCGCGGAAAAATACCAGTGCCCGGTCATTATTTTAAGCGACCTACATCTTTCTTCACAGCTTCGTTCCATCGACAAGAGCCGCTTTGATGTCGCGGGCGTCAAAGTAGACCGTGGCGAAATTTTGAGCGATGTCCAACTCGACAAAATCTCGGACTACAAACGGCATGCGCTCACTGAAAGCGGTATTTCGCCGCGCGCGATCCCGGGTCACCGCAACGGCGTGTATGTCACCACCAGTGACGAGCACACCGAATACGGCTATGCCGTCGAAGAGGCCGAGCCGCGCAACAAGATGATGGAAAAAAGAATGCGTAAAATGGAGCGGGCCGTTCAGGAAATGGAGGCGCCCGAGCTTTATGGAGACAGGGACGCGGACTTCACATTTGTCTGTTGGGGTTCGACTTACGGCGCCGTGCGCGAAGCGGTGGATATCTTAAGAAAAAATAAAATGAAAGTGAATTTGCTGAAATTCACGGATATCTGGCCTTTCCCGGAAGACAAGGTAAAACCGCTGCTAGAAAAAGCCAAGCATCTTGTGGCGGTTGAAAATAATTTCACCGGCCAGCTCGCGAACGTCATTCGCCGCTCGACCGGCATCAAGGTTCATTCAAAAATCCTCAAATACAGCGGCCGGCCGTTTTCGCCGGAAGAGATCGTCGCCAATTTGAAAGAGGAGGCCAAAGTCAATGTCTAACGCCACCGCCGCCCCAAAATACAAGCTCGACGATTATCAAAGCCCGGAGTATTCGACTTGGTGCCCCGGCTGCGGCGACTTTCCTATTTTAAAGTGCTTGAAAGAGGCGCTTGCGGCCCAGGAGATCGGCCCGCATCAGGTGATGATCGTCTCAGGCATCGGCTGTGGCTCCAAGCTTCCTTATTATATAAAAGCCAACGGTTACAACGCCCTGCACGGCCGCTCACTCCCGATCGCGCAAGCGATCAAACTGGTCAACCACAGTTTGAAAGTGATCGCCGTGACCGGTGACGGAGACGGGCTAGGGATCGGCGGCAATCATTTCATGCACGCCATGAGAAGGAATCCCGACATCACGCATATCATTGAAAATAACCAGATCTATGGATTGACCAAGGGCCAGGCCTCGCCCACCAGCGACAAGGGTTTCATCACCAGCACCACGCCGGACGGCTGCATTGAGTCGGCGGTGAACCCCATCGCGCTGGGACTGGCATGCGGTGCCACCTTTATCGCGAGAACCTCCTCGGGTGACCCGAAACATTTAACGGACATCATGATCCGCGGGATGAAACACAAGGGTTACTCACTGATTGACGTGCTTCAACCCTGCGTCACCTTCAACAAGGTCAACACCTACCAGTGGTACAAGCAGAGAATTTATAATGTGGAGACGCAGGCCGATTACAAGCCCACGGATCGTCAGTGGGCGTTCGCGAAAGCGCTCGAATGGGGCGACAAAATCCCGGTGGGTGTGATCTATCAGGACACGACCCTGCCGACTTATGAAGACCAGGTGCCTGTGATTAAAGAAATGCCTTTGGTGAAGCAGGAATTGAACGGCCGCGTGAAAGCGGATGCGGAGAAATTGAAAGAGGCTTTTTGCTGATTTGTTTAATACTCTTTCATACGGTATAATTTAGTCGTACAAAGGTGTCCAAATGAAGGCCTTAAAATTAGCTGAATTGTTACGAAATTATGGCGGCAAATGGGTAGCTCTTAATAGGGCCAGAACTCAGGTATTGGCTTCGGGACGTTCTCTCGAGGAAGTTTTGACTTTTGCCGATAAAATAACATCCGAAAGACCTATTATATCGTTCGTATCTCCGCTTGATCTCGAATTCGTTGGTTAATGAAGTTTCCCTACCAAGAGCGTCCTAGAAGTCCTTCGCCGGCGTTTCCTAATGCTACGAGCTACTTAGTTCCATTTATACCCATTATTGTGAAAAATGGGAGTAAAAAAGTAGAGGTTGACGCCTTAGTGGACTCCGGAGCGAGCGGCTGTTTGTTTCCGGGAATGCTGGGGATTGCCTTAGGCCTAGAAGTTCATAAAGGCCCGACTCAGCAAATTACCGGATTGGGACATAAAGAGATCACGGCCCATTTTCACAACATAACATTGAAGCTCGGGAATATCGAGTGGAAGGTATACGCCGGATTTTCTTTTGACTATTTGGGAGCAACGGGCCTGCTCGGGCAAAGAGGATTCTTTGACAATTTTAGAGTGATTTTCGACCGTAGCGCTGAATGCATCATTATCAAAAAACGGACTATTATTCAGCAACTGTTCACGATGATGGATTGTTGAGCCAAATCCGTTCGGGCGTGCGATAGCATTTTTAAACTCCTGCCTTTTTGTATTTCGTTTTGTCGAATACGCCGGCGGCGAAGAAGGCCCTTTTTCTTTCGGTGCATTTGTTGCAGTCGCCGCAGTGTTCGTAGCCTTTGGGATTCACGCAGGAAAAAGTGAGTTCCAGAGGCAATTTTTTTGCCTTCAAAATAACGTCTTCTTTTTTGAGTTTTTGAAACGGCGCGTTCACCTGAATTTCTCTGTCAAGCCCCAGCGACAAAGCGCCTGAAATTTTTTTGAAGAAAGTTTTAGAACTGTCGCTGAAGGGATTGCCTTTTAAAACACCTATCTCTATCACCGAGGCGTCGTGAAGCGCGGCGAAGCAGGCCGCCTTCGCCAGAAAAACAACGTTCCGCCCCGGCAGATAAACCGCCTGATCCCTGGATTTCGCGTCGGGTATCTGAATGCCCGTCACGCTCCAGTGCCTCTCATAAAGGTCACGCATCGTAAGCTCCAAGATTTTAAGCGGGGCGAGCTTATCGGACTTAAATTCCCTTAAAAACTTCTTAAGCCAGGAAAGCTCTGTCTCTTCCCATCGAAGATGATTGCGGATATAAAGAGGCGTGACCTTGTCATAGCGCGTCAAGGCATCGGCCAGAAGCGCCGAACTCTCGACACCCCCGCTCACCAACACACAGGCATGATTGCTCATAGGCCTTCCAGTATAACGATCCAGCTCACGGTTCTCAAGCGTAAAAAATAGGGACCACCATTTCAACTAGAAGCTAATCGAGCAAATACTTGATTTAGATAATTAACCCATGTAAACTTTTGTTAAGGTCAGAAATTAATGCTTCGACCTTGCTCACCATTAATCTTGAGCAATTGTCGAAAGATAAGGGTGGAGGCGCTCTGAATGCCAAATCTCTCGTGCAGGGTGCGAAGAAAAAAGATACTGGTTATAGAAGACGACGCGGACTTAGGGCAGGTGTTGGTCATTCGTCTGGGTTTATGGGGATACGAGGGCCTCTATGCCAGTGATGGAAAACAAGGCTTTGAGCGGGCTAGGAGCGAAGCTCCGGATTTGATTATTTTGGATCTGACACTTCCCAATCTTTCAGGCCAGGAAGTATGCAAGGCCATCCGGGAGGACACTGACAGGAAATTCGCGCATACTCCCATCCTAATGCTCACCGGACATAGGGCGGATGCTGACAAACTCATAGGTTATGTCATCGGCGCGAACTGTTATATCATCAAACCCTTTGACGAGGCAGACCTTCTTCGGTCTCTGCAATTGCTGATTCGAGACCCGGGTTTAATTATCCCCTCCTCGTACTGACCGCCTATTCGCCGGCCTTGAAAGCTTTCCTGATGGCTACTAACAGCTCCTTACTCACACAATCTCACCTTATTATGTGATCTATATCACATAAATCGTCGATAAAGGTTGACAAAACACTCAAATGATGGCATCATTGAGGGCGTGAAACGAGATGCTAATGAAGGACTTCTCTCTTGGAAGGCTTCGGAAAGACGCAAGCCCTTGCTCCTCAAAGGAGCTAGACAGACCGGTAAGACCTACCTTTTGAAGGAGTTTGGTGAAAACGAGTACGAACAAGTCCACTATTTTAATTTCGAGCAGGTTCCAAGGCTCAGCCAATTCTTTGAAAAAAACTTAGACCCCAAAAGAATTCTTTCTGATCTGGCGATTTATTCCAAGGCGCAAATTCACCCTGACAAGGACCTCATTATTTTTGATGAGATCCAGACTTCTAACGCTGCGCTCAATTCGCTGAAATATTTCCAAGAGCAGGCGCCGGAATATCATCTAGCCGCGGCCGGCTCGCTTCTTGGCGTGAAGCTCTCCTCCCCCGGATCTTTTCCCGTAGGGAAAGTAAATTTCCTGGACCTCCATCCTCTCACCTTTCTGGAGTTCCTTGACGCCGTTGGAGAATCGCGCTACCGGAAGGTTTTGGAGAACACCCAGGATCTCCATCCCTACGCCGAGCCCTTTCACGAGGACCTGATCGACCTCCTCCATCAGTATTATTTCGTGGGGGGAATGCCCGAGGCGGTGAAATGCTACGCCCAGAAGCGAAATCCCGAGGAAGTCCGCCAGATCCAATGTGAGGTGATCGATTCGTATGTTCTGGATTTCGCCAAACATGCGCCCACCTCTGACATTCCGAAGCTCACCTTGATTTGGAATTCTCTCCCGGCCCATTTGGCTCGGGAGAATCGGAAGTTTATCTTCCAAGCGATTAAGAAAGGGGCTCGGGCAAGGGAGTATGAGAATGCGCTTATGTGGCTTGAAGATGCAGGATTGATTCATCGGGCGAGCGCTGTCCGGAAAAGCCAATTTCCCCTCAAGCATTATGCCGACCGAAGTTGTTTTAAAGTCTATATCCTTGATGTCGGGCTTTTGGGGGCAATGGCCCAGACGCCGACCACGGCCCTTGTGGAGCGATACCGGCTTTTTGAAGAATACAAAGGGGCCTTAGCGGAAAACTATATCGCCCAAGAGCTCATTGCCTTTTTGGGAAGGGAGGAACTTTATTATTGGCGTAGTGAGGGAGGAAAAGCAGAAATTGACTTTCTCATTGAGCTCGAAGATCGCATTTACCCGCTTGAGGTCAAGTCGGGAATCCATCCCCACGCCCGAAGTCTCGCCTCTTATGAGAAACAATTTACGCCCGATTTATTCCTTCGGTCAAGTCTTCTGAATCTCAAACGAGACGCCAAGATCTGCAACTTTCCGCTTTACGCCGTTTCGCTCCTCAGAAAACCGCAGGGTCTATTTCTCAAATAATTCTTATCGATAATTAGAAGTTGTCCGCCGGCTAAGGCCTGGTCCGCCCGAGAAGTTCGTCTATCTTATCCAGCAGCTCTTTGGAATCGAATGGTTTCGCGAATACGATGTCAGATCCCGCGATGGAATACCCGGTGTCTTTCTCCTTGACCCCCAAAGCGGTTAGAAATATCACGGGGATATTTTTTGTTTTTGGGTCATTTTTTAAAATCTGCCCGAGCTCCGTCCCGCTTATTACGGGCATCAAAATATCCAAAATGATAAGGTCAAAGCTTTCTTTTCTGATCTTTCTTAAAGCCTCTTCTCCGTCGCCGGCGGAGGCCGCTTCATAACCATAGGCCTTTAGTCTTTGAAGCAGCACCGACACCATATCCTTCTCGTCGTCCACAATCAATATCCTCTTAGGCATACAACACCCCCTGTTTCTCAAGTCTCATGCGTGGACTCCTTCTCTTCCAGCGCTTGGCGGAGCTTATCGATCAATTCTCCCGCGCTAAAGGGCTTTTTCACTACATGGAGAATCCCGATCTCAAGGCACTTCTCTTTTAACTCCTCCCCATAGGCCGTGAAGGCCACAATAGGGACTTCTCGAGTCTGCGGCGCCGCTTTGAGCTTTGCTGCCACTTGAAACCCATCGAGCTTGGGCATCTTCAGGTCCATTAAAAGAAGATCAGGCGCCTCATGGTCCTCGAAGTAGCTTAAGACTTCCTCACCATTGGTAACCGTCAGGACATCATAGCCGATCTGCTCAAGTCTGAGTTTGGTCACCTCAAGGAGTGAGGGGTCATCTTCGGCAAGTAAGATTCGCTTCTTCTTGATTTTCTTAAAATCAGGCATAGGCCTCGCGAAATCCTGCGCGATAGAAAAAAGTTTGTGCGCGTCTGTCCCGTCAATGGGGTAATAGGCGCTCCCTAGTGCGAGTGAAACCGCCTCGCCCGCTGCTTCCAGAAGAACTCTCCGAATCCGTTCACTCATCGCCCGTACTCCCCGCGCATCGGTCACGGCAAGAAGAACAAGCCACTTGGGCTCAAAACCCATCAGCACATCGCCATTTTTGAGTTGCGGGCGCAGAAGCTTTTCCGATTCTTCCATTCGGGTCAGATCCCCACAGTCGACCGCGATTAAGGCAACTGTCGAAGACCCTGAATGTTTCGCTGATTCCTCCACAAGATCTTTGAAACTCTCTTCCAGATGAAGCGTGGAGATATAAAGGGGCAAGGTGAAAGTGAAGGTCGTGCCTTTTCCGGCTTCGGAGGCAGCCGAAATCGTTCCCTTGTGCCGCTCGATGATACTCCTACACAAGGTCAAGCCTAAGCCTGTCCCTCCCGCTTTGTACTCACCCACCTGGGAGAACTCCTGGAATAACTTCGGGAGATCTTCTTTTGCGATTCCAACGCCGTCATCCCGGACTGTCACGGTGGCGAGCTCCCCTTCTTCCCGTAGCGAGAAGGTGATCCTTCCGTCTTCTTTCGTGAATTTTGCGGCATTCGACAAAAGATTCGTTAGGACTTGACGGATGTTCTCCGTATCCCCCAATACTGCCCGTACCTCCCGGCCTTGAACCTTTACTATCCTTTTGCCCGTCAGGGCCTTAGATTCTTTCAAAACCTCTTCGATGAGCTCCCGAAGCTTCACCTTCTGCCTGAAAATTCTCGCGCGCCCGACGCGGATCTTCGACAGATCCAAAATATTACTGACAAACTCGGTCAATCGCGTACAATTCCTGTCCACAAGGCGTAAGAATTTAATCTGTTCTTTGCCTAAGGGCCCTATCCCGCCATCAAGCAAAAGACTCACCCCCTCTTTGATGACGGTCACGGGGGTTCTGAGTTCGTGGCTCACATTGGCAATAAAACTTTCCTTAACCCTCAACAGTTCCCCGAGCTTCAGGTTAGCGTTCTTCAAGTCTGTCTGGCTTCTCAAAAGTTCACTCTCAGCGCGCTTGCGCTCGGTGATGTCAGTGATCGCTGTTCTACACCGGCTTAAATTATCCTTGACTACTATGCTTTGCAGTTGAGCGTAGAATTTGGTATTATCCCTTCCCTTAAGTTCCAGCTCACAAGTCTCTAAAGACTTCGCTTCAAAAATCTTCCCGAGATGCTGATAAAATAGATCCTTTTCCACTTTCTTGATAATA
>Ga0209515_10002143_pt1 | contig 30994 bp, 41 predicted proteins | sample Subgroupgradi54m_FD_187454 | JGI IMG/M metagenome (GOLD analysis project Ga0209515, IMG submission 187454) | Subsurface groundwater microbial communities from S. Glens Falls, New York, USA - GMW60B uncontaminated upgradient, 5.4 m (SPAdes)... ... | reverse complement strand
GTTTACGTCAAAGACGTGTAAAGGCCGGTCATAAGAGCAAGGCACGTAAGGCTCCGCGGCGTAATTAAAGACGTATAAGATCCCATATGATTCAAAAATCTTGCGGAGACCTGCCTCCGAATGCGTAATATCGCACCATAAAAACTTGGCTTTCGGATTGATGAAATCTTTCCGGCCGGAAATAAGATTGTCCAAAACCAAAACGTTATTTCCTTGCTCGACCAAATAATCGACAAGGTGGGATCCAAGGAATCCAGCGCCTCCGATGACGGCCACACTTTTTGATTTCACTTTTTTACTTCGATACCCAAAATCATAGAACTAAGCCAATGTTGGGAGATTCTGTCACATCCTTTTCCCATTGAGTTTTGCAGTAATAATCATCACAACCACTTCCGGCATCCACTTCTTTTCGGTGAAGTCCGCACCATCCAGAACCGTCAATGTTGTGGCCCTCTTTTGTCCGATAGAAGAGGAAGTGAAGACAGAAATCGCAGACAGCAATATCTTTCCCGACTCCGTGGCATCCGTCTGGCTGACAGCCTCTCACTTCCCATCCCCTCCGTTTAAAGACCGTGAAGATTCAAACTCCATTATTCTTTTTCCGATCCACTTTGTAATGCGAGGGTCTTGGCCGTTGCCGATTGTTTTAAGTCTGTGTACCCTATTGGCAATCCCATTAGCCACTCTCCGAACTCTGGATGCGCTTGGCCATATTCTTCCGTCTGACTGTAATGATTCATCAAAATAATCATGGGCCATTTTATTTGATGATTGTCGAATTGATGCTTCAAGGTTTTTAGGCTGCGGAAAGATTCTTTGTAATCGACTGCCTGTGGGGTAGGCCACAATGTAAACGCGTAATCTTCTGTGGTGTCCACCAAACATGGTTGAGGATAACATTTGCCACTCTGCATCATACCCGATTTCGGCCAAGCCTCCGAGTACCATCCCCATCCCTCGAACAAGCAACCCTGAGACATTTTCCACAATCGCATATTTGGGTCGTACTGTGCGAATGTTGCGTAACTGCTCAAACCATAATCCTGATCTTGCTCCATTTATTCCCTCCGCATTATTTTTTGCCGTTGAAATATCTTGGCAAGGGAATCCGCCGATCAAAACGTCAGCCTTCGGAAATTCTTTTGCCGTAATCACATCATCCCATTTTATCGAATCTGGGTATCTGAGGCCCAAAAGCTCATATTGAAATTTTGCAAGCTCACATTGAAAAACAGTTTTCATTCCGGCCATTTCTAAACCCAGGTCTCCAAGACCGCCGCCAGAGAATAAACTTAAAACTTTCACTCATTTCTCCTCATCGGGTTTTGCGGAGGGGGATTTTGGGACAGCATTAAATTGAACTTTGTTGTAAGTATTGCAATCCGTCGGAAGCCTCGTATGCTTTTTCTGTAAACATTTTTCGCAGAAATACTCATCATAATAATGACGCCGTTTCGCACCCGTCCCAGGCATAGGGTAATCATCATTATCAAAAACAACGCCCTTATAAACCCACTTATGTTCACAGCTCATCAAATTCTCTCCTTTGAGGGTTTTGCGGAGGGGGGAGCTTGATCGTGAAAAAAGAATCGGCCCTTTTCTTCCGTAATCTTGCCAACTTCTCTCAGGCGAAGAAAGGTCATACCCCACGGAGCTTTAAATTCTTCGGCGACAATGCTCACCTTAAATAAAATCTCCGGCATCATAATTATCGCCGCCGTTTCATCCCCGGAATAAACGCCTTTATTTTCACTCTCAAGGCTCTTCCTGAATTTTTTAAACTCAGCCTTGCCAAAATTGAAAACAATGTCAAAAGCATCCCAAGCCACCGGGTAAAATTCGTCAACATGCTTCGTTAAAAGATCGAGCGTTGAAGCGGCTTGAAGCCCTTTGGCGTAATCGGTGTCACACTCGCTTAAATTATTAATCTTTAGGCTCATCAAATTCTCTCCTTCCGGCTCGGCTTCCGCTTCTTTTTGATGGAGTAGGTGATGGTGCAGGGAATTAAAATATCTTTTCTTCCTTCTCCCAAACTTTCATTTGCATATTTGGCCATCGGAATGTTAGGACAAGCAACCTGAAAATTTCCATACTGATCAATTATTGCCCACGCCTTAACCTTCCTCATAGCGACTTCCGTATCTCTGCTTTGAGGGCTTCTTTGGCTAGTTCCCAACCATGTTCAAAGCCTTTCATTCCTCTAACCATTACGTTTGTACAAATTCCGCTGCCCCAGGAGGCTATATTTGCATAGGTCTTCAATGCTTCCTCCAACACCTCAATCCTTTTCTTGAGGCATACGATCTCTCCCCTATAACTAGCCCCATGTTCTCTGACATATTCGTGGGATTTTTCAACTTCCTTCCTCAACCCCTCCGCCACAGAGCGTTCAGCGAGGATGGCATCCACCAGCTGTTTCCCTAAAGTAGGATGATTTGCTGACGGAGGAACTTGCCTTGAATTAAAAAGGACTTCCCCAAGAATATCTTTGATAATCTCCTCCACTGACTTCTCAAGGTTTTTCATTGGTTCCTTTCATATTCCATTATTCTTTGGCCGATAACTTGAGGTGGCTGGCCTGAAGGCTATTAAGCTCATCAGACTAATTAGGGTTACAGAGGCTAATACTAGAGGGCATGTTCACCATGCCTTTGTTTCGCTTGACCCAGCGTACTTGACGCCACAGCCACCCCATAAATTAGGCCGCCTCAAAGAAGCTCCTCCCCCAATCTCCTGTGGATTTCATCGAGACAATTATTCCAAACGGTATAGTCAAGCCCGTAAAATGGTTGCTGTACTTTTCTTTGAGAATTTACTATTTCTTTGAACCAGTTGATTGCGGCTGAACTTATCGGACACCACCCAATTAAATCTCCTTCTTCTCGTTGCTTCAAATAGGAAGCTTGTAACACTTCCCACAACCTCACCTTTTTTGGCTCCTGGCGTTTGGTTCCATCCTCAAAGCACCAAGGGCAAGGAAAACTTGTTTTAACTAGAAGATGCAGGGCATTGGAAATCCACTCTCTGTGGTCACACCACTCTTTCACTGGCTCAGTCATTTCTGTCTCCCCTTCTTTGCCCGGCAGTACCGGCAATGTCTGTTACCTTTGTAAGTCCGGTGAATCTTGCACCAGGTGCAGATATGTTTATTGACAAGCTGATTCGCTTTCAATTTCTTTCATCTTTTCTTTAAGCCAAATCCGGATCATTTCTTTATCCGGTTTTGTAAGTGAGTTCGCTTTTACGGTAAGAGCATTGAATCTTGTCACGCCGAGCCGTTTCGAAAACCATTCGACATGTTCAAGAGGATGTTCGGTAAATCTTCTGTGGCAGGAAAAGCAAAGCGCTGCGCAATTCTCGGGGTCCCAACGAACGCTTTTCTTCCTCCGGCCGTGGAAGTGGCTGTTTTGAAGTTGTGCGGTCGGAGGATAAAACTGCCGCCGGCAGCATTCGCACTTCCATCCGGCTTTTGTACGGATGTAGAGGCTGAATTGAACGTCTAGGGGGTCGATACGGATTTTCATTTGATTCCTAATTTTTTCTTTGCTTCCAGCCATTCCGGCGGCGGAGGTACGCAACGCTCGTCTTGAAGTTTAGGTGTCCGGTCAATCCGCGCCCGTCTTTTTTCAACCGCGATTCCGATCAAAATAGCTATCAGGTTTGAGCCTGGATAAATCTCTCTGATCGTTTTGATCGCCTCGATCACGGAGGATTTAAAATCCTCATCCTCAATTTCGGCAAGGGCTTGCCGGTAAAGACGCATGTTGAACGTGATCCCGGAAAATGCTGCTGTGAGCATCGCCATTCCCTGCTTAAAAACTTCGTCGGTCATAGGGCCTCCAGTTGTTTCAGGTTATGCGCTTGTTGTCTCGTCAGCCCAGTAAGTTTTTCCGCCTTATCCCCGTCATTCCCGAGCCAATTCAGGATTGTGTGGTAATGCGAGCGATAGCGTTTCCCCTTCGAGCCGACATAGTTTTCTAAGCGTTGGATGTACTCATGCGTCCTCTTTTCGCCGAGGCGGGCAGCGAGTTTTGAAAACTCCGCTACGGTAAGCATCACAAGCCCTTCTTCCCCAAAAGGTTTCTTCCCTTCACACTTCCCATCTTCTAAAACCTTGTCCTTGTCTTGTTCCTTGTCCTTGCCCTTGTATTGTGGGCGTTGTAACGCCCTTATAACGCCCTTAATCCAATCAAACCCATGATGATTGAGGGTAGATAAAGCCGCTTGATGTAGGCGGTTGTTTTCCCTTATTTCCCTGTATTGAAAAGGAATGAACCCTTTTATGAGCAGTTTTTTCCCGCCGTCAAAAAGAGTAACCCGTTCTTCATCGCGGTTAAAAGCTCCCATCATTTCTTGAAGATTGATTTGCTCTTTGAGTCGTATTGAAGCCACATCAAGTTCCACATACCAGACACCAGAATGATCGCATTCGTCATTGATGTATTTCCAGAAAAGCATTTGGACTTGGGTAAGTCCCTTAAAAAATTGTTTCTTCCAGATTTCGGTATCAGTAAACCGTTTCGCCATCAGTTAAATAGCTCCCTCTGGACCGGCGGCTTAATCAACCGGTACGCAAAACAACGCTTCAATCCTTTGACCGGCTCTCCCTCGGTCAAAGTGATTCCTTTAGCCGCCAATCTTTCGCGCAAACCTTTAAGTCGAGATTGATATTGTGAAATATGGAGGTTCATCAGTTCGTAAGTATTGATGGATCCGCCCCGGCGTTCGATCTCTTGAAGCAGAACCTCTTCCTGCGTCAAAACGGTACTTCCTCAGATGGACTCAATTCTTCCGGGGTCGTATGCACCCTTCCAGGATTAGCTAGGATCGTCTCAATGCGCTTCAAAGTGGCTGCGATCTCTTTCAGGTAAGCCGTTGCTTGATTTCCATTTTTTGAAATTACCGGGACTGGCGCCTTTGGATTCGGCTGCCCTTGAGCGTGAAGAACTCGGTTGATTTCTGCAACGAGTTGAGCGTTTTGTTTTCCGTATTTCGGATCATCCGTATCTGTGTTCTCCCGGAGCCATTCGAGATATTGGATTCCATCGTCGCCCTCTTCCGCGACCTTCACCACTGTGAGTCCCTTATATTTTCCAAATCTAAGTGTCATTTTTTTCTCCTATTCTTGGAAGGTTTCCATTTGTGTTTTTTCAAAAGAAATAAGGCTTCTTAAAGAGTCCCATTGGGCCTTCCAGCGCTCGCAGACCGCTTTCTTAATCAATTCGTCTTTGATAGCTTGCGAAGTGCCATCAAGATGGGTCTTATAAGCCGTGGAACACCGGGCATTAGTTTCCTTCTCGGTCATGCTTGAGCCTTCGGCCTTGCGGGTTTCCTCGGCTAGGACGACCTTTCTTAATTCTTGAAGGTTCCAGCTTAGACCACGGGCCGTGGCGTATTCACGGCCTGCTTTTTCGATCATCACCACCGCATCGGCAAGCTTGTCACGAAGGGATTTTTCAGGCTGCGACACTTACTTTCTCCTTCTTTTTTTCCTTTAGCTTGTACGCCTTCCCGACCAAGACTTTTTCGGCGTTCGTCCTGCATTTCATCCACCAAGCGCAGTACAGACATTGCCAGGGATAGAACCCCTTCTCGTTCGGATTAAATTCTTCCGGTGGTGCAGGAAGGTCCTCCGGCGTTGAATGTAGGATGGTGGCGGTGTTCTTTCGCGCCTTTTCAACAATCGCAGGGTCTTTTTCCAAGACAATCTCGTGCATGACCCCGGATTCCTTACAGACGCCCACAAACACACATTTGGAAAGTCCGAGAGATTCCATGCCGACATTCACTTGCACCAAGTACGGTTCGTCAATGGTCCCCTTCTCGAACTTCTCGAAGGCGTAGGAAGACATCGATTTCACTTCCAAAAGGTAAAACTGTTTATCGGCCAAGAGAATCCCGTCCGGGCGGCCGGAAACAACCCCCCCATTTACAGGAAGTTCGACACGTAATTGTTGAAGCCCAGTTGAAATGAGATTGCATCCTGCAAGCTTGGCAATTCCTACCACCGTCATTTCAATCAAATCTCCGGTCCAGAAGATGATCTTTGCCCGTCCGTCTATTTCTTTGCCGGCCTTCTCGATTCCGTGGAACTGGTAGGAAGATTGACGTACGCATCGGCCCAAGGATGAGAACCACAGCTTTCCTTTTGAGTCTTTGATTTCGTCATCCATGAATTGCTTTTTAAACGCGGCGCCCGCCATTTTCTCAATCTCATAGCGGAGTGATTCGTTTAAGGTGAGGTCATTTTCGAAAAGGTAGGAATTGATTTTATCGACGATCATATATCCTCCGGTGTTGCTCCCAAATAGCTCGCATAACAATCATCACAAAGCGCGACCTTTCCTTCTCTTTCCTTTGCCGGCCTTCCACAATCTTGGCAGCGCATCAGTTCACCGATCCAGCCGCATAGTCCCAACTGTCACGGATTGCGCTTTTCATCGTGGAGTGGTAATCCAAGACTTTGATTAATTCTTTTGCGGTGGGAACGTCGGGGTTTAATTCAATGATGAGCTTTACAATTTTTTCGAACTTTTCATTTTCAGTCACGAAGCGCCTCCACAGAAACAGGAATCAATCCTTGATCAATTTCCGCAATGTCCGAGAAAGCTTTTTTAGAGAGATCAATCGTGCGGTTAAGCCGTCTAGCTGGGCCTCGATCTTGTACAGTGACTCGCGTAGATTTTCCGTTTGCCAAATTAGTAACCCTAAGATTTGTACCGAATGGGACTCCCCACATTGCGGCGAATCTTTCTCCGTTTCGTTCGAGTTCATACAGACTCCGGCCCGAGGCGGTTGGGCATTTGGGGTTGGGATTAAAGGCGCACGCTGATTCAGAATCATACCAGCTTGCTATTCCAAAATTATTTATTGATGCTTCGATGGTGTCGCAAATGGTCACCATTAGAAGCAAACAAATGAAGGTTCTCAATACGATTGTCATATACTACTCCGTTAATGTGGTGAACGATTTCTTTTTGTAGATATATGATGAAAGCCCTGGCCCCCGACCTTGAGCGGGTTGCCCGATAAAGGGCGGTGAGTTTTTAGACACACCGGGAGCGCAGGGTAAATTTTTATTTTGTGGTTTCATTTGCTCCGCTCAAGGATTTCGTTTTCATTGTGTTAAACATGTAACACAGTTATCGGGTCGTGTCAAACAAATCTTTAATCTTTTTTTGGAGGCTATTCGACCCCAAACAGGAGGGCGATTTTGAAAACGAGGATGGCCCCTCTCCGGTAAAGGGGGCCGTAAACTTTATGCTTTAATTCGTTGTCCTTAATCCCACGGAGCCTGCCAACAAGCCAACTGTTATTCTTACCGTGGTCGTGGCTGTGGAAGGCGCTGTCCATCACGTCAATCGGGTCCGGGTGGTCGGGTTTTGACTCGGAACGGGCACGGTTATAGTACCCGCCGTAGTGGCCGTATTCGGGAGTAGGGATTCGCTTAATGATGTTCCAGATCATAGCGTCCGCTTGATATTGGAGACGAGGGCCTTGGTGCTCGAATCGAACCGTTTTGAAAGGGTGTCCAAGACCTTGCTTTTGGCCTCCGGGGTCGTATCAAGCGCTTTTAACCCCTCCTCCACCCCTCCGACGATCCTTCTTGTCTCGCCCCAGAGCCGGCGGTTGATGACTCCCATCACCGCGGCAATCGGTGGGAAGAAAATCCCGAGGATCATCAGAAGCAGCCAGAGCTTCGGCAGAATCATGAGGCGCTGCCAAAGTGAAAGCCTTTGCTCCTCGCTTAATTCAGAGTTTGAGACTTCTGATTTTGTGGCCTGAAGGATATAGGGCTTTCCGTCCGCCCCGGTGACGATGATCGGCTTTGATTCAGACCGTGTCACCGAAACCTGTTTTGTCTTGTTCTCGCTTCCGCCGAAACCGGGCACCCATTTTCTGACCCCGCTTGTGCCGACCACAAACCCAAGAGCCCCAATGATGAGCATAGCCGCAAGGACTCCGATCGTGATGACTTCTCCTTTTTCGTTGAGTTTCCTCATTTTGCTCCTCCTTTTGATAAGTCATTTCTGATCTCGTCGATTCTTTTCCAAATGGCCTGGTGTTCTTTATCAGAAATCGCCAACGCTCTAGAGACTTCATCTTTAGTAGAAAATATGAAGCGAGTGGATTTAAACTCATCCACAATTTCTTTCAACTCACTTTGCACGACGGAGAGTAATGTGTTGACGCGGCTTGCCCACCAGATCGTAATGCAGACATGGGAAAAGACAAAAAGCCCCAACGTGACGGCAAGGCTGATAAATCCAATACTCTGAGATTCCATTTTTAATCCCTCCCCTTCAGCATCAAATCCGCGTATTTCCAGCGCCATACGACTTCAGCGCGGATCCAGAAGTTAGCGAGCTGCTGTTCGGTTGGAGTTGGAGGCGGCGGGTTGATCCCGGCTTTAGCGGCGGCGGCGTCTGTTGTAATGTTATAAAGCCAGCCTACATAAGCGGTTGCGGCGAAGTAGTTTCTAAGAGATATTTCGTTTAACATTTGGTACAATCCTTCTCGTGAATCCCACCCTTAAAAAGTGGCTGTTTATCGCTTCCTTGATTTTGTTCGCGCTCATTTGTTTTCAAGTAGTGATTCCGTGGGTGAAAGATTTAATTAATCCGCCAGCCCGAGGATTTTAAAATCCTTTCTTTTTTCGATCCTGATACGTCTGCACGCCGACCCCAAAAATACTTAACACACTAGCCGGAACTAACTCCGGGTTTTCCTTCGCAAGATCGTAAACATCCTGAATCACCATCGGGACAAATCTTTGCCCGATTTCTTTCGGAATATTAACTGGCGCGCCGGTTGCGTCCTGCTGTTTCAAGAGCGAAACCACAAATGAAGGAATGGGAGCAAGTTTTCCTTCCGCGAATCGCTGAACAATGTCAGCTCGGGTCATTGGCTTATAGCCTTCTCCCAAGGTCATTTCTTTGCCGGTTGTGGAGCTGATATATTTTCCGCTTAAAATCTGAGCCGAAACACGGACCAACGGCTGAAAACCACCCCATACGTCAAAACGGGTATTTCCAATCTTCACTTTCCCGAAATCCGAGCTTCGAGGCTCATCGCCTACATCAGCACCTATCATTTTTGAAAGAGTCAATACCGTCAATCCCGCTCCGACAAAGGAAAAAAGTGATTTCAGGGCTTCTTTCCTGACAAAAGGCTCTTGTTTAATGTAGAAAAGAGGATTCAAAAGATTAAGCCTTGAAAACAAAAGCCTCGGAGAAAAGAAAACCGAATTAAGCGCAACCGAAGCTCTTTGTAGGCCACTAGGAAGCGTTCCCCTGCCCGTGGCGTTATTGATAAAGTCTGAGATCCCGCTTAAAAGATCCCTGTTTTTTCTCGGATCAAGACCAAGATTGTCAGCCTTATTGACCAAATCCGTGAAGACATCGAATCTTAATTTATTCAAAAATCCGATATACGCCCGACCGGAGGCTTTTACGCCTGCACCAATGAGAGGGATCTTCTCGGCCCAAGAAGACATGAAATGTTCTTCCCGGGTCCCAAGAAGAGCATCTAAATCCGTTAAAGAAAGCCTGCTGTCACGTGCAAGCTGATAATCTGGATGCGTGATAATGGCGTCCTGAATATTCGTGTAGGCTTCTTCACTTTTGAACGCCTCAAACATCTTTTTAAACGCTGGAGCGAATTGCTTTTGCCGACCGATGAAAAATACGCCCTGTCTTAAAGGAGCTGACAAATCAAAAGAGGACATGATCGAACGCGGGATATTTGCTATTTGATAACCTGCTTCCAGCATCTTTTTAAAGAACGTCCTTTTTTCAAGAACGGCTTCCGTAAATTCCTTTCCAAAGACTTCGTTGAGAAGTGTTAACTCACCCTCTGTCGGGACCCGGCCGCCTTCTTCGCCTAGCATCTTAGAAAGTCCTGACATGGCGTTTATCTTTTCCCATTCCCCTATCGCCGGACTTGTCCTGATCTGCTGAAAAAGCGAGTCGATTTCTTGTTGTCCCACTTTCCCGCGGATTGCTTCAAATTCCACCTTCGGGAGTTCGCCTTTTAAAGCTCCGAGTTCCTTATAAAACCCGGACTCTCCCTGGGCAGTTTCTCGAACTCCTTTTAACTTAGCGAATTTCTTAGACCTAGCTTCTGAATACAAAGTTTCCTGTTTAGCTCTTACGTCTTTTGCTTCTTTTAAAGCGCCAATCAATTTTTGAACCGGATCTATTTTTGTTTCAGGCTCTTTGGGAGGATTAGTAATTACACCTTCTTGAGAAATTTTTGCTCCTTCTAATAAACCTCTTGGTGCTTTTGATGGTTCTCCTGCCTTGGTTTTTGATACCGTCACTTCCTCCGCAGGCATCCCGAACATATTTTTAATCTTCGCCCACAAGGGATTGTCCGTGACCTTCACAATCTTTTCCGACGGCACGTTGATACTGATTCCATGCTCGAACGCGGCCCGGCGGTCAAAGCTGTTAAGTTCAAGACCTGCAAACAAAGACTTCTGCTCTGCGGTCGTCAATTCCCCCGTCTGAAATATATCTCTTGTCTGCTCTGATGTAAGAGATACGGTTTCCGGGAGTTTATATTCCGTTATTTTTTGCTTCATAAAGTTTTCTGAAATGGCCTTTGATTTTTTAAAAATCCCGCCTGTAATCATGGCCTTACCGATAAAATCAGCCACTTCGACAGCTTTGACAGCTTCATCAGCAATGCCTTCTTCTTCCATCTTGGCGATCAATTTATCCGTGGGGATTGCTTTGTCTAAAACACCGAAAGCGATAAGTCCTGCGGCAGTACCTAAAGGATTGACCATCGCTCCGGCTATAATTCCAGGTATCATTAAAGCCCCGAGATATTCTCTGTCATCAGGTTCAACCGTAATCCCTGTGACCCTCGAAGACTTCCTCAAAACATCATAGTGCCTATTGACTTCGCTCAATGGAAGCCCAGTTACCTCTGAAAGAGCGTAGATATTTCCGGATCTCGCTCTCCATTTATCTTCGTCTCTGAAAAACCCGACGACTTTATCCATAATCCCTTTAGGCGGAGCTACGCGAAATTCGGGTTTGGCGGCGCCTTCCGGCACAAAGCCCTCCGGCGGACTCCCCATAGGTTGCTCAGGCGCGTTTAAGACCCGTTCTTCGACAAAACCTGCGGGCAAAGGCATTATTTTATCTCCTTGCCCGATTCGTCGAACCATGTCGCCCCGCCATCCTCGGAATAAATGCGTTTCTTGGTTTCTGGGTTGACGGCATACTGCCGGTCTGGAGCTTTTAAATTATTTGACATTTGAAGTTCAATTTCATCATCCATGACTTTTCTCAAGACCGTGGCGCCATCCTTGCCTTGGGACATTCCGTCGATCAGTTTCCGGTACATCCTAGCTTTTATTTCTGGCTTCTTATCTGCATACTCGTCTGACCAAAATGAGATGCGCTCGAAAAGGGTCTTAGGCTGGACTTTTCCCATGACATCTTCGGCGGTTCCTTCCAGCTTTTTCTGAATTATTTCGTTTCTGTCTTTTAAGATGCGCTCGACATCAGCCTTATCAAGAAGTCCTTGAGAATGAGCCTTCATCACTTCAGACATAAATCCTGCCAGCTCTCCGATACTGGCCTTGTCACCTTTTTCTTGGAGATCCATCATTTTATTTTGAAATTCGATAAAAGCAGTGTCTTTGCTAAAAGTATCAGGCTTCGGATTCTCAATTTTATTGATAAGGCCCTCGGCGAAAGTCGCATCGATCTTCTTTTCGTTCATCAGATTTCTTAAAGTTTGAGAATCAATCTCCTCACCATTAATATAAGAAGTCAAAAGTTCGTTTTGGGTCGTGGCCTGAATCTTGTTTAATTCTTTTTCGTAAATTCCTTTTGCGCTTTCGAGTTCCCTGACGTCAAACCCGTACTCATTTTTTGAAAGTTTAGATTCCGCTCGCGAAGGGCTGGTATTGAGATCGGAGAGAAAAGAATTGTATTTCCCTTCCTTCACATACTTCTTTTGAAGCTCGTAAGCGTCCTTATGCCCGATGACTCCTGCCTGTACCTGTTCCCCGAGTATGGCACTTATCCTTTTTTCCATGTCTGGTGATGGGTTCTTGGTTTCAAGATCAAGTAAACGAAGGGTGGAAGCCTGCCCCACATCGATCATTTTCTTATCGTAAAGATTCTTAATCTGAATCGCTCCGAACTTTGACTCAAGCCCAAGATTAAGCGCCGTCTCGGTTTCGGCGGTTTTTGAAGCAAAGCCTTTGAGATTGTCCGTCCTTAACTTTTCTATTTCTTTCAGGTATTGATCGGAATTGTTGTAGTTGGGATCGGCCTCGGCTCTTTGTAAAACGTCAAGCATCCCACTTTTGAAGTTTGCCGTGGCTGTGGTTTTTTGGATCGTATCGACCGCGTTGATCCATTTGAGAGAGGTATCCTGTACACCCTGCGCAACCTTAGCAGTTTGTTCAAGAATCTTTCCTTCTGTGCTTTCCACGGCTCCCACGGACGGGAGCTGGGTGCTTGGAACCGCTTTTGATTGGTAGCGTGGAAAATTCGGCACGCTATACCTTCCTTCCTCTTGAAGAAAAATTGAGCATTCCGATTTGTGATCCGGTGTTTAACAAAGTCGAAAAGGCATTTGAATAGCCCGTAAATTTAGCAAGTCTCGCCTGCTCTGCGGCATTCGCACGCTGATAAATGGCACCTGAACGTGCAAAGTTCGTTTCAACGTCCAGGTTATAATCTTCAACCGCTTTATCAAATTGCATCTGGGTTTCATTGTCGATCAGGATGGCTAAAGGAGATCCCGAAAGAAGAAGCCCTTTTCCGGCTGTCTTTGAAACGATCGATCCTCTAGCGAAAGCGGCCTGGCGATTAAACTGGTATTCCTGGATCTTCTTTTTCTCCTTAATCATCTCGGCTTGCTGTTCGTAGACCTGGGCATTAAATTCACCCATGCGAGTCGCGCTCTTAGCTTGCGCCCGGCCTCCGGCGATCTGCGCGCCGGCAGAGACAGCTCCGCCCGCAATAAGAGCGCCTCCCAAAATTGCCGTTGTCGTTCCTATTGCCATTTTATTTTTCCTGCGTCTCCAAAGCTCCGATAATGCTTAACAGTTCAATAGGCAATGGATTTGAATTTTTGATGTAGACTTGCGCTCCGCGTTTATATCCTCCCCGCATAGCAATGCCTCCGCCTTGCGCTGGGAGAACTCCAGTGAAAAGAGTCGTCACCGTGGGCGTGATGGCCAAAACAATGTCATCAAGATTGCTTGAGTCAGTCCCGTATTTAAAATCCTGAGTAGATCGGTTCAATTTTAAATTGATTTCGCTAAATCTCTGAAGCTTGCCTTGGGCAGTGCCCCTTTCTGTTTTGGGTTCTTTCGGAAGGGTAAAAAGAAGCTGGTCATAAGAAAGTCCCACGTGAACGACAAACGCAAGCGATGTCAAAGTCACCGTGCCGGAGGCAATAGTCCTTGTGAGTGAATCCTTAAGCCCATCCGCCAATATTCCGACCGTTTTAGCATCCAAGTGATCCAGACCGTAGACACTTCTGACAGACATGCCCCATCTTCCAACGGCATAGCTCAAGGCATTAAATGTGGTTGTTGTGGTTAGCGTGATGCTCGTTGTTGATGCCGTGGCCGTAATCGTTCCTTGTCCGATCGTATTCCCATTCTCATCAATGGCCCGGATGGTTCTATTGACATGGCTTCCAACAAAATACGCTGAAGATGAGGTGAGCGTCACAGACCCGGAGGATGCCGAGAGTGAGATCGTGACCGAAGAAGTGCTGGTCGATTTATAAGCGTCATAAGAAAGCGCGGAATGAAGATAAAGGCATTTGTCCTGTCGGTCCGGGACTTCTATATTTTCAAAAAATTCGACGTATTTCTTCCGGTTTCCATTTATCCATCTTTCAACAATCACCCAGGCTTCATCGTATTCAGCGGTTTGGGAAGGAATGACAGCCACCGATGTGTACGTTCCTGAAGTCGTGTGGCGAGCCCAGGCCGCCACTTCCTGGTCAACCTCTCTAGTCAATGTAGCAAGCGTCCCGCTTGTCAGAACGCAATAAAGGACATTTTCAGGACTATTCTGGACGCCCATATCAACGACCCCATCTCCCAAAATGTGCGGAGAAAGGATCGTCCGATCTACGGCCTTGTAGGTATCGAGATCCCAAAAATAAAACATCTCTCTTAATTTCATTTTGAATCTCTGAACGAAATAAAGAAAGTTTCCGATTTTAGCTGGGACGATGGAACTCGAACCGATCCCAACCTCTTCGGCGGCGTTTGCATTGTTCGGCGTGATCGGCTCGGTGGATTTAGAATTAATCACAAAGGCTCCTCCGAATGTGCCGGCAATGAGGGACTTTCCTGATGCCAGCCATTGGATTTCGTTCGATTCGTTCGAGGCAAGCGCAAGATTTAGCGCATCGTCGTTGGCTTCGGTGTCCAAGTGAAAGTTTTCAAATTCAAATGTCTTTGACCCCCAGACCTTTTGAGGTTCATGGTTAGTCCTGGCAAACCAAAGCCTTCTTTCATGGAGTTTTACACTGGCTGGATATCCCCTTACCGAACTCCAAGCACCTTCCGACCATTTGGTGGTAGCGGTTGAGGCTTTAAGGCTCTTAATGACTGTGGCCGTCGCTGTGTAACCGTTGACAACGTTTGTGATCTTGACAAAACCAATTTCCTGCAGGCCGGTCGTTACGTTCGTTTGCGCCAAGCCTCCTACGGCCCAAAATGAATTATGATGTCCGAGGGTACTTGCAGAAACGGTAAATAGACTTGTTGTCGTGGGGGTGACGGTAAGATTGACTGTTCCGGTGGTTGCAGAAGGGGTGATCGTAATCGTGGTATCAGTATTTTCATCCTTAAAAGGCCCTCCGGTAAAAGCAAAATCTGCAATCGTCCATTCGTTTGCGGTAGTTCTGACTAATTTTTGAGGAACATGATTCGGATGGGCTAAATAAATAACGTCATTGATCTGGGCAAATTGAACCGCAAAAACTTCGCTTTCCGTGAATACGGTCGTCAACTGATAGGCTGAGGTGGTATACAAAGCCGCTATATTGGTGGCTGTTAGTTCTTGGTGGATAAAAGAGATATTGTCAACTTTTCCTTTCCAGTTTTTAGCCCCAGCCGATGACGTGGTCCCAATTCTAAAAAGAGATGCCGTATCTGACATTTTGACAAAACTTGGGTCTGCGGTAAAAGTATGGGCGGCAAGAACTCCATTAACATAAATTTTACAGTCTGTGGTTAAAGATCCGTCACCTTTAAACACAACGACAATAAAACGCCATCCTTCCGTAATAGGAGAATTTACTTTCCAAGAATTTGTGACGGATCCGGCATAAGCTTTATCTGAAGGAGTAAAATTTGCCGTCCAGATGGCGGTTCCTTTAACGACTCGAAACTCATCTAACCATCCGTTTAGAACACTTAGGCCCGCTACATCTGCATTGCCAATGAGTACGCCGGTCCCGCCCGTAACGTCTGCGGAGGAAGTAAACGTCCCTTGCGAAAAACCGTTGAGGTAGACCGTACAAGTCGAGCCGCTTCTAACTAATGCGATGTGATACCAAGTGTCGTTAGATAAAGCCCCGCCGGGCAAAGTGATAACATTCGAACTGGCGTTGATACGAACTTCGATTTGGTTCGTACCCGCGATATTCATCTGAACGTTTTTACCGGAAGTATTTTTGCCAATATCAAATAGTGACATATTGGTTCCAATAGCCGCAAAGCGGACCCAGAAATCGATCGTAAAATTCCCAGTTCCAAAATCCCAATCTGCGTTATCGGGCACAGTCAAATAATCTCCCGAACCATCAAAAAGACCGGATGCTCCCCCAAATTTTGATTGAGCGGTATCAATTTGAGCGTTCCCTACGGCTGAGGGGGAATGCGCTGATTGAGAAGAATCTGTAAAGGTTGTTGAGGCATCCACTCCATCAAAATGAAGCAGTAGTTTTACCTCAGCATTTCCCGAGCTTGCTAAAAAAGATAATTGATCGGATGCATCGATGGAAAGTTCATATTCTCCGGCTTTTGAAAGAAGTGCTTGGGCCGCTCCGGTATCGTCATAATAAAACCATCCCATAATCGTCATGGGTTGAGTTGAAGCAGTCCGTGTGAAGTCGGCATGATCTGCTACTGAAATATGGTAACGTCCGGCTAAATTGAATCCGGTGCTCACAATCGCGGTTGTGCTTAAACTTGTGGTAAGGGTCGAAGCGGTTCCGTCGTGAGTTGCGCCTACCGCGTCAAGAACGGTCGTAGAATTGGTGTTGTCGTTAGCTTTCCAGTGAGCTTTTAGGTTCGCGGTGTAATCGGTTAAAGTCTCAGTTCCTCCAGGAGTAACGACTTGGCCCCTGCTTGTATAAAAACGAAAATAAAGATCGCCCATTTCGATGACATAGGAATCTGTTTTGTTAAATACGAATGGGATGAGACGAGTCCTGAGCGTAGAATCGCTTACAGTGGCAACATACCTAGTCCCAGGCATTGAAATGGCCGGACCGTAGGATCGAGGAAGAAAGTTTTCTACGATCTCGCAGGCATTGGCGTACTGCGCGATATCGGTGCGTCCGAAAAGAGCAGGAGCGAACTCGCCGCCCGTGAAGGAAGTTTGAATGACATCAGCTTTCATACTTGGCCGTTCAAGAATCCGCCGCCCCGGTATTAATCTTATTCTGGATAGCGGTACGGATTTGGTTGGCTGTTAGTGCTGGCAAAGACGGAACCACAGCCGCGCGGAGAATATTTATTTCATCCATGACGACCAACACAACAGCTCTTAATAACTTATAGTCTGGTTTGGAATGAGCCAGATTAGATAAAGCAAAAGTACGGTCTTGAAGATTCTGCCATACAATCTGTGCAGAATCTGACCAGTCGAAAGAATCAATGATGGCTTGAGCATCAAGCTTCTGCTGTGCGGTAACATTATCTTTGAAGTCGATGCGGATAGAGCCTTGGGAGCCAGATACTCCCAAAATTGGTATTCCTGAACCCTCAATATCAGAATGAAGTCTATTTATATCTTTCATCCCCATATCTCACCAAATAAACCTGATTGCCTTCCAGCACCTGCCGGTTCTCCAGCATCACCAGTGAATGTTGAAGTTCCTGCCCGAGAAGCTTCAAGCCACCTCAGAGTATGATAACCAATTCCAATGTGGTCTAAATAAAGAGCCGACATCGTAAAATCAAGACCCGTAACGGCAACATTCTGGTTTGTAACACTAAGCCCTGCCGCTGTTGTATTATCCAAACCAATAGCCAAGAGAGGAGCCTCTGAAGATTTTGCATTCCCTGTTAAAATAGCATGACCCCTTACAGGATCTTCATTCACACCAACAATAAATTCCAAGCAGTTAGCTGGTGCCGTAGCCGCATTTGCTATCCTGAGTGTCGCTGAGTTGTAAGTCCACGTATCCGCAGTATCAATTACTTTGTTTTGTCTTAAAACTCTATTATAATAATTCCAAAGAAATCTTTTCCCTCCAACTTGAGTAGTCGTTCCACCCTCTGAATCTTCAGTCTCGGTTGTGGAAATCGTATAAAAAGTTCCAAGATACCTCCGAGTTAAAGCCCCCGTCTTGCAATAAATTCCGTTCTGAAGAACTAAGGCCGTAGCCCGTGTTGTTCCATTTGTCCAAGCCAAAAGCTCAAGTGTCAAAGTCCCGGCATTGTCATAGATAAAAACATCGTAGGGAAGCCCGCTTGTGAGAGTTCCCAAAGCCAAAGTCAACTCCGTGAAGGTATACATGAGCCAGCGGGTACCGTCATAAATTGAAATCTTATCTCCCTTGTAAGGAGTGAAATAAACCGAAGTGGAAGTGACGTTTGTTGTAGTGACAGCAGTCCCACTGGTAAGAGTCAACCGACCTTGGCAGATATGGGGAAGAAGGGTTCCGAAAAGGCGGTCAGATCCTATTTTATTGGAGGTCGGCCCCGTATTATCTACGATGTAAATATCATCAGAAAAATCTGGAACACTCATCTCTGCGAGTGCGGAAACTTTTGTATCAGGCATTAGGATTCCAGTATAATTTTAGAACCATCTTCCAAAAGGACATAACTTGAATCTTCGAGTAATAAATCATTTGATGCTGCAGCCGCTGCCTGGTCCTGGTTGATTCCCATCAACATCATTGAACCCATAATCAAGCCTCATCGTAATAGGCAACAGAAAAATCAACACGAATAGAGGCAGATAAATTTAAGCGGAGCGTTCCGTTAGAAGCTGTCGCAAATAAAAATGCCGGTGGTGTTACGGCTAGATTGGCACCCGCGTTCGCTCCGCTTGGTGCTTGTAAAAGAACTCGCCAAAGCTCGGTACCGGAATATCCTCCTGTGTGAAAAGAACAAATCGCGCCAGTTGTGGAAGTGGTCGTAAGGGAAAAGGCGTAAACCTTTGTTTTGTTTGATCCGCCAATAACGAGCACACCGCTTGTTGCTGTAAGCGTTCCGCTTGAACTGGAGAGACTTTTCCCGTGATCGTTAGCTAAAACGAAACGCGGGACTGTGGCACCTGTTGCTCCCACGCCTGCGGCAATGGCGGTTTGGCCTGCTATAAGTGTCGCGGTAACAAGGGTGCTTGATAGTGACACCGTTCCTGAAGTCAAATTTACGATCAAGCTTCCGTCGGCATTCGCTAAAACCGGGTAAAGATCAGCCGTGTCAGAGGCTACGCGCTTTGCGTATAAAGCGGCAGCTTGGATATCTTTTTGGTCAAACAGCCTTAACGGATCACCCATCAGTTATAAGACCTCGAAGGGTCTCCTCCCCCATCTAAATATTTCGCGCTCGTCCAGGCGTCATCTAAAGGCACTTGTTTTGTCCCGCCTTGGGCATCGTAAGCCTTAGCTCTTGGAAGGGAAATCTTCTCCAACTTCTCAAGAAAAACTGCTCCCCTTTTTGGATCGTTGGCTATTTGAAGCAAAATATCAGCGCACAGTTTGTCAATAAAAGCCGTCACGAAGTGGGGCGACCATAAAGACTCATCCGTTTGGTCATAGATATATTTAATGCCGAGTCCGGTGGTGTCAGAAATGATATACCCACCCTCTTCCCGCCACGTGGCCCGGGGGTCACTGACTTCAAGGAGTCTAAGAGCGTTGCTCGGCCGGTTATAAACGAAACCTGCTGTCGAGCCTTCTTCATCGTGAAACCAGGGAATCAGCGAAGTGGTGGTGTTTGTGACCAAAGTGGAACGGGTCGTAGAAAAACTCCAGGGGCATTCCGTCATCATGGTCCGCCTTGCAATGTTATAAATCGCATTTAAAGCCGATGACTTCGGGGTATCCTCATTGAAGTTATAAATTTCCTCTAACCCCAAAAGAACAAGGGCCCTGTTTACGGTTGTTGTGACGGTCGTTGAAAAGGTCGGCTTCGTAGAACCTTGGGCGTTATGAGACTTGGCCCTTGGAAAAGTTATCTTCTCAAATTTTTCTAGGAACGCAACGCTCGCTTCTTTATCTTTTAGAATCTGAGCGTAAATGTCCGCGCAAAGCTTATCGATGAAAGCAACTGTAAAAAAAGGTGACCATAACGATTCGTCCGTTTGATCTTGAATATATTTCGCTCCAAGACCCAAGGTATCCGAAATAATGTAGCCGCCTTCTTCTCTCCACACAGCTTTAGGGTCAGACATCTCGAGTATGCGAAGCGCGTTTGATGGACGGGTGTAAACGTACGCTGATCCAGCCCCTTCTTCCTGGTGACGCCAGGCAATACTAATACTGCTATTCGTGGAAAGCGTGGAGCGGGTTACTGCAAAGCTCCAAGGAGCATCCGCCATCATAGATTGACGCGCGATGTGATAAATCGCATTCAGCGCCGATGCTTTTTCTGGAATATTATAAATTGATTCTACCCCGCACAAGACAAGGGCTCTATTAACCGCGGTCGTTGCGGTAATGGAAAAAGAAGATTTTGTTGACCCTTGGGCGTTCTTGGCTTTCGCCTTCGGCAGAGACACTCTTTCCAGCTTCTCAACAAAAGCGGCTGCTTTTGTGAGGTCATTTATAATTTGATAAGCAATGTCAATGCATAATTTGTCGATAAAGGCATCTACAAAATAAGGCGGGAATTTCGAAACGTCCGATTGATCAAAGATGTACTTGGCCTTCAACCCAAGAGTATCTGAAATAATCAGATCGCTTTCCTCCCTCCATTTCGCTTTTGGGTCACTGACTTCGAGAATTTGGAGAGCGTCGCTGGGCCGGGTGTAGACATATCCGGCGGCAGAGTTTTCTCCTTCATGAAACCACGAGACAAGGCTTGCCGTTGAGTTGGTAGCGAGAGTTGACCGGGTGATTGCGAAGCTCCAAGCGGTTTCGGTCAGTAGACCTTTTCTAGCTATTTCATAGATACTATTCAAAGCTCTGGCATTAGCGGAGTCTTCTGTTAGGGATGCAACGGTGGATGCCCCACAAAGCACAAGGGCGTGATTGATGATTGCGGTCGTGCTGTAAGTCGCCATGATTTTCTCCTAGAAAAGACAGGAGAGGGGAGTTTTAATCCCCTCCCCCAGCTTTTTATTCCTCTTACGTGTACCGAACGATCGTCTTGACCGTTCCAGTGGTCATCGTCCAGTTGTTCAGTTTGATCGAAACAGTAACTTGCGTCCCTGTCGTCACGAACTGAAAACCAGCATCGACGAAATTGTCAAGCTGACCTAGCGCCGCAACTGCCGTTCCGAGAATATTTCCGGAAGGCAGTACGATACCTGAGCGTGTCAGGTTATGCGTGATCGTTGTCGCCGGCAAGAAGGTGGCCACGGTTGCATCAGTCGAGAAACCAATAGAAACCGTCCCGCTTGTTTGGGAGGCGGTCGTATTGATTACCGCAACGATGCTCGTGATCTTCTTGTTCAGTGGCAGCACGGCAATATCAATCGTGGTGTTGGTGTTCGTGAATGCGATCGTGTAAGTATCGATCCACACCTTTTCCACGGTCTTGATATAGCCGTCCGGCACAATGTTATCCCCGGAACCTCCGAGGTTGTACTTAGCAACATACGTTGCTTCAGCCATAAATCACTTCTCCTTCTCCCCTATAGGGAATTATTCAGAGGATCACTCTGAAGTTAATTGAACTTCGCAGACCCGCGCTTCTTCCAAACGGACCGCGCCGATATTCAGCTCGTAGTAGACCTGCCATGAATACGACAAGTCTGCCCGTTCATCCGTGCGGACGAGAGGCTCCGTTCCCATCGCCATGCAACAACCGTAACGCTGCATCGCAAAAGCACTCGTTACGGTTCCTGAAGACGAGAGGTTCGTGGTAACGATCCACTTAAAGCCCATCCAGGTGTCAATATCCCCACGGACCAACGCCTTAATCGTGACGTAATCCGAGGAAGTTGCCTGGGTGGTGTTTAAGAGAGCGTCCAAACCTTGGGGCGTGATGACGAAGAAACGGTCTTCTTCTTCAACATCCTCAAGATCCAACACCCTCTTCACGGCCCGGACGCGTGCGAAAGTCAACGTCGCGGCGGTTCCTTGAGTCAGTCCGCCGGTCGGGTTGAGATGCGCAGCAATCGCGGTCGTTCCGAGAGTGTTGTTAGTCGATCCGGTTTCACCTGATTTCGCATTAGCCAGAACCTGATTGGCGATGACCGTATCAATCTGTCTGCCAAGAGATTGAGCCGCAGCGATGGTGTAAGCGGACCTGGGGTCTGAAATCATCCGAAGCTCATCCCCTCGGTCGAGCATCCGATTGTCGTGGTAATCGACCATCGTGCCCATCCGGCGGGCGAGGTTCGGATCGTTATTCGGGGTCTGGACATTGCGTCCGCCCTTTGTTGACATCGACCATTTGCCAATCTGGTCTTGAAAAAAGACCTTGGCCTTGACATTTGGCTTCATGTACACGATGGGCATAAGCTTCGAATATTTCTGCTGTGCTAATTGCATAATATTCTGAGCGTACGCTTGCGCGTAAACGACACTTAGGGTATCTGCCATGACGATCTCCTTTTTGGTTATCAATCAACCGCTTGGGATTTGATTGTCCTCTGAAGGAGGATCGCCTCTTACGCTTCCTGCAAGCGCCGGGTCATTTCAGATTGTCCGGCCGATCACTTAATCAAAAGGGTCTTTAAGATTGTCCTTTTGAATTTTTTATAACCTGATAAAGACTGTTCACAAACTTGACGGCTTCTTGGTGCTCACGCTCCGGTGCTTTCGGGTTTGAATAGGGATGACTAGGGTCGCTTCGAATTGCATCGATTTCTCTTTGCGCTTCGTCTGGAGTCATCGAATGTCTTTGATATTTAAAGTCCCCTATTTTATTCTCGGAAAACTGATCCCCGATTTTTGAGAGGAACTTTATCCCTCTGGGGTCCGACGAGAGCACCGCGGTGATGTAATCATTCGTTTCCTGATTCTCGGAGAATTTATTGATAACCATCTGTCCGAGTTCCACCTTGGACTGATAGGCATCCCCCCACTCGCCGCGCATCTGGTTGATGACTCCGGTCAACTTTTCCTTCTGATCCTTCAAGGCTTTGGCGTAAGCTTGCTGGGTCATATTCGTGTAAGATTCCCAAAGACCATCCGCTTGTTCCGGGGTAAGGTGCTGGCTATGAACCGTCTTTGCAAATGCCGCCTTGTCAAAGGCAAGACCTTTCATCGAATCGGGGATGGCCACATCTTTTAAAGAATATCCTTCGGGAGAATCAGGTACTCCCAGGGCTTTATTAAAAACTTGGCGTCCAAGAACGTCATCTTTGCCTTTTGGGATGGGAACTTTCTCGTTTCCGACAAGCCTGACTAATCCAAGATGGCTTTTTACCGCGTCATTAAATCCCTCAACGGTATCTGGAAATAACTGAATCGTCGGACTATTGGCATAATCCGGCAGAAGGCGCGATTTCCAATTAAAATCAGGCGCCGGCTTCGTTGGTGTTACTGGTGTAGCTGGGGTCTCTGGATTTTCCGCTACTGGGGTCACAGGATTTTCCACGGTAGTCATTTAAATCTCCTTTTCTGATAGCGCGACGATTTGGTCAGGGTTAAATTTGAGAAGCGTTTTAATCGTCGCAAGAACCTGACGCTTCCCGTGTTTGATTAAAATCATGTTCGGATCGGTTTCGATGAAGTCGTACCAGCCGCAAAGCTGTTCTAAAAACTCGATTACCTCTTTGCCTTGAGGAGTATCGAGAGACGCCCTAAGATTTGATTGGAGCGCTCTCACATCATCTATATTTGTAAGATAAATCATTTCGTTTCCTTTGCCTCAGCAAAGCTCTTTTCAGCTTGCCCCGCGTTCTTGGCAATTTCAGACCCGGCCTGCATTTCCGCCATGTCCCATTGACGTTGAGAGCCTTGCGCCCGTCCTTCACGGATTTGTCTGACTTCATCATCATCACGAAGGACTTTGATATTCGCTCCGGTGATCGACCAAACTTCATCGGTCACTTTATCCGTATCAATTTTGTCAAGGACTTCCGGGTTGTATTGGGCCATTTGACCCATCATCGTAAGCCCGGTAACAAGAGTAGTCAGTTCTGCTCTCCGCTGCGCCTGGGCTAAGACTCCGACAAAATCAATCTCATAGGTAGGATTAAGAATTATTTCCATCGGAGGTTCGGGAAGTCTTCCGCGGCGGCCTAAAATACTGATCGTCCGGTGTACGATCGGGCTGATTACTTCATCCAAATACCGTCCTACGGCTGGACCGAGCATCGTCATTTTCTCGTTGATCCGCTCCATAATCTCGGGGTTGTTCATGTCTTTTGTGATGTTCGAGAAGGCTAGAAAAACGTCCTGGTACATAATCCTTTTCACTTCCGAGGAATAATACGCAACCGCGTTCAAGCCGACTTGAGGATCTCCGGTATTCCCAAAAGGAAATATTTCCCGGCCCAGCATCTTCTCGGAACTGTAGTAATTGATGGCTCTGGGGTTCATGTTAAGCGGTGCGATAAAGGCATTGTTCGGAAGCGCAATTGGCGGATCGGTGTGCTTCATCATGGTCCTGAGATTGGTCTTTGCGATGGCGTTTAAAATTCTTGCGAAAGGAAGTGCCTTCATAGCCGGTGAGAATCCCCAAGCCAAGAAAGGCCGTCTGTCAAACCGGTGAGCGAAGGCCGGAAACTCGTTATAGCCTGATTCTTCAACGATCATTCTTCCTTCGACATCGATCCATAACGCTTCAACCGGAAGATTCTTCTTGTCTTCCTTCTGGATCTCACGGGCGTATCGGTCCGCAATGTAAAGAATGAATTTGTGCTTTCTGGAATCGCCTTTGCCGTGTTTGATTTCTTCTCTTAGAGCGGTCGAAAGCGCATCCTCCCCCCACCGGCCGGCGGCTTGATTCGCGGTGTATTCAAACTCAATGAAAAATTTACAGATTCTTCCACGAGCATCTTCCACGATCAGGACTTGCTTGAGGGGCATATTGTAAAACCGGACATCATCTTCGATATCCTCTTCCTCAAAAAGCAGGGATGTTCCATAGACTCCGCTTGATTTGTAAGAGGGAAACATCTGGTCGTAGAAGTTGGACCGGTTGAGAGCATAATTAACTTCCGACATCACATCTTCAAAGAAATTTCCCACCTCTTTATTGGCCGAAAGTTCAGGGTTTCTGTGGCGTAGTCGGGACCATTTGGAGGTGGGAGGAGTGAGGTAGTTCATGAACCCGGACGCAAAGACATCCGCAGTTTCAAGGGTCGTGGAATCCCAGAGCTGGGAAGCATCGACTTCGTTCCCTCCCGAATACGTCCTATTTACATCCTGGGATTCGATGTAAAAATAGTCGTGCATCGTCTGCCAGTAACTTTCGAAGTTACGGCGTTTCGATAACTCTTGTTCGAACTGCTGGATTAACTCGTCGGCGCGGGGCTTTGAGGCAGGCGCAGATTGAGCATACGGCATAAGAAATCCTTTAGGAACTTGAAAACAGTTCCTGGGGTTATCTCAATGACCATAGGCTCATCCTGTTTGGCAGGAGTCGGCACCTTTACGTTGTTTGGTTTGTTTGAAATTGGAGAGGCTACATTTGAAGAAAAATTCATGGTACGTTTTTTATTCCATTCGCTGTTTGGATTTCTGCGTTCCGCCCAGCCCATTATAAGTCCTTCACAAAATGCGTTTCCATCGGCTTGAATCCGAGCCGTTCATAAAAACTTTTCAATTTCTCAGTCTTGGAGTTTTCCATGACCGCCATAATCATAATACCGATCCCCCTTAATTTCAAGAGTTCTTGCACTTTGGTTATAAGACTTACGCCGTAGCGTCTGAACGGCTTATTGACGTACCAGATGATTTCTTGGAAGATACGTTTCTCGCTCGTCATGGCCTTGAACTCTACCCCGGCCAGGATGCCTTCACAGGATTCATCCAGGATCAAAAGAAATGCGTTCTGGGAGTTCTCATTCTTTAGGTTTTTAATGGTCTCAATGAGCGCATTGGGATCGAAAAGACCCGTGTATTCTCCGACTGACTCCTTGTGGAAGTTCTCTACAAGCCTTACTATGTCGAGGTAATAGCGGTCTGAATAGGTCTCAATCCGGATCATTGACCCAAAAGCGTCTTACGAACCACGTTAGCCTCACCCGCAACGCCAAGAGGTGAGGTATAAATGCTTTGGCTCATCGCCGCTTTCTTCCGCCTGATGATCTCTTGAGCCTTATCACTTGCCGCATCAAGAGAAGGTGCTTGAGGCAAAGGTAATGGAGCCTGTGAAAGAGAGTCTTTTTTTCCACCTCCGAATAATCCCGCTAAAGCCCTACCGATTGAGTGTGCCATTATCGTACCCCCGCAAGATTAAAGAGATTGTCCTCTTTTGAATAACTTTGCATTTTAGGTTCATACTGCCTTTCTTGTTTCTGATTTACTTTCCCGATTAAACTTTCGGCCATTATAGCCGCATCCGCCAGATTTGGTGATGCGAATCCATCCTTACGCATTTTATCCTTCGATACCAAAATGCGTCTTTGGTTATGATCGAACCCATACTTGATTGTGAGAAGCTCGTCGATCACTTTTTGGGTTTTCACGTGACGATGACCCGCTACAAGACCATCTTTAAGTTTGTACGCATTGACCGTGCGCGGATTGCCGAATGATTTATTGTCCTGGTAACCAATCGATGGATTGCGGAAGCCAGTGAAATAGTCCAGCCCTCGGCCTTTCTGAAGAGAATCAAGCGGACCCGAGCCTAAACCATCCTCATCAATCGCACACATATCAATTTTATAATCGTTTGCGATCATGAGTATCCGTCCGGTCGTATAATTTAAATCTTTATGCTCCCACTCATCCGAGAATATTTCTTCCCAATGTAAAGCGCCCATCTGTTGAAAGATAAACGCGGCGCATTTGTCATCCCCGTATCGGGCGATATCGAAGCCGGCGACTCTGATCCCATAGCCGGGTGCAAGAATATGAGCATTTGATTTTCCATTCTCAAAGTCTGCTAACGAGTAAAGTGCGTCCTCAGATTGATCGAGAGGTTTACCCATCCAGATATGCTGATAATCTTTCTCTGAAAGCTTGCGGCATTCTGCGGCCTCATTTTTAAGAGCTGTGGGGCAGAACGGGTTCTCATCAAAATTGATGTCCATCACGAGGCAGTCCGGCCGCTTGGCAAGCATCACGATTACGGGGTCATTGTGGACGTGAGGATTCATCGTAAAAATGATCTTGGCGTCCTCTTTACGAATGGTCGGGATCAGAACATCGAGGGTTTGCTTGGTAAGAGCTTGAGATTCATCTATCCAGAGAAGATCAATTCCCTCCATGCCCTGCACGTTAAAGGCGCCCTGCTCCCTGAAACCACGGAAGTTGATATTGCTCTCGGTGACGCGAGAGACTATTTTTTGCGCGCCGACTTCAAAATTTAACTGGTACTCTCGGATTAAATCTAACAGGAGGGAATAAACTGATTCGGTGATATTAACCTGGGTTTCACGGCCACAGACAGCGCGAAGCTTGTACTTCTCACAGAGGTAAAGAAAGAAACGTCCTACCGATTGAGACTTTCCGCCTCCACGGCCACCTTTGATGATGAAATAGCGGTACCGAGTGAAATTGTCTGGATCGATAAGCGGCAGTAGCTTATCTGGGATATTAAGTTGCGGTGGAAGAGTCAGGTGAGCCACGCTGGAAATACTCCGCTATACGGTTTGTATTTTCAGGCTCACCAGGAAGATGCTTCTGGATCGTCGCCGATAAAATGACTTGCTGTGATATACCGCTAATCTCTTGAGGCATATCTTTTTGAACAAGCGCCAAAGCAATTTTTATCTTTATTGGCTGCTTAAACTTGTGAAAATTATCGTTGAGATAATCCCACGTTTTTCCAAGCAATAATTCTTTGACTGTTTTCTCGCGTTGGGTGGTATTCATTTTTTACGGAGTGCCTTCAATATCTCGAATAGAAGATTCGCTTCCGCAGTATTCGATTCGGTAAACGATCCGTCCCGGGTCCGTACCATGACATTCTTCCCAAGCCTGTTTATTTTTACTTCATCCTCAGCCGTAAATACATCGAACCCGCGTTTTTCCATTTGAGCCATAACGCTTTTATTTTACTCCTAAAAAATATTAAAGCAAGATCGGAAGTTTCCCTCGCCGGTGTTGGGCAATAAAATCCTCTGCCTCTTTCTCCTGCCCGGCCACAATGTTTTCTTGGGCCATCTTTAGGTACTGGTCCGCTTCTGCGTCATTCTTGAGGAGCCGAAGACAAGCCGCGATATTCATAAGCACCTTAAACTCTTTGGGGGATAGGAGTTTCGCCATAACCCAAAGAATCAAAGCTTCTTTATAACTTTGCGTGTCCCAGCGTTTCATAGCCCGGCAATGCCACGCCCACCAAGCATGGGGGTCTTCGAGGATCGCAAGCTCTGTAATAAAATACTCATCTTTGTACATGATGATGGTGTAAAAAGTACGCGTCGCGTAGAAAGCTAAAAAAGCAGTTACCCACGGCGCGTGTGGTGCAATGACTTGCGCGAGCGCGTACATCAGGAAGGCGTTTGGAAGGGTCACAAATCTTTCGGCGATCTCTTGATTTGCCCGGACCACATTGCAAAATGGGGCGACGGTAAGTAAAAATGCCAGGATCGCCCAAGCAAGCGGTCCCCAATGAAGGCAGGCGAAGGTAACTGTTCCGATAATTCCCGCAAGCCCAATCCAGAAGAACTTATCCCATATCGAATGCCACCTTTCTTTTTGGGATCCCGCCATCGATTGAAGAAAATGATGGTAAAAAGTGATTCGGAAAGGGATAAGACAAAGTGTCAGGTAAAATCCGTAGGTCTTTATAAAAATAATGACTTTGTTGAAGTCGTAGGTCTTGTCTGCCGTGAAAGATTCGGTAGTGCTTTTATAATTGATGGCTTTTTTGAACTTCCGCCCATGAATCAACAAGCAAATAAGTGCCGGAATGAGCAAATACCAATACGGCGATCCGACCAAGGCTAGTGGGATCCCGTGAAACCCAATCGTGTACCACATCCCGAAATAGATCAAAATAGGGCTGAGCAGGGGTACTGCAATCGAGAGTAAAAGGCTCAAGATCGGTAAAGCGTACCCCCGCCCTCCGGGCCAGATCGTTCCCTGATTATTCACGGGATTGACCGAATAAAGAAGCGCAGCCACAAAAGACACGTGACTCGCCCCAAAAGCAAAGAAGATTGAAAGGCAGATAGCCGTATGAATCAGGAGTGCCAGAAGATGCTCAAACTCCTCATTTTTAAGGACCGCCATGAACCACTTCCCATTCGCGTAGACAAAATGCACGCTGGGACTTAAAAATTTCGCTTGTCCGCTGAACCGGAGCCACGCCTTGTGCCAGGGGTTTTTGACCGCTGGAGGGTTGTGAAAGACAGAGAAGTCGTCGCTAACGAACTTAAAGCGCAAGGTCTTAAAATAAAGAGCTAAATTTACAATGATAATCCAGGCTATTTGATCGAACATCACCGGGCCGCCCATAAGTGATTGACCCTTTTTAATAAATAAGTCACGTCCTCAAGACGCCTGATATCCGTAATCTTCCTCCACCAGTACCAAGGTTGTTTGTAAGCATCATAGACTTTTTGAATATACTGTTGCGCAGGATGATTCTCTGGTGGAGCGTTCCTGGGCGGCATGAACACTGAGGCTTGAGCGGTCTTGATGTAACCCTTTCGTAGCAGGAAATGGATTTCGTTAACCGTTCTCATGTTGTCTTCGTGCGTTTCCCACGGGTATCCAAACATCGAGGTTAGATGCACTTCAAGACCCGCGTCATTCATAGACTTCATGTTCTCGATCACCTTGCTTGATTCTTGGCCCTTCTTGATTTTGTCAATCGTCGCCTGATTCGCTGATTCGACACCGACCAACATAAATCTACATCCCGCCTCTTTCATTAGCTTGAAAGGAACGACCCTCTCGGCAATCGGTTTCATGTTGCAGCCCCAGACTATTTTCTTATTCTTTCCGCTTGAAATCATTTTGTTGCAGAACTCGCGGAGCCAATCGCCTATGGGAAACGTCCCTGAATCGTCGAATACTTCACGGTATCCATTAGCAATCAAATCATCAATCTCTTCAAGAACGTGATCGACGGAACGAATCCCCCGCTTTTCTCCGCTTTCCAGTTTCAACGTATCCACGCAAAAAGTACATTTTCCCCACCAGCAAAGGTTTGAGGCCATCATGTGAGTTGCAGGATGAAATTTGTAGTTACCGTATGACTGCCATCGTGGATGCTTTGCATCTGTGAATATGCGGTCAGGAAATGGAAGTTTTTCAAAGTCAACGTCTATTTGGAAATCATTTTCTATAATACCATCCCAATTCTTTCTCCAAGAGTCTTTTTCAAAAGGATAGGCTAGAAAATAAGTGGCCGGAGACGTTCCCCATTGAACCTCATGCCCTTCATTCCTCAAATGGGTCGCGTAGGCGGCTAAATGGCAGGGATACACCCATACCGGCTTTTGGAATTGGCGTTGCTGGTTATAGGGATTAAGAGGAAATAGGTATCTCATTTTTTCCTAAGCTTGCATTTCAAAGGCCAATCGTAATTCACCGTTTTCAATCTTTTCCGTATCTTAAATGCCAATGCTTTTTTGTACGATTTGGAAACGAGAATACAACGCTTGTGATTGCCTCGCTTTTTCCTCCGGAAGGTTGCCACAAGTTTTGTGTCGTGCGTAGAGCACGTGCCGGGTTCGAGAAAAATCAAAAGCCACGGAGTTTTATTAAGTTCCCTGGCAACCTTCTCCCATTTAACCGATTTGTGCTTCCTGATTTGCAGCCGGACCGAAAAATCATCGCAAGCCGACCACTTTGGATGAAATTGCTTACCATTCACTTTCTCGAAGAAGAAGCGCGTGGTATTGCAGGGGAACTTCAATTTTGCCTTCATCGCATCAAGTCTTCCATAATCGCCCACAGATTGTATTTATAATCCCAATCGGGATAATGACTTTTGAACTTCGACACGTCGGAAATATACCAAATGTGATCTCCCTTCCGCGGCTCATCAACGTATTCCCAATCCTTTATTTTGAGCCAGTTCAACGCTTCTAGAACCGAGACGTTGGCGTGCCGACCGCCGCCCATGTTGTAAACTTCTCCGGGGCGAGGATTACGGACAAAACAATCAATCGCCCTCACCAAATCTTTTGCGTGAATATTGTCCCGGACCTGCTTGCCTTTGTAACCGTAAACTTTGTAGGGTTTGACTTGTTTCTTGCAGCGGACCATATAAGATAAAAAGCCGTGGAGTTCCGCGCCGGCGTGGGCCTTTCCTGTGATACATCCGCACCGGAAGATTCCAGTTTTTAATCCGAAATAGCGGGCGTACTCTTGACAGTAAAGATCACCAGATAGCTTAGAAACGCCAAAAGGCGAATGTATGCACTTTTCAATTGGAGTATATTCATGTAAACCGACCAACCCATCGCCACGCTCAGTATTCCATTCCCACCGAGTATCATGTTCTTTTAAAACAGAGGTGGTTATTTCGTTCAATCTGTTCGGCCAATCCCCATAAACTTTATTCGTA
>Ga0209515_10002142_pt1 | contig 31002 bp, 27 predicted proteins | sample Subgroupgradi54m_FD_187454 | JGI IMG/M metagenome (GOLD analysis project Ga0209515, IMG submission 187454) | Subsurface groundwater microbial communities from S. Glens Falls, New York, USA - GMW60B uncontaminated upgradient, 5.4 m (SPAdes)... ... | reverse complement strand
GCCGAACGTGCCGAGCGCCTTCAGGTTGCGCTGCAGCGCCATCAGGTCGAAGCGCCGGTGGAACTCCTGCGGGCTCGTGTCGGAGCTCGAGACGCCAGGCCGCCCGCTCCGCAGCGCCAGGAAAAATGCAATGAGCTCGTCGATCTGCGGTTCGGTGAAGTCGACGTACGAGTCGCGCAGCAGTGACACCAGATCGTACGTGTCCGGGCCCATGCGCGCGTCCTGGAAGTCGATGATGTAGAGGCTCCCGTCGTGGAGCATCAGGTTCCGGCTGTGATAATCGCGATGACACAACACGCGCGGTTCCGACGCCAGCTCCTCCACGATGGCGGCGTACTCGGCCGCGAGCGCCTCGCGTGACGACGCGCTGATGTGCGCGCCGCGATAGGCCTCGAGGAAATGCTTCGTGAAGAACTGCAGCTCCCACGTCAGTTTCTCGACGTCGAAGGCGATCCCGTAGGGGATGTAGCCGGGCGACGCGAGCTCGGCGCCGCGCCGCTGCAGCGTCTCGATGAAGGTGACAGCCTGCCGATAGAGCGCCGCGTGCTGGGCGGGCGACGCCGCGCCAAGGTGCGCCTGCAGCGTGACGTCGCCAAGGTCCTGCAGCACGATGATGCCGAAATGATCGGAGTGCCCCAGGATCCGCGGGACCGGCACGGGCATCGCGCTGAAGAGGCGCGCCACGTTGACGAAGGGCAGCGCGGCGAAGTCGATCGGTCCCGGATGGACCGCGAGCACCTGCGGCGGCTCGTCCCGCATCAGCACCCGAAAATAGCGGCGGTCGGACGCGTCGCCGGTCAGCGGAACGACCTTGGCGCCGCGCGTGCTCAGTCCCGTGGCGGTGAGGAACGCGTCGATGCGCTCGCGGACGTCGTTTGGGTCAGAGGCGCGTCGATCCATTTATCAGAGGTGCATCGATCCATTTACAGGATGGGGCCTATCGCGAGCTCGCCCACGAGCAGCTCGTCGTCCGTGAGGTCGCCGTCGGCGATGCGAATCGTCGCGTTCTCCCACGACGTCCCGGCGGGCACGCGGACACCGTCCGTGACGACGCAGCGATACAGCCGCACGTCCGCGTCCACCTCGACATCGTCCCACACAATCGACTGTTCCACCGTGGCGCGCTCGTCGATCCGCGAACGCTGACCGGTGCGTGCGACGCGCGGATCGCGTCCGCTCAGGAGCAGCGACGTGCTCAGGTAGTCGCCGGGCGTGCCGATGTCGAAGAACTCGGCGGAGGTGACGAACGCGCGCACGCTGCCGCGGCGCTCCGCGATGAGCGCGGGGTAGCGCTCCGCGACCGATTCGGACGGCACGTTGTCGGGCAGCGACGCAAACGCCGCGGCCTCGGCCACCTGCACGCCGACGAAGTGATAGGTCTGCTCGGCGGCGCGGACCTTCGACCCTTCGACGCGGCTCGGGGTCGCCCTGAGCTGGTCGACGGGCGAGGTCCGCGATCGTTTCGCGAATCCGCTCACCGCGCCGTCCGATTCCACGACGACGCCGCCGTACTTGGCCGGCTCGGTATTCGGCACGACCGCCATCGTCACGAGCGCGCCGGACTGCCGATGGTCGGCCACGAGCGCCGCAACGTCGGCATCCGTCAGCGTGTCCCCGTTGACGATGAGAAACGGGGAGGCGCCGAGCAGGGGAAGCGCGCGGCGCGGCCCGCCGGCCGAACCAAGGATCGGCACCTCCCATGAATAACGCACGCGCACGCCGACGTCCGCGCCGTCGCCGATGATGCCGGTAATGGTGTGCGGAAGGTGGTGAAGGTTCAGCACGGCGTCGGTGACGCCGTGCCCCGCGAGCCAGCGCAGGATGCGCCGCACCAGCGGATCGCCGGCGACGGGCAGCGCCGCCTTGGCGCGGACGAGCGAGAGCGGACGGAGGCGGGTAGCCAGACCCGCGGTCAGCACCAGCGCCGGAATCATTCGGCGCTGAACACCATGTTCGTCCCCGTGAGGCCGAACTCCTCGCGATGCTTGATGAAGAGGCCGCGGTAGGAGTCGAGCACGAAGTCGGTCGGCGACCGCCCGAGCGCCGCCGTCATCGCGATGATGCCCTCTTCGCCGCCCTCGATTTCGACAAACGTGCCGACCGGCGTTTCGTCGATCGCGATCGTCACGTCTTCGGCCGCGTACTCCTCCCGATACTTCTCGTACCGGAACCACACGTGGAGCCCCAGCTCCTCGAGCACGCGCTGGACGGTCTCGCCGTCGCCGATCACCGTCTCGTACTCGTCGCGGATCTTCATCGATCCGGGGAGCACCGGGCCCTTGAACGTCAGCAGGCTCCTGCCTGACTCGGCGCGGATGCGCAGCACGCAGCGGCGCCGGCGCAGTTCCTCGTCTTCGGTGTCGAGCAGGGCATCTTCCTGAAGACGGCGGGAGCGGAGCGGCGTGGCGCCCGCCGCAAGGATGGCGGATCGTGCGTCGTCGGGGCTGGCGAACCGGAGTTTGACTTCGCGCTCGATCATCAGCGTCACGTCGGCCTCCAGGGCCCGCCTTCGCGCTTCGCGCTACGGCGAGGTCTCGCCGAAGCCAAAGGCGGAGGCGGAAGGCGCCTGTTTTACCACAAAAGAAAAGGGGCGGGTCAGAAATCAGACCCGCCCCCAGAGCACCGCGAATGCAGAGTGCGACTAACTACTCCTTGGTCACCACCACAGCCGTGTCCTGCCCGTTGCGCAGCACCCGCAGAACCGCCGTGCCGCCCGCCGGGATCCGGCCCAGTTCGCGGCTGGCGTCCGTGACGTTGCCGATGGGCGCCCGTCCCACGCGGGTGATGACGTCGCCCGTCATGATGCCCGCGCGAGCGGCGGGACTCGCCGGCTCGACCTCGATCACGACCGCGCCCTTGGCGCTGTCGTCGAGGCGCAGCCGGCGCTGCACGTCCGGCGTGATGTTGCTGAGCGACATCCCGAAGCCGCTGCTGGTTTCCTGCTGCGGGGCACCGTTGTTGGGACCGCCGTTGGCGCGCGCCGCCTGCTCCGCGGTCAGGTCGAGCTCGCCGACTCTCACGCTGATCGTCTTCTCTTCCTTGTCGCGGAGGACCTTCACCGGCACGACGGTGTTCGGCGTCGTCGAGACGACCATCGCCACGAGCGCGTCGCGATCCTTCACCGGCTTGCCGTTGAATTGCACGATCACGTCGCCAGGCTCGAGGCCGGCCTTTGACGCCGGCCCGCCCGGGGCCACCGACGCGACGAGCGCGCCCTGGCGGTTCTTCATGCCGAGCGTCTCGAGCGCGTTCTGCGGGATGACGCCGATCGAGACGCCAATCATGCCGCGCGTGATCTTCCCGCCGCGCAGCTGGGGCAGCAGCTCGCGCACCGTGTTGATCGGGATGGCGAACCCGATGCCGATGTTGCCCGACTGCGCCGCGTCGGTGTAGATCGCCGAGTTGATCCCGATGACCTCGCCGCGGATGTTGAGCAGCGGCCCGCCCGAGTTGCCGGGATTGATGGCCGCGTCGGTCTGCAGCACCTGCGTGCTCCGGCCTTCGGTGGTCGGGAACGGACGCTCGAGCGCGCTGATGACGCCGACGCTGACGGTGTGCGCCAGGCCGAACGGGTTGCCGATCGCCATCACCCAGTCACCGGGCTGCATCTGGCTCGAGTCGCCGAACTTGACTTCCGGCAGCGGGTGCTTCGGCTTCTCGGTGAGCTCGATGAGCGCGCTGTCGCTCAGCGGATCGCGTCCGACGACGCGCGCCGCGTATTCCTGGTCGGCATCCTCGCCGTAGAGCGAGACTTCGATCTTGGTCGCGCCCTCGACGACGTGGTTGTTGGTCAGGATGAAGCCGGCCTTGTCGATGATGAAGCCGGTGCCGGCCGCCTGCACGACCTGGTCGCGCGGCCGCTGCCGCGGCGGCGCCTGGTTGCCGCCCTGGCCGCCCTGGCCGAAGAAGCGCTGGAAGAGGTCGTCGCCCTGGCCGCCTCCGCCGCCGCCGAAGAACTCGCTGAGATCCTGCGTGCGCTGCCGCGACTCGGTCCGGATATTGACGACGGCCGGAGTGACGGCCTTCGCGACGTCGCGGAACGTCGTCGCCGTGATCCCGCCGGTGATCGGCGCATTGTTGTACGGCGGCGCCGCAATCGTCTGGGCAGACGACTCGGGCGACAGGTCAAGGCGCGACGCGATGACCATTCCCACCGCCAGCGACGCAATCGCGATCAGCAATGCGTAAAACAGTGTGGTTTTGCGATTGGACATTTCTCAATCCTCGTTTGCCAGTCTCTGGATAGTTTCTCTCGTACTGGTCTTCTTTACGACTTTACGAATTGATGTTTGACGAAATTGTGAAAACTTGCGCGCGCCTGCCTCAGGTTCCCAACGTCACCAGTTCCATCTGCCGCGGGCCGGTGACACGCGCGTCCCGATCGCCGCGAAAGACGTTTATTTCCGTGCGTACCCCGAAGGTGTCGAAATACAGGCCGGGCTCAACCGTGAATCCGGTGCCCGGCAGAATCCGCCGATCGTCGTGCGTCTCGTAATCATCCATGTGCACGCCGTTTCCATGCACGCTCTCGCCGAGGCTGTGGCCGGTGCGGTGGAGGATGTGCTCGCCATAGCCCGACTGCTCGAGTACATTCCGCGCCGCGCGGTCGACTTCCCACCCGTGTAGCTCGCGGCCGGTCATCGCGGCCTCCTCGACGAGCGCGACGGCGGCATCGCGCGCGCGCACGATCGCGTCGAACGCCCGGGCTGCCTCGTCTGGAACGCGCGGGCCCGTAAAACCGACCCAGGTGATGTCAGCAAACACCGCGCCCGGCTCGGAGAGCTTGCCCCAGAGGTCGAGCAGCAGCACCTGGTCCGCGGAGATCTCTGCTGCGCGACCGGCCGACGGCAGGTAGTGCGGATCGCCCGCATTGGCGCCTGCGGCCACCACCGGAGCCGAATCGCTCACGATTCCCTCGTCTTCGAACCAGCGTACCATCTGTTGCTGCAGGCCGTACTCGGTCATCCGTTCGCCACGCTCACCCGCGCGCCGCGCGGCGTCGAACGCGCGGTCCTTGATGCGGTAGAGCGCTTCGGATGCGCGCCGATGGGTTGCCAGCTGCGCCGGCGTCCATGCCGCCTCGAACCGCTGCACGAGGTCGCCCGACGAGACGATCTCCACGCCGCGCGACCTGATCATTTCCGCCGTCCCCGCATCGACGCGGGACAGGTACGGGATCGCGCACTCTGGCGAATACTCCATCGCCACGCGCCGGACGCCGCGCAGCAGCTGGGTCAGCCCTGCATTCAGCTCCTGCCGGCCCGCGTAGATTTTCTTGTCGCCGGGCAGCGCGTCGAGATTGTGCTTCTCGATGGCATGGACCAGCGCGCGCGGCGATCCCGACGAGGGAACCAGGTAATACCACCGCCTCGTCGTCATGTGCGCGCCGTTGGTCAGTCCCGCCAGCCGCGCCGCGATCGGGTTCGACCCGTGAAAATCGTAGAGGAGCCAGCCGTCCAGGCCATCCGCGCGGAGGGTTTCCTGGATCGCGGCCACGTCGAGCGGCATGACGTCTGAGTATATGGTCAGTCGGCGGTCGGCAGTCGGCAGTTGGCAGTCAGAATTCCACTGCCCATCCCCGATGCTTGCTGCAAGCTGCTTACTGCTCACTGTTTGACTGCCCACCGCCGACTGCCGACCGCCGACTGGCTACTGCCCACTCGTATCGGTATGACGCGGCGATCGGTTCAATGGTTCGGGAGCCATAATTAGTTCATGAAACGGCGCTTCCTGTATTCGCTGATTTTCGCGACGTTGCTCGCGTCGCCGGCCCTCCTCGGCCTGGGTGCTGGAGCCTCCGCGCAGGCGGCCCTGGGCGCCGAAGCGTTAGCCCAGGCGGCGGCGCCCCAGGCTCCGCCGGCCCCTTCGCCTGATCAGCCGCCGCTGACCTTCCGGGTCGAAGCGAACTTCGTCGAAGTCGACACGTTCGTCACCGACGCGACGGGAAATCCCGTCACGGATCTGCGCGCCTCCGACTTCCAGCTGTTCGAAGACGGCAAGCCGCAGAAGGTGAGCGCGTTCGCCCAGGTGAACATCCCGGTTGCGCGTGCCGAGCGGCCGCTGTTCTCGCCGTCTGCGATCGAACCGGACGTGCAGACCAACGTCGGGATGGACGGGCGGATTTACCTGTTCGTCCTGGATGACCTCCACGTCGCGCCGCTGGGCGCCGCGCGCGTCAAGGAGGCGCTGCACCGGTTCCTCGAGCGGAACTTCGGCGCCAACGATCTCGCGGCGGTCGTGTTCACGGGCGGCCGCGCGGCGGACGGTCAGGACTTCACCAACAGCACGCGGCTCCTGCTCGCGGCGGTCGACACGTTCACGGGCCGCAAGCTGCGGTCGCCCACCCTCGAGCGGCTCGACGAGTACAACCGCCTTCAGACCGGTGGCCTCCGCCGCGCCGGCGATCCCGTCAACGATCCGCTCGCGATGGAGCGCGGGCGCGACGCGCGCAACACCATGCAGTCGCTGCAGAAGCTGTCGGACTTCATGGCGGGCGTGCACGGCCGCCGCAAGGCGATGGTGCTGATCAGCGAGGGTATCGACTACGACATCTACAACCTGTTCGACAACAACTTCGTGGCATCCGACATCGTCGATGCCACGCGCACCGCCGTCGCGGCGGCGACGCGCGGCAACGTCAGCATCTACGCGATCGATCCGCGCGGGCTGACGACGCCCGGAGCCGAGCTGATCGAAGCGTCCGGCGTCGTGACGGACGATCCGGGTCTCGGGCTCGGCGTTCAATCGTCGCTCGACGAGCTGCGCCTCTCGCAGGACAGCCTGCGCTCGCTGGCCGACGAGACGGGCGGGTTTGCGATCACGAACCAGAATGATTTCGCCACTGCGTTCGATCGCCTCGTTCGCGACAACAGCAGCTACTACGTGCTCGGCTATTACGCGGCCAACGACAAGCGCGACGGAAAGTTCCGCAAGATCGAGGTGCGCCTCACGCGGCCCGGCCTGACGGTGCGCGCGCGTCGCGGGTATGTCGCGCCGCGCGGGCGGGCCGCGGCGCCGCCCAAGCCCACCAACGATCCGCTCGAGGACGCGCTCAGGGTGGCTGTTGAAAGCCCGCTCGCGATGAGCGGCATTCCGATGCGTCTGTTTGCCGCGTCGTACAAGGGCACGCCGCCGAATGCGGCGGTGGCCGTCGCCGTGGAGCTCGGCATCGGCGGCTTCACGTTCTCGCAGCAGAACGGTACGTACAACGACAAGCTCAATGTCGTCGTCAGGGTGATCGACAAAGACGCGAAGGTGCGCGTCAACGAGAAGGCGACCGTCGATCTGACGCTGATGCCCAACACGCTCGCGCGCGCGCGGGCGCGAGGCTTCCGCGTCACGTCGGCGGTCAACCTGCCCCCCGGGCGGTACCAGCTTCGCGTGTCCGCGGCCGACAGCGGCGGCAACGCCGGCAGCGTCGTCGGGGATCTCGACGTGCCTGATTTCTACAAGCAGCCGCTCGCGATGAGCGGGTTGACGCTGATATCCGCGGCGGGCAACCTCGCGCCCACCGCGCGCGTGAAGGACGATCCGGTCGGGACGCTCCTGATGCAGCCGCCGACGGCGACGCGCGAGTTCACGCGCGACGATCAGCTCATGCTGTTTGCCGAGGTCTACGAGAATCAGCAGAACCTGCCGCCGCACACCGTCGACATCGCGACCGAGGTGCGCGCCGAAGGCGGCCGCGTCGTCTTCAGCAACAGCGAGGCGCGCTCATCGACCGAGCTCAAGGGGAGCCTGCCCGCCGAAGCCGGCAAGGCGAAGGCGGGCGGAGGATACGGCTATACGGTGCAGATTCCGCTGAAGGACTTCGCGCCCGGCCTCTACGTCGTGCATGTCGAGGGCAGGTCGCTCGCAGGGAAGGCAGATAGCGGCGTCGGCAGGGACATTCAGATCCGAATCCGTTGAGCTGCGATCCCTCCAACGTCTCGGCGCGATCCCGTCATCCACCGTACATGGAAAAGGCCGACAGTTTCCTGTCGGCCCTTCGTGTGTACGGAACGAAACGACCTACTGGAGCTTTGCCACAAGCTTCGGCTTCACGCCGCCGTTGGTCTGCTCGAATTTGTACTGGCTGCTCGCCATGTTCGAGTTGGCCGGCGCGCGCAGCTCCACGGTGATGATCTCGCTCGGCAACACCGGCTTCCGGGACCGGAAGTCGCCTGTCATCACGATGTCGCCGCCCTTGTTGTACCAGAACTCGCTGATCTTGAGACCGATGATCGAGCCCGTTGTCGACATGTTCTTCACCTGGAACGTCGTGACGATCTCGTCCTTCACGCGCTTGACGACCGGCTTGGTCATCTGGACCTCCGCCTCACCCCGGATCGGCTTCACGAACGTCGCGGGAACCGCAGGCGTCGTGGCTTGGGGTGCAGGCGTTGCCGGTTTCGCCGCAGGCTTCGCCTGACCGGCAAGCGCGCTCGTCGAAACCAGAACAGCGGCAGCTGCCGCCAGCAGCGTATTGGCTTTCAATCTCATGATGGATTCTCCCCCGGCAGACGCACCAACGTGCCGTCGGCGCATTATACGCTCACATTTCGCCGTTCCAATCCTCCGCGTCCGGGTTCGCCGACCGGAAGATTTCCAGGTGCCATTTGCCGCCGCCCCACGGTTCGATGACCTCGGTGGCGACCACATCGACCAGAATTTCCGCGAACGAGCGCCCCTCGGGGTCGCCGTCCAGGTGATACCCCGCCTCGTCCCACCCGAAATTCGGGTACAGGACCATCGTCAGGAAGAGGTCGTACCCGTCGTCGACGACGATGATCTGGCCGCAGGGGCGCTTGATGGTCGAGTGGTAGATCAGGTACTTCTCGGCGCTGTGCGCGCGGATGTAGCGCTTGAGCGCGAACTCGCGGGCGACGATCTCCTCGACCGCAATCTTCTTCTCCCAGCAGTCGCGGCAGTAGCGCTCCTCGCCCTTCGGCTCCGAGATCTCCTTCGCGCCGCAGAGCGCGCACTTCGACTTCACGACGTTCGATTTGCGGGGAGCCATTGGTTGAATCTAATTATAGCGGGGTCAGAGTCAGGTGATGAGTCGACTCACATAGTGACTCCAGACGTGAGTCGACTCATCACCTGACTCTGACCCCATTTCTAGGCCAGGATCACTCCGGGTACTGACACTGCCGTGTAGCCCGGGAACACGCGCGAGAGGCTGTCGCGCGAAGCGCCCAGGTGGCCGACGACGATCTCGCTGAACACGTCGCGGAAGTCGGTGGCGACAGCCAGGTCGCGCCCCTCGAAGCGACGCGCGTCGCTCAGGCCGGGCCACGTGCCGTGGACGCCGCCGCGCACGTTGCCGCCAATCACCATCATCGCGTTGCCGTGGCCGTGGTCGGTGCCGCCGTTGCCGTTTTCGGCGACCGCGCGCCCGAACTCCGACATCGTCACGATGACCGTGTCGGCGAGCCGGTCGCCGAGGTCGGCGGCGAGCGCCGCGAGGCCGCGCGAGAACTCGTCGAGGCGCGTCGCGATCTGCCCGGTGACCGAGCCTTCGTTGACGTGATGATCCCAGTTGCCCAGCTCGGTGAAGGCGATCTCCAGGCCGACGTCGGCCTTTGCCAGCCGCGCGATCTCCTCGAGCGCCTTGCCGAACGGCGTCGACGGATATGCGACGCCCTGCGCGGGACGATACGGCACGCCTGCCGCCTGCCGGAGCGTGCGCATCGCCGCGAACGCGTCGTTGCCGGCCGCGCTGAGGAGGCGGTCGGACGAGCTCTCGTACTGATCCTGGAACGCCGTGCCGGCGTTGCCGCGGACGCCGAACTCATCGACGCTGCCGATCGCCAGTACCGGCGCCGCGCCTTCCAGAGACCGTGGCATCGTCCGCGCGAGCGCGACGCCGCGCAGCGGGTTGCGCTCCTGGGATGAGACCTGCAGGTAGCGATTCAACCATCCGTCGCGCGTGCTTTTCACGCCCGGCGTAGCCGACTCCATGTAGTCCTGCGCGTCGAAGTGGGAGCGCGTGTTGTCGGGAGAGCCGCACGCATGGACGATGGCCAGCGAATGGTTGTTCCAGAGCGGCTCGAGCGGCGCCATCGACGGGTGGAGGCCGAAAAAGCCGTCAAGGTCGATCGCCGATCCCGTGCTGCCGCGGCCCGGCTGTGGAATCGCGATCGTCGGCCGCAGGCGGTAGTAGTCCGACTCGCCGTGCGGAACGATCATGTTCAGGCCGTCGACGGCGCCGCGCTGAAAGATCGCGATGACGAGCTTGCGCCGCGCGGTGGCCGCGGCGGCCGCGCGACCGAGGAACGAGGGGGCGAAGCCAAGCGAGAGCATCGCCATCGCGCCCGACTTGAGAAGGATTCGACGGGAGGTCATACGGCGCTCCTCACCACGAAGCTCACGAAGACGGTTTTAACCACGAAGGTCACGAAGAACACGAAGGTAAAACAATTACTTCGTGTTCTGTCTTTCTTCGTGTCCTTCGTGACCTTCGTGGTTGCGTACGTCTTCGTGGCCTTCATGGCTAATGTCGTTGAAATTCCGGTGAACCGAGATGAAGCGCGAGCTCGTTTGACGCCGGGAGGCCCGGCGGCAGCGTCACCCCGGGCATGGTGCCCGACGCGAGTCGTGTCGCGAAATTCATGCGCGTCACCAGCCCGCCGGCCGACACCCACGCATCGGAGGTGTCGTGATAGCCGGTCGGCGGCTGGCACATGTAGAGCGGCTCTCCCAGCTGCTGCAGCACCTGCACGAGCGGCTTGCCGTCGGCGACGTCCGCGCCGGTCGTCCGCACCGCGCTGACCACGAGCTCGAACGGCGTCTTGAACTTCGCGTCGTGCGCCGCGGGAGCGAGGAACTCTGGCGACGTCACGATCGTCCGCACCACCTCGCGCAGATCGCCATGCGTCTCGCGGAAGCGCGCCGCCGCGCGATCGACCAGCGCCGGCGGAGGCTCGTCGGCCACCAGCCGCTGCGCGAGCTCGAATGCAATGTGATGCGCGGTCGACGGATGCGAGGCGACGATATCGAGCACCTTCTCGCCATCGTCGATGCCGCCGCCGGACGCGATCGTGTGGCCCAGAACGACCTTCGTCCCGTTGTCATGCAGCGCCGGCACGAAGCGGAACGTGCCGTCGCGGTCGATCGTCCAGCCGGTAAACGCGCGCGCGACCTCGACGACATCCTTCTGCGTGTAGCCGCCGTCGACGCCGAGCGTGTGGAGCTCCATCAGCTCGCGGCCGTAGTTTTCGTTGAGGCCGCGCTTACGCTTCGCGCCCTGCGCGGCAGTCTGGGGATTAGGGATTGGGGATTGGGGATTGGCAAGTAATGGTCTTCGAGACGACCTCGGAAAAGCTCTTAATCCCCGATCCCTAATCCCCAATCCCTTCGGAGAGGCACTCGGATCCGCGCTCAGCCAGTTATCCAGGTAGAAGAGCATCGCGGGGCTCTTCGCCGTCGCCTCCAGCAGATCGCGGAAATGATCGAAGACGTGCGGCCGAATGACGTCGCGCTCGTAGTCGGGCAGATATTCCGCCGTGCGTCCTTTCGCCGCGTACACGTTGAAGTGGTTGAACCAGAAGTCGACGAGCACTTCCTGCAGCTGCCGCTCGCTGTAGACGGCGCGCAGCACCTTGACGGAGGCCAGGGTGTCGATCTGACGCTTCGCGAAGCGCCGCAGATCCTTCGGGTCGGAGGAGTCCGGCGGATCTTCGAGCCGGGGAAGGCGCGCGTCGGCGGCGTGATCGTCGATGCGGGCGGGGTGGAGCTGCTGATCGAGCCACGCGGCAAGCCCCACCTGGCGCACGCGGTCGACATCCCCTGAACGCGGCCCGAAGGTCAGCCGGTCCAACACATGGGTAATCGCGGCGGCATCCTCTGCCGCCTTCGCCAAGGCTTCGGCGCCCAGGGGAAGCGCCACGGCTGCTCCCAACTGCGACACCGGGACCGCGGCAACGGCGGCCGCGACGAGAAACGCTGCGAACCCTTTGCGATTCATGGCTATGGGGTTGGACGGGATGCGAGGCCCGGGAGTTGTCGGGCGTGGGATTTTGGGGTCTGGGGCTTGGGATTTGGGATTTGCCTACCGGGCGACAGACTGGTCTTTCAGCGCCGGCAGGTACATCTCCCGGACATATTCCTTCACCATCCGCCGGGCGCAGAACCGGGGGAGCACCGTCCGGATCGACTGCTTCACGGTCTGCAGCCAGCGCCGCGGGATGCCGTCGCCGCCGCGCTCGTAGAACGCGGGGACGACCTGCTCTTCGAGAATCGCATACAGCGCCGACGCGTCGGCCCAGTCCTGCGCGCCCTGATCGCCGGGATCGGCGCGCCCTTCGATGAGCCACCCGTTGTCGCCGGTGAACCCTTCGGCCCACCAGCCGTCGCCAATCGACAGGTGCGGCGTCCCGTTGATGGCGGCCTTCATGCCGCTCGTGCCGCTCGCCTCGAGCGGCTTGCGCGGAGTGTTCAGCCACACGTCGCATCCCTGCACGAGGAAGTGCGCGACGTGCAGGTCGTAATCATCCACGAACGCGATTCGCCCGCCGAATCTCGGATCGAGGGTGTGCTTGTAAATCCGCTGGAGGTGATGCTTGCCGACTTCATCCGCCGGATGCGCCTTGCCGGCGAATACGAGCTGGACGGGACGGCCGCTGGCGTTGAGGATCCGCGCGAGCCGAGCCGCATCCGAGAAGATCAGCTCGGGACGCTTGTAGCTCGTGAAGCGGCGGGCAAACCCGATCGTCAGCGTGTTCTGATCGACCATCGTCCCGGCAGCCACCACGCGCGACGCGGCGCCCTGCGCGGCCCACCGCTGCCGCGCGCGCTCACGAATGAAGTTGAAGAGGAAGGAGCGCAGCGTCTGGCGGGCGCTCCACAGCCGCTCGTCGGGAATCGCGAGCACCCGCTCGACGAAGGCCGGGTCGTCGTGCCGCTCGATCCAGTCCGCGCCGAGATACTCCACGAGGAGCCGCTCGATCTCCGACGAGATCCACGTCGGCACGTGCACGCCGTTGGTGACGGACTTCACCGGCAGCGTGTCGTACGGCGTGCCCGGCCAGATCGACTGCCACATCTGCTTGGTGACTTCGCCGTGCAGGCGGCTGACGCCGTTCACCGAGCCCGCCGCGCGGAGCGCCAGCGCCGTCATGTTGAACAACGGACCGCCGCCGTTGTCGTAGTGGCCGAGCGCGAAGAACCGCTCGCGATGGCTCCCGAGATCCCCCCACGCACCGGCCAGGTGCGTCTCGACCAGGTGGAACGGGAACGCGTCGTGGCCCGCGGCGACCGGGGTATGCGTCGTGAACACCGTCGTGCGCCGCACTTCCTCGAGCGCGGCGTCGAAGCTCCACCCCTTCTCGCAGAGATCGCGGATGCGCTGCAGCACGACGAACGCCGCGTGGCCTTCGTTGAGGTGATAGACGGCCGGATCGGATCCCATCGCCTTGAGCGCGCGCACGCCGCCGATGCCGAGAATGATCTCCTGCTGCACGCGCGTCTCGCGGTCGCCGCCGTAGAGTCGCGCCGACAGCTCGCGATCCCACGGCGCGTTCTCCTCGAGATTGGTATCGAGCAGGTACAGCTTCACGCGCCCGAGCCGCACGAGCCACACCGCCACGAGCACGGTGCGGTTGCCAAGGGGCACCGCCGTGACGCACGGCTTGCCGTCGGGCGTCACCGCCGGCTCAATCGGCGCGTCGGCCCAGGTCAGACTCTCGTAGACCTCTTCCTGCCAACCGTCGAAGGTGATGCTCTGGCGGAAATATCCCTGCGGATACATGAAGCCGACGCCGATGAGCGGCACCCCGAGGTCGCTGGCTTCCTTGCAGTGATCGCCGGCAAGCACGCCAAGGCCGCCGGCGTAGATCGGCAGCGACTGATGCAGCGCGAACTCCGCGGAGAAGTACGCGATCGATCGTCCGCCGATCTCGGGACAGTGCGTCTCGATCCAGGTGTTGTGCGCGGCGCGGGCGCCGTCGAGCCGCGCGAGCGCGCGGTCGTAGTTCGCCAGCCAGTCGGGATCGGCGAGCGCGCGATCGATCGCCTCCGGCGGCAGGAGCTGCAGCATGCGCACGGGGTTGTGCGCGGTCAGCCGCCAGAGCGCGTAATCGAGGCGCCGGAAAACGTTGCGCGCATCCGAATTCCAGCTCCACCACAGATCGGAGGCGAGCTCGTTGAGTCGTGAGATGCGATCGGGCAGATGCTCCACGCGCCGTTCCTTGTACGCGCCGGCGAGCGACGCGAAGATCGAAGGCGAAATCGTAGCATGCCAAACCGACGGGATGGCTCGGTGACGAGATAGTTGAGGTGGGTGTATGCTTGTCGGGAATGGCTCGTAATTCCAGACCCACGGCCGCAAAGCGTGAGCGCGAGAAGGGCCTGATCGAGCGCCGCCAGCAGAAGGCCGAGCGGCGCCGGCAGGAGAAAGAGCGCAAGGGCACCGCTCCGTCGGCGCCCGATGGCGTCGATCCCGACATCGCGGACATCAAGCTCGGACCGCAGCCGCCCGCGGAATGGCAGATCGAGGAAGAGACCGAAGAGACCTAGGACGCGCGCCGCCTGACGGCTTCGTGCTCCGACACGACGTCATCGCCGAGAGGACCACGGAGCCAGAGTTTCTCAATCGTCGGATACGTCGCCGCAATCGGCATCGCCAGCAGCGCCCCCACCACACCGCCAAGCTCCGCGCCGACGGCAAACGCGACGAGCACCGCCACGTTGCTCAACCGCAGGCGTCCGCCATAGATCTTCGGACCGATCAGATAGTTCTCGATGAAATGGTACGCGCCGTAGATCGGAATCATCGCGAGCGCGAGCGTCACCGATTTCGTCGCGGCCATCACCATCGCGGGCGCGCACGCCAGAAAGAAGCCAACGACCGGAACGAAGTCGCAGACGAACGCGAGCACCGCGAGCACGAGCGCCGCCGGCACTCCGAAGATCGTCAGCCACGTGAACGTATAGACCCCCGCGAGCACGGACGTCACGAAGTTCGCCACGATGTACGCCGACGCGACATCGCGCGCTTCCGACGCGGTCCGATCGAAGCGCGATCGCAGCGTCGCGGGCATGAAGCCGCGGACCCATCCGTACGTCGGAACGGCTTCGATCAGCAGGTAGAGCACCAGGATCGAAGCGAGCATGAAAGCGCCGAGCGCGCCAAGCACCGATCCGCCGACCGACATCGCATAGGACGCGAGCGTTGACCCGGTCGGACCACCCGATCGCGTCACAATCGAGGCGATCGGCTGCGGCAGCCACAGCACCAGTTCGTGCACCCTCGCCTGGAGATGCTGGCCGAGCTCCTGCGCCTGCCCGCCGATCGACGTCCACGTGAACGTCAGGAAGCCGACGATGGCGCCGAGGAGCAGCAGGACGACGGTGGACGCGGCGATCCATCGGGGCCATCGGCGCCGTTCGAGCCACGCGACGGGAGGGTACAGGCCCACCGCCACGACCATGGCGATGAGTATGAGCGTGAGGATGTACCAGATTCGGATGAGGACCGAGACCAGGGCGACAGCCGCGATGATCTTGAGCAGCGTTGCCCAGGACACTTGAAGCGAAAGCTGCCGGCGCGTCTCAGCCATAGGGATGCTGAGCTGATGGCTGCAATCGTCGAGCCGCCATCATTGATGAGCTCAATAGCCGTTTTGAATCGCCCACCAGAACGCGCCGCAGATCACCGCACCCCCGAGCACCATCTGCAGCGCGGTGTCGACGAAATACGGGTAGACCGACAGCACGATCCCCGCGAGCATGTGCGGCCATCGGTGCTGCTTCTTGCCGTACACGAACAGCACGAACCCGATTCCACTCGGCACGAGCGAGAGGAGCAGCGTGTTCGGGTCGAAATTCACGCGGCAATCATATGGGGATTCGGGAGCCGGGATTCGGGATTCGGGAGGTGAACGATAGCCGCGCGCGCAGCGCGCGGCTATCAGCGGGGTGATCGATGCCGGTCGCTGCCTATCCCTTGGTAAAGACCTTGACGCCGCCGTGATGTTCGCACGCTTCCGTGCGGCTTCTGCCGACGAAGGTCGTGCCGTCCTTGCACGTCGCCTTGACGTCGTCGCCCTTGACGGTGTTCCTCACCGCGGTCCCGGCCTTCTTCGTCCCCTTGACCGCGGCCTTGCCGACATGCTTCGCGGCATCCGCCGTGTCCTTGCCGGCTTCCTTGGTGGCCTGGCCGGCCTCCTTGGTTTCTTCCTTCGCGCCAGACTTCTGAGCGAACACCGTGCTGCCCGACGCGCACAAACCGGCGATCACAACTGCTGAGATGAATCGATACATGTAGGAATCCCTCCGCACGCAGCTATCCAAACGCCGTGCCGATAGGGGCTAGAACCGGAGGAGGCGGGTGATTTTGACCGCGAAGGACCGATTCAGCAGCACCGGAACGCCCGAGCCGATGGTGTCGCGCCCATCCGAGTAGACGACGAAGAACTGGCTGCTGGGCTGGTATTCCCAGTTCAGGCGGACGCTGGTGGAGAGCGAATGGGCGGCGGCGTTGTACTGCATCAGGCTGCTGATGAGCATGCGCGGCGTCGGCGTGATGATGGTTCGGTTCGTGATCACCCGCGCCGTGAAGCTGCCATACGGCAGATCGACCCAGTTCAGCGACAGGCCGGGCTCGAACGCCACACGCCGATTCATTGCGAGGTACGGGTTGTTGAAGGCGAGCGACTTCCTGGTGCCGTTGTAGAACGACCCGAACGCCGTGCTGAGCTGCCCGGACAAGAAATGCTGCTGCCCGAAGTTGTATGACGAGGTGAAGGTGCCGTACTGGTAGCCGCCCTTCGGGACCGTCACCCCCGTCGCAATCGCGAAGTTCTTCGGGAGCAGCTCGTACTCGGCGCGGTAATCCATCCGGAACTGGTCGCTGTTGTGAAACTCGATGCCGAACTGGGCCTTCTGCTCCTTGTCCTGCACCAGGCTGCGCGCGGCGTTCTCGATGTAGTCGATGCTCGTGTCGAAGTTGAGGCGGCGCACGATGCGGCTCTTCTTCGTCCGCTGGCTGAAGCGGACGTTGGCGTAGCTGCGGCGGAAGTCGCTGCGCCTGACGTAGCCGATCTCGGGGTTGAACTGGTCGCCGGTCGCGATGTGCTCGAGCTGCACGCCGAGCCGATCCGCGCCGTAGTCGAACCTGCCGCGATAGCTCGCGTCGTTGCCGTGCACGCCTGGCGTCCCCGTCCTCGCGTAGTACCCGACGAAGTTCACGCTCTGAAAGAACCCGAGGTTGGCGTCGACGCCACCCACGTAATTCGATCCGTTCCCGGCGCTCGTCACCGTGGGCGCGCGGCGCGTGGCGAGAATGCCGATGCTGCTGCGGCGGAACACATTTCTCTTCACGCGCAGTACGGAGAAGTTCGTGGCGACGGCCCCGGCCGACAGCTTGTCGCCCGTTTCGATGTTGAGCGCGCCGATGCTGTATGCGCCGGCGCGGCCGGTCACGCGCGCGCCGGTACGCACGGGTACGGACTGCCCGTTGCTCAACCCGATCTGCCGGCTGAAGAAGAGGATCGGCACCTCCGGAACGGTGCCGCCGCCGCCGCGCTCGCCGATCGCGGCCCCGCCGAACTGGAAGATGCCTTCACCTTCGAGGAAGAAGTCGCGCTTCTCGGGGAAGAACAGGCTGAAGCGCGTGAGGTTGACCTGCTGCGTGTCCTCCTCGACCTGCGCGAAGTCGGTGTTGACCGTCGCGTCCAGCACGAGGCCGCGCGTGAGGCCGTACTTGAAGTCGAATCCGGCGTTCTTGGTGAGATCGTTCGAGTACGGCACCGTGGCCGCGCGGTCGGTGTTCACCGACGACACCGCGTACGGCTTCAGCTCCAGGTTCAGTGACTGGAGCGGCGTCTCTACGCCGACGAGCGTGCCAGCCGAATTCATCCGGTTGATCGCGCCGTTGCCGTACGCCGCGGGCACGGCGCTCAGATAGTCGTCCTCGTTCTTCCACTTGATGATGCGGCGGATCTGGAAGCCCCACACCTGCGGGCCCGACCCGGCATAGCGCAGCGACTTGAACGGAATCACCAATTCCGTCGTCCACCCCTGGCTGTCGCGTGCAGACTTGACGTCCCACACCGTGTTCCAGCTCTGGTTGAACTGGTCGTTGGCGATCGACTGATCGCGAATGGCGCCCAGCGGCGAGGTCTGGAAGTCGAAGCCGTTGCGCCGGTCGTAAAACGTGTCGAGGACGAAACTGATGTTTTCGTTCTGAATAATGTTGTTTTCGTCGCGGCGCATCTCGGTCGCGACCTCGCGCTCGGGGTGGCTGTCGAAGCAGCGCGCGGCGATGTAGAGGTTCTTGTCGTCGAAGAACACCCACACTTCGGTCGGTTCCGTGGCGGGACGGTTTTCGCGCGGCAGCTGCTGGACGAAATCGCCGGCGCCCGGCACGCTCGCATACACTTCTTCGTCGAGGCGGCCGTCGATCCTGAGCGGACGATCGATGCGGACCGCGCGGATCGTGGCGTGTCCCTTCTCGTCGCGATTGATGACCGCGGGCGCGACAGGCGCGGGCGGCCCGTCCAGGACGATCGCCGGCGCCGCGACCGCTGCGATCGGCGCCGGCGCGCCGGTGAGCGCTTGAGCCGATGCGGTTGCGACCGGGATTGTCAGAAGAATGAAGGCAGCGAGACAGGTTCGCGTCGGAACTCGACAAAACATCCGCGCCATTGTCCTAGACTTTGCCGTCTTTGGCGAGGACCCGAGCAGAAAAATGCGCCGCCGCCGACACACCGGGACACATTCGTGTGCGCTCGGCCTCGCGCTGTCGCTGTTTGGCGCGACTATCGTCGCGGCGCAGTCGTCGACGGGGACCTCCATGGGAATTCTGATCGACCGCCACATCTCGCCTGCGGCCGGCGCGACCGCAACGATTGCCGTCGGCCGCCTCCTCGCGCACGTCGAGGATCGGTTCGTGCCGCTGCGCCTCCTCGAAGAGCGCGGCAAGCTGCGGCGCGCCGCCAACGCCTCGTACCGCCTCGCGAAGCTGGCGCTCTTCGACGATCCGCAGGACAACTGGCTGCGCGTCGCCAATCACGAGCTGTTCGGTCACGGCGGCCGGCTGCGCGAGCTGTTCGACGGACACGTGAGGTATGCGCTGCCCGCGCCTCCGCCGTACGGCCGCGGCGGCGGCGCCACCTATTTCGAGCTCGATAGCGCGCCGACCGGCGAAGAGATCCTGGCGGTGACGGTTGGCGGGATGGAGGCGAACCGGATGATGGCGCGCTCCCTGACCGAGGATGCGCTGGCCTCGGGCCGCTGGCACTACCGCGACGCGCGGCGCTATCTCTACGCCGAATACGACACCATCCGCTACATCCGCAGGACGAACGACCACGAGGAGGAGGGGCACGACGTCGGCGACTTCACGAGGATCTACAACGAGTTCGCGACTGAACGTCACGAGAAGACGCTGAACGCGCGGACGCTGCGCCGCCGCGTGCTGGCTGGATTCGCGAATCCGATGATCGCCTACTCGTACTACAGCGCGTTCGTGTCGTACGTCTGGAGTGGCCACGCCGACTCACGGGTGCCGATGCTGCACCTCGGCGCCACGCGCTACCTGCCGATGGCGCGCTTCCAGCTCACGCCATTCGGCACCGAGTGGATCATCGACAACGCGTTCGTGCGGAACGGACGATTCCTCGACGCGACCGTCCGCGCCGGACAGACGATCGGCGCGCGCACATGGGGCGTCGGTCTGCAGGCGACGCGACTCGCGGCGTGGAAGCGCTGGACCGTCGACGGCGCCGGCGATCTCTGGCATCAGCCGGAGTGGGGCGGGGAAGTGACGGCGACGGCGCATCGGGAGGTGAGGCAGCTTCCGCGCCTGCACCATGCGCTCGATCTCGTCGTCCAGGCCGGCTACAAGACGAACGGATTCCTGGCGGGCGAACGCCTTCATCAGGGAGCTGTTGTGAGGATTGGAGCCGCGCTCGGGAACTAACTCCAGCTCGCGCCGATGGCCTTGACGGCTTCCTGCGCGAGCGTCTCGTCGGTCTTCCAGTCCGCGCCCGCCACGCCGACCCCGCCGATGCATTCGCCGTTGGCGATGATCGGGCAGCCGCCTTCCATGGCGGTCCAGCGCTCCGGGCCGGCGGCGAGCGCAAGGCCGAGCGCGTGGGCCGTGTCGAGCGCCTGGCCCACGGCGCCCTGCGACGTCGTCAGCCGCCGCGTCGACGCCGCGCACGCGGCTTTCGTCGTGGCCGAGTGCACGGTGTGAAACTTCCCGCCCTCCATCCGCTCGAGCAGGATCAGATGTCCGCCGGCGTCCACGATCGCGATCGTCACGGCCGCGCCCGCCTTCGACGCGATGGCGGTGGCGGCTTCCATCATCTTCTTCGCGCCTGCCGTCGTCAGACGCCTGCTGTCGGCGATGTCCATGGTTGCGGATAGGATACCTTTCCAGGTCTTCGATTGCGTCTTCCCGCAACCCATTCCGAACCCGGCGTGCTGTCGAGCGCAGCCGCCGGAGCGATCGCCGTCGGCGTCCTGGCGTTTGCCTTTCGCTACCTGACGATCAGCCCGATTGAAAACGACCATTTCGTGATGCTGGCGAGGGCGCAGCAGGTGCTCCATGGAGACTGGCCGGTCCGCGACTTCGAGGATCCCGGGCAGCCGCTCTTTTACCTGCTGACGGCCGGCGCGGCGGCGGCGCTCGGCCCCGTGCTCGCGACACCCGTGCTCGTCACTAATATCGTGCTCTGCATCCTGCTGCAGGCGATTGCCGCGTCGTGCACGTATGTTCTCGCGCGGCGCGCGTCGGGAAGCGCATTGGTCGGCGTCGCGGCGGCCATCATCGCGATCGTCAGCTCGCCGCGCCTCTACAACACGACAAAGGTCATCGTGCCGGTGGTGGCGATCCTGGTTCAGTGGCGGTACGCCGACAGGCCGAGCCTGCGCCGGCTGATGGCGATCGGTGGATGGACCGCGGTCGCATTTCTGCTGCGGCACGATTACGCCGTGTACGTCGTGGCGTCGACGATCGTCCTGCTCGCCGTGCGGCACGCGCCGGAACCGCGAGAGGCGATTCGGCGCATCACGGTGTACGGGGGCGTGGCGCTGCTGTGCGTCTCTCCATGGCTCGCGTACGTGCAGTGGAACGAGGGGCTGCGTGACTACGTGAACGCGGCGCTTCGATTCGCCGCCTCCGAGGGGCGGCGCACGGCGACGGGGCGGCCCCAGGCACTCTATTACCTGTTTGCGCTGCTTCCGCTCTGCGGGCTCGTGCTGGCGTTCAGGCCGCCTTCGCGCACCGAACATGCGCGCTTCGGCGAGCCAAGGCTGCCGTCGCGTACCGAACCTCCACGCTTCGGTGCGGCACATCTGGCGTCGGCGTCCGTGCTCGTGCTGCTGATGAACGCCGTGTTCCTGCGCGACGTGCTGTTCGCGCGCCTGCCCGACGCGATCGCACCGACGGTCGTCCTCGCAGCGGCGCTGATGGGACAGATATTCCTGCCGAAGGCGTTGCGCGCCGGCGCGCTGATCGTCTGCGCCGCGACGATCGTGCTTGCCGCGACGTCGTTGGGGGTCGCCGGTTATCGCGTGCCAACGCCGGCGGCGATCGCGCGCCAGACGAGGCGCATCACGGATCGACTGGTGCACGCGTCGCCCGAGATTCAGCCGAACGCGAGATACGCGGCGGTTGTGGCGTACCTCGCCGGCTGTACCGCCCCGGGCGCACGCGTGTTCGTCTCGGGGTTCGGTCCACAGATTCCGTTTCTTGCCGGACGTCCGTTCGCGGGCGGGCTGCCGTCGTGGATTCCCGGGTACTACGACACGCCTGCGGACCTGGCGCGCGCGCGCAGGCGCCTCGATCGGGAGCAGGTGGCCGCGGCGGTGCTGCTGGAAGGAACGGCGTCGTTCGAGCGCTCGTGGCCCGATCTCGCCGCGTGGTTTCGCGAGCGCGGCTTCCAGGAGTACGCCTTCCCTGGCGTCGCCGATGTAAGGATCGGGCTACCGGCCCCCGCCGATGCCACCAGGGTGCAGTGCGGGTCGCCTTCCCCTGTCCCCGTGCCGCCTTCCCCCTAGGGTTGATACATCTCGCCGAGCGCCTCTCGCAGCGTGATCAATCCGACGAGCTCCGGCACGTACGACAGCGCGCTTGGCGCCGCCGCGCCGGCGCCCGCCTCCGACACGAGGCGATCGTTGGCGTAGCGGACGCCCGCGTTGATGAACGGCAGGTAGGCGTCGAGGGGGCGGAGCAGCCGGGCGCGCGCGCGATCCGACACGTGACGTCCGCGGCCGACCGGACGGACACGTTCGAGCTCCGGGTGGCGGGCGATGACCGCCTCGCGAAGCGCCGCAAACGTGTGCGCGCTCTTGCCGGCGCTCACGTGATAGAGACGGTGCGCGAGCGACGGCTTCGTGGCCAGCCGCGCGATCGTCTCTGCCACGTAATCGACCGGCACCAGATCGACGCACGCATCGGAATCCACCGGGATCTCGCCAAGCTCGCCCATGATCGGCACCGCCCAGAGGATGCTCCTCGCCATCGCGCGGTCGCGCACCCCGCGCGACAACACGATGCTCGGCCGCACGATGACGACATCGAGGCTGCTCTTCCTGACGATCGCCTCGGCCTTCCGCTTCGATCGTGAGTACGTGTTGGCGTGGCCGGCAAACGGCGCCTCTTCATCGATGCACGATCGCTCCGGCGCGGTCGTGACCGACGCGGTGCTGATAAACAGGATGCGCGCGCCCGGCGCGAGCGTCCGTCCGATCGCCACCAGGTTGCGCGCGCCGGAGACGTTGGTCTTCCAGACCTGCTCGTGCTGGCGGCTGCTGAACTGCGTGTTGGCCGCGCCGTGGATGATGCGATGCACGCCGGTCAGGCCGGCCGGCGACAGGCCGAACATCGGCTCCGCCGTGTCGCCCGCGACGGCGTCGATCAGCGGAAGCAGAGTGCGGCAGTACGCCTCGGATTTCTCGAGGCGCTCGATCACACGCTGCCGCGCGTGCGCCGCCGACTCCGCGCGCACGACCGCGCGGACCGGCTCGCCGCTCCGCGCGAGCGCGAGGATCACTTCGCCGCCGATCAACCCTGTGCCGCCGGTGACCAGCGTCACACCGCCCTGTGTCAGGTCTCTCACGCGTTTCTCCCCCGAACGGAATGTCCGTTGCGTTAGCATGGTGGCGCGCCGGACCGCCGCGGCGCGCTGGAACACGCACATGCAAAGCTGGATCGTGCTCGCCGCCGCGATCGCCTGCGAGGTCGCGGGCACCGTATTCATGAAGCTGTCGAACAGCCTGACGCGATGGGTCTGGATCCCGCCGATGCTCTTCGCCTACGTCCTCGCGCTGCTCGGACTCGCGCTGGCGCTGAGGACGATCGAAGTCGGCATCGCCTACGCGGTGTGGGCGGCGACCGGGACGCTCCTCATCGCCCTGGTCGGGATCGTGTTCTTCGGCGAATCGCTGTCCCTTATCAAGGTCGTTGCCATCGTTCTGGTGATCGCCGGAGTCGTCGGGTTGAATCTGGCCGATTCGGCCGCGCATCACTGAGAGCCGGGCCATCATGGCGCAACGGCGTGTGTGGCGCGATGGCCCGTGGGTGCCTTATCGCCACACCTTCGTCGTGTTCACGGATCGGCCGTGGTACTCTTGTGCCACCCGCAGTGCAATTCAGTTCGAGCACGTTACCGGCCAGCGATTCACCGTTGCGCGATCGGCTGGATCGCGCGCGCGCGCCGGGCGCCTTGACGCGTCACCGCGCGCTGATTCTTCTCCTCGCGCTCGCGTCGATCCTGCGGCTCGCGCTCGTCGTGCAGGGCGGCCAGTTGTACTGGCCCGATGAACGGCTTTACACGCAGGTCCTCGACATCTTCGACCTCAATCAATCGAGCTGGTTCGCCGCCATCAAGGCGCTCCTCGGCACGCAGGATCATCTCGGCTTCGCGCTGATCAGCGCGGCGCCCGCGGCCCTCCAGCTCGCGCTTGGCCACGCGCTGAGCCGATCGGGCAACGGCCTCATGGTCCTGCCGGGCATCGTGCTCTCGCAGATCTCGGTCGTCTCGATCGCCCTGGTGTACGCGATCGTGGCGCGCAGGGCCGGGCGCGATCGGAGCGAGGCGCTGATCGCCGCCGCGCTGATGGCGTCGGCGACGACGATGTTCTATTACGCGCGGCATCTGCTGCCGTACGACAGCGCGATGGCGCTCGGGCTGCTGGCGTTGTGGTGCGGCCTGGGCACCAGTCGCCGGGATTCATTGCTCTGCGGCGCGGCCGCGAGCGCGGCATTCATCACCTACAACGGCTACTGGCTGCTCGTGGGGGTCGTCCTGCTGACGCACATCGTCCACGAGGGGCCGACGTCGGTGAAGAGCGCGCTCATGCGCGCGGTCTTCGCGGGTGCCGGCTTCCTGCTCGTGCCGCTGGCGATCATGGCGGCGGAGCTCGCGACCGGCGCGCCGCTGCTGCTCTCCGGGATCAGGCGCCTGGCGGGAACGGTCACCGATGGGTACGCCCCCGAAGGATTCAGCGTGACGTGGGCGTACCTGTGGCACGCGGAGCATGCCCTGCTGCTCCTGTGGCTGGCGGCCGCGCTGTTCGTGGTCTTCGACCGCGGCGAGTGGAGCTCGCGCCGGTATCACGCGGCGACGGTGTGGGTCCTCAGCGCCCTGTTCATTTACCTGGGCCTCGCGTTCAGCTCCGCGCTGCTGCATGTGTTCGTCGTGATGGGGCGGCAGTCGCGCCAGCTCGTGCCGTTCTTCTGCCTGGCCACGGCCGCCGTGATTGCCGAGCTCCTCGAGCGGCGGAGATGGGAGGGATGGATCCTCGCCGCGTGCGTGGCGGCGCTGGTGCTCCAGGTCGGGTGGAACTTCCGCCAGCCGCTGCAGCAGCGGTTCCCGCGCGACGTGATCGCGGAGATCACGGCGAAGTACGGTCCCGTCGACCACGAGTCGAGCATCGAGGGTCCGCCGCTGACGAACGCGCATGTCGAATCGCAGTGGGTGCTGCTCAACGCGCAGCACCTCTATCACCCGCGCGCGCCCCGGCCGCCGCTCCCGCCCGGAATCATCGAAGTGATGCGCTTCCCGCACCCGCTGCAGTTTCTGCCGTACCAGTACGAAGGATTCGCGCCGATGGAGCGGCAGATCCTGCGCGGCAACGACATCTCGATGCGGCTCATCGACATCGGCGCGCCGATTGACCGGCTGCCGTAGCGACGCGCCACGCGCTCAGCGATGTTGAAGCGAGCGATCATCCTGGTGACCATCAATATCGCGGTGTTCTGCGCGTGCGCGGAGATCCTCGCCCTCGGCGCCTTCTATTACCAGCATGGATGGCTGTTCTACGCCGATCCCTACCGGCAGGCCTACCCGGTGATTCCCGAAGGGCAGGCGCAGCAGCTCACAGACATCGGCCTGCATCCGTATTTCGGTCCCATTCACGGGAAGGGGATTCCGTTGGACATCCCGCCGGAGCTGCGCGAAACGCCAGCCTCGCCCGCGCGTGTGGAGACCAACAACCTCGGGTTCGCCTCGCCCCACGACTATCCGTTCGTGAAGACGCGCGACGGTCAGTTCATCGTCGGCATTTTCGGCGGCTCGGTGGGCGCGTGGTTCTGCCAGGCGGGAGTCACCAGGCTGGCCGCGGACCTGAAGCAGAATGCGTTCTTCAGAAACAAGGATCTCGTCCCGCTGTGTTTCAGCCACGAGGGCTACAAACAGCCGCAGCAGCTGCTCGTGCTGGCGTATTTTCTTTCCGTCGGACAGCAGTTCGACCTGGTCATCAACATCGACGGCTTCAACGAGGTCACGCTGTCGCGCCTCAATGCCGACCATGGCTGGGACCTCTCGATGCCCAGCGTCATGCACCTCGATCCGCTCATCAATCTCGTGAATCAGTCGACGTTGACGCCGGACAAGCTCGATTCGCTGGCCGCCATCCGTCGCGACAAACAGCGGCTGAACTCGCTGGCGGTGAGGCTCAACCGCACCCGCCTCGCGTCAATCGATTTCGTGCTGGGGCATTACTACGCGTTCGTGGAACGGAAGTATCGCGAGGAGCTGGTCCGCTTCGATCAGCTTCCATCGGCGTCGCCGCAACAATCCGTCATCCATGTGACACCGCCGCTCGCGGAGCGTCGCGGAACAAGCCTGTACGAGGACATCGCACGAGACTGGATCACCTCGTCGGCGTTGATGCAGCAGATGCTGGTGGCACGGGGAGTCCCGTACGTCCATGTCCTTCAGCCGAATCAGTACTACACGACCAGGCCATTCAGCGATGCCGAGGCGAAAGTCGCGTTCAATGCCGGTTCGCCCTTCAAGGAGGGCGCGGCACAGGGCTACCCGTTTCTCGAGGGTGCGCTGCAGTCGAACGCCGGCGCCGTGAACGTCGTCAGCGGCGTGCACATCTTCGATGATGAGCGAGCCGCGGTGTATATCGACGATTGCTGCCACTACACGCTGGCGGGAAACCGGCGCCTTGCCGATTTCATCGCGATGTCGATCCTGAATTCCCGAGGTGCGTGGAGTCGCGCGAATTAGCCTGGTAGCTCAAACCTGGCCGAACAGGGTGAATGCGATGGGTGGGGTTATACTCGGATGTTCCTGCCTCGGACGGACGTCACACCAGCGGAAGTGGCGGAATTGGCAGACGCGCTAGCCTCAGGAGCTAGTGGCCGCAAGGTCATCGGGGTTCGAGTCCCCGCTTCCGCACCATCGCTCGCTCACGCTCGCTCTGGCGCGAACGCGGTCCTCAGGCGCTCGGCCATCGCGCTTCGCGCTCGGCCTTCGGGCACGAGTCCCCGCTTCCGCACCAGCCTTCGCTCACGCTTGCCAAACGAGGCGTGAGCTTCGGCTAGGCAAGCCATGCGAAGCCTGTCTCGCCGAAGCGGCGGAGCCGCGAAGGTGGACGCTGGGCCTTCGGGCAAGTCCCCGCTTCCACACCAATTCACGTACACAGGGCATTTCGGCCGGAGCCCGGCAGCCTTCGGCACCACGGTGTGCAAGCACAAGGCGAATGACGTGGAATGTTAACGCTCGCCTTGAGTTTGGGCCGTGACTGGTCGATAAGCTACGATGCGAAGGAACGGACGCCGTTTTAACCGGAAGGAGTGGCCCAACATGACAAAACATACGCAGCGTTGGGGACTCTACGGTGGCCGCGACCCTCGGAAGATTCCGATTTACAGCACTGTGGAGGCGGCCCACTACCTCCGCATCCCCTCGAACACGATCCGATCGTGGGTGTACGGGCGCGACTACGAGACCAGCGGAGGCGCGCGCCGGGCGAAACCTCTCGTTCATCCGGCGGATCCTCGCGGCATCCTGTCGTTCGTCAACATGCTGGAACTGCATGTGCTCGGCGCCATCCGCCGTCAGCACCAGGTCGACATGAAGCGCGTGCGCACAGCGCTCGAGTTTCTGGAGAAGCGGTTTGGCAGCGAGCATCCGCTTGTCGACGAGGTCATGGACACTGACGGCAAATCGCTGTTCGTGACGAAGTACGGTGCCTTGATCAACGCCTCCCAGGAAGGCCAAGGCGCGATGGCGGAGATCCTCGACGCGCATCTCAAGCGGATCGAGCGCGACGAGAACGGCCTCGCCATAAGGCTTTTTCCGTTTACGCGACGCGGCACGGACAGTCCACGCATCGTGTCGATCGATCCGATGGTCGCGTTCGGACGGCCCGTTCTCATTGGCTCGCGGATTACCACTGCAGATGTAGCGGACCGGTTCAAGGCTGGCGAGTCGCCGGCTGATCTGGCACACGATTATGGTCGGCCGCAGACGGAAATCGAAGAAGCTATCCGGTGCGAGCTCGAAGCGGCGGCGTAAGCGCCCGCCCCTTACTTTTTTCATCGACGAATGCCTCGGTGGACTGCTCTTGGGCACCGCGCTCACGGGAGCCGGCGCCCAAGTCGTGCTCGCGCGCTCGCATTTTCCGCAAGGCGCCAGAGACGTCGATTGGCTCCCGGCTGTTGGCGCCAAGAAATGGGTTGTGCTCACCAAGGATCGACATATTCGACGCCGCGAGCTTGAGCTCGACGCTCTCGTCCATGCACGGGTGCGTGCCTTCGTCCTCATCGCGGGCGATCTCACCGGCCCTGAACAGGCGGAAGTCTTCGTGAAGGCCCTGCCGAAGATGACCCGCATTTGTCACGCGACCCGCGGTCCCCTGATCGGCGCCGTCAGCGCCGGGGGCGGCGTGGTGCTGCTGTCTTTGAAGCGGCGCAGCCACCGCCGATAATCAAAGAGCGACCTTCGGGTGCAGGCCGCCAGAGCGCCCCCGGGCTCTGCCGCAAAGCCCGCACCCCGAACCCCGGAATCGGGTAAACTTCGGGTCTCGCTTCTCTTCTAAAGGAGATCAGCCGTGCGCCGAGCATTCACCATCACGCTGTCATCGGTCGTCATCGTCGCGGGTATCGCCCTCGCGTCCCTGCACCTCGCGGCTCAGACCCCTGGTGAGAAGAAGGCGGGGAGCTTGATCCTTCGCGGCGACATGGCGTATTTCTTCGGTCCCGGCAAGCCGAAGAACTGCACGTTGAACAACGTGTACAGGCGTGGCGATCCGGTGGGCTGGCGGATTGAGGCGATCGATCCGCAGACGGGGCAGCACGTCGAGCCCGAAGCGGAGCTCGTCGTGCACCTGAATTACGCAGGGAAGACGCAGGACATCAAGATGCGGTGGCGCGCCACCGCGCAGCAGCCGGAGCGTCAGTTCTGGGTTGCGAAATGGATGGTGCCCGCGGACGCGCCGACCGGCATCCTCCGGTTCACGGTGACGGCGAAGGACAAGTACGGCCGCACGGGAGAGTTCAAGCCGTTCGACGTCGAAGCCTCGCAGCTGACCATCGCCGAGTGAGCCCGCGCATGCGCGCCGCTACGGTCATCGGCGCCGCGCTGATCGTCGCGCTCACCGCCTTCGCGTGTGATCGCACGGCGCAGACATCCACCAAGCCGGTAGATACGTCCGCCACGCAAGGCAGTGGAGCCAAGCGCCTCACCCTGACCTACGACAAGAGCCGGAAGCCAATCGGCGGCATGAGCGTCGAAGCGACCGCCGAAGGTCTGCCGCCAAATCGTAAAGTGAATCTCGTGTGGGGCACGGTCGACGGCGGATGGGTGATCGAGGACTACTTCCACTTCCGCGGCAAGAAATACACCGAGACCACCAAGACGCTTGGCAAGGCGGACGTCGACGCCAACGGACGTCTCTCGACGCGCTTCACCATTCCTGAAGACTACGGCGGCGTCCACGAGGTGCTCGTCACCGACGGCGGCGCGACGATCGCGCAGGGCGGCATCGAGGTCGGCCAGACCTTCGAGGTGCAGCCGGCCGAAGGGCCCGTGGGCACGATGATCGAGCTGCGCGTGACCGGTCTCGGATGGCGGACGATGGACAGCACGTGGGTCGTGAACTGGGACAACCAGGAAGTCGGGTTCGTGTCGGCGGCGTCGACGCGCGGGAGCGCCGTGGCGCGATTCCGCGCGACCGGACCGGCCGGCGATCACGCGATCAACGTACTGACCGGTTACATGGGGCAGGGATACCTGAATCACGAGCAGGCGCCGAATGCGTATCTCCCGGTGCCCGGTTTCACGTTCCATGTCACGCCCGGCCGCGCCAGCGTGCCGGCGGCGTACGCAGAGCCGTATCAGCGGCAGCCGGTGCCGCCATCCGAAGTGGGCGCCGGCGGCGCGAGGGCGGACGTCGCCCCGACGCAGGGACCCGGCGGGACACGCGCCGCGTTGAACGTGACAGGCCTTCCCGCAAACGCCGACATCGCCTTGATCTGGGGCACGTTCGCGGGCAGCCGCGTCAGCGGCAACGGCTTCGAGCCGCAGGAGACCGAGCTTGCCAGGCTGAAGACGGGACCTGACGGACGGCTGACGTCGACGATCACCATCCCCGATGATCTCGGTGGACTCCACTCCCTTTCAATCCGATCCGGCGATGCCACGCTTGCGCGCACGTCGTTCGTCATCGAAACGCGCGTCGTCAGCATGACGCCGGCATCCGGACCGGCAGGGACGCCCGTCACGATTCATCTCAAGGGCGTCGGGTGGACCGAGTACGACAACATCTACGTTGGCACCTACGACAACGCCTACATGGGATACGCGTGCGGCTTCAACACCCAAGGCGACGTCGTCATTCACTTCACCGCGGCGGGGGCGCCGGGCGTGCACGTGATCGATTTCTATCCAGGCATCTACCAGGGACCTGAAGGCGGCCAGCAGCTCTATCGTCTGCCGCAGCTCACGTACGCCGACGACCATCCCGGCAATCGCATCCCGGCGCTCAGGTTCTCGTTCGAGGTCACGCCCGGGCCGGCGCGTGTGCCCGTGCCTCCGCTCACTGGCAACACCCGCGAATAGTCAGCAGCAGCCGCAATGCTGTTCGCCCTGCGATGGCTCGCGTCCGCCGCCCTCATGCTGTTTGCCGCGCGGCGGCGGTCGCTCACGACGTGGATCCTCGTGGCCGTCGTCGCGGGCGCCGTGTTCGGCCTCGACTTTCCGCGGGCCGCGACCGAGCTTCGCATCCTCAGCACGATTTTCATCCGCCTGATTCGCACGATCATCGGGCCGCTGCTGTTTGCCACGCTCGTCGTCGGCATTGCCGGACACGGCAACCTGAAACAGGTCGGCCGCATGGGGATCAAGGCGCTCGTCTACTTCGAGGTCGTGACGACGCTGGCGCTCTTCATCGGCTGGGCGGCGATCACCATCAGCCGCGCCGGCGTCGGGATCACGCTGCCGCCGCCGCCCCCGGGCGGGCAGATCGCGCCTCCCGCCTCGCCGGCGTGGCAGGACATCGTGCTCCACATCTTCCCGGAGAACATCGCGAAGGCGGTGGCCGACGGCGAAGTGCTCCAGATCGTCGTGTTCAGCGTGCTGTTCGGCGTGGCGCTGGCGCTGCTGGCTGAGACGAAGCGGCGCCCGCTGCTCACGTTGTGCGAGGGCCTCGCCGAGACGATGTTCAAGTTCACGAACATCGTGATGCTGTTCGCGCCGATCGGCGTGGGCGCGGCGATCGCGTACACCGTCGGTCACCTGGGGATCGGCATCCTCGTGAATCTGTTCAAGCTGCTGG
>Ga0209515_10002139_pt1 | contig 31066 bp, 32 predicted proteins | sample Subgroupgradi54m_FD_187454 | JGI IMG/M metagenome (GOLD analysis project Ga0209515, IMG submission 187454) | Subsurface groundwater microbial communities from S. Glens Falls, New York, USA - GMW60B uncontaminated upgradient, 5.4 m (SPAdes)... ... | reverse complement strand
GCGCAACCCCGCCGATCTGGCGCGGCTGCTCGAGGACCATTTCGGCCATGCGCTCCAGTCCACCGAGCTGCTGCTGCGCGGCATTGCCGAGGATGTTCACGAGGATGGGCTGGCCAGTCTGAGCGGGCAGGGTGAGCGCTGGGACGGCGTTCTGGCGGCCCTGTCGAGTTCGCCCCATCTGGACTCGCTGTTCGTGACCGATCCCGCCGGCCGCCTCGTGGCCACGTCGGCGGGAGCGGCTGACGCCATGATCGACCTGTCCAGCCAGGACTATGCCGCGGCCATCGCCGGCGGCGCCCGGAGCTTCATCGGTCAGGTCACCAAGGACCGGTGGAGCGGCGCCTACGCCTTTCCGGTGGCGCATCGGCTGGTCGACCCGTCCGGCGCTTATGCCGGCATGGCGGTTGTTCATGTGCGGGTGTCGTTCTTCAAGACGCTGTATCACGGGCTCAACCTGGGGTCCGAGCCGGGGTTGGGGGTCTACCGGCTGGATGGGGCCATTCTGGTGCGCGAACCGCTGCCGGAGGCCGATGTCGGCCGCAACATGTCGAAGAACCCGGTCTACACCAAGTACCTGCCGCAGGCGCCCATCGGCACCTATCACGGCAAGTCGGCCTATGACGGGGTGGAGCGAATCGTCGCCTATCGCAAGGTCGAGCCGCGGCAACTGCTGGTATGGGTGGCCATGTCGCTGGACGACGCCTTGCAGCCGTGGCAGCAGCGGCTGTACCGCAACATGGCCTTGGCCATGCTCGGCCTCGCCATGACCATCGGCCTGTCGCTGCTGGCGTTGCGCGCCCTTGACCGCGAGCGTCAGGTAAAATCCGAACTGATCCAGTCCAACCAATCGCTGCATCGCGCCAATGCCGAGTTGGAACGATTCGCCGAAGTGGCGGCGCATCACCTTCAGGAACCGCTGCGGACCATCGCCTCCTATGCCCAGTTGCTGCAAAAGCGGCTTGACGGTCAGGTCAAGGACGACACCGCCGAGTTCCTCGACTTCCTGATCTCCGGCAGCAACCACATGAAGCGGCTGCTGCACGATCTGCAACGCTATACCTCGCTTCAGCCGGGCGATCCGCCCACAACCGAGGTTGATCTGGCCGCCGCCGCGTCCAGAGCGGTGGCCCAACTGACCCCGCTGGTGACCGCGTCGCACGCCGATATCGTTGTCGGTGCGCTGCCGCGGGTGCGCGGTGATGCGGTTCAACTGCAAACCCTGTTACGCCAGTTGATCGAGAACGCCCTGGTCTACCGCTCGCCTGACCGGACGCCGCAGGTCACCGTGTCGGCGGTGCGCAAAGGGGCGATGTGGGCGGTGTCGGTGCGCGACAATGGGATTGGCATCGACACACGTTTTCAGGAGCGTATCTTTAGGGTATTCGAGCGGTTGCAACCGCGTCATCAGGTTCCCGGTACCGGCATCGGCTTGGCCATGTGCCGCAAGATCGTCGAACGCCATGGTGGGCGCATTGGCTGCACGAGCGATCAACCTGAAGGGACCACCTTCATTTTCACCTTGGCGGCATGATGGATTACGACCTGATGCATACGATCAACATCCTGCTGGTCGAAGACAATCCGGCAGACGCCCGGCTGGTTTTCGAGGCGATGGCCGAGCACCGATTCCATGCCGGCTTCCATCATGTGGGCGACGGCATGGAGGCGATGGCCTTTCTGAACCGTCAGGCGCCCTATGGGGAGGCGCCACGGCCCGATCTGGTTCTGCTCGACCTCAACATGCCGCGCATGGACGGCCGCGAGGTGCTGGCGCAGATCAAGTCCGATCCCGAGCTGGCGACCATCCCGGTGATCATCCTGACCACCTCGGACGCCGAAACCGACGTGGTGCGATCCTATCTCAACCACGCCAACTGCTTCCTGACCAAGCCGGTCGATTTCGACGCCTTCATGCGCATGATCGGGTTGGCGACCGATTTCTGGCTGACGGCGGTGCGGCTGCCGAAAAAGGGGCTGTAACGCAAAGGGCCGTGACGAGCAATTGCATCGGCTCCCGGCCTCTTGTAATGTCCGCCGCTACCGCCAATGCTTGGACGATTCAGGGAGCCACTATGCGCGTCTATTACGATCGGGATGCCGATGTCAGCTTGATCAAGGGCAAGAAGGTCGCCGTCGTCGGCTACGGCAGCCAGGGTCATGCCCATGTGCTCAATCTGCGGGATTCGGGCCTCACGGACGTGGCGGTGGCGCTGCGCCCTGGCTCCGCTTCGGCGAAGAAGGCCGAAGGTGAGGGCCTGAAGGTCATGACCCCCGCCGAGGCCGCCGCCTGGGCCGATGTGGTGATGATCCTCACCCCGGACGAGCTGCAAGCCGACCTGTATGTCGCCGATCTGCGCGACAACATGAAGGAAGGCGCGGCGCTGGCTTTTGCCCACGGCCTGAACATCCATTTCAAGCTGATCGAGCCGCGTCCTGACCTGGACGTGTTCATGATCGCCCCCAAGGGCCCTGGCCACACCGTGCGCGGCGAATACGTCAAGGGCGGCGGCGTGCCGTGCCTGGTTGCGGTCGCTCAGAACGCCTCGGGCAACGCCCTGGAAATCGCCCTGTCCTACGCCTCCGCCATCGGTGGCGGTCGCTCGGGCATCATCGAGACCACCTTCCGCCAGGAATGCGAAACCGATCTGTTCGGCGAGCAGGCGGTGCTGTGCGGCGGTCTGACCAAGCTGATCCAGGCCGGGTTCGAGACGCTGGTCGAAGCCGGTTACGCGCCGGAAATGGCCTATTTCGAGTGCCTGCACGAAGTGAAGCTGATCGTCGACCTCATCTATGAGGGCGGCATTGCCAACATGCGCTACTCGATCTCCAACACCGCGGAATACGGCGACTACGTCACCGGCCCGCGCATCATCACCGACGAGACCAAGGCCGAAATGAAGCGCGTGCTGGAAGACATCCAGTCGGGCCGTTTCGTGCGCGATTGGATGCTCGAGTGCAAGGCCGGCCAGCCCAGCTTCAAGGCCACTCGCCGCCGCCAGTCCGAACACGCTATCGAAGAAGTCGGCGGCAAGCTGCGCGCCATGATGCCGTGGATCAGCAAGAACAAGCTGGTCGACAAGGACCGGAACTAGTCCCGTCTGACACTCCGTGAACGCCCTCCCTCTGGATGGGGGAGGGCGTTCATGCCGGTTGGGGCGGCAGCACCAAAATCCGTCGTCATTCCCGCGAAAGCGGGAATCCATCAGGCTTCGACGTCTGTGACGGCTTTGATATCGCTGGACCCCCGCTTTCGCGGGGGTGACGGCAACCACTTGAATTTGCTGAAATTTGAGAACACCCTCCCGCATCAGGGGAGGGTGTGAAATTCTCAATACGCCTTGACCACAGCACCGTTCAGTTCGCACGATGCTTCCGCCAAGTGGACGAAGGCGTCGGTGACGGCGTCGGGGGAGCGTAGCGTGGTGGCGTCCTCACCTGGGAAGGCCTGCTCCCGCAAGCGGGTGCGGACCACGCCGGGGTCGATCAGGTTGGCGCGGACATTGGTCAGGGTGATCTCGCCGGCATAGCACTGGACCATCGCCTCCAGGGCGGCCTTCGAGGCCGCATAGGCACCCCAATAGGGATGCACGCCATGGGCTGCGCCGGAGGTGACGAAGATCGCCCGGCCGGCCGGAGACATGCGCAGCAGCGGATCAAAGCTGCGGATCAGGCGGTAGTTGGCGGTGACGTTGACGTCCATCACCTCGGAGAACAGCTTCGGGGTGTAATGGCCGACCGGCGACAGGCCGCCGAGCACGCCGGCATTGCCCACCACCACATCGAGTTGGCCGAAGCGCTTGAACAGCGCCTCACCCACATGGTCGATCAGGTCGAATTCGCGCAGATTCATGGGCATCAGCACCGCCGGCAGGCCGCCGGCGGCACGGATGGCGTCGTCGACCTCTTCCAGCCCGCCCTGGGTGCGGGCCACCAGGATGACCTGAGCACCCTCGGCGGCAAAGCGGCGGGCGACCGCTGCGCCGATGCCGCGCGAGGCGCCGGTAATCAGGGCAATGCGCCCGTCGAGATGTCCGGGCATGTCAGCCGCCTTCGACCAGACAGGTGGCGGGACGACGGAATTCCTTGGCGATGGCCTCGTCGGCCAGCGGCAGGGGGTAATCGCCGGTGAAGCAGGCATCGCAGAACTGTGGCTGGCGCGGGTCGCGGGCCTGCTCGCCGACAGCGCGATAGAGACCGTCCAGCGAAATGAAAGCCAGCGAATCAACACCGATCAGGTTGGCCATGCCGGCAACGTCGTAGCGTGCCGCCAGCAGCTTTTCGCGCTTGGGGGTGTCGATACCGAAGAAGCAGGGATGGGTGGTCGGCGGGCTGGAGATGCGCATATGCACCTCGGTGGCGCCAGCCTGGCGGACCATTTCGACAATCTTCATCGAAGTGGTACCGCGCACGATCGAATCGTCGACCAGCACCACCCGCTTGCCGGCGATGGAATGGCGGTTGGCGTTGTGCTTGAGCTTGACGCCGAGATGGCGGATCTGGTCGGTCGGCTCGATGAAGGTGCGGCCCACATAGTGGTTGCGGATGATGCCCAGCTCGAAGGGAATGCCCGATTCCTGAGCGAAGCCCAGCGCTGCCGGCACGCCGGAGTCAGGGACCGGAATGACCACGTCGGCGGCAATGCCGCTCTCGCGCGCCAGTTCCATGCCGATGCGCTTGCGGGCGTCATAGACGCTGGTGCCCTCGACGATCGAGTCGGGGCGGGCGAAATAGATGTATTCGAAGATGCAGAAGCGCTTGGGCGACCGGGCGAACGGCATGATCGAGCGCACGCCGCTGGTGCTCAGCACGATCATCTCGCCGGGTTCGACATCGCGCACGAAATCGGCGCCGATGATGTCCAGCGCCACCGTCTCGGAGGTCAGAATCCACGACCCGTCCAGCTTGCCCAGCACCAGCGGCCGGATGCCCAGCGGGTCGCGCACGCCGATGACCGCGTCCTTGGTCAGCGCCACCAGCGAATAGGCGCCCTCCACTTGGCGGAGCGCATCAATCATGCGATCTTCCACCGAGTTGTACAGGCTGATGGCGATCAGGTGAACGATCACCTCGGTGTCGGTGGTCGACTGGAACAGGCAGCCGCGCCGCACCAACTGGCGCCGCAGCGATGACGCGTTGGTCAGGTTGCCGTTGTGGCCGATGGCCAGACCGCCGAACTCGAAATCGGCGAACAGCGGCTGGACGTTGCGCAGCAGGGTCTCGCCGGTGGTCGAATAGCGCACATGACCGATCGCCATCGGCCCTTTGAGTTTGCGCATCACCATCTCAGAGCCGAAATTGTCGGCGACGTGGCCCATGCCGCGGTGCGTATGGAACTGCTCGCCGCTACAGACGACAATCCCCGACGCCTCCTGGCCGCGGTGTTGCAGGGCATGAAGGCCCAGCACGGTATGGGCGGCGGCATCCTGGTGACCCTGGATACCGAAGACGCCGCATTCCTCTTTCAGATGGTCGTCGTCATAGGGATGGGTGGTGAGCATTTCCACACGCAGATCCTGAGTTGCATACAAAAAGTGGCGATCGTCGCTGAATGGATGCTACTTTTTCTGGTATAGCTGGTCCATTGCCTTACGATCGGAATTACTGTAGGCGGGCGCCGTATTCTGCGTCTGCCCGGCCGCCGGCTGTTCGCCACGCGGCTTGGCCGACAGCAGTTCGTTGAACCTCATCACTGTGCTATTATCCTTCGAGTTGGCCGCACTCTCAGATTGCGGTCTTGGTGCAAGCAAGGCTTCAAACTCGTGCATTCGAGCTTCGGCTGGGCCTCGAGACGGTGGCTGCCTCATTGATACCCTTACAATTCTCCAAAGCATTCCCTGCCGCCGAAGAATCATTTCAATCTTATCGCCGTTCCTGATTAGATAAACTCGATATTCATCAATGTCTGTCAACCCAATGTATTCGATGTTGCGCTCAATGAGAGGTGGTGATATATTTATTAACAGTTTTGCATTTATTTCCTCTGTTAATAGGTGCTGAAGAAGATTTTTAACTGATTGGCTTGCGCCTGTCGTTTGCGATAATTCACCGCCGCTCACCGCTACAGCTAGTATGCCTGAAGCGAGTCCATGATGAACTTCACTCCAGTCAATATATTTTTCGATCGTATATGGGTCTCCTGCAGTGATTGCTCGACTTACTTGATACAAGCTCCACTTCGGCCACTGAGAGTAGGCGATGCCGAAGCAGATGGTTAGCGCAAGTCCAAGGGCAAAGCCTTTCCGCATAGCCTATCTCACAAAAATTGCAGCATTGGGTATTTTTGCTATGAAACTTAGAAAATCTCCCTCCCCCGTCAGCGGGAGAGGGAGAGGGAATGTTCCTTTCTACTGACTCGATCTGGTTTTCCGGTTCATGTCTTCGCGATCCGAATTACTGTAGGCGGGCGCCGTATTCTGCGTCTGCCCGGCCGCCGGCTGTTCGCCGCGCGGTTTGGGCGACATCAGTTCCTTGAACGTGATGGCCGTCTCGGCATCGTCGCGGGCCTGCTTGGCCTTGGTCTCGGCCAAGTCGTAGGCCTCGGGCAGAATGGTGCTGATGGTGACGGCGCCGTGTTCCAGATAGGGCTTGGTCTTGGCCTGGGTGATCCACATCGGCAGCTTGGCGCCGGAAGCCTCCTTCGCCGATCCCTGCTCGGGTGTGAACATGAACATAGCCACCATATAGGCAAGGCATAGGATCAATGCACCCCGCGCCAGGCCGAAAACGAACCCCAGCGAGCGATCCAGGTGGCTGAGCATGCTGCCCTTCACCTGCTTGGCGATGAAATAGGTGACGATCGACAGCAGCACCAGGGTAATCAGGAACAAAGCCCCACCGGCGGCGGCATCGGCCCAGGCCTTGTTGCCGATATATTGCTGAGCGATCGGCCGGGCCTGCGGCAAGCCGGACAGTGCGGCCAGGCCGGCACCGACCCAGGCGGCGATCGACAGCACCTCCTGCACGAAGCCACGCATCATGGCGAACAGGCCGGAGAGCAGCAGTACGGCAAGAACGGCGATGTCGAGAACGTTGGCGTCCATCTTTACCCTGTCGTCTTCATGCGCCCGCGCTCCGGCTCGCGGCGGAACAAGGCCACCAGATCCTGCAGGTGCCCCAGCGGTTTCACGGCCAGAGGCTCGGACGCCGGTGCCCGAGCCTTACGACGCATCGCCGGCACCAGTGCCTGAGCGAAGCCCAGCTTGGCCGCCTCCTTCAGCCGCGCATCGGCCTGGGCCACGGCCCGCACCTCGCCCGACAGTCCGATCTCGCCGAACACCACCGCGTCGGCGGCGACCGGGATGTCGGTGGCCGACGAAACAAGAGCGGCAGCGACCGCCAGGTCAGCCGCCGGCTCGCTGATGCGCAAGCCCCCGGCGACGTTCAAATAAACGTCATTGCCGGATAAGGCAAGTCCGCAGCGGGCATCCAGCACCGCCAGCACCATCGACAGCCGTCCGCTATCCCAACCGACCACCGCCCGCCGTGGTGTCGCCAGGCCGCTGGGGGCAACCAGCGCCTGGATTTCCACCAGCATCGGCCGCGTCCCCTCGACTCCGGCGAAGACACAGGCGCCCGAGACGTTGCCGCGCCGTTCGGCCAGGAACAGGGCCGATGGATTGGTCACCTCCATCAGCCCGTCGCCGGTCATCTCGAACACGCCGATCTCGTCGGTGGCGCCGAAGCGATTCTTGACGGCACGCAGAATGCGAAACTGGTGGCCGCGATCACCCTCGAAATACAGCACCGTATCGACCATGTGCTCGAGCACGCGCGGCCCGGCGATGGCACCTTCCTTGGTGACATGGCCGACCAGGAACAGGACGAAGCCGCGCCGCTTGGCCACCCGGATCAATTCCTGCGCGCAGGTGCGCACCTGCGCCACTGTGCCGGGCGCCGAATCGAGCTGATCCAAGTACATGGTCTGAATCGAATCGATCACCACCACCTGTGGTCCATCCGATTCCAGCGAAGTGATGATGTCACGCAGCGAGGTGGCCGAGGCCAGTTGGACCGGCGCCTTGACCAGATCAAGCCGTTGCGCCCGCAACCGCACCTGATCAATCGCCTCCTCGCCCGAGATATAGGCGCAGCTGGCGCCTTTCAGCGCCAATGCCGCCACCGCCTGAAGCAGCAGGGTCGACTTGCCGATGCCCGGATCGCCGCCGACCAGCAGCACCGATCCCGCCACCAGCCCGCCACCGCACACCCGGTCGAGTTCGTGGATGCCGGTCACCTTGCGCGGCGGCGGTGCCGACATGCCTTCCAGCCCGACGAAATCCAGCCGCTTGCCCTTGCCGCCGGCCAGCCCCTTGGGCACGGTTTCGGCGGCCGCTTCCTCGACGATGGAATTCCACGCGCCGCAGGCTTCGCATTTGCCAACCCAGCGCGGCTGCGCTGCGCCGCAGTCCTGGCAGACGTAGCGGGCGGGGGACTTAGCCATGGAGCGCTCCGATCGCATGGGGAGAACGCTTATCGTCATTCCCCCCTGACTCGTCATCCCAGCGAAAGCTGGGGTCCAGCCGGCCGTAGAGCAAGTTCGGTGTCATCGGCGGAAAGACCACATGGATCCCAGCTTTCGCTGGGATGACGACCGTGTTTGTGGTGCCTCTGTGGTTCATCACCCTCACCACCGACGGGATTATCCCCGCAACTCCATCGTGATCGGCCCGTCCGCACAGCCGTGGATGAACTGTTCCACATAGGGATTGCCCGAGTTGTCGATGTCCTCGGTGCGGCCCGACCAGATGACCTGACCTTTGTAGAGCATGGCGATGTGGTCGGCGATCTTGCGGGCGCTGGCCATGTCGTGGGTGATCGACACCGCCGTCGCGCCCAGTTCCTTGACGCATTTGACGATCAGATCGTTGATCACGTCGGCCATGATCGGATCGAGGCCGGTGGTCGGCTCGTCGAAGAAGATGATTTCGGGATGGATGGCGATGGCCCGGGCCAGGGCGACACGCTTTTGCATACCGCCCGATAGCTCGGCCGGACGCAGGTCACCGACGCTGGCGGCCAGGCCGACCGCGGCCAATTTTTCGAAGGCGATTTCGCGGGCCTGACGGCGCGGCATGCGGCGCTGCAACAGGGCGAAGGCGACGTTTTCCCACACCGGCAGCGAGTCGAACAGGGCGCCGCCCTGGAACAGCATGCCGAAGCGCTGCATCAGCCGCATGCGCTCGGACGGCCGCAGATGGGTGGTGTCCTGGCCGTCAATGCGGATGCTGCCTGCGTCCGGTTCCATCAGGCCGAGGATGCATTTCAGCATCACCGACTTGCCGGTACCCGAGCCGCCGATCACCACCAGCGACTCGCCGCGCTTGACGTGGATGTTGACGCCATTGAGCACCTGTTTGGTGCCGAAGCTCTTATGCACCCCTTCGAGCGCGATCTTGGGCGGGGCCACGGCCGTGCGGAACGGGTTGGGAGTCATCTGGCGAAGAACAGTTCGGTAATGATGTAGTTGAAGATCAGGATCAGGATCGAAGCCGAAACCACTGCCGATGTGGTCGCCCGGCCGACGCCCTGCGCCCCGCCCTTGGAATGATAGCCGTGATAGCAGCCCATCAGGGTGATCAGGAAGCCGAACACCGACGCCTTGACCAGACCGGATATCACATCAAGCTGCTCCAGGTATTCCCAACTGCGGCTGACATAGACCGAAGGGTTGAAGCCCAGCTTGACGGTGCCGATCAGATAGCCGCCGAACACGCCGATGATATCGGCCACCAGCACCAGACAGGGCAGCATCAGCAGGCCGGCGATCAGCCGCGGCGCCACCAGATATTTGAACGGATTGGTCGACAGGGTGACCAGGGCGTCGATCTGTTCGGTGACCCGCATGGTGCCGATTTCGGCGGCCATGGCGGCGCCGACGCGTCCGGCGACCATCAGCCCGGCCAGCACCGGCCCCAGCTCGCGGGTCATGGACAGGATAACCACGGTGGCGACGGCGCCCTCGGCCGAGAACCGGGCGAATCCGGTATGGCTCTGCAAGGCCAGCACCATGCCGGAAAAGATCGCCGTCAGCCCGACCACCGGCAGCGAGAAATAGCCGATGTCGAGCATCTGCCGCAGGATCAGGCGCGGATAGAACGGTGGATGGACCGAACTCCACAGGGCTCGGCCGGCAAACAGCACCAGCCGCCCGGCGGCGGCCAGAAACAATAGGCACAGGCGGCCAACGGCGGCAAAAATCGTCACACCGGTCCGCCCAGATAGCTGCGATGGTAGCGTGGGCCCAGGCTGGTGAGGATTTCGTAGCCGATGGTGCCGGCCTCCGTCGCCAGATCATCGACGGTATGATCAGGCCCGATCAGCTCGACAAAGCCGCCCGGCCGCACCAACGGCTCTGGCGCGTCGGTGACGTCGAAGATGATCAGATCCATTGAGACTCGTCCCACCAACGGCACACGTATTCCCCCGACGATGCCGTGCCCCCGGTTGCTGAGCGACCGCAGGTAACCGTCCGCATAACCTACGGCAACGGTCGCCAGCCTGCTCTTTCGCCGGATGCGATGCGTGGCACCATAGCCAACGGTCTGAGGACTGTCAACGTCACGGACCTGAAGGATTCTGCCTTGCAGAGCAATCACTTGGCGCAGCACCGCGGCGGCCTCGGGATTGGGCGCGACGCCGTACAGCGCCGCACCCGGCCGCACAAGGTCGAAATGGTAGGCAGCGCCCAGGAAAATGCCGCCCGAATTGGCCAGGCTGGCGGCGCTGTCCGGCAGCCGGAGGCGCATGGCGCGGAAGGACGTCAGTTGTGCCGCGTTCATCGGCTCGGCGCCGTCCTCGGAACAGGCGAGATGACTCATCACCAGGGCCGGCCGCAGCGCGGCGAGTCGATCAGCCCAGTGGTCGAGTTCGGCGACCGTCAGGCCGAGCCGGCTCATGCCGGTGTCCACATGGACCACGCAGGGCGGCACCGGCCCGTCTCCGTCGACGGTCTGAGACCATTGCGCCACCTGTTGCGGTGTGTTGAGCACCGGCCACAGGCGGTGCTCGATGAAATCGCCATTGGTCCCGGGCAGCGGTCCGCCGAGCACGATCAGCGCCGCGTCGTCGGGCAGGAGCGGCCGCAGGGATATGGCTTCATCAATGGTCGCCAGAAAGAAGCGTCGGCAGCCGGCGGCATAGAGCGCCGGCGCCACCCGCGCCGCCCCCAGGCCGTAGGCATCGGCCTTGACCGCGGCGCCGCAATGGACGCTCGGCGCGACGCGGTCGTTCAGGGCGTGCCAATTGGCGGCGACGCCGTCCAGGTCGATGGTGAGCAGGGCACCGGCGCGGTCAGATGCAGAGGACATGGACTTTCGACGGAAGTGGCAGGGTCTCGCCACTATAGGGGGCCGGCGGACAGGACTCTAGCAGTCTGAGCGGCCTGAGGCTGTTCGATCACAAGCCGTTAGAGCGTTTTCCGACCAGGTCGAAAAACGCTCTAACTGTTCAGCCCTCGCCGGGCGCGCTCCGCGCTCAGGTGCGGCCGCAATGGCCGCTGGAGCGTGATCCAACCTGATGGGATCACGCTCTAACCCTGCGACCCTCACCACGGCATCAGGATATCCAGCACCTGTTGCCCATAGCGGGGCGTCTGGACGTCGGTCAGGGTGCCGCGGCCGCCGTAGGAAATTCGTGCCTCGGCAATTTTTTCCGAGGTGATGGTGTTGCCGGAGGTGATGTCTTCGGGCCGGACGATGCCGCTGACGGTGAGTTCGCGCAGTTCGCTGTTGACCCGGACCTCCTGGCGGCCGGCAATGGCCAGCAGGCCGTTGGGCAGGATCTGGGTGACCACGGCGGCCATCTGAATCTGAAGCGTTTCGGCCCGCTTCAGGGCGCCGCTGCCGCTGTTGGCGGTGGTGCTCTCGGCGGACACCAGATTGGACGTGTCGGCGAGGCCCAACGCGGTGGCAATGCCCGTTTCCAGGCCGAAGAAACTGGGCAGCCCGGCCCCTTCCGAGGCGCTGCGGCTGGTATCGGTGGTGTTGGACATATCGGCCTGATCAGAGATCTGCACCAGCACGGTGACGATGTCGCCGACCTCGGCGGCCCGCTGGTCCTTGAAGAAGGCGCGGGCGCCGGGCCGCCACATGGAATTGGCGGCCGGCTGGACCACCTGCGGAGTCGGCATCGGCAGGCTCACCGGGCGATAGCCGGCCTGCTGGGTCGGATTGCCGGATGCCGTCATTCTCGGCGGGTCGCCGACCTCCGACAGGCGGGTGGCCGCAGTGCAGCCCGACAGGACGGCGACAACCGCGACGACGGCGATGCTGCGAAGCACTTCGGGGCGGGGGATCATGACGAACTCCTAATTGGCCACATGGCCCATCGGCAGCACCGACACGGTGGACGGGCCTTCGACCTTGCCTTCAACGGTAAGCTTGCTTTGCAGGTTGGTAATCTTGATCGTTTCGCCCATGCCGCCGTCTTCCAGCGCCTTGCCCTGGGCGGTCAGTTGCAGGCTGCCGACGCGCAGGACGATAGTCACCAGATTGCCCTTGGCAACGACGATCTCGCGCTGGAGATCGGAGGAGCGGAGCGGTACGCCGGGCCGGCCGATGGTGCGCAGCAGGCGCCCGACGATGTCCTCGCGGCGGGTCAGCACGCCGAATTGCGCCTGATTCTCGCGGACCGGCTGCCATTCCAGATCGGCATCGGTGATCTTCTCGCCGCGCTGCATGGTGCGGGCCAGCGTGGGGATCTCAACGACGCCGATCACCCGGCCGGAGACCCGCGCCCGCACCGGAACGGAACTGCCCGGGGCCTCGATGGTGGCCGAGAATCGGCCGCTGCGCTTGTCATAGTCGATGTCGCGCACCGTAACGCTGGCGTCGCTTTCGGCCGGCACATGGATGGCGGCGTTGCGATTGACCAGCAGCACCTCGCACGGATCGGGGGCGCCCGAGGCAATCAGGGCCCGCTTGACCTCGGCGGCGATGCGGTCGCTCTCGATCATCTGGCTGCTGCGTTCGATGGTGATGCGGTCGCTGCCGGTCATCGGCACCCAGACCAGCTTGTGCGTGCCGGCGATCCGGGCCAGCCACTCCGCGCCCAGAACGATGCGGCGCCCCGGCTGCGGCGCATGCACCACCACCGTGTCGGCCTGCTCGCCCACATTGTCGAACAGATCGCCCAGACGCACCACGTCGCCGTCGATCATCGCACTCGGGCGCAACAGCACCGGGTCGGCGGCGACGGCGGGCCAGCCCAGAAGCAGGCCGGCCAGCAGGGTCAGGACGAAACGGACCATCCCGAGCGCTCCTCAGGTCAGGTTCTTCAGCGTCGACATCATATCATCGGAAGTCTGAATAACTTTTGAATTCATTTCATAGGCCCGCTGGGCGGAGATCAGGTTGGTGACCTCGGACACCACGTTGACGTTCGACGACTCCAGGAAGCCCTGAAGGATCGAGCCGTAGCCGGTGCTGGCCGGAGTGCTGTCGGCAGCGTCGCCCGACGAGGAGGTCGCCAGGAACATGTTGTCGCCGATGGCTTCCAGGCCGGCCTCGTTGGGGAACACCGCCATGGTGAGCTGGCCGGCCACCGTCGAGGTGGTCTGACCGTCCTTGGTGTATTCCACCTGGCCGCTGGAGTTGACCGAGATGCTGATGGCGTCGGTGGGGATGGTGATGCCGGGCAGCACGGTGTAGCCCTGGTGGGTGACGATCTTGCCTTCGGCCGAGAGCTGGAACGAGCCGTCACGGGTGTAGGCGGTGGCGCCCGACGGCAGTTCGACCTTCAGATAGCCCTTGCCCTGAATGGCCAGGTCCAGCGAGTTCTCGGTCGAGGTCAGGCTGCCCTGCTCGGTGATGCGATAGACCGCCTGAGTCTTGACGCCGAGGCCGAGTTGAACGCCGGCCGGCACGATGGTGCCCGAGTCGGACGAGGTCGCACCGACCCGACGCAGGTTCTGGTACAGCAGGTCATTGAATTCCGGCCGGCGCCGCGTGTACGCCGTGGTGTTCATGTTGGCGATGTTGTTCGAAATGACTTCGACGTTGGTCTGCTGGGCCAGCATGCCGGTGGCGGCGATATTGAGCGACCTGATCATGATACTGTCTCCCGTTTATCCCGTTAGAGCGTTTTCCGACCAAGTCGGATACCGCTCCAGCTTTTTATCCGCCCTCGCCGGGCGCGCTCCGCGCTTGGCCGCCGCCTCAACGGCGGCTCGAGCGTTTTCCAAACCTGATCGGAAAACGCTCTAACCCTTGGCCGGCTGCGAGAGAACCTCGTAGGCCTTGAGCGCGAGTTTGGCGTCGCTTTCGATGAGGTTCTGCGTGCCCTCGTAACTGCGCATGATGTCGATCATCTTGGTCATTTCGAGGATCGGCTGGACATTGGATTCCTCGACATAGCCCTGACGGACCACCGCGTCGGTCACCTCGGTGGCGGAGTCGCTGGTGTCGTACAAGCCATTGCCAGCGGTCTTCATATTATGTTCGTTGTCGAAGGTGACCACCCGGATCGAGCCGATCGAGCCGTTTTCCGAGGAGACGGTGCCGTCCTTGCCGATGCGGATTTCACTCTCGTTGGGAGCGATGATCAGCGGCTGGTCGCCGGTCTGCATCAGCGGGAAGCCCTGGGTGGTGACGATCATGCCGGCATCGTCCAGCCGGAAATGGCCGTTGCGGGTGTAGCGCAGGCCGTCCGGCGTATCGACCACGAAATAGCCGTCGCCTTCCAGGGCCACGTCCAGGGTGTTCTCGGTGGCGGTCAGCGGCCCCTGGCGGAGGTCGCGAGCGGTGCCGATGTCCTGGGTGAACGCCATGGTCTCCCCGCCCGCCTTGCCCGGTGCCGGCGTTTTGACCATGTAGTCGCGAAACATCATGTGCTCCCCCTTGTACGCCGGGGTGTTCGCGTTGGCCATGTTGTTGGCCACGGTCTCGAGCTGCCGCCACAGGGCGGTTTGGCGAGAGAGGGCGATGTAGCTGGTGTTTTCCATGGCCGAACCCTGTTCTGACATGCGTCGCATCGACGGTCGGAACCCATGCAGTTGCCGTGCCAATCCATGGACTCGCAGGATTCCCGCCATTGAGCCGGCCACCACGGCAGGGCTTGCCCGGCAGTTATTGCCGGGCAAGCCGGCGGTTGCTAAGGTGCGCCCGGCAGTTTTGAAACCCGGCCGGCGCCGCCCGGGGGAGGCGGGCGGGAACTTCAACGCGTTGTTAACCACCTGAGCGTAAGCTCGAAACTGGAATGACGGGGCGCTCCGGCGGTGCCTCCGCAGGCAGGGGCGAAATGGCTGAAGATCTTGAAGAGGATTTCGAGGAAGGCGAGGGTTCCGAGGAGTTCGAGCGACGGCCACCGGCAAAATCGGGGGGGCTGAAGAAGATCGTGCTGTTCGTCGTGCTGCCGCTGCTGCTGGTGGTCGGCGCTGCGGCCGGTATCTATTTCAGCGGCGCGGCTGATCCTCTGTTCCAGAAGCTCAGCGGCGGCGGTGAGAAAAAGCACGAGGACGAGTCTCCCAAGCATGTGGGTCCGGCGATCTTTTTCGACCTGCCGGAAATGCTGGTGAATCTGAACACCCCCGGGCGCAAGCAGACCTTCCTGAAAATCCGCGTGGCGCTCGAATTGTCGGACCCGCTGGATGTACAACGTGTCGAACAGGTGATGCCGCGCATCATCGACAACTTCCAGGTTCATCTGCGCGAGTTGCGCGTCGAGGATCTGCAAGGGGCGTCTGGCCTCTATAGATTGCGCGAGCAGTTGCTCGAGCGCGTCAAGGTCGCGGCCAAACCGGCCAAGGTCCAGGACGTGCTGTTCAAGGAAATGCTGGTCCAGTAGCGAGATATGAAAGCCTGAATGATGGCGAACGGTCGCGGCCCTGAAGACGAAGAAGCGCTCATGGCGGAATGGGCCGCTATGGCAGGCGGCTCTGACGGCGGCGGCGGTGGTGGTGACGAAGACGAGGATGGTGGCGATCCCGATGCCATGGCCGCCGAATGGGAGGCCATGCTCGGCGGCGGCGACGGAAGCGCCGGCCCGTCCTCGGCCGACCTGGAGTTCAGCGGCGGCGGTGCGCCGCGCGAGTCGACTCGCGTCCTTAACCAGGATGAAATCGACAGCCTGCTCGGCTTCGACGAAGGTCACGACGACACCGGCGAACGCTCCGGCATCCAGGCGATTCTTAATTCGGCGCTGGTGTCGTATGAACGCCTGCCGATGCTCGAGGTGGTGTTCGACCGTCTGGTGCGCATGATGTCGACCTCGATGCGCAATTTCACCTCGGACAATGTCGAGGTGTCGCTGGACAACATCCTGTCCCTGCGCTTCGGCGACTACCTGAATTCGATCCCGCTGCCGGCCATGCTGTCGGTGTTCAAGGCCGAGGAATGGGACAATTACGGCCTGATCACGGTCGATTCGTCATTGATCTATTCCATCGTCGACGTGCTGCTGGGCGGCCGGCGTGGTACCGCGGCGATGCGCATCGAGGGCCGGCCTTACACCACCATCGAACGCAATCTGGTCGAGCGCATGGTGCATGTGGTGCTGTCCGACCTGTCGGCCGCCTTCGACCCGCTGTCGCCGGTCACCTTCCGCTTCGACCGCCTGGAGACCAACCCGCGTTTCGCCACCATCTCGCGCCCGTCCAACGCCGCCATCGTCGCCAAGCTGCGAATCGATATGGAAGACCGCGGCGGCCGGCTGGAACTGCTGCTGCCCTACGCCACCCTCGAGCCCGTCCGCGAACTGCTGCTCCAGATGTTCATGGGCGAAAAGTTCGGCCGCGACTCGATCTGGGAAACCCATCTGGCCGAAGAGCTGTGGATGACCGAAGTGCAGATGGAAGCTGTGCTCGACGAGCAGGTGATGAATTTGCGTGATATCCTCAAGCTCAAGGTCGGCTCGAAAATCATGCTCAACGCCTCGCCCGACTCCACCGTACGCCTGCGTTGCGGCGACGTGCCGATGTTCGACGGCAAGATGGGCCGCAAGGGCAACCATATCGCCATCCGGGTCGGCAGCAAGATCCGCAAGGAAAAGGCGTAAAGCCGTGGACATCAAGATCATCCTCGACATTATCCTCGGCTTCCTGCTGGTCGGAACCAGCTTCTATCTGTGGATGCTCAACAAGCGCCTGTCGGTGCTGCGCAAGAACCGTGACGAGATGGCCCGGCTGATCGCCCAGTTCAACGAAGCCACCGTGCGCGCTGACACCAGCATCCCCAAGCTGCGCCAAGCGGCCGAGGCCGCCGGTTCGGCGTTGCAGGACCGGGTTGAAAAGGCCCAGTCGCTGCGTGACGACCTGGCATTCATGATCGAACGGGCCGATTCCATGGCCGACCGGCTGGAAGGCGCCGTGCGCGCCGGCCGCAGCGAAATGAAGGCCACTCCCAAGCCGTCCGCCCCCGCTCCCGCGCCCATGTCTCCGGCCCCGGCGCCGCGCCCCACCGTCACCAGCTCTGGCTCGGCCTCGTCGATGGCGGCCCAGACGGTGAGCGCGACCGCGACCGCGGCGGGCGGCGGCGGGTCGCCGCTGGTGTCGCCGGCCACCGCCGCCGCCGTCGCCGCCGCGTTGCAGAGCGCCAAGGGTGCGGCCTCCGGGACGAGCCAGTCGGCGGCCGACGAAGGCTATGGCGACGACGAACGATCCGAAGCCGAGCGCGAGTTGCTGCGCGCCCTGCAATCGGTCCGGTAATGGGAGGCCGATGATGCGTATTCCTCAGCTCCGCCTGCTCCCGGTCACCATCTGCGTTGCCCTGCTGATGTTCATGGTGCGCGCCAATGATATCTGGCGCGGCGTCATGTCCGGCAGCCTGGGAACGTCGGCTCATGCCCAGTCGTCTCCCAGCCCGGCGCCGCAGCGTCAGGCAGCGCCGCAAATGGCCCAGACTCCGCCGGCCCAGACACAGCCGGCCCAGGCCCCGCAGATGGCTCAGGCCAACCCGCCGGCCAAGAAGGACAATCCGCCCAAGCCGGGTGATCCGGCCAAGGCGGACCCGGCCAAGGATGGGAAGAAGGACAACAAGCGGGATGCCGGGGCGGATGTCTCCGGCATGACCAGCAGCGAAATCGAGGTTCTGCAAAAGCTGGCCGAGCGCCGCGAGGATCTGGAGCAGCGTGGCCGCGAACTGGACATGCGCGAAGGTCTGCTTAAGGCGGCCGAGGCGCGGATCGACAAGAAGATCGGCGAACTGAAAACCTTGCAGACCGCTATTGATGGACTGATCAAAAAGCACAGCGAGCAGGAAGAGGCCAGGATGGCCAGCCTCGTCAAAATCTACGAGGTCATGAAGCCCAAGGAGGCGGCGCGCATCTTCGAGCAGCTCGAAATGCCCATCCTGCTTGATGTGATCGAGCGCATGAGCGAACGCAAGGTTGCCCCTATTCTGGCCGAAATGAATGCCGGAAAGGCGAAATCGGTGACCTCGGAACTCGCCCAGCGGCGCCAGCTTCCCGAACCATCCGCGCCGAACGGCTAGGGATACGATAAAATGGCTTGCGGAGCATACGTGGCCTGATTTAACTGGACGGACTTATCGGTATTATAAGCTTTCAGCCTCTTTCGGCTGCACGCAGGCGCCCAGATGGAGTGACGCATGGCTGTCGACAAAAATATGAAGGTCTTGATCGTGGATGACTACAAAACCATGCTTCGGATCATCCGCAATCTTCTGAAGCAGCTCGGCTTCAACGACATCGACGAGGCGACGGACGGCAGCATGGCGCTGCAAATGATGCGGGCCGGTGCCTATGGTCTGGTGATTTCCGATTGGAACATGGAACCCATGACCGGATTGCAGCTTCTGCGCGAAGTTCGTGCCGATCCCAAGCTGAAGGCCACGCCGTTCATCATGGTGACCGCCGAATCGAAGTCGGAGAACGTCATCGCCGCCAAGGAAGCCGGCGTTTCCAACTACATCGTCAAGCCCTTCAATGCGGAAACGCTCAAGGGCAAGATGGTCAGTGTGCTCGGCGAATTCTAACGCGTTTCGAGGCACCATGTCCGGTCGTGCGGTTGATAAGGATCTCGCCCTGCGCCTGGAAGCGCTGCGGCGGGATCTGGGGGAGTCGGTCAGAATTGACCAGATCGCCGATGTGGTCCGGGCCATGCTTACGGGCATGTCCGGCGACATCAGCGCCGCGGACCTGAAGCTCTATCACGAGCTCGAGTCGCTGGCCATTTACATCCACAAGGCCCGCGCCGAGATCGCTTCGCTGCGGCCCCGGGAGATTCAGGATCACTATATCGCCACGGCGACCGACGAGCTGGACGCCATCGTCGACGCCACCGAAGCCGCGACCAACAATATCCTGGATGCCGCCGAACAGATCGAGAATGCCCTGGCCGACGCCCCGCCGGATCTGGCGGAGCGGTTGAGCAGTGTTACTACCCAGATCTACGAGGCATGCAATTTTCAGGACATTACCGGTCAGCGTATCAACAAGGTGGTCAAGACCCTGAAGGATATCGAGACCAAGGTGGAAGCCCTGGTGGCCGCTTTCGGTCCGGCCATCCGGGCTGAGGAGGACCACGACCGCGGCGCGGCCGAGGACGACCGGCCGCCGACCGATGATGACCTGTTGAACGGGCCGCAGTTGCCGCACGCCGCCTCACGGCAGGACGAGATCGACAAACTGCTGGCCAGCTTCGATTGACCCGTGCCCTCTTCTGGGGACGGCAACGCGGAAAGGGAACGGCAGGGTGGACGACGTCCGACTGGTCACGCATCCACAAGCGGCGTCGAACTGGTACATCACGCTGGCAGATATCATTCTGCTGCTGATGACCTTTTTCGTCATGCTGATCAGCATGTCGACCATCAGCGACGTCCGAACGAAAGCGGCCATCGACAGCATCACCGCCAGTTTCGGCGACAGCGGCCCGCACGGCCGTCACGAGCCCTTCGTCGCCAGCGATGGCGAGGTGCTGGGCGCTCAGGAATTTCAGACCCGGATCGGCGTTGTATTCCAGACCGCGATTCCCGCCGCTCGAGTCACCGAGATCAAGCCGGGCAAGCTGCTGTCGATCGAACTGGAGGCTGAAAGCCTGTATCAGTCCGGGACGGCGGATCTGCGACCGGCGCAACGGGCCTTCCTTGATCGCCTGGTGGCTGCCGTTGCCGTGCCGCCGCCCGGCCGCCGACTCGAAGTCGAATTCTCCGCCGCCATCGAGACAGACGGCCTGCTGCCGGTCGGCGAATCCCTGTCGGTCGCCCGCGCGGGAACCTTCGCCCGCGAGATCACCGGCCGTGGACTGCCCGCGTCGGCCGTCACCGTCGGCATCGAACGGGGAACGGCGGGCCGGCTGCGCCTGCTGTTCCGGCTGGTTCAGGCAGAGGGCACGGCCACGGGGCGGAACTAGCCATGGACGATCTGTTCACTCCCCTCCCTCCCGAGCCGTCACGCAAGCTGTGGGTCATCACCATGGCCGACCTGTCCTGCGTGCTGCTGGCGTTTTTCGTCATGATCTTTTCCATGTCGTCGATCAGCCGCGAGAAATGGCAGGAATTCGCCTCTGCCCTGTCGCAACGGCGCACCGTCACAGATGCGCCGGTGACAACCCAGCCCACGGCGCAGTACAACATTACCGCCGTTTTCCGCAAACGGGCCATCAACCTGGATTATCTGCACGCCGTGCTGCACGACACTCTGGCCGCCGACCCCCATTTCAAGACGGCTCGCCTGGAGTTGCTCGAGGATCGGCTGGTCATCTCGCTGCCCGGTGACATCCTGTTCGCCCCGGCCAGCGCCGACCTGTCGGCCAAGGCCGAAACCGCGCTGTTCGCGCTGGGCGGGGTGCTGAGCAATCTGACCAATCCGGTGGCCGTGGTCGGCCATTCCGATCCGACTCCGCCGGCTGACACCTACAGCTCCACCTGGGAACTGACCATCGGCCGTGCCGCCGCCGTCGCCAACGCCCTGAAGCGCACCGGCTATCGTCGTGACGTCACCGTGCTGGGGGCCGGCGATGCCCATTACGCCGCGCTGCCGATGGCCCAGCGCGACCGGTTGGGCCGGCGCGTCGACATCATGATTCTGTCGGGGGGCGGTTGATGCGTTTCGGCGCTGCACTGACCCTGGCCCTGTTGCTCGGCGCCGCTCCGGCGGTGGCGCAGACGGCCCCGCGTGCCGCCGCTCAGGACGGCTTCGGCCGCATGGTATTCGACTGGGAAGGCCCGGTGGAATTTTCCGCCGAGGTGAGCGGCAACGATCTGGTGGTGCGCTTCAACCGGCCGCTGACCGGCAACCCGCGCAGTGTCGTCGGGGTGCTGGCCGGCTATGTGCGCGATGCCCAGGTGAGCGGCGACGGCCGCACCGTCACCTTCGCTCTGACCCGGCCGGCTCAGGCGCGCTCGTTCCTGGTCGGGCGGTCGGTGGTGGTGGACATCCTGCCGCGCGCCGCCGCCAGCACGCCGGTGGTCGCGCCGCCTCCGGCCGCGCCGGCACCGACCGCCCAGCCTGCCGCCGCGCCGCCAGCGCGGGCCGCGTCGGATGGGGTGATCACGGTGCGGGGCGGTGATCATACCGGCTATCACCGGATCGTCTTCGACTGGCCGCGCAGCGTCGACTATCAGGTGGACAGCAAGGAGTCGCGGGCCGCCATCACTTTCGCTCGGCGGGCCAAGCTGGATACCAGCGAGTTGATCCATAGCCTGCCGCCCGACGTTTCGGTGGTGGGGGTCGACAGCAAGGACGACTCGGTGACCCTGGTCATCGCTCTGCCACCCAAGGCACGGCTGCGCCATTTCACCAGTGGCTCCAAGGTCGTGGTGGACGTGGTCCGTCCGGCCGACAGCGATGCCCCGAAAGCGGCACAGAACGAGCGCAAGCAAGCCCCGGTGCCGCTGGCTCCGCCGCCCGGCAGCGAGATCGCCGCGCCCAGCGTCGCGCCCTCCAAGCCACAGCCGGCCGCCCCCAAGACCCCCGCCCAGGTGATCGAGGAGATGCGGGCCGCGGCCAAGGCCAAGTCCGAGCAGGATGCCGCCGCCCGGGCCGAGCAGGAGGCCAAGGCCAAGGCTGCTCAGGAGGCGAAGGACGCCAAGGCTCAGGAGGCCCGGGAGGCCAAGGAGGCCAAGGCTCAGGACGCAAAAGAGGCGAAAGAGGCCAAGGCGGCTCAGGCCGCGCAGGCGGCCCAGGAGGCCAAGGACGCCAAGGCCGCTCAGGCAACGCAGGCGGCTCAGGCCGCCCAGGAGGCGAAGGACGCCAAGACCGCTCAGGCCGCTCAGGCCGCTCAAGCGGCCAAAGATGCCAAGGGCAAGCCGCCGCAACAGGTCGCGTCGCCGCCGCCGTCCGCTCCTGCAACCGCCAGCCTGGCCTTCGCCTGGACCCATCCGGCCGCCGCCGCGGTGTTCCGCCGTGCCGGTTGGACCTGGGTGGTGTTCGACCGCAATCTCGATGTGGACGTCGCCAAGCTGGCGACCGCCGCCGGGCCGTTGGCTGCCAGTATCGAACGCCTGCCGGGCAAGGAGGTCACCGCCCTGCGCATGATCACGCCGCCCGATATCGCGCCTTCGGTGCGGCGCGACGGGCTGATGTGGATTGTCGATCTGGCGCGCCAGGACGGCCGCGCGGCCACCCCGCTCGAGGTGCAACGTCAGGAGAATGCCGGCGAGGTCAGCCTGTTCGTGCCGGTCGCCGAAGGCGGTGCCAGCTTCGCCATCACCGACCCGGAGGTTGGCGACATCATGCAGGTGATCCCCGTGGTACCGCTGGGCAGCGGCATCAATCCGGGGCGCAGCCTGCCCGATGCCGACCTGCTGCCGACCACCCAGGGTGTGGTGGTGGTGCCTCGGGCCGATGGCGTCTCGGTGCGGTCGAGTCGGGCCGGTGTGACCATCTCGGCACCGGGTGGATTGCAGATGTCCAAGGCCAGCGAGGGCCATGCGGCGACCCTGCGGCTGGGCGATGCACCGGCGGCCGGGCCGTTGATGGACATGGCCGGCTGGCTCGGCGGCGGAGCGCAGAAGTTCAAGGAACGGCGCGAGCGGCTTGAGGAGCAGCTCGACGCCACGCCGCTGGTCGAACGCAATCCCGCCCGTCTCGATCTGGCACGGTTGCAGGTGGCCAATGGCAACGCCGCCGAGGCGCTGTCGATCCTGCGGGTGATCAGTGATACCGAGCCGACCGCCGTGGACAACCCGGCCTTCCGCGCCGTGCGCGGCGCCGCCCAGTTCCTGATGGGGCGATTCGGCGAAGCCATTGAGGATCTGTCGGTGCCTGGCCTCGACAAGGTGGCTGAGGCCGGGTTCTGGCGTGCCGCCGCTCAGTCGGCGATGGGCGATCCGGCCAGGCAGGCGCCCTTGCTCAGCGCCGGGTTGGGGCTGCTCAAGGACTATTCACAGCCGCTCAAGACCAATCTGGGCTTCCTGGCAGCCGAGTCGCTGCTGGCCGCTCGCGACGACAAGGCCGGGAACGAACTGCTGCGCATGCTCAAGGACCAGCGCCTGAGCAAGGCGCGCCAGGGCCAATGGTCCTTTCTGGAGGGCGAGAAGCACGAGATCGGTGGCGCCTATGACGATGCGCTGCTGTCCTGGCTGGACGCCGAGCAGGGCGGCAGCCGCCTCTACCGCGCCCTGGCGGCCATCGCCCGGGTCGAGACCGAGCTGAAGTTGCAGCGCATCAAACCGCGTGAAGCCGTCGAGCGATTGGAGAAGCTGCGCTTTGCCTGGCGCGGCGATGACTTCGAGGTCGATCTGTTGCATCGGCTGGGCAGCCTGCGCCTGTCGCTTGGCGATTTCGGCGAGGGCCTGCGCACCTATCGCCAACTGCTCAGCACCTTCCCCACCAACAAGATCGCCCCTGAGATCACCAAGGAAATGGCCGCCACCTTCGAGCGGCTGTTCCTTGGCGGTGGCGCCGATTCGCTGCCGCCCATCACCGCCATCGCCCTGTTCGACGAGTTCCAGGAACTCACGCCATCGGGCGAAAAGGGCGACGAGATGATCCGCAAGCTGGCGGATCGGCTGGTTGCCGTCGATCTGCTCGACCGGGCCGCCGATCTGCTCAATCATCAGGTCGATTTCCGATTGCAGGGCGTCGAGAAGGCCCGCGTCGGCACGCGGCTGGCCATTGTCGATCTGCTCAACCGCAAGCCGGAAGATGCCCTGGCCGCCCTGAAGAAAAGCGAGATGCCCAACCTGCCGGCCGAGGTGGTGACGCAGCGCCGTCACCTCACCGCCCAGGTGCTGCACGACATGGGCCGCGGCCGTGAGGCCCTGGTCAAGCTGGAGGGCGACGACAGCGCCAATGCCCGGTTGCTGCGTGCCGAAATCGTCTGGAAGTTGCAGGACTGGCAGGAAGCGGCGCGTGCCTTCGCCGATCTGGTGGTGCAGCCCGAACCCGGCAAGGCGCTCGACAGTGACAGCGCCCGCTTCGTCCTGCATTGGGCCACGGCTTTGACCCTGGGCAATGACGATGCCGGGGTTGCCCGGCTGCGCAAGAGCTACAAGGAGCTGATGGCCAAGTCGCCCTATCGCGACGCCTTCACCCTGCTGACGGCCGACACTCATTCTTCGCTGGCCGACTATCAGAAGGTCGCCGACAAGATCAAGGAAGCCGAAAAATTCCAGGCCTTCCTCTCCGCCTACCGCGCCCGCCTGCGGGCCGAGGGACTGAGCGCGATTAACTGATATAGATGAGCCTGAAGGCTCATCTATGCCCTCGCCGGGCGCGCTCCGCGGCCTCAATGGCCGCTGGAAGACCGGCGCACCGGTTTGAGCATGTATCAAACATTCCGCTCGTCGGTATGATACCCGATGGTCCAGCTCATGGTGTGTCGGCACGGCGACGGAACACCAGGCCCATCTCACCGATGTTGGCAGGAAAGGTCAGTCCGTCGAGCCAGCCCAGCCGCGGCAACGCCCAGCCGCTCTTGAGCGCCAGATGGGACAGCAGCAGGCGCGGCGACACCTGTTTCCACGGGAAGAATCGGCGCTCGAGGGCGAAGCCGAAGCGGCCGAGAACCTCGCTCAGGCCGGGTCGCGACCAGTGGAACGGGTGGTCGGGCAGGCGATGCGGCCACCAGCGCCCGAGCAGCCGCTCCGACGGCGCATTGGCTTCGGGGCAGACGATCAGCAGCCGCGCCGAGTCGCTGGAATTGGCCTGCATCCAGCCACAGAAGACCTTGGGATCAGGCAGGTGCTCGAAACTGTCCTGGAAGATCCACAGGTCGACCGGCTCGGGCAGCCGCGTCGGCAGGACATTGGCAACGAACAGATCACCGCCCGGCAGGCCCATCGCCGCGGCGCGCATGACCGCGTCGACGCTGGGCTCGATGCCGAAGGCGCGTGACGCGGCATAGTGCAGCCACTCCAGGCAGACGGCACCGCGGAATCCGACCTCGCACACCACCAGGCTGCCGATTTCGCGATCCAGTCGGGTGCGGTGCAGCCAGTTCTGGAAGGTCCGCAGCTTCAGCCGGGCTATGGCCGCGTCGGAGTAACGATGGACCGCGTCGGAGTCGCCGTCAGAGCGGGCCTCCTCGGTTGCGAATGTCAGGTCGTGGAATGAACCGCACCGGGTGCAGCGCAGCACCGTGCCGGTACGCACCATGCCGGTGTCGGGGGAACAGGGGCAAACCGCGTCGCTCATCGTCTCAGCTCCTGCGCGACCCAGGTGGGCACGGCATCGTCATGGCCATCGGGGTGAAAGAGGGGCTGGATACGCCATTGTCGCCGCGGCGACAACCGGAGACCGGAGGCTATTTTTCCACCGCGTGAAGGTCGGCGGCGAGATCGCGGCTGCTCTCCATGGTCAGGAAATCCAGGGTCAGCGGCAGGTCCAGATGCAGCGCCGGAGCATGTTGCAGCCGTACCGTAACGTCGGTGGTGGCGGCCGACAGCAGATGACCGCCGCAACTGCGGTCATCGGAAATGAAATGCAGATGCAGTCCGGCGACATGCACCGAACTGAGAAAAGACGGCGTCCAGAAGCCGACCAGCGTGCCGCGGATATCGGTGTATTCGAACACCGCCTGGCTCTTGGCCACCTCGGCAAGCGGCCGGTAATTTTCCTGACGCGGTACCGAGCGCACCCGGATATGGCTGAACAGGCCGTCGACGCGGATCGCATAGACCAGATTGGGCGAGGGCAGCAGTTCGGTCAGCAAATGTTCCAGCGCCGCGTAGTCCATCGGCCGCTCAAACCGCTCCTCGGTGTCGCCGTAAAAGGTGGTGACGCAGGCGAACGGTGTTTGTACCGCGTCCTCGACCTCCGACACTTTGCCGTCGACGCGGAGCTGATAAACGATCCCATCCAGTGCCACCATCTCGCCGTCCAGGTCGTTGAAGGTGCCGATACCGAAATCGCCATGGGCCTTGACCCGTCCCACCGTGGTGTCCTCACGGTACAGGCCCTCGACCAGGGCGGCGATGGGGGCGGAGATATAGAGCGGCGGGCGGGGCATGACGGGTTATTTGCCTTCCAGAAGAGCAAAGCCAATATCGAGAATACGTTCGAGAACGGCGGAGGGACAGGAATCGAAACGCTCCACATTGCGCGCCTCGTAATCAATGGTACGCAATTCGTTCGCAAGCGCGACGCCTTTGGCTTTCCGCGCTCCTAGAACTGGCACTTCAAATGTCCCGCCTTTGGCCTTGGTGGTCAGCGGAACCACCAGCGCAAGGCCGGTGGCCACAGAATAAGAAGTTGGGGTAAGGACTACAGCCGGGTGGCGTCCGGCCATTTCGTGACCGGCATGTGGGGTGAAGTCCGCCCAGACAATATCACCACGGGCCGGCGTATAGCTCACAGACTTTCCTTGCCGCGTGGGGCGTCATCCCACACTCTTTCCTCCGGGCCACGCCGGTGTTTGACGGGGTCGAAACCAGCAAGCAATTCCGTCAGAGTGGGTTTGCGGGCGGAGCGTAGAATGACAACGCCGTTTTCACTGGCGAACTCCACCGGTCCGCCATCCGCCACACCAAGGGCGCGCCGGATCTCGACGGGAATCGTCACCTGCCCCTTGCTGGTCACTTTCGCCTGATGAATCGGCATTGGACCCTCATTACCGCATTACCTCCTTACATATTACGACGTCGCTTGCCTGAATCAATCTCTATGCTACTTTCCCCGCCATCACCGCCACCAGCACCAGCAGCGCGAAATCCCGGTTCGACTTGAATTTTTTCAGGCAGTCGAGCGGCTGGTGAATGTCCACGCTCTGGATCTGCCACAGCGCATGACCCGCCGCGGCCAGAAGCACGGCGTGGAAGCTCCAGCCCAGCCCAGCCAGATACCCCCCGGTCGCGATGAACCCCAGGGCCAGCCCGAAGAACACCGCCAGCGCCGGCCGGGTGCGCTCACCCAGCGCCAGGGCGGTGGACTTGACGCCGACCAGCACGTCGTCGTCCTTGTCCTGATGGGCATAGATGGTGTCGTAGGCCAGAGTCCAGAACAGCCCGCCCGCATACAGCAGCACCGGCGGCCAATCCAGCTCACCGCGCACCGCCGCCCAGCCGAGCAGGGCGCCCCAGTTGAAGGTCAGCCCCAGCCAGGCTTGCGGCCAATAGGTGATGCGCTTCATCAGCGGATAGGGCACCACCAGCAGCAGCGAGGCGGCGCCCAGGCCGATGGCGAACAGGTTGAGCTGAGTCAGGATCGCCAGCCCGATCAGCAACTGTGCCCCCAGGAACACCACCGCAGCCGTCACGCTGATGCGGCCCGAGGCGATGGGGCGGGCGGCGGTGCGCGCGACCTTGGCGTCGAAATCGCGGTCGGCGATGTCGTTGACGGTGCAGCCGGCCCCGCGCATCACCACAGCGCCGATGCCGAACAGGGCCATCAGCCTCCAGTCCGGCCAGCGCTCCGCCGCCAGAGCGATGCTCCACCAGCACGGCAGCAGCAGCAGCCAGGTACCGATCGGCCGATCGAGCCGCATCAGCAGCAGATAGGGTCTGACGGCCGGCGGGGCGACCCGGTCGATCCAACCGTCAATCGGCATGTCGCCGCGCAAGCTTTCAGTCTGGCTCATGGGGCTGTAGAGTACGGGGGAGAGTCCGTTCGCTCAAGGGGCGGATAGACGTTCACCACGAAGGGCAAAACGTGTTGAGATACTGTACAGGTGCTGGCGTATGATCCGCCTCTACGTCGAAGCCGACCTGACCGCTGCCGCGACGGTGGGGCTGGCCACCGATCAGGCGCATTACCTGCAACATGTCATGCGGGCCAGGACCGGCGACGTGGTGTCGCTGTTCAACGGCCGCGATGGCGAGTGGCTGGCGGCGATCGAGGGATTCGGCAAGGGCTGGGCCTCGCTGACCGTCACGCAGCACCGCCGCCCGCAGCGAGTCGAGCCCGATGTCTGGCTGGTGTTCGCGCCGATCAAGGGGGCGCGCATTGATTTTGTTGCCGAGAAGGCCACCGAACTGGGCATTTCGACCCTGTGGCCGGTGTTCACCCGCCGTACGGTGGTGAGCCGGGTCAACGAGGAACGCCTGTTCGCCAATGCGGTGCAGGCCGCCGAGCAATGCGAGCGGCTGTCGGTGCCCGCCGTGCGGCCGGCAGTGACGCTGGAAAAGGCCCTGGCCGCCTGGCCGGCCGAGCGGCACCTGCTGGTGCTCGATGAAACCGGTACCGGCCGGCCGATCGCCGCGGCGTTGGCGGAGTTTCCTCCCGGGCCGGCGGCCGTGCTTGCGGGTCCGGAGGGGGGCTTTACGAACTCGGAACTTGACGATCTCAGGCGTCTGCCGTTTGTTAGCTTTATTGGGCTGGGCCCCCGCATCCTTCGTGCCGACACCGCCGCCCTGGCGGCGCTTGCCTGCTGGCAGGCATGGTGTGGCGATGGGAGCGAGCGGACCGCCTTCCGAGCGGGCGAATCGTCGCCCTGAAGCGTTGCGAGGGTCTACCACATGTCCGCATTCGCGCAGCCGCGTGGCGAGGCCGTCACCACCCGGGATCAGCTTGTCACCTATCTGGAAAGCGGTTGCCGGCCGTCGCAGGACTGGCGAATCGGCACGGAGCACGAGAAATTCTGTTATACTCTGAATGACCTGAAGCCGTTGCCCTATGATGGACCGCGCGGTGTGCGTGCGGTCCTCGATTCGCTGACCAGACTGGGTTGGACGCCGGTGCTTGAGGCCGGCAACGTCATCGCCCTGACCGACGACACCGGCGCCGCCATCAGCCTGGAGCCGGGCGGACAACTGGAGTTGTCGGGCGCTCCGCTCGAGTCGATCCATCAGACCTGCGCCGAGGTCTCGCGCCACCTGCGGCAGTGCAAGCAGATCGGCGCAGAACTTGACATTGCTTTTCTCGGCCTGGGCTTCACCCCTAATTGGCGACGCGAGGACATCCCCTGGATGCCCAAGGGCCGCTACGCCATCATGCGCGACTACATGCCCAAGCGCGGCAGCCTGGGAATCGACATGATGCTGCGCACCTGCACGGTTCAGGTGAACCTGGATTTCGGCTCGGAAGCCGATATGGTCAAGAAATTCCGCACTTCGCTGGCGTTGCAGCCGCTGGCCACCGCTCTGTGGGCCTCGTCGCCGTTCGTCGAGGGTAAGCCCTCTGGCTATCTCAGCTATCGTAGCCATATCTGGACGGATACCGATCCCGATCGTACCGGCATCCTGCCCTTCGTCTTCGAGGGTGGCATGAGCTTTGAGCGTTATGTGGATTATGTCCTTGATGTGCCGATGTATTTCGTCTACCGCGACGGTCGCTACATCGACGCGTCGGGCCAGTCGTTCCGCGACTTCATGGCCGGCAGACTGCCCGCCTTGCCCGGAGAATACCCCACCTTGGGAGATTGGGCGGACCATTTGACCACGGTGTTCCCCGAAGTGCGGATGAAGCGCTATCTGGAGATGCGGGGCGCCGACGGCGGGCCGTGGCGTCGGTTGTGCGCCTTGCCGGCATTCTGGGTCGGCCTGCTGTACGATGGGCCGACGCTGGATGCCGCCTGGGATCTGGTCAAGGACTGGACCATTGCCGACCACGCCCGGCTGCGTGACGAGGTGCCGCGCCTCGGCCTGCGGGCGGAAGTGCCGCACGGCACCTTGCGCGATCTGGCCCGCGACGTGCTCGACCTGGCGCGCCAGGGCCTGAACCGGCGCGGCCAGAAGGACGACCAGGGGCGTGACGAGGCGATTTTTCTGGAAACCCTGCGCTTCGCCGCCGAAACCGGCAAGACGCCGGCCGACGAACTGCTGGAAGCCTATCATGGCCGATGGCAAGGCCAAGTAGACCCCATTCTGCGCGAATGCGCCTATTGACGGAGCGAGAAGAGATGATCGAGTGCAGCAGCATCCAGGACGTCCGAACCCATATCGACCGCCTGGACTCGCAGATCGTGCCGCTGCTGGCCGAGCGCAGCTTCTATGTGGGCGAGGCCGCCAAGTTCAAGACCGAGAAGAAGGACGTGGTGGTGCCCGAGCGGATCGAACAGATCATTCTGCGGGTGCGTCACATGGCAGTGGAAAACGGCACCGATCCCGACCTGATCGAGCGCATCTATCGGTCGATGCTCGACGCCTATATCATGTTCGAGGCCCATGTCTGGCATGACCGCAACGTGGGTGTCTGAGCCATGATTCCGCTGACCCTGGGATTGCATACCGTCGCCGCCGTCGTCTGGGTCGGCGGCATGTTCTTCGCCCATATGGCCTTGCGCCCGGTGCTGGCCGGACTGGCTCCGGCCGAGCGGCTGAAGCTGTGGGACGGCATCCTGCCGCGATTCTTCTTCTGGGTCTGGGTATCCATCGCCACCCTGCTGGTCACCGGCTATGGCGTGATCGTCTGGGGCTATGGCGGCTTTGTCGGCCTGGCGATGCATATCAACATCATGCAGGGCATCGGCCTGCTGATGATGCTGCTGTATAGCTGGCTGTATTTCGTCCCCTATCGGGAGTTCCGCCGCGCCATGAGCGCCGGCGATTTCCCCGCCGCCGGCGCCGCTCAGGCCCGGATCCGTCGGGTTATCAGCGTCAATCTGCCGCTCGGGCTGATCACTTCGGCGGTCGGGGCGACGGGGGGATTCTGGGGATAAAGCCCTCCCCCTTGATGGCTAGCGTGAACACATATTTTTCATGTGGTTATAATCGCGAGGCATCAGCCTCGCGATTGGAGAAGTTGGTTGCGCGACAGGAATCCTATGTGATTCTATCTCTGCCGGTCTCGTTTT
>Ga0209515_10002138_pt1 | contig 31069 bp, 31 predicted proteins | sample Subgroupgradi54m_FD_187454 | JGI IMG/M metagenome (GOLD analysis project Ga0209515, IMG submission 187454) | Subsurface groundwater microbial communities from S. Glens Falls, New York, USA - GMW60B uncontaminated upgradient, 5.4 m (SPAdes)... ... | reverse complement strand
TTGGAATCCTTTCGTTTCTTCCAAGTATGGCCTATTTCTAGACCAATTCAGGTGTCCACTTTTAAATCAAAGATTCGTTAAAAAGTGTCCACTTTTAATTTGTAGATGACACTCTTCAGTCGAAGGATTGACAAAAAGGGAAGAGGTGTTAAACTATCCAGCATATTTATTGTTAACTTCGAATAAAATGTTTTCTCTATGACTGTTCAAGCAGACTTCAAAACTTCAGCTCCCACACTCCTCAAAACCCAGTTTGGCTATGATCAATTCCGGCCGCTGCAGGAAGAAATTATTCAACACGTCTTAAGCGGTCAGGATGCGCTGGTCCTGATGCCCACCGGCGGCGGGAAATCGCTGTGTTATCAGCTGCCGGCCTTGATGCTGGAGGGCATTACCGTTGTGATCTCGCCTTTGATTGCGCTCATGAAAGATCAGGTGGACGGTCTTAAAGCCAACGGCGTTGCGGCGGAATTCATCAACAGCAGTTTGAATTTTGCGGAAATTTTAACGATTGAAGATGAGGCCCGGGCCGGTCGGTTGAATATTCTTTATGTGGCCCCGGAACGATTGGCCTTGCCCGGATTTCGCGAATTTTTGCGTTCTTTGAAAGTGAGTCTCATTGCCATCGATGAAGCGCACTGCATCTCGGAATGGGGGCATGATTTTCGCCCGGAGTATTTGAATCTCAAAACTCTGCGCGACGATTTTCCAACGGTACCGGTCATTGCCCTGACGGCCACCGCGACGATCAAAGTCCGTGAAGACATCATTCGCCACCTAAAACTCGACAACGCCAAACTTTTCCAGTCGAGCTTCAATCGCGAGAATTTGATTTATCATGTCTGGCCGAAACAGAACGCCTTTAAAACGTTTGTTGATTTTTTGGAACAATACAAGGATCAGTCGGTTATTGTCTATTGTTTTTCCAGAAAAGACACCGAACTTATCAGTGCGAAACTTTGTGCGCAGGGTTTTAAAGCCCTGGCTTATCACGCCGGGCTCGACGGAGAACTTCGTTCATCCATTCAGGAAAAATTTATTAAAGACGAGATTCAAATCATCGTGGCCACGATCGCCTTCGGGATGGGGATCGACAAACCCGATGTCCGGCTTATCGTGCATTACGATTTGCCAAAATCCGTGGAAGGTTATTACCAGGAAACCGGCCGCGCCGGCCGCGATGGGCTGCCGAGCGCCTGCGTCTTATTTTTTTCTTACGGAGATAAAATCAAACAGGAATTTTTTATTGATAAACTCGAAGACGAAACCGAGCGTCAGAAGGCGAAAATAAAATTGAATCAAATGATTACCTTCTGCCAGCTCAATCGCTGCCGACGGAAATTTTTGTTGGAATATTTTGGCGAGACCTTCCCTCAGGCAAACTGCGGGCGCTGTGATGTGTGTATCCGCGCCACCCAGACTTTTGATGCGACCGATGCGGCTCAAGCGATTCTCTCCGCCGTGATTGCGACGGGAGAGCGTTTTGGGGTCAGTTATATGGCGGAAGTTTTGAAGGGCGCGGTCACTCAAAAGGTTTTGGCTCGACGACACGAACAGCTTTCTATTTTTGGAAAACTCTCCTCTTACAACGAATCAGAGATCAAAGAGTTGATTGGTCATCTTCTCGAGAATGAATTTTTGCTTAAAACAGGAGAGGAGTATCCGATCCTGAACACAACCAGAGCCGGTCAGGCTTTTCTTTCGAGTCAGGAGCGTATCCTTTTGCCGAAGCTCCGCGCCCGCTTGCCGATCGCAGGAAAAGATGGCGGACAGATGCGCAGCGAATGGAAAAAAACCAAGACCAAAGGTAAGACCCAGCAGGATCTTAATTACGACCGAGGGCTTTTTGAAAAATTAAGAGGCTTACGAAAAAAGATCGCCGATCGAAAAGGCGTACCGCCTTTTGTGATTTTTCCCGACGCCGCGCTCTATGAGATGGCGTATTATTTCCCCAAAGATCGAGAGGGTTTTTCTAAAATATTCGGGGTCGGAACCAAAAAGCTCGAGGAGTTTTCACAAGAATTTATAAAAGTCATTTTTGAATACGTGCGCAACCATCCTCAGTCATCTAAAATATCGCAAAATAAATTCATTTAAAAAGGAAAAAAATAATGAGAAAAATCCTGGCTGAATGTTTTGTCGTTTCGTTTGTTTTTCTGTTATCAAATTTTTCTTGGGCGGCAGAACAAATATCCTCACCGCGAACTATTGGCGTTAATGCGGAGGCGGAGGTGAATGTGGTCCCGGATGAGGTCATTTTGAATTTTGGTGTAGAAACTCAGGATAAGAGCTTGGCTGTTGCAAAAAATCAAAACGATGAAGTTCTTAAGAGTGTTTTGAAACTCGTCAAAGAATTCAAGATCGAGGATAAATATGTCCAGACCGACTATATTGGTATCACATCGGCTTATGATCATTATTCTAACCGAAGGGAAGAAACTTATCTTACTGGATATATTGTTCGAAAGACGATAGCGATTACTTTGAAAGATGTGTCGAAGTTTGAGGAATTCTTGCAGCGAGTTTTAGAGTCAGGTGTGAATTATGTTCAAGGGATTCAATTTCATACAACGGAGTTGCGCAAATACCGTGATCAGGCAAGCAGTCTGGCTATTAAAGCCGCACAACAGAAAGCGAATGATATTGCTAAAGAATTCGGGGAGAAGGTCGGAAAGCCGCAATACATTCAGGAACTTTCTAACAGTTGGGGATCGAATTATGGCAGCTGGTGGGGGCAGGCGTGGAATTCCGAGACACGAAATGTTGTCCAAAGTTGTGACAATGCGGGACAATCTTCCTGTGATAGTGAAGCAACTGTGGCGCTCAGGCAGATTAAAGTCAAAGCAAATGTTTCTGTAACTTTTGAATTGCAATGACGACTCAGGCAGGCATATTTTATTCCGGAACCGTTCAGGGGGTCGGATTTCGTTACGCTGTAGAGCGGTTTGCCTCTGGCTTGAAATTAACCGGGTGGGTGAGAAATCTACCCAACGGACAAGTGGAGATTTTGGGTGAAGGCCCCAAAGAAGATATCGAAAGGCTGATCCAGCAAGTTGATGCCCGTTTTGAAGGATATATTAAAGAGAAGAAGGTGTCTTTTACGCCGGTTCATGGGACGTTTAAGGATTTTCAAATTCTACTCTAATAAATCAACAATGAACAAAACCCCAGCCCAAAAAGAAATCAAACGCCTCGCCAAAGAGATCAACGGGCATAACGACCGCTATTATAATTTCAATCAGCCGACCATCTCGGATGAGGAATATGATCGTTTGTTAAAACGTTTGATTGAACTCGAGGAGAAATCCCCGGAATTTAAAACTCCGGATTCGCCCACCCATCGAATCGGCGCCAAGCTGGAAACAAGTCTCGCTACGGTTTCGCACAAAGTGAAAATGTATTCTTTGGATAATACGTATTCGTTTGAAGAACTGGAAGAATGGCATAATCGGGTTTTAAAAGGATTGGGTTCGGATTTCAAAAGTCCCCTTGAATATGTGGCGGAATTGAAGATCGATGGTGTTTCGGCGGCCCTCACGTATGAACAAGGGATTTTTGTGCTGGGGGCGACCCGTGGCGATGGTTTAACCGGAGAGGACATCACTCATAATTTGCGAACACTGCAAAGCGTTCCTTTACAGTTGAAGAAAATCCCCGGCTGGAATTTTCCCGACGCGTTGGAGGTGAGGGGTGAAATATATATGGCAATCAAAGATTTTAAGATGTTAAACCGTCATCGAGAAAAAGACGGCGGGGTTCTGTTTGCCAATCCGCGGAATGCCGCCAGCGGATCGCTCAAACTTTTGGATTCCCGTTTGAGCGTCGAGCGAAAATTAAAATGTTTCATTCATTCCTTCGGGATCTTGCAAGGAGGCAAAGAATTTCAATCGCATTGGGAATTTTTAGATGCGGTCACTCGACTGGGTTTCTGTGTTAATCCGCTGTGCCGGCGATGCCGGACTTTTAAAGAGGTAATGGACTTTTGTACGGAATTTGCCGACAAACGCGATGAACTTGATTATGAAGTGGATGGTGTCGTCGTGAAAGTCAATTCTTATTCTCAGCAGAATAAACTGGGCGCCACTTTAAAAAGTCCCCGTTGGGCGATCGCTTATAAATTTCCGGCGAAACAAGCAACGACGACCGTGAAAGATATTGTGGTGCAGGTGGGGCGCACTGGTGTTCTGACCCCCGTAGCGGAACTGGAACCGGTTGTGTGCGCCGGTGTCACGATTTCGCGCTCGACTTTGCATAATTTTGATGAGGTGAAACGTTTGGGGGTTAAAAAAGGCGACCGGGTTTTGTTGGAACGCGCCGGGGATGTTATCCCCAAGATCGTGAAAGTGGTTGAATCAGTTTCACAGACGTCTGCGGAATCTTTTGCGGTGCCGGATCAATGTCCCGAATGCGGTGGGGAGGTGGCTAAAACTAAAGAAGAAGACGTTGCGTACCGCTGCATTAATCCCTCGTGCCCCAAGCAGCTTGAGCGGCGGCTGATTCATTTTGCTTCGCGCTCGGCGATGGACATTGAAGGTTTGGGAGAATCGGTCGTCAACCAGCTGTTGAAAGAAAAATTAGTGAAGGATCTGGCCGATATTTATTTTTTAAAGAAAGAAAATTTCCTGAAGCTTGAACTTTTTGCGGATAAGAAAGCGAAAAATCTCGTCGCCGCGATCGCGGCCAGCAAGAGGAGACCGCTTTCCCGTTTTTTGTTTGCTTTGGGAATTATCAATATCGGCGAGAAAGCGGCCGCGACCATTGCCCAAAAATTCGGCACTCTTGATCGGATCAAGAAAGCCTCGCTTTCGGATTTTGAAGGGATCCATGAAATCGGAGAGGTGATGGCCAGTTCGCTCCAACATTTTTTCCGTCAGAAATCAACGAAACAGCTGATCGAAAAATTTAAGAAGGCGCACTTGACGATGGTGGAGCCCCAAAGGCCATCGGAAGGAAAGTTAAACGGCAAAAAAATTGTTTTTACCGGCGAGTTAAAAAGTTTGACGCGCCTCGCAGCCGGGGAGGCGGTCAAAGAATTCGGGGGCGAGGTCTTGGAGAGTGTCAGCAAAAAAACCGATTTCCTCGTCATCGGTACAAATTCCGGATCAAAATACACAAAGGCGATGGGACTAGGTATAAAAATTCTAAATGAACGGGAGTTCAAGGAGATGATTCAATGAAGCTTGGAAGAAATAAACGATGTTCTTTGTGGGTTAGTTTTATTTTGTTTTTGTCTGTTTCGCTCATGGCCGGCGGCTGCGAGCCCTTGCGAAAAAAATTCACTCGTCAGAAAAAGAAAGATCAGCAGAGCGCGGTGGCCATCCCCATTTTGGAACCCATCGATTATCCCGAGAAGATTTATTCACCATCGGACAATTATAAACAGCATTATTCGATGTGGCAGGTCTGGCAGCGGGAATTTTTAACTTCTTTGGACGACGCCTCCAGCGTTAAACAAGAGCTGTATGAGTTGGATCAAATCGTCGTTTCGCTTCAAGCCATACAAAAACTTCTCCCCTCCGAAAAGAATTCGAAATTTTCCGTCTTGATTGTCCAATATCAGTCGCTTAAAAGTGCCGTTTCTCAGCCCGGGCCTTTTAGAAATACAGCCAACATAAAATTGAAAGCGGAATCGCTGGGGAAACAGATCCGGGAGGGGTATCGATTTAATCAAGTGAAAGACAGTTTGGTAAAGTAAATTAACTCAAGTTCGATTTCCCTTATGAAAAATTTTATCGAGGAGTTCATCAATTATTTATCCGTTGAAAGAGGCCTGGCCCAGAATACCCTTTTGGCCTACCATCGGGATTTAATGAAGTACACGCAGTTTTTATCAAAAAAAGGCACCAACGACGCCAATGAAGTGACTCACCGGCATGTGACCGACTTTATGTACGCGCAAAAAAATTTGAATTTATCCGCCCGGTCCATCTGCCGCGCTCTGGCGGCTATCAAGATGTTTCACCGGTTTCTCGTCAGAGAACGTCTGGCCAAAGAGGACCCGACCGCGTTGGTTGAAACTCCGAAATTATGGAAGAGAATTCCGGATGTTTTATCTTCCAGTGAAATTGAGGCGATGATGAAAGCCTCCGGTGGAAGGCGCTGGCAGCAGATCCGCGATCATGCTATTCTTGAATTGCTTTATGCCAGCGGTATGCGCGTTTCGGAATTGGTTGATCTCAAAATGGAAAATGTTAATCTTGAGGTGGGATATATCCGTTGCATTGGAAAAGGCAGCAAAGAACGCCTTGTTCCTATAGGAAAAAAGGCGTGCGAGGCGGTGCAAAAATATTCTGAAACGATTCAAGGGCGATTTACGCAGCCCAACACCCATTCAGTTTTGTTTTTGAGCCGTCTGGGCAAGCGCATCAGCCGCCAAAGCATTTGGAAAATCATCAAACAATACGGCTCGAAGGCCAACATCAAAAAAACGATCAAGCCGCACACACTGCGTCATTCGTTTGCCACCCATCTTTTAGAACACGGAGCGGATTTGCGTTCAGTCCAAGAGATGCTCGGGCACGCCGATATTTCCACGACCCAGATTTATACGCATGTGGACCGCGAACGTTTGCGGGCGGTGCATAAAGAATTTCATCCTCGGGGATAAATTTCATAAATGAAAAATTGGCTAGAATCTCTGGATAAAAATATTATTGTTTTGCTTAGAACGATCGGGCAGAAAGCCGAGCAAAGGGGTTTTAGCGCTTTTGTCGTCGGCGGGTATGTTCGCGATGTGATCCTAAAAAGAAAGAACCTCGATCTGGATATTGTGGTGGAAGCGGATGCCATTCCTTTGTCTCAAGAATTCTCCGTTGAGTTCGGCGGTTCTTTGATTGTGTATAAACAATTCATGACGGCGACCGTCTTGATGCCGGATGGATTAAAGGTGGATTTCGTAACGGCGCGAAAAGAAATTTATCCTCACCCCGGGGCCTTGCCGGTCGTCAGTCCGGGATCGATCCGCGATGATCTCCTCCGACGGGATTTCACCATCAACGCGATGGCGGTTTCGATTAACCCCAGGACGTTCGGGCAGTTGCGGGATGATTTTCAAGGCTATCAAGATTTGAAAGGTAAAAAAGTTCGAATCTTGCACCCGCGAAGTTTCTGGGATGATCCCACGCGGATCCTTCGAGCCCTTCGGTTTGAGCAGAGATTTCATTTTAAAATAGAACAAAATTCTTTGGGTATGTTAAAATTAGCGTTAAAAAATGACGCGGTAAGTTTTGTGAAACCCCCGAGGTATTTTGATGAGTTCAAGAAAATCCTTGGAGAGGAACATCCACAAAAATCTTTAAAGCGTCTATGGAAATTGGGCGCGTTGAATTTTCTGGAGGTCAAGCTCAAGAATTTCTCGGAGACTTTAAAGTTGATACAGAGAATCGAAGGGCAAATAATTTGGTTTGAGAAAGAAATCCCTCGGGCTAAAACAATTGAACGCCGGCTTCCTTTTTTTATGGCGTTGGCGCAGGGGCTTTCGGTTGAGCGATTGAGGCAGCTGTTTAAAAAGTTTCATTTCAAAAAAGAAGATCAGCTTATGCTGCTTTCGTGCGTAAAGATTCCTTCTCTTTTAAAAAGCCTCAGGTCACAAAGGATCAAGCCTAGTGAAGTGTTTGCGCAGCTAAAGCCTTTGAGTTACGAGACGATTCTTTTTTTGAAAGCCAAAGCGCGTCATCGCACGACGATCAAACATATCGAAGATTTTCTTTTAACGTATCATTCCCAGAAGCTCATCATCAATGGCCGGGATTTAAATCGCCTTGGAATTCCGTTGGGAAAACAGATTGGAATTATTTTAAACAATATTCTTTCTGCAAAAATTGATGGAGAACTCAAGACCAAAGAGGAGGAATTGAGGAAAGCGGAAGAATTATTTGATAGGAAACGACAACGATGAATCGAATGGATAAAATCAATCAGCGGATCAAAAGAGAAGTCGGGGACATTGTTTTAAAAGAATTGAAAGATCCTCGTCTGGAATTTGTGACGATCTCCCAGGTCGAGGTGACCCGGGATTTGCATTACGCCAAAGTATATTTTAGTGTGTTAGGAAACCAGGAGCAGGTTGAAAAAGTCCAAACCGGGCTTTCGAGTGCCCGCGGATTCGTGCGAAAATTGATCGGCCAGCGAGTCCGCCTGCGTTATACGCCGGACATTGAATTCATTTACGATCACTCAATCGAATACAGCGCCCGCATTGAGGCGGCGTTACAGGAGATTCGTAATGAGCTGGACAAGCGTGATTAAAACAATCCAAGAGCACAAAACATTTTTAGTCACAACCCATATCCATCCCGACGCTGATGCCCTGGCTTCGCAATTAGCCATGGCATTGTATCTCAAAGGCCTTGGTAAAAAAGTCCATCTTATTCATGCCGAGCGTGTCCCCGCGCGATTCGATTTTATTCCGGGGATTCGAATGATTCGAGTGTTCAAAGGAGGGGAAAGGCTTGATTATGACGCGGCCGTGGTCTTAGACTGCGGTGATTTAGATCGCATGGACAAGGTCAAGGGTCTTTTGCAAAAAGGGAAAACTATTATTAATATCGACCATCATTTGACCAATGATTTTTTTGGGACCATCAATTATGTGGAGTCCAAGGCCTCATCCACCGCCGAGGTATTGTTTGATCTTTTTAAAAAGACGCGCTTTCGGTTAACCAAAGATATTGCCATTCTTTTGTATCTGGGCATTATGACGGATACGGGGTCTTTTCGTTACGACTCAACAACCGCTCATACGCATGAGGTGGTGAGCGAACTCATGCGCTTTAAGTTTTCGGTCAGTGATTTGTATCGAAAATTGTACGAACGGATTCCTTTGAATGATTTGAAACTTCTGACCAAAGTCATCAATCGTTTCGAACGGTTGTATGACGGACGTGTCGTTTGTATCGAAATGCGAAAGAAAACCATGGAACAATTTTCCCCCGAATTCGACGTGCGTGATAAAATTTTTACCTTTTTACGTGCCATCAAAGGAGTGGAGGTCATTATCATCTTGACGGAACAAGGGCCCCGGATGACCAGGGCAAATTTTCGCTCCCAGGGCGATCGAGTTAATGTGGCGGAGTTGGCTTCCTTTTTTAAAGGAGGAGGTCATCGTAAGGCGAGCGGATGTGTTATCCCGGCGAATTTGAGCGAGGCCAAAAAACAAACGCTTGCGCAATTAGAGAAAAAATTATCCCGCCCGGAGGCTTCATGATCGAAGGAATCGTTGTCGTCAATAAACCCCCGGGCATCACCTCTCACGATGTGGTGAGTTTTGTCCGTCGGAAATTTAAAATGCGCCGCGTGGGTCATGCCGGTACTTTAGACCCGATGGCGACCGGCGTCCTGGTTGTCCTTTTGGGAAAGTCGACAAAATTATTTGACCGGTTTGTTGCTTTTGATAAGGCCTATCGTGCTACTTTGACGCTGGGGATGACTACAACCACCGCCGATATCCAAGGTGAAATCATCCAGCGTTTGCCGTATGATCAAGTTTCTTCAGGCCAGGTTGAAGAGGTCTTCAAGCGGTTTGTCGGGTCACTCCAGCAGATCCCTCCGATGGTCTCAGCGGTCAAACAAAACGGCGAAAGACTTTATAAATTAGCGCGCCGCGGCCTGAATATCGAGCGAACCCCAAGGAACATCAGAATTGATTCATTACAGCTCATTGATTTTTTAATACCCGACGTTAAATTTTATGTGGAGTGCTCTAAAGGAACGTATGTTCGTCAGTTGGCCCAGGACGTCGGAGAGGTTTTAGGCTGCGGGGCCTGTATCTCTCAGATAGAACGCACAAAAGTGGGGCCGTTTGTTTTGCCGGAAGCGGTTACGCTAGAGGAATTGAATGAAAGTCATATACGCCGCTGGACGGGACAAGCTTAAATACAAGAAACCATTTCTGGCCATTGGTGTTTTTGACGGTGTGCATCGCGGTCATCAAATGCTTATTCATCAAGTCGTCCGTAAAGCGCGCGCCACCGGCGGCACAAGTGTTGTTATGACTTTTGACCCCCATCCCGTCCACGTTTTACACCCCGAGATCGCTTGCCCGCTTTTGGTGTCCGTTCCCCATCGCTTGAAGCTAATGGAGGCCTTGGGAGTAGATGTTTGTGTGGTTATTCGTTTCACCAAAAAATTTTCGTATTTGACCCCCGAACAATTTATTCAAGATTATCTCGTCAAAAGAATCCATCCGCAGGAAGTATTCCTGGGGGATGATTTTCGTTTTGGACAGAATAGAAGCGGCGACCTTGATTTTTTTCAAGAAGCTGCCCGGCAATACGGATTTAAAGTCAATATTTTTTCTGCCGTGAAATTCAGTAAAGAACGGATCAGTTCTACATGCATACGTAAACTGATTACGGATGGAGAAACTCTCGCTGCGAGCCGTCTTTTGGGACGACGGGTTTCTGTTTTAGGGAAAGTCGTCCAAGGTGATTCTCGAGGAAGAGAATTAGGTTTTCCGACCGCCAACCTGGAGTGCGACTGCGATCCGCTTATTCCTCCGGGAGTTTATTTGGTTTATGTCGTGCTGGATAAAAAGATATTCAAAGGAATCGCAAATATCGGTTTTCGTCCGTCTTTTTATAAGAAAAAAGCAGAAAAGATTCTCTTTGAAGTTCATATCCTGGATTTCAACAAAAATATTTATGGCCGTGAAATCGTCGTTGAAATCATTCAAAAACTGCGTGATGAAAAGAAATTCCTAGCGCCAGAAGCCTTGATCGCGCAAATCAAAGCCGACGAAATAAAGGCCAGAAAATATTTCCAAACCCAATCGCGTTCCCGCCAAAGATAAAATTCCTAGGAAATTTTGCTCACCAAAACCCCTGTAATTTAAAATTTTCAGTTTTTCGTCCCCCCAGATTTAGACCAATATACTCTTTTACTACAATGTCTTGTATCTATTGAAAATAAGATTATTTAATGGTTGACAAGAAATCTCTCTTTATTTATACTCACACACAAGTGGAGGAAAGTGGAGGAAAGTGGAGTACATCAAATTTAGGAATTTTGTATGTTTTATGGCGAACACAGACACGCAATCGATCGAAAGGGAAGGCTTATTCTTCCGGCGCATTTTCGCGAAGTCTCAAAGAAAAATGGGATTGAAAAGTTCTTTGTAACGCGCGGTTTGGATAAATGTATTTTCATGTTCAGCGAGGAAGAGTGGAGAAATCAAGAACAAAAATTTAAAAATATGTCTTTTACGAAGCAGGAGTCCAGAAGCTTTAATCGTATGTTCTTCTCGGGGGCCGTGCAGACGATCCCCGACCGGCAGGGTCGCTTTCTGATCCCGCAATATTTAAAAGATTTTGCCAGTATTGTGCGCGAGGTTGTGATTATCGGCGTGTCTAATCGATTAGAAATCTGGAATGATTCGACGTGGAAAGAGTTTTACGTCAATTCGAGTAATTCCTTTGAGCAGACCGCAGAAAACATCCTGAGTATATAAACAAGCCTATAAAATTTTATGATTAATTTATTTTCAAAACAACAGGTGGGAAACGATATGGATCATCAAACAGTACACATTCCAGTGATGTCACAAGAAGTGATGCAGTTTTTGAATCTTAAACCGGGAGCGATTGTCATCGATGGAACATTGGGAACGGCGGGGCATTCGCAAATGATGGCCCAAGCCATTTCCCCGGGAGGGCAGTTGATTGGCATTGACCGCGATGGCCACTCCTTGACGGTCGCCGCCCAGAGATTAAAAGATTTCTCTGCCCAATGTCATTTGATCCAGGACGATTATCGAAATTTAGATCAGATTTTGAATCAGTTAGGGATTCAAGAAGTCGATGCCATGCTTTTTGATTTGGGGATCTCGAGTTATCAGCTTGATAATCCAGAGCGAGGTTTTAGTTTAAAACTCGATGGGCCTTTGGATATGCGTATGGATCAGGAGAGTTTTATCTCCGCCTATGATTTGGTGAATTCTCTTTCCGAACGAGAAATCTCAACGATCTTAAGAAATTTCGGACAGGAACGCTGGCATAATCGCATCGCCCATTATTTGGTCGCCCAAAGAGTGAGAAATCCGATTGAATCAACCAAGGATTTAACCGACACGATATTAAAAGCGATTCCTCACCGCTATCACTATCAGAAGATTCATCCGGCCACGAGAACTTTTCAGGCCATCCGCATTGCGGTTAACCGCGAATTGGAGGCCTTAGAGATTGTATTAGATAAAAGTATCGATTCTTTAAAAGTGGGCGGGCGTATCGCTGTGATTGCCTTTCATTCTTTGGAAGACAGGATTGTGAAGGAAAAATTTCGCACCTTCGCAAAAGCCGGCCGATTACAACTCCTTGTTAAAAAGCCTTTAAGACCGACGGATACAGAAATGGATAACAACCCTCGTTCACGCAGCGCGCGTCTGAGGGTCGCAGAGAGGATCAAATGAAACTCACTAAATTTCTAAAAGGAATGGCGATCGTCACCATTTTTTCGGTTATTTACATTAATCTTCAGGTGCAAATTTATGATTTTGCTTATCAGGCCAAGAAGAAAGAAAAAGATATCCGCCGATTGGTTGATCACAACGGGAATGTGATCTACAGTATCTTAAAACTAAAATCAGCCAATCATCTCGGGGTTAAGTTGTTGGCGGAAAATTCGAATATGCAGTTTATGGATAGCAACAATGTTGTTAATTTAGAAACACACATTCCTTTGAAGAGTGAAGGGCATCCGGTTGCGGCTCCAAAGACCGAGAAGAAACCCAACATATTGGCGAGTATTTTTTCTTTAAGATCGCAGGCAGAAGCTAAACAGTAAACCGGAAAATTCTTTCCTATTGAAAGTCTATTCAATCCCGCTTAATAATTAGAGAAGATTCAGCAAAGTGCAAATCCGAAAGCACGCCTCCCGATTTAATTCCATATTCCTTTTTTTAATTATTTGTCTCATTATCTTTTCTGTTCGATTGATTTTGATTCAGATCTTCCGCTCGACCTATCTCGCCCATCTAGCAGAAAAACAACATAATTATATTCTTGATCTCGAGCCCAAACGCGGAACAATTTATGATCGTAATTTGAGGCCGCTCGCGTTAAATGTGGCGGTTGATTCGCTTTATGCCAAGCCGCGGACCATGAGTGAAAAAAATAAAGAAGAGTCGGTTGAACAATTGTCAAAGTTATTGAACGTCTCTCCTCAACTTTTAAGCGAACGCCTGAGTCGCAAGAAATATTTTCTTTGGCTTGCCCGAAAACTCCCCGCAGAAATCGTCGAAAAGATCAAAGCTCTTCATATTAAAGGATTGGATTTTATCCGGGAAAGCAAACGTTATTACCCTGATCAGTTTTTGGCAGCGCATTTGATTGGGTTTGCCGGAATGGATAATAAGGGTTTGGAAGGATTAGAGCTGTGGTACAACAAGTATCTGAAAGGAGAATTTGGCTGGACGCAGATCCTGCGTGATGCCCATCAAAGAGAATTATTGATCGAGAAGAATTCCGTTTCTCCCCGGGATGGGTTTAATGTCGTTTTAACGATTGATGAGACGATCCAGTATATTGCTGAGCGGGCTTTACAAAAAGCCTTTGAAAAAAATAACGCCAAAGGGGCCAGCATCATTGTGATGGATCCCAAAACGGGCGAAATCTTGGCGATCGCCAACCGCCCCACGTATGATTTAGGAAATCCGGAAAATATTCCAGCTGAAAATCGAATCAACCGAGCGTTGGTTTTTACGTACGAGCCGGGTTCTGTTTTTAAGATCGTCACCGCATCCGCTGCCCTTGAGGAAAAGGTGGCCAAAGAAGACGACAAATTTTTCTGCGAGAATGGAAAATATAAAGTTGGAAATCATATTTTGCACGATCATCATCCCAGCGGCACTTTGACCTTCAATGGAGTTTTTGAACAATCCAGCAATATCGGGGTCACGAAGATCGCCCAGCTTTTAGGGCCGCAGAAAATTTATGAATATGCCCGGCGGTTTCGTTTCGGTATGCCCACCGGCATCAATTTGCCCGGCGAGGCCGCCGGATATTTAAAGCCGGTTCGTTTGTGGTCCAAGACGTCAATCGGAGCTGTTCCGATCGGCCAGGAAGTAACGGTGACGGCCCTGCAGTTGATTTGTGCGATCTCAGCAATTGCAAATGATGGGGTGTACATGCAGCCTTTTGTGGTAAAATGCATCAAAGATAATCAGGATGAAATCATTAAAGAGTTTCATCCGAAAGTGGTGGCCCAGGTCGTCACGGCCCAAACCGCCCGGCGCGTGAAAGCTATTTTAAAAGGAGTGGTAGAAAACGGGACAGGGAAAAAAGCCAAGATCGAAGGGGTCAGCGTCGCCGGAAAAACCGGGACGGCCCAAAAAGTGGTTAATGGAAATTATTCCCACAACAAATATTACGCCACCTTTTATGGTTTTGCGCCCATCGAAGATCCTAAGCTCGCCGTGATTGTGGTCGTGGATGAACCGCATCCGAGTTATTTTGGCGGAACGGTCGCGGCCCCGGTTTTTCAAGAGGTGGTTAGAGATTCGCTCAAGTACCTTGCGGCTTCAAAGTAGTACGCCGTAATAGGCCGTGAGGCATCTCCTTCGCCCGCAGCGAAAGGGTCCCACTGGGGGATGGGTGGAGCGAGGACGAGGGGGAGGCCTCACGGCCTTGCGTAAGGATCGAAAATAAATAATGAAACTTAAAGACCTTTTAGAAAATATTATTGAAACAGATATTTCAGAAAATTTTGCAGGCAAAAAAATCTGTGCTATCGCCTGCGATTCTCGGTGTGTCGTTCAAGACAGTTTGTTTGTAACCATTCCCGGGACAAATGCTCACGGCATCCATTTTATCGACGAGGCTATTCAAAAGGGAGCAGCGGTCATTGTGACCGAACACGAATTTGTTTCTCAGATTTCCCAAAAAAATAAGAACGTTTGTGTCCTCGGAGTGAAAGAACCTTCAAAAGTTCTCAAAGAAATCCTTGTCCGTTTCTACGGTCATCCTTCCCAAAAAGTCCAGACGATCGGCGTCACCGGAACCAACGGCAAAACCACGATCACCTACCTTTTAGAATCCATCTTTACCCGAGCGCAGGAACGCTGCGCCGTGATTGGAACAGTCAATTATCGAATAGGAAAGAAAATTCTGCCCTCGAAGAACACAACCCCGGGATTAGTCGAGAACCAGATCTATTTGTCGCAGCTGGCCGAAGAGGGAATCAAGTATTGCGTGATGGAAGTTTCTTCTCACGCGCTCAATCAGGGACGCGTGGAGTTGATTGATTTTTCAACCGCCATTTTTACGAATTTGACCGGCGATCACCTCGATTATCACCGGGATATGGAACAGTATTTTCAGGCGAAATCGATTTTGTTTAAACGTTTATCAGCGCAGGCAAACGCGATTATCAACACCGATGACCGCTACGGCCAAAGACTCATCGAAATGACTAAGGCGAAGGTTTTGACCTATGGCATTAATCACCCCGCCGACGTGCGCGCGGTGGATATTAAGATGCAGTTGACCGGTTCGCAGTTCACGGTCATTTTTCCCGAGGGAAACTGCACAATAAAAACGCAGCTGATTGGAGGGCATAATATTTATAATATTTTGGCGTGCGCTGCATCCGCTTTCGCCCAAGGGATGAATTTGGATCAAATCAAAAACGGAGTGGAAGTTTTGACGTCGGTACCGGGCCGTTTGGAAAAGGTGGAGGGGCCGGTCGATTTTCATGTGTATGTGGATTACGCGCACACGGAAGATGCGCTTAAAAATGTTTTAACCAGCATCAAAAAGGTAAGTTCCTCAAAAATTATTTTGGTTTTTGGCTGCGGCGGAAATCGGGATAAAACCAAGCGTCCACAAATGGGAAAGGCAGCCGGTCTTTTTGCCGACTGGAGCATTGTGACCTCGGATAATCCCCGTCAAGAAGATCCCCAAACGATCATCGAGGAGATCTCCCAAGGTTTTATCAAAGAGAATTATGAAATCATTGCCGACCGTCGGGAAGCGATCACGAAAGCTTTATCCCTGGCCCAAAAGAATGATGTGGTTTTGATCGCCGGCAAAGGCCACGAAAATTATCAGATCTTCAAAGATCAAACGATCCATTTTGATGATACTGAGATTGTACGCAATTATCTTGTTGCTCATGTTTACCATTGAAGAAATTCTAAAAGCTACGCGCGGCACTCTGATTAAGGAAGGCACCGCCTTATTGACGATTGTTCCGCCAAAAGAACAGTTGAACAGAGAACAATCGTCGAGATACTGGCTTCCACAACGCGATTTGGTAAAGAAAAAGCCAGTAAAAACAATCCGCGGGGTTTCGATTGATTCAAGAACTATTCAACCGCAGGAATTATTTATCGCGATTAAAGGAGAGCGCTTCGACGGGCACGATTATGTGGATTCCGCCATTGAAAAACAAGCCGCGCTGATGATCGTCTCAAAAAAGAATTTCCCTTCTTCGAAGAATTCACGCCAGCCGCCCATGATTTTGGTTGCGGACACAACCAAAGCCCTGGGCGATCTTGCCCATTTTCATCGTCAACGTTTTTCGATTCCGATTATTGCCGTCACCGGTTCAAACGGCAAGACCACGACCAAAGAAATGATCGCCGCTGTTTTGTCAGCGCGCTACAACGTCTTAAAAAATGTGGCGACCGAAAATAATCATATCGGCGTGCCCATGACTCTTCTTCGATTGAATCGTTCACACAAAATCGCTGTTTTAGAATTCGGTACAAATCAGTTTGGAGATATTCGCCGGCTGGCCGAAATCACCAATCCGACGGTGGGCCTGTTTACTAATATCGGCGAATCTCATTTGGAATTTCTTAAAACCCCGAGCGGTGTTTTTAAAGAGAAAACTGAGATGATCCAATATATGAAACAACCAGCCGCACTGATCATCAATCGAGACGATCCGCATTTAAAGAAAATTTTAAACCGAAAGTTCAAAGGAAAAATTTTTACGTATGGAGTTAAAATCGACTTGCGTCATTCTAAGGAGCACAGCGACGAAGAATCTCATCGAGGAGAGATTCTTCGCTCCGCTCAGAATGACGGGAAAACGTTATTGCGTAACATTCCACATTTTCAAGCGAGTACCATTAAAATCATTGCAAATACTCAGCTTGAATTTCAAGTGAAACGAAGACAAAAATTTAGACTCAATACTCTGGCCGCTCACAATGTCACTAATGCCCTGGCCGCCATTGCCTGCGGGCGTTTGTTTCATTTGAGTTTTCAAGAAATTCAAGAGAGGATTGCGAACTTTAACTTTCCCAAAGGCCGTCAGGCCGTCCATCGAAGCGGCCGTTTTGTCGTGATTGATGATACCTACAACTCCAATCCAGTGTCGGTTCGAAGCGCTTTGGAAACCCTGACATCTTTAAATACAAAAGGAAAAAAAATTTTTGTGTGCGCCGATATGCTGGAACTGGGTTCACAATCCAAAGAGCTTCATGCTGCGATTGGAAAATCCGTTGGGCAAAGCCCCGTGGATGCGGTTTTTACAATCGGACCCTTCGCGCGCCTTATTTCACAAACAGTGAAGAAAGAAAATAAAAATTTAACCGCGGATCATTTTGACACAATCGAAGGCGTACATAATCGTTTGAAAGAATATTGTCAGATGGGGGATGTGATTTTGGTGAAGGGTTCCCGCGGGATGCGCATGGAACGGACGGTCGAATTTTTATTGAGGGACTGCTAAAAAATGTTCTATTATCTTTCCAGCTTAAGCGACCTTTTTTTCGGTTTCAATATTTTTCGTTACATTACCTTTCGTTCGGGGATGGCGGCGGTGACGACGTTTCTTCTGTGCATCATCTTTGGGCCCATCTTCATAAAAAAATTACAGCAGTTAAAAATCCAGGAAATCGCCAAACGCGATGATTGTCCGGACCTGGACAAATTTATGCATTCCAAACAAGGAACACCAACGATGGGTGGGGTGTTCATTGTGGGAAGTGTTCTGATTTCCGTTTTTCTGTGGGCGGACTTGAGCAATCCCTATATTTTGTTGACTTCTTTTACGTGTCTGTGGCTGGCCGTTTTGGGAGGGATTGATGATTACGAGAAGTTAACCGGAAGAGGAAATCATCGGGGGATGACGGCACGAAAGAAATTTTTGTGGCAGGTGATGTTAGGTCTTTTGATTGGAAGTTTTATCTATTTCTCACCCGACACCACCACGAAACTGGATGTGCCTTTTTTGAAAAATATTGGTATTGATCTTGGAATCTTTTATGTTCCCTTGGTCGTGTTGATTATCGTGGGCACCTCGAACGCGGTGAATTTGACCGATGGGCTGGATGGTCTGGCGATCGGCTGTGTGCTGATTGTCACTTTGACGCTGGGGGTTTTAAGTTATATCACCGGGCATCTTTTTTTCAGCCATTATCTTTTTCTTCCACATGTTCCCGGGGCAGGGGAACTGACGGTGTTTTGTGCCGCGCTTTTGGGGGCTTCTTTGGGATTTCTGTGGTTTAATTGTTATCCGGCGTCGATTTTCATGGGCGACGTCGGGTCCTTAGCGTTGGGGGGAAGTCTGGGGGTCGTGGCGGTTTTGATTAAGAAGGAACTTCTTTTGATTCTTTTGGGCGGTGTCTTTGTGGTGGAGGCACTCTCGGTTATTCTGCAAGTGATTTCGTTTAAGACAACTGGCAAACGGATCTTGAAGATGTCGCCGTTTCATCATCATCTGCAGATGTCGGGATGGAATGAGTCGAAGATTATTATCCGCTTCTGGATTGCCGCGATCATTCTGGCCTTACTCACATTGACGACGTTAAAAATTAGGTGACGCTTTGTCACCCCCGAATGTTTTTGTCGGGGGTCCAAGTTCATAGCATCGTCTAGATTCCCGACTAAAGCATTCGGGAATGACAGATTTTCTGAAAAATTTCTAATGGATTTAACCAACAAAAAAGTCACCGTCCTCGGTGCCAAGCGAAGCGGTATTGCCGTCGCGAATTTAGTTTCCCGCTTAAACGGCATTCCAAAGATTTCAGACAACGGTTTTCAGGATGCAAGTAAAAAGGATTTAGAAAAATTAATTTCTCCCCAAAACGTCCTCATCGAATGGGGCGGCCACACACAGAGTTTTATTGAAGACAGCGATTTAGTTGTGTTAAGTCCAGGTGTGCGTATTGATGCACAGCCAATTCGTTGGGCCCGGGCCAAGAAAATTCCCGTGATGGGCGAAATCGAATTGGCTTGGCGGTTTTGTCCTAAACCGGTCGTTGCCCTCACTGGTTCAAACGGCAAAACAACGGTCGTTACTTTGATTGCGCGAATTTTACAAGAAGCGGGCAAAAAGGTTTCGTTGTGCGGCAACGTGGGAATTCCTTTCTGCGAGGAGGTTTTGAATTTACAGGACAAGGATTTGGTTGTCCTGGAAGTCAGTTCTTTTCAATTAGAATCGATCATTGATTTCCGTCCGCATGTGGCGGTCATTTTAAATTTCAGCCAGAATCATCTCGACCGTCATAAAGATTTGAATGAATACTTTGAGGTAAAGAAGCGGATCTTCTTGAATCAGTGCTCCGGCGATTACGCGGTTTTAAATTATGAAGAATCTCGTCTAAGAAATTTAGCCCCGAAGCTTAAAGCAAAAGTTTTGTACTTTAACAGCCCCGATGTCCTTGCGGAAACATCTCTTCGTAATCCCAACCAACTGGCAGCGATCAGGGTTGCAAAGATTTTTGGGGTGAATCCGGACGTTGTGGCCAAGGTCTTTGCCGAATTTACAGGCGTGGAACATCGTCTGGAGTGGGTGCGCACGCTCGATGGCGTTCATTTCATCAATGATTCGAAGGCCACAACCGCCGAGGCTGGCCGCTGGGCCATGGAAAGTTTTGATCAACCCATCATTATGATCTGCGGCGGCCGGGATAAAAATATTGATTTTTCTATTCTGCGGGAATTGGCCAGAAAAAAAGTTAAGAAAATGTTGGTGATAGGCGAGGCCCGAGATAAACTAAAAAAAGCTTTTAGCGACGTGGTGACGGTTGAAGAATGCCGGACGTTAGAAGATGCGGTTTCGTGGGCGAAAAAAAGCGCATCTAGGGGCGATCGTGTGGTTTTGAGCCCCATGTGTGCGAGTTTTGATATGTTTTTAAATTTTGAAGAACGCGGACGGGTTTTTAAAAAAATCGTTCAGGAACTAATCCCTTGTCAGATTGAGGCCACATCGACGACAAAGAACAAAATTTACCAAACTCGAGAATAATATTGACAATAAAAAATTTGATAATTGATTGGTAATGCCCTGCATTTTATGATATTTTTCAATTATTAGAGGAGATATAGGAAGGTGAACAATTCCAGAATCATTTTTTTTGCGGGTGTCCTGTTGGTGTTCATAACTGGATGTGAGTCAAATGATTATACTGTTGTTGAATCTTCTAAGGTTTCGACAAAAGCAGACACAACATCTCCTGGGAATAAGCTGATACAACAAAAAAATCAAAACCCCTTGCCTGAGACACCACCGGCGGCAACGTCAGGGCTGAAAAAAACGGCAATGAAAAAAAATCCGTTTTTATCTTGGGAGGAGGCGCAAGCATTATTGAAGCCTAAAGGATCCGACATCCAGGCGAAAAAGGTCGTCATTCTGGATTCTTTAAAAATATCAGCGATTTTTTCTTCGCCTATTTCCAGCCAGTCCTATGCCATTGTGGATGGGCGTATTGTCAGAGAAAACGATGAGATCGCAAACAAAAATATAAAACAGATTAAAGCAGAAGAAATTATTCTCGAGGATAAAAGTGCAGAATATATCGTCCGCTTAAACCCTTTGAAGAATAATGAGCACTAATGCCCTGTAAGCACTGCGTAAAAGGAGTCATAATGCGATTAGTTATAATGTTTTTGCTTTTGGAATTCATTCTATTTGTGCCGCAAAAAATTTTTTCACAACCGACAGGAGCTCTTCTCGCGGGAAAAATGGATGACACCTCAAAATCGCCTGGGCCAGAACGTCCTGAGGCAGTTCAAAGGATAATGCAAAGTTCAGAACAAACCACCTCCCCCATGACACAACCGCCCCTCGGAGCTACGGCGCCTGCGGCACAATTTCCCGGCGCAGCCCAGGATGTCCAACCCCCAAAATCCATCCAGGATGCACAAACCCCAAAACCCGCTATGGAGGCCTCCGGAGGAACATCTGCCTCGATGGGATCAACAAAAGCCTCAACGAAGGCAGGGGAATCGGCAAAAGATCAGCCCGCCGATCAACAAAGTCCTTTTATTGAAATAAAGAAATTATCAGCGGAAGCCAATTTATACTCTTTGGAATTAAGAAATGTTGATTTAGCCGACCTTTTCCGCATTATCGCCCATGATTATAAACTTAATATTTTAATTGATAAGAATATAAAAGGGACGGTGACAGCCAGCCTCTCGAATATTTCTCTAGAAGAAGCCCTAGATCAAATCGCCCAGATGCATAATATTATCCTTGAAAAACAGGGGAATGTGATTCTTGTTAAACCGCGTTTTATCACCAAAATTTTTATTTTAAAAAATATAGATGCGCATGTAATTTTGGGAGAAAAACAAACAGGCGGGGCCGCCAGTGGGGGAGGGGCACAGAGTTCCTCAGGGGGCTCTGCCGCTTCCGGTGGTTCTTCCAGTGGTTCTTCCGGAAGCCAATCTTCAGGAAACAGTCAAGGCCAGTCCCAGGCCTCGACCATTTATAATCTTTTGTCCCCCGAAGGGAAAGTATTTCTTGGAGATCAACCCAATTCCCTTATGGTCATTGATTATCTTGCCAATATGGGAAAAATAGAAGCCTATCTTAATATGGCCGATCAAGCTGCCGTTAATAAAAAGGAAGTGGTTAGTAAGGTTTTTAAACTGAAATACATCAGCGCGCGGGATATGGTGAGTGAGGACGCCTCGAAGAAGGAAGATAAAAAAGACTCATCAAGTAAAACCGATAAGGATGCCTCAAGCACAAGCAAAGGAGAGGGAGCATCCTCTGCTGCTGGTGGATCGAGTTCCAAATAGGGGGCGTCAAAATAAAATGAAGAAATGCTGGGGTAGATTTAGAAATAGCCTGTGCTTGATCGGGACGTTGGTCTCTTTTCTGTATGGAGTTACGACGTATGCTCAACAGGCCTCCAAGATATCTACGTTCCTTTCTCCCGAAGGGAAAGTTTTCTTTGGCGATGCTTCCAATTCTCTTCTGATCATAGATTATCCTGAGAATATGGAGAAAATTGAAGCTTATCTTAAAATGATTGATCAACCGCCGACTCAGGTCCTTATTGAAGCGCGTGTCGTAGAAGTTAAATTGTCGGGAGAACATTCTTTAGGAATTAACTGGACGGCCTTTAGACATGCTGGGAGATTGCCTTCTTTCTCAAATTTCGGGCTTAGCGGAGAAACAACCTCAAGTCCCATTTCCCAAGCGATCCCTTTTAAATCCACGTTGTTTCCTCCTGCCTCTGCTGGCCAGCCGGAAACTCCTTTTACGATGACTCTATTCAATGATGATATGACTACGATCATCCGGACATTAGCCAATAGTCTGGATACGAATATCCTTTCAGCTCCGCGGGTTAGCGTCATCAACAATCATGAAGCTGAAATCAAAATTATCGAGGAACTGCGCTGGGCGATCCCTAGCGTGCAGGTCGGTTTAGGGGGGGCCCTCAGTATCACATTTGCTGAACCGAGCGGCAGCCCGCGAGAAGTAGGAATTACATTGAAAGTAACACCTATGATTACGGATGATGGAAAGATTTCTTTGGACCTTAGCCCCGAGGTAAGCGAACATGTCAGAGATTTATCTTTGTCAGCGGTTGTTGGGACAACGACTATTCCTTATACGATTCCGATTGTGGATACGCGCAATGCCAAAACAAAAGTTGTCGTTGGCAACGGGCAGACAATTATCATCGGCGGGTTGATCAAAGAAAAAGTGACAAAAGAAGTTTCCAAAATTCCTCTCATCGGGGATATCCCCTACTTGGGGTATCTTTTTAAAAGTAAGAGAGATATCCACGATAAGTCGGAGCTCCTGATTTTTGTGTCTCCAACGATCATTGATTCCAACGTTGAGGCTGAAATGGCAAAGAAACAAGAAGGATATTGGTATGCTCAAGAAGAAAAAAAGTTAGAAAAAAAACAAACATCCGCCGCAACTCCTAAAGAAGTTCCTCAAGAAATTCGAAAAGAAGCATCAGAAGTGACGCCCCAAGAAACTCAAGAAGTGACGTCTCAAGAAATTCCAAAAATGACACTCCAAGAACTTCAAGAAAAGACACCCCAAGAAACTCAAGAAGTGACGCCCCCCAAAACGGTTTCCTCTGAGGTAAACCCTTCAGAAGACAAGAACGGTTCTGCCAAGAGACAAAAGGCATTGGCCGTTGAACGGGCGTTGCAACAGTTTATGAAGGATAAATAACTATGCAAAAATTTCCAGAACAGAAAAAAATAGGACACATCTTGATTGATCGGGGGCACATTACTCCTGAGCAGTTAAAAGATGCCCTTGAAGAACAAAAGATGACGCTTGAGAAATTAGGGAAGATTCTTATAAGGAAAGGATGGATCACCGAAGAGGAATTTAACCAGGCTTTAGGGATTCAAGTCGGGTTTAAGATATTTGACTTGGCCAATCATATCATTGCTCCTGAGGCGATTAGCTTAATTCCCCGGGATGTCGTTCTCAAATATAAAGTGATCCCTGTTTTAAAAGAAAACAACATCTTGACTGTGGCCATGGAAGATCCGAATAATGTTTTAATCATCGATGAGCTGCAGCGTATCACCGGCCACAATATTGAGGCTGTCTTTTCCAATGAATTTACGATCCGTAAGGCCCATGATCAGTATTATGGAGGGGGCGCCATCCAGAAGATCATTGATTCGATTGATAAAAATTCAATCAAGGATGCGGAAGACATTGAGGAAATGGCACCCATTATCCAAATTGCGAATCTTATCATCGATGAGGCGGTTAAGCAGGGGGCGTCCGATATTCATATAGAGCCGGAGGAAAAGATTTTGTGCGTGCGTTATCGCATTGACGGCATGCTCCACCGGCATGTGATTTTACCCAAGGAATTGCAGCCGGCGATCATCTCGCGTTTTAAAATTATTGCCGGACTGGATATCGCGGAAAAGAGAGCTCCTCAAGACGGGCGTTTTTTTCTCAAAATTGGGACCCAGGACATTGATTTTCGCGTGTCCACCTGCCCGACAGTTAATGGAGAAAATCTTGTCATGCGTATTCTCGATAAGGGAAGCATGACGATCGGGTTAAAACATTTGGGATTTTCAGACGTGGATTTAAAAACATTGGAATCCATGATCGCTCAACCGTACGGGATCCTTTTAGTGACGGGCCCGACCGGAAGCGGTAAGTCCACCACGTTGTATGCGGCCATTCAGAAAATAAATCAGGAAGACGTCAATATCATGACGGTCGAGGACCCCGTTGAATATCAATTCCCTCAAATACGTCAGGTTCATGTGAACCCAAAGGCTGGCTTGACTTTTGCCGTGGCGTTACGTTCGTTTTTAAGACAGGATCCGGATATCATCATGGTTGGAGAAATCCGGGACCTGGAGACCGCGCAGTGTGCTGTTCAGGCGGCCTTGACCGGACACCTTATCCTCTCTACGCTGCATACTAATGATGCCCCAAGCGCTTTTACCCGTTTGATGGATATGGGGGTAGAACCATTTTTGGTCTCAAGCTCATTACTGGGTGTCGTTGCTCAGCGTTTGATAAGGAAGGTCTGTACACATTGCAAGGAAGAGTACACTCCGCCTGCAGGATTTGTGAAACAACTCGGCTTAGAGGGCGAGAATCCTTCCGCCCCGCATAAATTTATTAAAGCGAAAGGATGTCGGCTTTGTAATAATTCCGGTTATAAAGGCAGGGTCGCAATCCATGAGATGCTGAGAATGACTCCTGAGATTCAAGAACTGGTACTTAAGAATGCTTCGGCGGAGGAGATTCGAGAGATGGCTAAAAAACAGGGGATGCGGACATTACGGGAAGTTGCTCTTGAGAGATTATTCGCAGGAGTCACGACAATTGAGGAAGTTCTAAGGGTTACGCAGACAACGGGTTAGGGTCTTACTTAACGTTATATAAGTCAAGACGAAGGGGGATCCGTGGCGGCCTCCTTGCAATTAGGATGCCCAATATGGTATATTTTATCCTGGAGAGGATAAATTTATAACTATATGGAATTCTTAGAGTCAAGACACAATTTCCAAGAAGAAAGAGGAGGTGAACCATGGCAGGTTGGCAGGAGAACAAAGTTGTTGGAATTGTGGCCGGTACTATTTTTATTCTTTCCATGGCATTGATGGCTGTATTTATCTTTAAACCTAAAAAGATTGAAATGACGTTGATGTCCGAATCAGGAGGCGATGTGATAAAAATGAAGGTTCTACCTAATGTAGAGTTTCCGGTTCTAAACCCGAAAACCGGAAACAAGGACTTGTATCCTGCGGTCAAATTAAAGTGTACTGATGGTTATATATTCTATAATATCATCAAAATCACAGACGGGAAAGCGCCGCCGGCGATGTATACCTGTCCTAAAGATCCTTCTCAGGAGGCTTCTCTGGTTCCGGACTAAAGCGGTATTTCAGTTGTCACCCCCGAATGTTTTTGTCGGGGGTCTAGATTCCCGACTACGACCAACGGAAGTCCCCGGCATGAGGGGAAAGCATTCGGGAATGACAAAGTTGCAATGACATAAAGTGTACTAAAGGGAGGTGAAAGAAATGAATAATACTTCTCAATTATTAAGAAAAAACAAAGGGTTTACCCTTGTTGAAATTATGGTGGTGATCGCAGTGATCGGAGTTTTGGCAACGATGCTGGTTCCCAACGTGACGGGAATCGTCAATAAGTCCAAGAAGTCCGCGGCCCAAGGCACCGTGCAGGCTACGTATACGGCCTTGAATGCTTATTTTAACGATAATGGCGATTTTCCTGGACTATGGTTATGGAATGCCAGCTATGCTTTAAGGGATTCTATTAGGGACTATGCCACATTTGACCGGTATGATACCTTTTTACTGGATCCCTGGGGGCGCTGGATGACGTATTATTATCCAAGCTGTTGGAGTGTGGTAGGCTCTATTTACAGCAATGGTCCTGATGGATCAAATAGCACCTGGGATTGTAATGCCTGGCGTTACTATGGGTTTTATGGTGATGATATTGGGCAAAGTATCAAGAAGTTTTAGTGAATTCCCCCCACCCCCCTCTTTGTTAAAGAGGGGGAGTTGAAGAAGGTTATTGAAAAAGACATGGAACCCTTGATTTCCTTTCAGAATGTTTTTAAAAAATTCGGAAAGGCGAGCGTTTTAAATAATATTAGTTTTGACATAAAAAAAGGAGAGATTTTTGGACTCCTTGGCGTGAACGGGGCAGGGAAGACCACATTGATCCGCTGCCTTTTGGGATTGCTGCGTACGACGTCGGGGGAGACCTTTTTTAAAGGCGCTCCCTTAACAGCCCAAGTGATCCAGGAGCATTTTGGTTTTTTACCGGAGAATTTTTTCCCCCCCAGGCATTTAAAGGGAAGAGAATTTCTGCAGGTGCTGGGCTGGGGGCTTAACGTTTCTCCCGAGAAGGTCGAGGACTTGCTTGGCCTTGTCGGGTTACAGGAGCATGGCGAAAAATTGATTAAGACGTATTCCCGCGGGATGATTCAGCGTTTAGGACTTTGCTGCGCCTTACTTAAAAGTCCGCAGGTGATGGTCTTGGATGAAGCCACCTTAGGACTTGATCCGTTGGGACAAAGGGATGTCTTGAATCTTATGGTGCGGTTGAACCGGGAAGGGAAGACGATATTTTTTTCTTCCCATATCCTTTCTCAGATCGAAGCGGTATGCACGAGGATCGGCATCCTTCATGCCGGAGGGATGCGTTTCATCGGGAGGGTTGGCGAATTGATGGATAAACATCAGATTCCTCAACTCGAAGAGGCTTTTTTAAAGGAAATCGACATGACATGAGAAGATTGTTATCTATTATCTGTCTGAATTTTAAAGAAGCCACGCGCGACAAAATTTTCGCCGGCGTGGTTTTTTTCTTTATCTTTTATCTTGGCTTCTGTATCCTTTTAGGAGAACTCTCTTGGGGGCATAGCGATAAGGTTTTACGGAATGCCGGTTTAGTGGGGATTGAATTGACGACGATTCTTTTGATCATCTTCAGTTTTACTTTGGGGTTTTTTAGGGACAAAGAGACGCGGATCCTCGAGGTGTATCTTTCGAACGTCGGCCGCGCCACCTATCTGACCGGAAAAATCCTGGCGTATGTTCTGATTGTGTTTTTTTATCTTTTCTTTTCTGGCATGGTTTATAGTCTTGTCCTTTATTTCAAGGATGCCTTTAGCCCTTTTGCGTTGGCAGCGCTTTACCCTATGTTTTTGAAAATAGTCATTGTCATCGGCATCACATCGATTTTTTCCTGCCTCTTGTCTTCCTCAACGCTGGCGCTGTTGTCGACAATATTCGTTTACGTAGCCTCAGAATTAGGCGCCTCGGCCTTAAAAATCGTCAGTATGGAAAAAGAGCCCGTCCGCAAAGCCTGGCTAGATCTCATCTATTCTTTTCTGCCGAACATGGATAAACTCGACATCAAATCTTTGGCCGTTCATAACCAAATACCGTCCTTCGAGTATTTCGTCTGGATGACAGTTTACGCCGGGATTTATATTTTATTTTTGTGGTTGATCAATATTTTTATTTTTCAGAGAAAGGAATATTACTGATTTACCTAAAAATAATATGAGTGAACATAAAATAGCTTCCATCATAAGAAAACAAGAATGGCCCTGTGTATCGTTTGTGAGAGGAATGATCGTTTTCGCGGCGTGTCTTTATCTGATCCCTCAGATGTCTTCTCTTTTTCGTGAGGGGCTTTTGATCAATAAACAGAGCGTTCTTTTTGTGCCGCCTGTTCAATACGTAAAAATGATGAGCGGTACTTTTGAAAGTTTTTTTGCGGATCTTTTTTATATCAGAGGCCTGCTTGCTATGGGCGATGAGATTGCTGAAACCCAAGAAAAGGTTCAATGGGTGCAGGAGAATTTTCATACGGCCCTCGAGTTGGATCCCCAATTGAGTGAAGCCTATTTTTTTGCCGGAGTGGTCATTGCCAAAGATGAGGCAAGTATCAAGAAGGGGATTGTGTTTTTGGAAAAAAACAGCCATTTGAATCCCACGCAGTGGAGGATTCCTTATTGGATCGGTTTTAATTATTATCAGTTAGGCAATTACCTCAAAGCCATTGAATATTATGAAAAGGCATCCAAGCTGCCCGGGGCGCGGTTTTTCTTAAAAAAAATTCAGCCGATGCTTTATTACGAAGCCGGAGAATCTGATTTGGGAATTATTTATTTGGAAAGCCTTTTGAATTCTTTAAATGATGAGAAGGAACGGGAGGCAATTCAGAAAAAAATAGAATGGCTTAAAGGGATTAGTTCTTTAGAACAATCCATCGCGCAGTTTAAGGCCAGGTATGGATCTTTACCGTCGGATCTTGAGACATTGGTCCGTTATGGGATGATTCCTGGTGTCCCGAAAGACCCATTTGGCAGGGGATATTATCTGGATCAAGAAACAGGGAAAGTCAAAAGTAAACTGGGCCCCTATCCAGAGGACGAATCAGAGCATTGATAATATTTTGTCACCCCCGAATGTTTTTGTCCCCTCATGCCGGGGACTTCCGTTGGTCGTCGGGGGTCTGGATTCCCGACAGAAGCGTTCGGGAATGACATTGAGTGATGAACATGCGAGGAGATTCATGTTGAAAAGACAAAAAGCCGTGACCTTAATTGAGATGACCATCGTTTTGCTCATTATGGGCATTATTGTGGCAGCTGGTTCTATTTCGATCCCTTCTATGAATTCTATGAATCTTGATGCCGATGCCAGAAAGATTGTGAGTGACTTGTGGTTGGTTAGGGAAGTCGCCGCCACGTCCCATACCGATTACTGTATTCGGTTTAACAGGAATTCTTATACTATTTATAAGAATAATTGTGGTGGGTTGGGTAGTGATTTTTTTAAACAGGAATCTTTGACCTCTACAGTAAATGCTTCTACGGTGCCTTTTGATTTGATGTGGTATGGGTTTAATAGCTTGCCTTTTCGTCTGGGAGGCATGGCCTTTAGCCCGGCGAGTTTCAGTAATCAGTTGACCATGGTTTTATCTTTAAATGGGCATTTTCAAACAATACAGACTTATGAACTTACAGGATATGTCAAGTTAGAGAAGGGTTGTTCCAAGATATGGAGCAGTTGGTCGGCATGTCCGGTAACTACTTGTGGACAGACAGGGACACAAACGCGAACCTGCATTAGTCTGGTTTCTGGATGCGCTGGGGGTTGTTCCGGCGCCAGCTCGCAAAGTTGTACCGGCATGGGCTGTCCTACAGGGCAAAGGTGTATCGGTCCCCCTGCTGCTATGGTGTGTCAGCCTTGGTGCGGCAATGGTATTTGCGATACCGACTGGGGAGAGTCGTATAACAATTGCTGCCAGGACTGCGGTTGTTGGTATCCTGATACCTGCACGAATGGGACGTGTCAGAACACCAACTGTCAGCCAGGTTCTTGTTGCTGTAATATGGTGACATCTTACACCCACCAACCTCCATATGATTGTGATGCTTACCTCTCTCTTTCGTGCACTCCTACCAGTTGTCCCGACAATGGGAGTGATCACGGAAGCTGGGGTTATGGAGGGACCCTGGGTTGCTACAAGTTCGTTACTAATCACTTTGATGCATTTTGTAACTGCAGCTGGGTGCCACAAGGGGGGTGCGGCGCTGGCCTATGCAGCGGCAGTCCGACAAAACGGTCTAATGTTTGTACGTGCAACCCTCCCGGTTGCGGGGGACGAGGTTCTTGCGTCGGGCCTGGCGCCGAAGGTGATCAGAAATGCGCCGTGGATGCGACATGTCCATAGCATCGTGGCTGTGGGCGCGTATAATTTCGTTGTGTTGATAGGTTGTAGGTTAAATTAGTTTTGAGGATGGATATGAGGCAGATATTTCAAAAAAAGAGTTTCAGTTTGATTGAGATCAGTATTTGCCTGGTTGTTAGAATTCCGGGGACTTAATTCTTAAAAAATTTCAGCCCGTTTCTGATTGATGATAAGTTTCCCAGAAGTTTATCGGGACACAATGGGAAAATATAACATTCCCACTTGTAATTATTCCCACCCATGGTATAGTTATTTTAAAAAGGGGGGTGAGTCCTATGTTAGAAGTTAATATTCTAAAAGATACGCATTTTGCGGAAGCGGTGGAAGTGAAGGTTGATTCAAAAAACCGGATTACACTGGGTAAAATGAAACTGAAAGCTAACATTTATAAGGTTTATCGTAATGCCATCGGACAAATTATTCTGGACCCGCAGGTCACCATTCCCGCTCATGAACAATGGCTTTTCAAAAATAAAGAAGCGGCCGATTTGATCAAGGCCGGTTTGGAGGATGCCAGGAAAGGGCGGTTAGTCAAAGCTCGTGAAGATTTTTCAAAATATGCCAATTGAGATTACCTTATATGTTTGAATTGAACTTCACCAAGACCGCCGATCACCAATTAAAAAAGATCGAAGGAAATCCATCTCAAGTCGGCCTGAGTAAGCAAATCAAGAAATCGTTAGGATATCTTCAAACAAATCCTAAACACCCCTCCTTAAACACGCATTCTTACGATTCTATCGACCATCCCTTTGATGCCAAAGGTAAAGTTTTTGAAGCCTACGCTCAAAACAACACGCCATCAGCTTACCGTATTTTCTGGTGTTATGGTCCGGATAAGAAGCAAATCACAATCATTGCGGTTACTCCTCATTCAGAATAGAAAAGTATGATAAACATTGGTCGGCTGTCGTCACGTATAACTGTTTCTGATTGAGCCTTGGGAAATAAATTCCGGCAGAGCTGGTGGCGCTGGATTTTAGTGATAATTGTGTCTTTTCCCCCTGTTACCAACTTTTTAAAAGTGGACACTTTTTGAATTAAAAGTGGACAGGTAAAAAGTCCTTAATTTTCATACGTTCAACCTTGATCAGTTTACCTTGATACCAAAAACGAAGTTCATAGAAGTCAA
>Ga0209515_10002137_pt1 | contig 31075 bp, 34 predicted proteins | sample Subgroupgradi54m_FD_187454 | JGI IMG/M metagenome (GOLD analysis project Ga0209515, IMG submission 187454) | Subsurface groundwater microbial communities from S. Glens Falls, New York, USA - GMW60B uncontaminated upgradient, 5.4 m (SPAdes)... ... | reverse complement strand
AGCCGGCGTAAATAAAATCATCTCAACCAACACCATCGACAAACCCACAAGTAAAATTGATGTTACTTCTTTGATTGCACAAGCACTTAGAAAAGAAAAATAATGCATAACCTTTTTATAGTTATATACAAAAATAATACTATGGTGTGGCACGACTTAATTGGAAACGAATTTAACGACAGAGAATTACATAACATCTCTCAAAGATTCAATACAGATAACTTTTATTGCAAATCTAAAAATCTACTTGAATACGAAATTGGCATTAAAAAAGATGACAAAGACCAAGCAGTAATGACTTTAAGTAGAGATCGTGTTATAGTCTTTAGTTATAATCTACAAACCTATTGCTCCGCACCAGAAGTTTCATTAGTCGCTCATAAATTAGAATTAGTGCGTCCTACTGGTTTAGAACATGTACTTCGTGAAGTAAATCATGCAAACAAATCAAGAGCAAGTCAAAAACCCTACGTTTCAAATTAATTTGTATTAGATAATAAATAATTTTTGTTGATCGGTATTTCTAAAACACAAATTTTTAACTCTATTCTTTCCTTTTCTTCAACTCCATCATCAACATCAAATGCTGCGTATTCGTCCGCAATTGCTCTAACATCTTCTGCATAGTCCTATTCGCCGGCAACACTAACGACTCTTGTCGCACAGTTATATCAACACTAAACCCCTTCTGCAAAGCATAAAACAACACAATCATATCCGCTCCCCACTTGCACTCCTCACCAAACCGCTCAGAATATAACTTCAAATACTCCTCAATCAGTGGCAGAATTTTTCGTAGCACACAAACTCTATACGCACAAAACCCCGGCGAATTGTGCAACAACCTTCTCCCCGCACCAAGAATAATCTCCCCCTGCACTGCTCCTTGAAAGCGATTAAACATCACATCAAACGGCTGCAGATGTTTTTCTGCATATTCTATCTGACATAACACTCCATCCACTTCCCTTTCATGTTGCCCTATCTTCTCAATCATCTCCAAAATCTTCAACGGATCATGCTCCCCATCTGAATCTAACCGCACAATAATTACATCTTCACTCAAACTGTTATCCACAAGAAAACCATACCCTCCAAACAACGTCTTATCTAACCCAATATTTTGCTCATTCCTCTGCACCTGCAACCAACAATACCTCTCCTGCATTCGCAACAGAAAATCCTGCACTTCTATATCATTCCCATCATCAACCAACAACAACTCCTCAAAATCCCCCTGTTTCACACATATCTCCACTCGTTGTAAAAATCCTTCTAAATCCGCTAATAACTTCCTTCGCAATTCACCAGTAATCGAAGCATCGCAATAAAACGGTGTAAATACGTTTATCTGTTGATTAAGCATAACAAAGAAAAATTATAACCTCTTTATTAAACTTATATCTTATAAAAATAAAATCATAAAATATGATTTTTCCACAAGTGGTTGCTCGCAAGCAACTTCGGAACGAAAGTGACAGAATGTAGTTCCACTGGTGGCGTAGCCACATCGATCTTCACATAGACTGGAAAAATCATGGTCGAAAAATTGCCCCGAGCGAAGCGAGCATGCCACTGGTGTTGAGCCCGTAGGCGATCACCAGTGGTTGGCGATTTTTTTGACAAAATAAATTCACACTATTTTCTCCAACTGTTGTTCAAATCCTTTAATCTCGCGCAAAATTTCCTCCATTGCCGCAACCCATTGGATTAATTCTAAAATTGCTGCACTTGTCTTTGTACACAATGCTCCTAAATGACTTCTCAACTTTTCGGTATTTTTTCCTTTCAATGTTTGCAGCAACTCTTCATCTGTTTTGATATCTTTAAATTGTTGTTGTAAATCTCCCGTAAAACTAGATGATGCTAACAAAATTTTTCGTTCCACAATCTTAAATTTTCGTTCTAACTCTTCCTCTTGAAATTTTAATTTTTCTGGCAATTCTGGACCTAAAGAACTTAATATTTTCCCTATCGCTTCCTCTGACCTATACGCTTTTCTTTCCGCTCGCGCAATCCATCGTAAAATTTTAAATCCTTTGCGTGCATCTTGTACCCCTTTGTCAGTCTCTTCATTCTGAATATGTTCCAGCTGCACCTGCAAATCTTTCGCATACTTATATTCTGCCGCCACAAATTGTATAGAAGTATCAATATTTATTTTCAAGTCTTGTAACTTTTTCATCATTCACCTCTCCAAATCCAATTGTACCCAAGAGGTATATAAATATTATTGTTTACGAACCTAGAAAAGAAAAAAAATCGCCCAAATTATAGCAATCCAACTTGATCATTCGGTGTCCAAAAGTTGGATTGCTTATTATATGAAATTACGTTGTTGTAATTTCATTATATGATAACTGCAGTTATCATTATCGGAAATTGCGAAGTTGCAATTTACGTATATGATGACTAGAGTCATCATTAGAAGTCCAACCCTAACACCTATCGAACCGGTTGGACTTCTATAGCTTTTTTCACTCAAAATATTTATACATTGGCTGCTGCTCAGAAACCACTTCTTTATTTGCATACCGTGCTAATACATACAACAAATCAGACAATCGGTTTAAATACCTCAATACTTCCGGATTTACCTCAATCTGCTCCATCAATCCCACTATATCCCTCTCCGCTCGCCGCGTCACTGTTCGCGAAAAATGCAGCCATGCGCTCAACGTTGTACCTCCCGGTAATAAAAAACTTTTTTGTTCCACTAACTTTTCCGACACTGCATCAATCATTCGTTCAATATCTGTAATATGTTGCATTGTAATCGTTGGCACTTTAAAATTTCCCGGCATCTGTTTTGCACTTAACATCGTCAACTCTGCACCAACTGTAAATAAATCATGCTGGATTCGCTCAAGCACCGATTTAATCTCAGTACCAATAACACTCTGTGAACTCTCTGCTGTAATCGCATGCGACATCGCTAACCCAATAAGAGAATTTAATTCATCAATTGTTCCAACCGCTTCAATACGTGGATCATTCTTGCGTACACTCTCTCCAGTATAAAACGTCGTACTTCCCCCATCGCCTTTTTTCGTATAAATTTTCATGTGTAATAACTATCAGCTCAACTTTTTTTAAACCCTATTCCCCAATCATAATTACCTGATCTTCATAACTTCCATCCCGATAAATTGTAATTCCTTTACATTTTGATTTCCACGCTAATAAATATGCTTGCTCCACATCTCGTATTGCCGCAGTTTTCGGAAAATTAATTGTCTTCGAAATAGAATTATCCACATACTTCTGCAGCGTCGCCTGCATCTTAATATGCCATTCCGGTTCAATATCTTGTGACGTCACAAAAACATCTCTGACCTCTTTTGGAATCTCTTTAAACTCCTGCACTCCCCCACTTCGCGCAATTTTATGAATCAATTCCGCAGTATAAAACCCTCTCTCTTTTGCCAGCGCTTCAAACATTTTATTTAAATACACAATCTCATTATTTCCTAATACCGTCTTTGCATATGATATTGCAAACAAAGGTTCGCATCCACTTGATGCATCCGCTAAAATACTAATTGTCCCTGTTGGCGCAATCGATAAACAATTCATATTTCTCATCTTTCTACCTGCTTTTTCATGTTCAGACCCAGCCCACGCCAGACATACCCCTCTCTTCTCTGCTAATTCCATTGATGTTGCATATGTTTCTTGTTTAATAAATGACATTAATTTCTCCGCAAAGTCCAATCCTTCTTCAGAATCATATTTTATTTTCAATCGCGTCAGCAAGTCCGCAAATCCCATAATCCCTAATCCAAATTTTCGTGTTTTCTTGGTCTGCTCTTCAACTTCCACACTGGGATAACTATTCATCTCAATCACATTATCTAAAAAATGAACCGCCGTATGAATTGTTTGCTTCAACAATTCCCAATTTACTTCTTTTCCCGTTGAATCAATAAATTTATTCAAATTTAACGATCCTAATACACATCCTTCATAAGGTAATAATGGTGCTTCTCCGCATTGATTTGTCGTCTCAATTTCCCCCAAATGTTTCGCCGGATGTTTTCGATTAATCTCATCAATAAATATCAATCCCGGATCTCCAGTTTTCCATGCATTTTGTGTAATCATCGCAAATACATCTCGCGCCCGTAACTTTCCCACATATTTATCTGATTTAGGATTCACTAAATAATATTCCCTATCCTCTTCCACCGCTTTCATAAAGCGATCTGTTACTGCAACCGAAATATTAAAATTTTTTAACGACCGCTTATCCCGTTTTGACTCCACAAATCTAATTATATCTGGATGATCTACACGCAGCACCGCCATATTTGCTCCAGGTCGCACTCCCCCTTGCTTAATATTTTCTAATGCCGTATCAAACACATGCATAAACGCCACCGGGCCAGCGGCCACTCCTAAATTCTGTCCTACTGGATCATTTTTTGGCCGCAGTCGTGAAAACGAAAATCCTGTTCCTGACCCTCGCTGATGAATGATAGCCGCCCCTTTTAACGTCCCAAAAATCCCCTCCATTGTGTCTTCTATTGGTAATACAAAACACGAACTTAATTGCTCTGTTTTCGTTCCCGCATTCATAAGGGTCGGTGAATTCGGCAGAAAACGCAATGAAGACAACATTTCATAAAAATCTTCTTCTATCTTTAAAATATTCTCTTTCGTCGCTCCATATAATCCATCTGCTTTCGCAATACTCTTTGCGACACGCTCAACCATCGCTCGTGGTGTCTCAATTAATTGCCCCAGTTCATCTTTTAATAAATATCGTCGTTCTAAAATTTTCAGCGCTTCATTAGAAAAATTAAGATTCTCTGACACATTTTTTTGACCTAAAATTAACGCTCGTCGTTGCCTCTCCTCCCCTTTCTTATATCTAAATAGAATAAACGCCTTTGCGGTCTTGGCATGCCCCTCTTCAATTAACACTTTCTCAACACAATCCTGCACATGCTCAACCGTTGGTGTCTTTGATTTAAATTCTTCTTGCAAACTCACCAATACTTTTTGCGCCAATTCCTCTGCTAACGCTCTATCTTTCCCCCCCACTGCTTGCGCTGCATTGAATATTGCATCTGTAATCTTCACAGAATCAAATAGTACAACTCGTCCATCTCGTTTGGTTACGGATTGTGGTATTTCTTTCAGTTGGTGCTGTGCATTTGTCATAATAATCCTCAATCATCTCTTCCTTTTTATAATTAACGCACTAAAAAAATAAGAAAAAAATAAAACAAAAAAAAGAAATTCACTCTCTTTCCTACGAACACCCACTCGTCTCTCCGCACACCTCACACAGCATACAAGTTCCATTCTGCCGTAACTGCGCCGCTCCACATCCTCGACACTTCTGTTTCTCGCCACTTTTCAAATTCGATTCTAATACAACACTACTCCTTCTTTGCTCAACTCCTCTCTGCACCCCCATAACCATTCCTCCTCCTCCCTCAAACTCTCGCAAAAACGCACTCAGTTCCGACACTAACGGATGCCCTTCCATTGTTAAACTCTGTGTTGCAATCACACTTGGCGAAATCCCATTCTGCAAACTCATATTAATCACACCCGTTAATGCCTGCGCCATCACCTCTTGCGCCGGACTCACTCCCTCCATCCGTGCCTGCACTTCATATAACATTCCTTCCTGCAACCGTGCAATCAACTGCAATTCTTTCTTACCAATCATAATCTTCTTGCGAATCTCTTGCATCATTTGCTCATCATCATTTTCCTCTTCCAGCAATTTCTTTAACTCCACATTTTCATCTAAAGTTGCATTTAACGGCTGACTTAACTTTGACCCATCTCGATACAACGCTGTCGCTTTAATCATCATTGTCCACGCATCATAATACGCCTGCTTAATCTGCTCAACAGTCCACTCGCGCGGCATATTAATTGTCTTAGAAATCGCACCGGAGATAAACGGTTGCACTGCTGCCAGCATTTTTAAATGTCCATAGGGATGAATATATCTCTTCCCTGTCTTCCCGCATTTATTTGCACAATCAAACATTGCATACTGCTCTTGTTTTAAATGCGGTGCCCCTTCAATCGTCATCGCGCCGCAAATATACACATTCGCCTCCGCAATCTCTTCATTACTAAATCCTAATGCATTCAACACATGCCCCTCTCTTCCGTTCATAACTCTCTCATAAAATTCTTTTCCTAATGTCCATTGATTAAACACAAATGTAATATCCATTGTATTTCTCAACTCTTTCTCAATTCCTAGAATTTGCTCTTCACTCAATCCACAATCAAGCAATCGTTCTTTATGTACACCCGGACTTCCTACAAACGTTCCGTGCCCAATACAATATTGTAATATTTCTTCAATCTCTTGCCCATTATATCCAAGACGCCGTAACGCCGAAGGTACAGAATTATTCACAATCTTAAAATAGCCTCCTCCCGCTAACTTTTTAAATTTTACAAGTGCATAATCCGGCTCAACCCCTGTGGTATCACAATCCATCACTAATCCAATCGTTCCGGTCGGGGCAATAACTGTCGCCTGAGCATTTCGATAGCCCCATTTCTTACCTAAATCTAACGCTTTATCCCATGCATCATGCGCTGCATCTAACAATTCAAGAGGACAAAGCTCTTGATCAATTGCCAGTGGTGTAATTGTCAACTCTTCATAGCCATTTTCTCCATACGCTGCTCGTCGATGATTGCGTATAACGCGCAGCATATGTTCTTTATTCAGTTTATACATCTCAAAAGGTCCTAACGCTTTCGCCATCTCCGCCGAAGTCGCATAACTATCACCCGTCAACATCGCTGCTAACGCTCCTGCAATTGTTCGTCCTTCATCACTATCATATGCGATTCCTTGAATCATTAATAACGTTCCAAGGTTCGCATATCCTAATCCCAGCGTGCGAAATTGAAAACTCTTCTGTGCAATAGGTTCCGACGGAAATTGCGCCATCAATACTGAAATTTCTAATGCAATTGTCCATAATCGTATTGCCTGCCGATAACCCGCCACATCAAATTTACCCGTTGCATCATCATAAAACTTCAACAAATTAATCGATGCCAAATTACACGCCGTATCATCCAGAAAATTATATTCTGCACATGGATTACTCGCATTAATTCTTCCTGATTCTGGACACGTATGCCATTCATTCAACGTCGTATCATACTGCACTCCTGGATCTGCTGACGCCCATGCACAATATCCAATATCATCCCACAACTTCTGTGCCGGAATGGTTTTCATTACTTCTCCCGTCCCTCGTGCCGTCAATTTCCAATCTTTCCCTAATTTTAACGCTTCAAAAAAACTATTTGGAATTCGCACCGAATTATTACTATTCTGCCCCGCAACAGTTAAATACGCTTCCGACTCATAATGTGTATCAAACTCTTTTAATGGTAAATTATATCCTTGACGTGCTAAATCTAACGCTCGTACTAAATAATTAACTGGAATCTGATCTTTCGCTGCCTGCTGTAACGCTCTTCGCACCGCTTTATCCTGTAATGGCTCTTCTTTATTCTTTGCCATCTCAATTAATTTCGTCATTCTCCTTTTCAAAATCTTGCTTCCTGCAACTAACGCTGCTACTTTCTCTTCCTCTCGTACCTTCCACCAGATGATATCCTCAATTTCCGGATGATCTAAATCTAAACATACCATCTTTGCTGCCCGTCGTGTCGTTCCACCAGATTTGATACTCCCCGCCGCTGTATCAAAAATCTTAAGAAAACTCATCAAGCCTGAACTCGTTCCTCCTCCAGCTAATCGTTCTCCCTTTGCTCGCAGCTTGGAAAAATTACTTCCTGTGCCAGAACCATACTTAAATATTCTCGCCTCTCGCGTCAATAAACTAAAAATGCCGCCATCTCGTACTAAATCATCGCTCACTGATTGGATAAAACAATTATGGATTACAATTCCATTTCCTAAAAACTTCTCGCTCTCAGTTTGAATATCATACACTTTTCGCACTCCTATCTTTTCGATAGAAATGATTACCTCTTCTCGAATAAGCGCAACTGATTTAGCTCGTTCCACAATCTTATTTAACAAAACCAATTTTTGCTGTTTCTCTTCACTGATAAATCCTATCTGCTCTTGATATTGTTCACGTGCGCTACCATATGCAATAATCACTTGATTTGTACCAGCTCTATTTTCCCGTGCATCAATATTTTTTGAAATACGTGCATAGATCCCCAATGAATTAAGTAATTGCAGTACCTCAAATGAGAGTTGCGGTGAAGCCGTAGTCAAACATATGTCACCTGCATTCCGCGTTTCATCTACTCGTATTCGTACACACCCATCTGCTTGAAATAGTGCTTTTAAAAATTCTCTTTTTTCTTGCGGTGATGCACAGATAATTATTGGAGGAATACTTGCAGTTGTACTTCTTTTTCCCAGCAGCCCATACTCTTCAACAAAAGAATGTAACTTCTTTCCTGACAAATGGATTCTTTTCCCTTCAATAGTTGTATCCACTGTTTTAAAAGTAGTCACCCAATACGATAATTCTTCTCCAAACACTTCTTCTAGATCTTGTACTACTGATGTATGTTCATCTTCATTGATAGTTATTATTTCAAGCCGCATCACATTTTGATATATCCCTACAGAACCATCTCCAATAACCCATCCAGCCAATCGCGCTTTTGCTAAATCTTGGCTAAACACATTTTTCTCTTTCACATCGAGCAACAACGGCTGTTGTACTCTATTACTCACTGCAAGATTTTCTACCGAATGCCAATCATAATCCCCTCTCCACTCTTTTGCTGAAAGTACTAAATGATCTTTTGTCAAATCAATATAATTTCCATTCTTTAAAGTGAGGCGAAAAACTTCTTGTTCACCATTATATTTTGTTGCGAGAATTTGCACCCATCTCTCTCCATCAAATACGTTCAATCCAGTCATGTTTTTTTCAACAATCTCTCCTATGAACTTAGTGCCCTCTTCCGTGTACACTTGCGTAAAATAATCTGCACACGCGTGAGGCTGACTCCTCGTATACGCATCTTTAGATTGTTCTAATTTTTTAGAAATCGGATCAACATAACTGTGCCCCTGCGCCGGCCCCGTTAATCCATATGCAAAATTCAATCCCGTCGTAAACCACTGCGGACTATTTGGCGCCGCATATTGACCGATGATCATATACACCATCTCATCATAAAAATGCTGCGCATCTTCTCCCGATGCAAAGTAACCATACATTTCTCCCCAATGCTTCCAACACCCTGCAATCCGATGTGCCACTTGTTTAATACTCGTCTCGCTTCCCGTAATCACTTTCCCATTTTCATCAAGCAACAAATCTCCTCGTTCATTTCGCAGCGGTACTCCTGCTTTACGAAAATACTTCTGCGCCAAAATATCTGTTGCCACCTGCGACCAAAACGTTGGCACTTCCACCTCCTCCATGCGAAACACAAGCGATCCATCTGGATTTTTAATTTGTGAAACCCGTTTATCATATGCAAACATCTCAAACGGACTCAACGTAGAATTAGTATAATATCTTGGCACACTCAGACCTTTCTTTTCCATCACCGCAGTTTTATGTTCTTTTTCCATTGTTCATCCCCTCCTTTTTAAAATATGATCTTCATCTTTTGTTTAAGATTAATTCGACTTTTCTACACCATTAAATCAATCTCTTTTTCTAACATCTTCACATCCTCAATATTCTTATAGACCGATGCATAGCGTAGATACGCAATCTTATCCACTTTTTTCAATTCCTGCATCACCATCTTGCCAATCTCTGCTGTTTTAATTGGATTTACTTTCTTATTCAAAATTTTCTGCTCAATTTTCCGGCTCAACTCCTGTAATTCTTCTTCCTCTGCTTTGTTGCACGCTTTTTCAACACTTCGCGTAATTTTTGCAAGATCAAATTCTTCATGTCGTCCATCTTTTTTGATAACTGTAAGATTAAATACTGCTTTTTCATGCGTTGTAAAACGATTTTCACATTTAAGACACTCTCGACGCCTGCGCATACTATCTTCAAGCATTCTACTTTCTAGAACTTTTGTATCTTCGTTTGCACAATAAGGACAGTACATTGTCAAAGACCTCTTTTAGTTTCAAAACGCTATATGTAGTGGTTATCAAGTTAAATAATAACACCTATAGTGTTTGTAACCATTTGAAAAAAGCTGTTCTTTAAATAGTTTTTAGTTTTCGTGTATGTATTTTTTAAAATATAGTTTAGAGTGAGCAATTAACTAAAATATCAATTAGGCTATTGCTTAAAAGTTCTAAGAAAAAACAATGGATAACACTAATTCTTAATGTGAAAGGAACTTTGCAAAATCGGGATTTCCACATATTTTAACAAATATTTTTTTGAAATCCCGATTATTCCACAGTTCTCTTAGAGAAGTTTGCCAAGATGTTGCGCTAGTAACATAAGAAGGCAATGCCTTCTGTAAAATATCAATTATGCAAACTTCTCTGAAAAACAAAATGAAAAAGAAGATTTTAAAAACTCTTAAAAAATACACCTACTCTCATGATCACCTTTTTACTTCAAGCACTTTACTTCTTCCTTCCTGCCTATTTCGCTAATATGGCTCCCGTCATCTTCCAAAAACTTCCTTTTCTCACATCACCCCTAAGCGAAAAACACTTCGGCAAAAATAAAACCTGGCGCGGCATCCTCACCGCAATCTTCTTCGGCACATTCATCTTTTACCTCCAACAAATAGCCTACACCAACAGCTTTACCTCTCTCGCTTTAATCGACTACAACGGCTTCTCCCTCTGGCTCGGCATTTGTATGAGCACCGGCGCCATCCTCGGCGACTTAATCAAAAGCTATTATAAACGTAAAGTCGATATCGCCCCAGGAAAACCCTGGTGGGGCTGGGACCAATTAGATTTCGTCATCGGCGGCTTGCTTGGCAGTATGCTTGTCTATGTCCCAACCATCAGCGTTGTTCTTATCCTTGTAATACTAAGTCCCTTACTTCATATCCTTGTCAATCTCATCGCCTATGCGTTGAAGATACGAGAGACGAAATTTTAATCAATCTTAAGAAAATTTCGAAAAACAAACATTTTTATAAAGCAATTTATTCCTCATAATATGCCCCTTAAAATAATAATTCTTTCCCCCAACGCTGACTTTCTGTTTACAACAGAACTTAAAGAAAAAATAAAATCAGTAGGGGATGTTACTATAATTAAAAAAATCAAACCACTCTTGGAGATCTCACAATTATACACCAAAGATAAAAAAATAATCGCCATCGATCCCGATTTTTGTGAATGGAGTGTACCAAAAGTGATTATTGAGAAAATGAAAAATGTTCAAGCAATCTGTTTGCAAACAACCTCATTTTCTTGGATTGATACTGGCCAAGCCAAAAAACAAAATATTCCAGTTGTAAATTTACGTGGTTTCTCAACCGAAGCCGTTGCCGAATGGGCGTTCATGATGGCAATAAACGTAGCCCGAAAACTACCTTTAATTATCAAAGATGGCTGGACACAAGATTTCAGCAAACATCAAGGGATAGAATTAAAAAATAAAACTGTAGGCATCATCGGTTTAGGTACTATCGGTACCCGTATTGCTGAAATTTGCAGTGGCCTAGATATGAACGTTGTATATTGGTCAAGAAAATCAAGAGATACACGTTTTTCATTTATTGAATTACCCCAATTAATGCAAAACGCCGATTTTATGTTTCTTACTCTTGCCCAAAATGAAGAAACAAAAAATCTGATTACAGATAAAATGTTAAAGAGCATGAAACATTCCGCTATTTTTGTATCCATTGTGCATAAAATATACAACCATGAACTTATCTTACAACTGGTCAAAGAAGGTAAACTCTACGGCTATGCATTTGAAACTGGAAAAGAGAAAATGACCGATTTTACCGGTAATGTCTGGGCAGGTCCAGAATTAGCATGGTGTACAGAAGATTCAATGAGAAAAAATGCACAGCAATGGACCGAGGCGATTATAACCGCAGCCAAGAATAAGTATCCCACCCAAGTTAATAAATAAATTTCAATCTTGTTTTTTGCCACCTAACCCTGCTCACTCATTTCTACCTTTTTCTCCACATCTCTACTCCCTCCTGCAATTGCCGCGCTAAAGAATACACACTCGCAACGCCCGTCGTAATATACGTCGCTTCCGGAATCGTAAATACTATAATTTTAATTGGTAAAAACCACACTCCCATTAATACTAACGTCACCGTTCTCGTAAATAAGATCGGCAGTTTAAAATCCGTAATATAATACATCACATTCGCGAGCGAATACAACCCCGCCGCAACATATGCATAATAATCCTGTAAAAACCACCCCAATTTCACCATCACTAATATCACAATCAACTGATCCACCCCAAAATCAAACTTCTTCCCAAACACCGTTCCCCCCGACACCCGTGCAATTACTCCATCCATCGCATCCGCACAAAGATGTAGCAATGCAAATAACGCAAACAACCAATAAGAAGCAAAAAGATAATACACCGCCACAACTCCAAAAACCAGCGACAGCAACGTCATCACATTCGCTGAAATACCAAATTTCAAAAATCCCCGGCCCAACCCCGAAAATTTAGCACTCTTATAGTCACGAAATCGTTCAATAATATCATTCGTAAATCTAACCATCGAAATATATATAAAGAATTACTATAAAAAGTTACCTATGAAACTCTATAATCCTGAGCTCACCAAAGCCATCGAAAAAATAAAAGAAACTGATGCTAAAACCGTCTGCATCCAGCTTCCTGATGGCATGAAACCCTACGCTCAAGAAATCCACGACGAATTGGTAAAATCCACCAGCGTAAGAGTCCTAATTTGGCTTGGCTCCAACTTTGGCGCCTGTGATATCCCTTTAGGCCTACCCAAAATGAACATTGACCTCCTAATCAGCTGGGGTCATAACCCGTTCCATAAAAAGATGGATGGGTGGTGAATGCATGAATACCCTCTTCTTAGACGCCCCCTATACAGGCAAAGTTGAACTCTGTAAAGACACTATCACTTATCTAAAAATGCATAACATCAAATGCATTGGTTTATACGCATCTGTGCAATTCGTCAACAATCTCAACACCATCAAAGAACAATTAGCGAAACTCAACATCACAATCATCACCTCAAAAGCCGATCGCACCCATCTCAAAACTCAACTTCTCGGCTGTGATAGCGAACTCAACGCCTTAAACCTCACCCCTGCCGAATTCAATCAAATTGAATCATTTCTCTACATCGGCGATGGCCGTTTTCACCCTTACGCCTTAGTCTACGCTCAAAAAGATCTCATTGCTACAGTTGTAAAACCCATTATCTGCAACGACCCTATCGCCAAAACCCACACTCTAACAGACATCAACATTATTAAAAATATCCTGCGTAAATACCGCGCATCATTAATGAAATTCCTCGTTGCCAAAACCATCGGCGTCATTGTCACAATTAAACCCGGCCAAGAACACCTCAAAGCCAGCTATCGCTTAGAAAAAAAATTCCCAGATAAACAATTCTACTTCTTCATCGACGACGTCATCTCATTCAATCAGTTAGAAAACTTCCCTTTCATTGAAGTCTGGATCAATACCTCTTGCCCCAGAGTTGGCCTCGACGACCAAGAGAAATTCACCAAAGGTGTCATCAACTTAAACGACGCATTTATGGTTCGGGAAGTATTAGGGAAAGAAAGTGTCTTGATGAAGATATGATCTCTTTACTACTAAAAAGATTTTATTTATCCATTTAAAGCCCTAATCTATTATCTAAAATCCCATTTTATCTCTTAAAAACCCTCTATTATATTCTAAACAAGCCATTTTTCGTCGAGCCACCGACGGTCAAAAAGAGAAACATTTATAAACAAGTACTCTTTCTCACGTCTAGAATCAACGTGCTTACGCACGAAAAAACAAAAGAGGGGATGAAATATGGCAGAAATTGTAAATAAAGCAGGTATTAAGAAACAATCGGGGTTTCTCTATTTTTTAGACAAGAGTGGAAATGTCTGTAGAGCAGCTATGAGCCGAGCAGGACGAACAAAAGGAAAAGCTAAAAAAGAATTAGTAGCAAAAGTTGGCGTTAAGAAAGAAAAAGGCTATCTATACTTTATCGATGGTAAAGGAAACGTATGTCGAGCAAAAATGGCTCGTGGCCGAAAAGCGAAGAAGAAATAAATTTTTAGATTAGTTTTTTTTCTTTTATTTTTTTATTCTCATTTTTCTCAATAACTTTAACAAAATTTAATAAAAACACTCTTATTTCTATTCATTATGACTAATTCCATCGAAAACGACCAACATTTTCTCATAGATCAAACCATCATTACTCGTCTCATAGAATCAGCAACCCTCACAAAAGACGACATCATCCTTGAAATCGGCGCAGGTTCCGGTAACATCACCCTCCCCCTATCAAAAAAAACAAATCACCTCTTCGCATCCGAACTCGACCCCCAATTCTTCCCCGCTCTTCAAAAAATGCCAAACACCACGCTCATCCCCGGCAACATCCTCAAAACTCTACTCGCACAAAAACAGATCACCACCGTCATCGGCAATATCCCTTATCAAATCACCGAACCACTGCTTCATCTCCTCTGCAAATCACATTCAATTCAAAAAGCCGCATTCATTCTCCCCAAAACATTCACCCAACGCATTCAAACCCATTCTATATTCTCCGCATTTTGGAATATCACAATCATCCAAGACGTCCCTTCCTCTTCATTTGAACCAAAACCGCGAGGAGTTTCCGTCATCGCTCGCCTCACCCGAAGAACCGACACCGACACCGAATCATTCATCATCCGTAACTTATATCTACAGCCCACAAAAAAAATAAAAAACGCATTGCGTGAAACTTTAATTAACCTCTACAAAACAAAAAATAAAACGGTCACCAAAAAAGAGGCAGAAAAAATACTTGAACAACTCAGCCTCTCCTCTGTAGACCAAAAAATTTCCTCTTTAAAACCTCAAGACTATGTAAATCTCTCAAAAGAAATTATTTCTTCTCTTAATTTCTAATTTATCCTATCCACCTCCCATATTTTTATAAACTTCCTCTCCTAAAATCTCTCCATGCCTGAATTAACTACACCTCTCCCCAAAACCGAAAACCGTCTCAATGAACTCCCCGCCAAAGAGTGGCTCAAATTCACAAAAACATGGTTCATTCATAACCCTCCTCCTCGAAAAAAAGCCGAAATGCTTCACCCCGCCAAATATCCCGAAAATATGATTGCAGAATTCATTAAATTCTTCACAAAACAAGGTCAAATTGTATTCGACCCATTTTTAGGCACCGGCTCAACGTTAGTCGCCTGTCATAACACCAATCGCAACGGCATCGGTATCGAATTGCAGCAAAAATACGCCGATATCGCAACCGAACGCATCAAAAAATTAGAAAGCCAATTAAAATTAGATTCTGATTCATCCGCCGGCGCCAAAGAACAATCAAAACAACTCATCTTCACCGGCAACTCTCTTGATTCCAAAAAAATATGGAAAGAACTCAACCTTCCTAAAATAGATTTAGTCATCACCTCTCCCCCCTATGGTCCCATGCTCAACAAAAAAGGCCTTGTCACCAAAGAACGAGAAGAACAGGGCCTAGATCTTAAATACAGTGAAGATGAAAACGACCTCGGCAACACTAAAAACTACGATGAATTCATCCAAAAACTCGTGACATTATTCACCAATCTCAAAGATCACATCAACGACAACGGCCATCTCGTCATCATCCTCCAAAATTACATGGATAAAGGCGACTACAAAATGCTCGCCTGGGATTTTGCTCGAGAAATGGCCAAACACTTCCAGCTTCGCGGCGAACGCATCTGGTGCCAAGACAATAAAACATTATATCCTTATGGCTACAGATACAGTTTCGTTCCTAATGTTCATCATCACTATTGTTTGATATTTAAGAAACGAGTGGGAAACAAAGAAATATAATCTTATTTTAGTCCGAGATTAAGTTTTCTCTATTTTCTCCAAAAATAACCATAACATTTAAATAACAGTTGTATTTTTAAAGTAACATATGTCCTTTAAAAAATACAAGCACCAGATTCTATTTTTTCGAGAATCTTCATTTAAAGTAGCAGAAAAGATATTTAATCACCCTACTGCCCTGTTTCATCTGCGCAAACTCGCCAAAGAAACATCCCTCTCAACCACCGCAGTAGTGCAAGCCATTCATGAATTAAAGAAATCAGACCTAATTTTAGTTGAGCAAACCGAGGTCACCAAGAATATCAAAGCAAATCTCGAATCAGAGGCGTATAAATTCTATAAACGTGTATTCAATCTCTATCGGTTAGGGCGGCATCATTTCATCGAAACACTACAACAGCACTTCCAAGCAAAAACTATCATTCTTTTCGGCTCATTTGCCAAAGGCGAAGATATCGAAAGCAGCGATATTGACCTTTTGATAATTAGTAATCGCAAAGAGAACAATCTACCGCTCATCCACCGCATGGAGAAAGAATTAAATAGAACCATTAATTTACATATTCTTGAATCCATCGAAAGAAGTGAACCAGAATTTAAGAATGCCCTGGCAAATGGCATTGTGTTACACGGATATCTTAAAATAATATAATGGCTACTGCATTTGAACAATATCTTAAATCAGGAAAAGTAAAAAAGAAAACTCCAGACCAGCAAGAAGCACAAGCTCTATTACAGCAAGCACAAGAAAGATTGGAATATATTAAAAACCAAAAAATAGATGAAAAAAATGCCAAATTCATTTTTGAAGCGGCATATGAAGCGATGCGCGAAGCTGCCCAATCATTAATGTCATTGCAAGGATACAAACCATATTCTCATGAAGCAACTGTTAGTTTTATCGAGATGATTTCAATATTTAATCAAGAAGACATTTTTCAATTTGATCATTTTCGCAAATTACGGTCTGATTCCGTATTTCGCGCTGTCAAAATCATCCTCACCGATGCGAAAGAAAGTGTTCAATTTGCTGAAAAATTCATTTCACAAGTCAAAATAGTGTTCTCTTCACAAAAATAAATTTATGACTTCTGCAATCACTTTCCTCGAACACACCGTCCCCTCCAACCTAATCAAAGTATTCCAAGACCAAGCCAGACAAAAGATGCAAGCCGAGAAATGGACTGGCAGAAATATTGAAGTAAAGCTCGCCAACTTCGTCCACTGCTGGATCACCGAAGAAGCGTTTAAACAACTTCTCATCCAACGAAACATCTGGTTTCGCTATCGCGGCCTATACTTTGGCGACGCCCAAGGAGCTGGCGCAGATTTCATCGTTAAAATAAACGGAATCGAAACCTCCATCGGCCTGCGCAGCATCGCGCCTGAATCCCTCAACCGCTGGAAAACCGTCGCCTATCCCGACGACCGCTTCCGCTTAGAAAAAGAAAAAATTGCAGATTATCATATTGTTTGTAACCATACAGACGGCCACACCCAATTCTTCGGCTGCATCTCAAAACAACACCTCCTCACAGAATTGGAACAGTCAGAACGCAAATACAGTAAAATCAATCAAGAATACTTTCGGATAATTTCTTTAGAAAAATTCACGTTACACGCAATGATTGAACTATTAGAAAAAATGGATAAAATATAATATCTCTTATTTCACTCTCACTTAGTATTGGAATTGTAGAGAGGAGTGCGCCAAATTTTGCTATCTCGATTGCGTGTTCTAAGCTTGTACCCTGGTAGAGGGAGGTCATATGGGAAGTATCTGAATAGAGGTAAGATAGTCATACACTTTTTGTTCAACCAATCGCATCGTTTGAATTTTTTCTGTTACAGAGAGCAAATCATAATTGTCAGGTAAACAATGAGTTATATCAATCACTGTTCTAGTCAATTCTTCTTTTGTTTCACCAATCGCTTTCAGACATAAAAAGCGCAGTGCTTGAATCGTATACCCATACACATTTCCTCGTAATTTATTCTTGGAGTAATATGAACTAAATAATTCCCCATACGTTTGTTCCATTTCTTTTCGCCATTCCCGACGTTGAGGATGATTTGCGCCAAAATTATCCTCGATTAAAGGATAGGAGAGATAATCTGTGACTATTTTGGTCATTTTTTCAACTTTATCTTTTGTCTCAGGGTCGAAATAGTCCAGATTTATTTTGGGAATTTGAGTGTAGAGCGGCGGATGAATCGCCACAATATGCGGATCTTGCACAAGTATTTGTTCAATGGAAAGTGCAGTCATTTTATCCCTCTTTTCTAAATAAAGAAATATATGCAATCAGCGTCTGATCAAATAGTGGTAGTAAATTTAATTTATCCTGCAAAAGACTTTGATCATCAGCAATGCAGTTGCTTAATCTTTCAATTGAACTTAATAACCCTTCCACTCTTTCTCTTTGATGTCCAACATAATAATCTCCCAAATAACTTGCCCAGCCATTTACAGAAGTAATCGCATTTCCTCGCAACTTATTTTTATGAATATAATCTGAGAACACTTGACCATACTGTTTTTCCATTTGTTCAACCCATTTTCTTCGCTCTGGATGGCGTTCAAAATTATCTTGAACAATCGGTCCTGCTAAATAAGTATAAATTTCTTGTATGTCCTGCTTAACTTCTCTCTCCTGCAACTGAGGAAATAAATTATATTCAATTTCTGTATCCAAATTCAGCAATGGTGGCAAAGATGCATACGTAATACTTGTAACCTGTGGATCCTGCCGTACAATTTCTTCCATTGATAAATTATGCATCATTGCTCTCTAATTTCTTAACTCTATTTATAAACCTTTCCACTTATAACTACTTGATAGTGATATTAAAACAAAACATTTAAAAATAACCCTCTCACAAACACATTAAATGACCTTTCAGCCATCACAATACCAAAACCTACCTCTGCGTGCCTTTCAAAACCAAGATCGCACTATATATTACTCTCACGCCGCACAAGAATTAGAACAATCTCTCACCCCTCATTTTCCTGGACAAGATCCACGCCCCAATCTTGTTTCCCTAATCGATAAACAAACTCAACAAGGTGGCACCGGTTTGCTTTTAAACAAATACGGTTTTGTTCTCACTTCATACCACTTAGTGAATCAATTTAAGAAAAATCATTCCTCTAAATACCACTATCATATTCAAGATAGTTCTCATCGAGCACATTCCATCGATCCCTCTTTTTTCGCATATGACCAAACTCATGACATCGCAATCATTCGCGCTCTTGGCACACCTCAATCAACTTCATCAATAGCCATCTCAAATAATCATCTGCAACTCTCCCAATTAATCTGCTACATCGCATATGTTGATGGCATAAACATCTCCCGACATCTCGGACAAATTAAATCTACTTCCTATGACGTTCACTACGAACATAAAACTATCCTCGACGCCATCGCTTTCTCCGGTGAAGGACAACGCGGTTTCAGCGGCGCCCCCTTATTCAACCATCAAAACCATCTCGTAGGTAATCTCTTTGGCGGTGGTTATCTCGACGACGAATATAACAATGAGAACGAATGTAACCATAACAACAATGAAAATGACGAAGACGAAAATAATGATGAAGAACTCAACTTCGGCACCAAAGCAATATATATTACAAAACTCATTCAAGAACTAATCACAAATCTTCATAACACCAAATAAAAAAATATCTGCTCTCTTTGATCACAATCCCATGTCCCTTCCACGCCTCCTTCCCAAATTTCCAAGCAAAGCTTTCCTCGCCCCCATGGCCGGCGTCTCTGACCCCGCACTCAGATTAATTTGCAAAGAACTTGGCGCAGGTTTAGTCGTCACTGAATTCACCAGCATCCACGCCATCGTCGCCAAAAACTCCCAACTCTCTTCAATAAAACAATTCGTTGAATACCACGAAAACGAACGCCCCCTCTCCATTCAACTCTTTGGTTCAGACCTCAACATTCTCGAACAAGCCGTCAAAATTGTCTCTCCTCATTTCGATATTATAGACTACAATCTCGGCTGTCCCGCACCACATATCACTGAACAGATGGCCTGCTCTGCCCTATTACAACACCCTGACATCACACGCCAAATCTTTCGCATAATGGTCACCTCCACAACAAAACCCGTCTCCGTAAAAATCCGCGCCGGCATCACCAAGCCCGACAAATGGCAAGAAATTGCAACAATCGCACAACAAGAAGGCATCTCTATGATCACTTTTCATCCCCGCACCGTCAAACAAGGCTACTCCGGCAAATCAGACTGGCAATTAATCAAACAACTCAAACAACAAAGTTCTATACCCATTGTCGGCAATGGCGACATCACCTGCCCTGAAGATGCTAAACACATGCTTGATGAAACCGGCTGCGATTTTGTCATGCTTGGTCGCGCCGCTATGAGTAATCCATTCATTTTTCAACAAATCAACGACTATCTTACAACCGGAACATATCAAGAAATCACCTTCGCCCAACGCCTCGCCGTTTTCTTCCGCTACCTCAACTACGCTAAACAGTACTCCACAATTCCTTTTGCCAATATCCGTCTGCACGCCATGAACTTCACCAAAGGTAGTATCGGTAGCAAAGAACTACGTGTCAACATCGGCAAAACCAAAACTATTGAAGAATTAATCTCTCTATTAAAAGAAACAGAAAAAAAAACATCAATCAAATCCCACTATGAAACTGTTTAAACCTCTCTCATTCATCTAACAACTCATCGCAACCCGTTCCAGCTTCTGTGCCTCTTCAACTAATTGCGAAAAATCTTCTTCTAACTTTCGTCGCTTCACTTGCTCTGCTGCCTTTACAAACCATTGCCGTAACACTGATTTTGTATTTTTAACTGCAACTCTCATATCATCCATCGTAATCTCTCGCCTCTTCCCCGTCTCTAAACTCTCTTTTAAAGGAATATCTGTTGCCATCTCACACACTGCTTTCAAATCCGCACCAGAAAAACCTTCCGTCAACTCTGCCAATAGTTCATAATCAATTTCCTGCGTCGGACGCGTAGCCAAAATTATTTCTAAAATTTCTTTTCGTGATAAAATATCCGGCGGCGGAATAAACAACGTTGTCCCAAATCTCCCTTCCCGTCGCAATGCCACATCAACCGACCATGGTTCATTTGTTGCCGCAAGTAATAAAATCTGCCCATCTTTCGCATCCATTCCATCCATCTCTGTTAATAATTGCGCAACCGCACTTTTATCATGCGCCGGTGCATCCGTTCGATCCGACCCCAGTGACTCAAACTCATCAAAAAAAATAATCGTCGGCGTTTGCTCACGCGCTCTTTCAAATAATTCCTCAATATTCTTCTCCGTCTCTCCCACAAATTTACTCTTCAGATCAGAACTCTTCACATGAATAAATTGCGCCCCTGCTTCAAACGCCGTCGCTTTTGCAATCAAACTCTTGCCACACCCTGGTGGTCCATACATCAATATCCCCCCGCCCGCTTTCTTCCCATAATACTCAAATAAATCAGGGTGCGCAAACGGCTCAATAATCTTTAATCGAATTTCAGCCTTCAACTCCTCTAATCCCCCAATATCATCAAATGTAATTGTATATGTCCCCTTCCCTTTTTTCTGTTTCTCAGAAAATATCTCCTGCAAATGACCATTCTCTTTCAACTCTTTTCCTCGCAGATAACTCTTCTGCGCCAACACCATATATTGCTTCTCATCTCCTGTATGATGCCCTGCCCCTTTCACCAGTAAATCCGCAGCCATAAAATACTGTCGTGCTGCTTCTTGTAAATCCGTTTGCTCCAACTTCTTCGCCAGTTCAATAATCGTTTTAATTTCGTCTTTATCGCACATATTTTCTCCCTTATTTATTTCCAATAATCTTCTTTATTTTATCATTATATTTTCGCACCAAGTAACTCTCCAATCTCCTCTAAATCATCATGATGGTGGTGCTGCGAAGTTGCATTTGTCTCCTGTAACGTTCTTTTTGCCAACTCTTCTTTGCTATATCTCTTCTCCCCTTTTTCCCCTCGCAATCGCTCAACTACCTGATAACATCGATTCGCCTCCTCAACCAATTCCTCTTGTTTGAGCAGTTGAATATTTAACACATAAATTCCCACCGCTTCCAAATAATGCTCCATCGCTTTTGCTCTATTCCCTTCTGCAACGAAAAGTTCCGCTAACTTTTCATGTCGTTTCGCTTCTTGTATATTACACATAATGCACCTGTTGATTCGCTACCGGAAATTGTCTCAATTCTTGTTCGATTAATTCTGCTAACAGTTTTGTATCAATCTCTGTATCCTTTGCGTTCCTATCCCCATTTTCCTCAACTTTCTTTTGCTTCTCTCGTCTCTGCGGTTTGTACACCATTAACACATCATACCCCTGTCGAATTAAATTTTTCGCATCAGATTGCGGCAAAGTAAATTCTGATTTCTCTCCATCATCACTGACTAAATCATTCAATCTACGCGTCGTAAACGACTCACCGCCAACAGCCCCCATCACCTCTGGCATCTTTAAAAAAAGATAACTCTGTTCAACCCCTGCATATTTTTTCTGGCTGTTATACCCACTCAACGCAACATAATCTCCCATTCGTGGTGCCGTATATACCAAACCTTTCTGCTGCTGCGCAGTATACGACGCTTGTATATTGTATCCCTGCGGCATATACGACGCCATTTTCATTAATATATACTGATGTGGTTGACAGACCATAGTGCGACATTTTCGTTTTATCTACTCTCTAGAAGATAATATCACTTAAATCTCTTGTGGTTTACACTGCGACAAAATAATCAAATAAATAAGAATTCAATAAATAAATCCAAAACAAGAAAGTTCTACCCGCCAATGATCTTCACTAACACTTTCTTCTCCCGTCTGCCATCAAACTCTCCATAAAAAATCTGTTCCCACGGTCCAAAATCAAGTTTGCCTGCCGTAATCGCAACCACCACTTCTCTACCCATAATCGTTCGTTTCAGATGCGCATCCCCATTTACTTCTCCCGTCTGATGATGCTTATATCTCCCAAACGGCGCTAATTTCTCCAGCCACTCTAAAAAATCCGTCTTCAAGCCCTCTTCCTCATCATTAATAAACACCGAAGACGTAATATGCATTGAATTCACCAAACACAACCCTTCTTTCACTTTAGATTCTTGCACAATTTGTCGTACATCATTTGTAATATTCACAATCTCTTTTTCTTTCTCCGTTAGTAACGTTATATATGATGTATATGATTTCATACTCAAAAGAAAATTTAATCATATATAATAGTTTTGGGAACTGTACAGACCTTTGACAAAATTCTCACGCTACATTTTTAAATCCCCCCTCAAATCATCTGAGTAATGCGGGGGTAGGAAAGTGGTCAATTACGTATTATATACTAATCATATATACTACGTCGACCGTATCTGCTACCTTGAGATGTAGTTTATCTAAAAATATTCTACACAAGATGGGGTAGTCCCTTAGTGGGTTCGAGGGTTCGAATAACAAGAAAGCATAATAACCTGTTTATCTTGAACGAAATTCCCTTCCTCCGCACCATTTTTTACTACGGAAAAGATTGGAGTTGAAGATATTCAAATTGAAAGAATCAATGATAAACATATTCTTAATAAATTTAAATCATATGAGCAAGAACTAGTTAACTTTTTACTAGAGGATGCATTTAATAATCAGCAAAGTCAAATTTCTGTAACGTATCTTTGGTTTTTAAAGAAGACCGGAGAGTTTGTCGGATACATCACTCTCCTAACTGATCGTATAAATTTAGAGGGCGAACTCAAAGAAATATTTCGAGGAAAAGGAATAAGATATCACTCCCTACCTGCATTAAAAGTCGGCCGGCTCTGTGTTGATGATCGTTTCTTGCGAAAAGGATTAGGAACGCTTATGCTGGCGTTTGCAGTTAAAGTTGCAAATCATATTTTCAGTGATTATGCAGGGTGTAGATTTATTGTGTTGGATGCAAAAAGAACATTTCAAAATGACCCTATACATTTTTATAAAAAAGTAGGATTTGAAGAACTTAAACAACGAAAGAAAGGCACCACACCAATGTATTTGGATTTAGTTAACAACTTGAAATTTCATTTCTAACGCTTTCTTGATAAATGCAATGCGTTTAGGATTCGGATTAGTCTCTTCTTTAATCATATTTCGTACAAATCGCCGTGCATCTTCACCGCGTAAAGTGGGTGTTGCTCTAATTGGTTTTGCCATTATAACATTCTTAAGCCCGCCTACTTTATAATACTTTTTATCCGAAAATCACTCCAGTACAACCGGCGGTCTTTCAATTCTTTGACGTTGGTTTATACCCTTCTCTACAATAAGATCATCTTGTTTAATCAATAATCTCTGTTTAGCATCAACATACAGATAACTTTCATTAAAAAATCTCCATCCTTTAGTAAAATTATTCAGCGGTAAAACCGATTTAAAGAAAAAATCTAATTGGTTTTGGATAAATGTTCCACCTGTATCCCCAATTTTTCCCACTCCAAACTGCGCAAAAATTGTAATTTTCTGTTGTATTAATCTCTCCAACGTATCTTTATCAGAAAACTCTTTATGCAAGAATATAATCCCTTTGGAAATATTAACCACACAAGGTTGTTCTGACCTATATCGCCGTTTCACAATAAAATCAAGTGCGTTGATTAATTCATTACATGTGGACTGGAATAACTTTTTCAACTTCCTTTGATCTAATTTATTTATTTCAGCGAGGTAATCACTAGTCGACCATCTTGGTCGTGACATGAATATATTGGGCTGTTGTTTCATAAACGTAAGTATTATGCAACTCGCACTAAAGTTCGTGTTATAGCCTGAACCATTCCTCAATTTCCCTTCATTAAAAAAATCCATCCCAAATTTAAATATTGTATCTTCCAAACCAAATGGTTTTAGATTGGGTGGGAAACGTGTTATTGGAGGAAGTATCCGGTTTGGTTCTTTGACGTAATATGGGTTATCTGCCGTTGCCAGAACAAGTTCAAAAAAAGAGTTATTTTTAATTAGTTTAATAAAACAAAGTAGATCTTCTTTTTCAGAAATACTCCTCAAAAAATATTTCATCTTCACATAAAACCATCCTTTCTTTGTAAAGATTATCTTATGATCTGAAGAAGGATATTTATATTTCGAAAAAATTATTTCAGATTTTCTTCCCTCCTCACTATAATTTATATCAATACTCAGTTTATCATCCGCACTCATTGAGTCATACAACTCTTGAAAAAAATTCAAATTATTTCTCGCTTCTTGAACAAGAAGCCAATTTTCATCAATTGAATCAATCCATTTTGGTATATCCTCTCGCAGCGCCACAAGACAATTACGAACCAATTGCGGATTATACTTTGCATACGCCAAATCTCTTAAACATACTTCCGACCCCTGATCCATTACTTTTCTAAAATCAAGAATCAATCCTGGTTGTAAAACTGACCGTAACGGAAAAATAAAAAACCCACCAGGTGTGTCAGATCTATTTGGATCTCCAAGTCTGCTTTTTATATATTCTTGGTATTTAATGTATTCCTGAAACGAAAAAGAAATACCATCTGTTATTCTTTGTGGGTATTTTTCATTTAACCAAAATTTAAAACTATAATAATGCTTTTTTTGGATAATCGTTTCTAACGGAGATTCAAGAGTTCCAGTCTTACTTACTTTTGATAAATTATACTCTCCTAATGCATGAAACACCCATCCTGGTAATGAAAAGTCAGGAAGATTTTTGAGATTATATACAATTACCGGTCGTTCAAACCTCGGAAGAAACAACAACACACTTTCTTGCGGAACTCGAAACGATATTTTCTTAAGTTGCTCAATATCTTCTTGCGAAAGAACTTTCCTCAATTGCTCTTTATTCGTTTCAATTAATGTACCAAATTTATCCAGAATATTTCGATTTATGTTATAGCTTATGTTATAGCTCTTATTACTTTGATATTTCCCCACTCCTTTCTCCAAATAATTTTTAAGCACCGAAATAGATTTAACATAAGCAGTTTTAATGATTCCCTCGCGTATATATCCCGAATAGCCTACTACTTCCGCCACCATAGAATGAGTTAATTTTTTCTTCTCAATAGCTGCATTAATATCATTAAGTAACGCCTGCAATTGTTCAATAAGTGCCACTAACGCTTTCCCTGCTTCTAACGTTTCAGCAATATGCTTTTCTAATAACTCATAATTCTCTGTTTGTGCCAGCTGTCCTATTTTACCTACTCTCCAAGCCAATTCTACTAGAACTCTTGCTGAATACACATTCATTTTCTCTACAACTGTTTTTATTTTTTCCGCCGTTGGCTGCTCAACTTCTTTCTGAAGTAACGCAATCTCACCTAACACTCTTTTTTCATATCGTATCCGTCTTCGTTCCCCTCGTGCAAGCTGTCGTTGTACTTTAGGCATATTTGCCAATACTTTTTCTATTTGAGCATGTATGGCTTTTACTTTTTCAACATTGTTTTTTTCCAGTGCCGTAGTGAAACTGTTTGTACTTTTTTCAAGCTGTAAAACCGTTTCTATCTCCGGTTTTAACTTTTCAAGTAAAGAAATTTCTTGTAACAACCATTCCTCTTCGGTTCTTACATCTTTTTTTGTCTTTTCTGCTAATGTACTCATGTATGTAGACCCAATCAATATCTTTTATAACTTTTTCTACCCAAAATACCCCTTCAACATCTTCGCTAAAGAAGACAAAAATCTTTTCTCAACCACTTTCCCTTTCTGATCTTTAATCACACTACAAATCGCCTCATCAGTAACCAGCGGCGTAAACGTAAACTTCTTAACAATAAATTCCTTTCCCAACCCATCACTTGGTGCAAGTCCTTTATACTGCCAAAAATTAATATGCACTCTCTCCTTACCCTGCACAAAATTATTATTTCCCGTATACTCCCACGTCTGCACAATCTTCCCTTCCTGCAACAACTCAAACACCACACGTGTCGGCTCCCAAATAATTCGTTGCACAACTCCACTTCCCGAACCCAACGTAAATCGCTTCATATTCCCTGTAACATCAAAAGGCTGCATCACAAACTGCGCATTCTCCACTATCTTCCCTCCCCATTGAGAAAACTCCACATCAATCTCATGCGTATCATCTTCATACAAAAACACCGCCCCAACCAGATTTGTATCAACAAGCGTAACATCACTTCCTATCTCAAATGAATACGTTCCATATCCCAACGACGCCGGCAAATACACTTCCGAAGAATACCATTTTCCCTCTCGTAACCCCACTGTTAAATGCAATCCTTGTGGATCAACAAACACCGCACTCGCACGATCTTCCCACTTATTTGGTCCAGGCCCCCCAGAACCACTTTTCACATTCCAAGTGTATCCTGAAAACGTAACCATTTCTTGCGGTACAGCAAATCCTAATTGAGCACAAACAACGAAAAGAACAATTATAATAATAACTCTCCTCATATTCCTATTCCTCTTTGTTAAGAATATCTTTCAGCTTTTGTTTTAAATCCGGTAAGTCTTTATCCACCATATCCCACACTGCAGGAAGATCAACACTAAAATATGCATGGATCAAAATATCTCTCGTTCCCGCAATTTCTCTCCAAGGAATATAAGGGTAATTTGTTCGATATTCACTTGAAATATTTTTCACCGCTTCACCTATAATCTCCAATGCTCGCACAACGGCATATTGTTTCTCTACATTTTCAAAAAATTCATTTGAAGTAACACCCTTCATAAAATGTTCAATATATTTAATTGATTCCAAAATATGTTCAATGTACTTTATGTCGCTTTTCATCAAGGATTCGTACCTCTTCATTCAATATTTCTTTTTTAAGCAAAGGATGCACCGAACGATACGTCACCAAATCTACTTTTTTTTTAACCGTATCTTCCAATTCCTGTTTCAACTTTACAAGTCCAAGCAGCGTTTTCTTTCCTTTAAACTTAATCAGAAGATCAATATCACTCTTCTTGGTCTGCTCGCCTCGTGCATAGGAACCAAAAATTCCTGCTCTAACAATCTTATTTCTCTTAAGAATCGGCATCATTGACTTCTTTAAATTAATAATCTCTTTCATATCCAAAGTAATACCCCAAAACTATATAAACCTTAACTTCCCCCCTCTTCATTACATGAAAACCATCTGGGAAATCACCCAAGAAAGCAAAACTCTTCCGCAATTACGCAATCCTCTCTTCATCGAAGGCTTACCTGGCATCGGCAACGTTGGAAAAATAGCAACTGACTACTTGGTTGAAGAATTCAAAGCCGTAAAATTATATTCTTTTTTCTCCTATAAATTTCCTCACTCCGTCTTTGTCAATGAAAACAATCTCGTTGAAATGCCTGTGCTTGAAATTTATTACAAAAAGTGGAACAATCCCAAAAAACGCGACCTCTTATTATTAGTTGGTGATATCCAACCTATTGATGAAGAAAGCTGCTACACTTTTTGCGAAGAAATAATCAAAATTGCCAAACAATTCAAATGCTCAGAAATCATTACTACCGGTGGCATTGGCTTGCAGCATATCCCTGAAAAACCAAAAATTTTCTGCACTGCAAATAACGATAAAATCTTAAAAGAATATCTTAAAAAAGACATGCTTGTTGAAAAAGAAATCTTTGGTGTTGTCGGTCCAATCGTTGGCGTCTCCGGTATTCTTCTCGGATTAGGGAAAAAACGTGACATTTCCGGCGTTGCTCTACTTGCCGAAACCTTCGGCCATCCCCTGTACCTTGGCATCAAAGGTGCTAAAGAAATCCTGCGTGTCGTAGATACAAAATTCAAATACAACATCGACTTAAAAAAAATGAGTAAAGAAATCACTCAAGTTGAAAAAGAAATCATGAAAAAAACAACTGAATGGGCTTCTGAAACCTCTCATTCTACTCCCGCTGGTGCTCAAGCAAAAAAACACGAAGCAAATTATATTGGATAAAAAAGATATGAACCCCAAAATTACTTTTTCAAAAATAAAGTTAATCACTTTTTTAATTTTCTGTTCGCTTATCCTCTCTTTTTCTCTTTCAGTCTTAGCGGAGCAACCTCTTCCTGTTCCCCTTTCCAAGCTTCCAGAAACATCATTCCAACAAGACGAAAAAGAATTTCCAGATGCCACTTTAACCATTAGCGCCGGCATCACTCCTGACAGTCCATTTTATTTTCTTGACAACTTGCTTGACAACTTCGCAACGGACGCCTCTAATCGCGAAGAAAAAATCGCCGAAATCCGTGATATGATTAAAGCTGGCAAAGTTAAAGATGCCCAAAAAGCTTTAAGCCGCTACCAACAATTCGCTAAACGAACCCAACAAGATATTTCTCCCAACCAGCAAGAGCAAGCTCGTAAAAGTGCTGTTGCCATCTCTCACGTCATGAAAGAAATCAAAGATGATATCCCTAAAGAATACCAGCAAGAATTCGTTAACGATATCATCACCCAAGAAGAAAAAATATCAACTGCTGCCAAAGTCGCCGATAAAATTCAAACATTGTGTGAAACACTCTCAAAACTCGACCCCCAACAATACGCTCAAACCTGTAAAGTAAACGATAACGAACAAGCTCCAAAATGGCAGCGCAACTTAGACAACAAATTAACCGCAGAACAACAGCAAGAAGCCCACACTTTCTTCAAAACCATGTCCAATTGTATGCGTAACCCTGCTAATTGTCAATGTGACGAAATCTCCCTGAAACCATTTGCCGAAAAATGTAAAGTAATTGCGCCGCTAGCCGCCAAATGTAACCAAGGTGATACATCAGCGTGTGATGTCATGGATAAAGACACAGAAAACATCGCAGACCTTCTTCCTCCACATCTACAAGCCATCATGAAAGAGACAGAAAAAGATTTTAATGGTGCCCAGTTCGAAAACCATATGCCTCCTGGATGCCAGCAAGCAAATATCGATCCTAAATCTTCTAACGCTCGCGAACAATGTGAAGCAATCATGTTCAAACAAAACGCACCAGAAGAATGTGTTAAAGCAGGATTAAAAGATCACAAAGAATGTGGCAAATATATGTTTAACCTCAAAGCTCCTCCTGAATGTAAAGACGCCGGCTTAACTGGAGAATCACAAAATGATCCTCGCCAATGTGAAAAAATCATGCAAAGTCTGCAAAAACAAGAAGGGCAACAACAAAATGAAAATCACGGCCCTCCAAATGAGGGTACAGGACAATCGTTTGGAAAAAATTGTAAAGACATCGCTGACGCCAATGAAAAATTACAATGCTTAGAAGAATTTTATAATCGCGCTCAGCAGCAAAATAATGCTCCCTCTCCCACAGAAAATCAACAAAGTCAATTTCAACAAGGACCCAATTCACAAAGCCAATATCCTCCAAACAAAAATAACGATCAAAATAATAAATTTCAAAATAACTATCCAAATAATTTCAAAGATAACTTTGATCCCTCTCGTGCTCCCCCTGAATGTCGTGACACCAAATCACCTGAGGAATGCCGTAAAATAATGGACGAAAAAAGCCAGCAATACCAGCAAGAAAACGAAAATAAATATCGCAACGAAAATAAAGAATCTGGAAATAAAGAATATAATCCAAACTTTCATGGCAACGCCATCTCTCCCTCCCCCGGTCAATACCCTCCAGACCAATACCAACAACAATATCCGCAACAACATCAACAACCCTGCGACTGCCGTAATATGAAATGCGATTCTGGCAGCTATCCCTCATGTGACCCAGGCAGTTCCTCCTGCAGCTGTCACCAAGTTGATAACCAGCAACAACCCTATCCTCAACCACTTTATCCTGACAACCAACAACATCAGCAATCCCCCAATATACCTCAACCTGGAAGGGAGCAACCAAATATGATCTCTCCACCAGATCATCAACCCCCACCAGATGCACAACAACCACCTCCTCAGCAATCTCCACCATCACAAGAACAGAATCCTCCTCCCTCATTTCAACCTTCCCAAAGTTCTGAATCAAAAGAAAGCAGTCCAGAAACTACCCCTCTAACCGGTAACACCATCATCGACAACAAATTTTTAAAATTTTATTGGAAGAAATAACGTTAA